>Ga0207657_10000730_pt1 | contig 34885 bp, 34 predicted proteins | sample KBSC33metaG_FD_184316 | JGI IMG/M metagenome (GOLD analysis project Ga0207657, IMG submission 184316) | Corn rhizosphere microbial communities from Kellogg Biological Station, Michigan, USA - KBS C3-3 metaG (SPAdes) (version 2) | ecosystem: Host-associated > Plants > Roots > Rhizosphere > Soil ...
CAAGGACGCCGTCTACCAGCCCGGCCTCCGCAGCTTCATGGAGTACCGCGACCTCGGCATCGCGGACGCCACCCACGGCAAGATGCGCGCCCACATCGTCCGCGTGAAGCAGGGCGGCGACACCCACGACCTGCACACCACCGGGCTCCACCGGCACGAGTGCGACTTCCAGATGTTCTACGTGCTCAAGGGCACGATCAAGTTCGTCTACGAGGGCGTCGGCGAGCGCACCTTCGGACCGGGCGACTGCGTGCTGCAGCCCGCGGGCATCGTGCACAACGAGCTCGAGTGCACCGACGACCTCGAAATTCTGGAGATCTACTCGCCGGCGGTGCACCCCACCGTGAAGGTGGACAAGATGCCGGAGGCCGCGGCGGCCACCCGCTGAGGGAGCTCGTGACGTCGGAGCATCCCCGCTCGCTGTGGGCGGCTACCGGCACGCCGGCGGCCGCCCACGCGCCGCTCCGCGGAGAGGAGCGGGCCGACGTCTGCGTCATCGGGGGGGGATTCACCGGGCTCTCGGCGGCGCTCCACGCCGCCGAGGGGGGCGCGTCCGTGGCGCTGCTCGAGGCCGGCCTGGTCGGCTCGGGCGCGTCCGGGCGCAACGGAGGCCAGGTGATTCCCGGACTGAAGCTCGATCCGCGCGAGCTCGCGGCGACGTTCGGGACGGAGCGGGGCGCGCGGCTGACCGAGCTGGTCGGCGGCGCGGCGGACCTCGTCTTCGACCTCGTGCGGCGTCACCGCATCGAGTGCGATGCGCGTCAGGACGGCTGGCTCAAGGCCTGCCATTCCCGGGCGGCGCTGCGGGCTGCCATCCTGACCGCCCAGGACTGGGGCCGGTGCGGCGCGCCGGTCGAGGAGGTCGATCGCGTCCGGATCGCCGAGCTCACCGGGACCGATGCCTACCTCGGCGGCTTCGTCGATCACCGGGGCGGGGTCGTGCAGCCGCTCAGCTACACCCGCGGACTCGCCCGCGCCGCCCGGCAGGCGGGGGCGCGCGTTCACGAGCGGTCGCCGGCGAGGACGCCGCGGCGTGACGGCGACGCGTGGGTGGTGTCCACCCCGAGCGGCTCCGTGCGAGCGGCCCGGGTGATCATCGGGACCAACGGCTACACGGACCTCGTGGGAGCGCACGGCCCGTGGCCGAGACTCGCCCGCACCGTGATCCCCGTCTACAGCTACATCGCGGCGACGCGGCCTCTCTCCGACGATCTGCGCCAGACGATCCTTCCCAAGGGGCAGGCGGTATCCGATTCGCGGCGGCTCCTCCGGTACTTCCGGCTCGACGCGGCCGGGCGCATGGTGATGGGTGGCCGTGGGGCCATGCGCGAGTCGGCCGACCGGTCCGACTACGCGACCATCATCGGCAGCGCGCTCGAGCTCTATCCCGCGCTGCGCGCGTGCGAGTGGGAGTTCGTCTGGGGCGGCAAGGTCGCGGTCACGCTGGACCACCTGCCGCATCTGCACGAGCTGGCCCCGGGCGTTCACGCCGCCCTCGGCTACAACGGGCGCGGGGTGGCGATGGCGACGGTCATGGGGAAGGTGCTGGCCGACCGCGTGCTCGGCCGCGGCGCGCCGGTCTTCCCCGAGAGCCCGCTCCGGCCGGTGCCGTTGCACCGCTGGCGCCGGCCGTTCTTCGAGCTCATCGTGGCGTGGAAGCGGGCCCTCGATCGCCTCGAGGGCATCTCTCGTCGACCCTAGGGGGACCGACCAATCATGCGGAAGACCATCACCGGCACCGGCGGCATGCTGCTGCTGCAGACGCTCAAGGACGCGGGCGTCGAGTACCTCTTCACCAACCCGGGCTCCGCGGAGACCGGGCTCTTCGCCGCCATCGCCGAGGATGGCGACAACCGGTTGGTGGTCGGCAAGCACGAGGGCCTGGTGGCCGCGATGGCCGACGGCTACCACCGGGTGAGCGGCAAGGTGGGCGTGGTCATCGCGCACGTGATGGGCGGGTCGTATCAGCTCGCGGGCCAGCTCTTCAACGCCCAGGTGGCGGGCTCGTCCCTGCTGGTGATCGCGGGAGACTGGGCCTCCGAGCTGCAGGACTACCGCGGGCTCGCCCCGTTCCCCGGGCTCAGCCAGGCGGAGTCGATGCGGCCCATCACCAAGGAGGCGCGCTGCGCCTACCAGGTGCACACCAACCCCAAGGCCATCAGCGTGGCCACGATCCGGGCGCTGCGGGAGGCGACCACGCCGCCGACGGGGCCGGTCTACCTCTCGATCAGCGCGGAGCTGCTCCACACCGAGGGGCTCGAGGCCACCATCGGCGAGGACGCGCGCTACGAGATCGAGCGCCCGGGCCCGGCGCGGCCCCAGACGATCGACGCGATCGCCCGGCGCCTCGGCGAGGCCCGGTGCCCGGTGCTGATGTTCGGCGACGACGTCTGGCGCACCGGCGCGGCGGCGGAGGCGGTCCGGCTGGCCGAGGCGCTGGAGGCGCCGGTGTTCGCGAGCCGGCAGATCTTCCCCAACTTCCCCACGCGGCACCCGCTCTTCTGCGGCAACTACCCGGTGCCGAAGGACTTCACCAAGACCACCGGGCTCGAGCCGGACCTGATCTTCCTGGTCGGCTGCCAGGGCGTGCACGGCAGCGTGAGCGAGCCCGTCGTCATGCAGATCGGGCCGAACCCGCTCTTGATGGGCCGGCACTACCCGCTCGACCTGGCCGCGCAGTGCGAGCTGAAGGATACGCTGACCGGCATCACCCAGGCGCTCGGGAGGCTGCACGGCGACAAGGCGGCCGGGTGGGCGCGGCAGCGTGGCAAAATCCGCGCGTTCGCGGCCAACCTGATCGAGCGCGAGGAGAAGCTGGCCCGCGAGCACGAGCACGACATCCCGGTGCACCCGGCGGTGCTGGAGGCGCAGCTGGCCTCGGTGCTGCCGAAGAGCACGGTGATGGTGCACGAGAGCTCGACCGCGCGCATGACGCTCCTGCCCTTCGGTCACGGCGGCATGACGTGGACCCGGAGCGGCGGTGGCTCCCTCGGCTTCGGGGTCGGGGCGGCCATTGGCGCAAAGATAGCGGTGCAACGTGAACGGCCTGTGATCCTGCACCTGGGCGACGGCGCCCTCGGCTACAGCGCCTCCGGCTTCTGGTCCATGGCCCGCTACAACACTGCGATCCTCACCATCGTCTCCAACAACGAGTCCTACCAGATCGTGCGCCACAACTGGGCCAAGGAGATGCCGGACGCCAAGATGATCCACGAGGGCAAGTACCCGGGCCTCTGGCTCAGCGCGCCCCCGGTGGACTACGTGGCGCTGGCCCGGTCGCAGGGGGTGGACGGCGAGGCGGTCACCACCGTGAAGGACCTGGAGCCGGCGCTCCGCCGCGGCATGGACAGGATCACGCGCGAGAACCGCCCGTACCTGATCGAGGTCGCGGTGGCGCGCGAGGGCATCGGCGCCGACTCCACCTGGTACCAGGACTGGCAGCTGTAGGCGCTACTGGTCGGGGCGCCACTCCACCGCGCCGAAGCGGGTGTGGCCGAGGAAGTTGTAGGAGAGCATCACCGCCTGCACCGACTGGTGGCGGTCGCGCAGGTCCGGCGCGCCGAAGTTGCGGCTCGTGACCAGGTACTGGATGCCGAGCGCGTGCGGGCCGAAGAGCCGCACCGTGAAGCCCACGCTGCCGCGCAGGATCACGTCCTGGCTGAAGTTGCGGGTGTCGATGCCGGTCTCGGTGCTGGAGCTGGTGCCGGCCACGTAGATCTGGCGGCCGGTCGCCTCCAGCATCGCGCGGTCGCCGAATATCAGCCGCCCACCCAGCAGGCTGAACGGCGCGAGGCCGTAGTGGTACTCGCGCTCGGCGCGGTCGCCCACCGTCCCCGCCGCCCCGAGGCCGAGGCCGCCCAGCGCGGTGCCCTGCAGGGCGATCTGCCGCGAGAGCCACCACTGGAACACGGTCCCGAGCGAGGCGCCGGTGGCCGAGACCCGGAAGGCCTGGGGCGAGAAGTAGTCGAAGTTGCCGAACACGCCCCAGATCCCGCGGAAATTCTCCCCCACGCTGTAGCGCCGGCCGGCCAGCATCCCGCGGATCGACACGTTCTCGATCGTGTCGTCGACTTGCCGGGCGCTGGGCACCGCGGTGAACTCGAAGTGGAAGTAGTCGAAGGGCCGCTTGTACTCGTAGCCCGGCTTGCCGGGCAGCCCGTAGGTGATCGAGTACTCGGCGGCGCCGTCCTGCCGCCGGTTGTCGAGGCGCACGTCGCTCTGGACGTCGTAGGTGAGGGAGACCCCGAGGCGGAGCCGGATGAACACCTCGGGGTTGCGGCTGGGGAACACCGCGTCGAAGCGGTCGCCGAAGACGAGCCGGTTGAACCCGGTGGGGGGCGAGAGGATCGCCGCGCCCAGCTCGCGCCAGAAGCCGGGCTTCTCGCCGCCGCCCTCCAGGAGGAGACTGGCCATGCGAAAGGCGGCCTCGCCGATGAACGCGCCGCCGATCGCGGTGTTGATGTGATCGTTCAGCGAGGGCGGGGTGGTCTCGCCCGCGGTCTCCCACAGCAGGCTGCCGCCCAGGCTGTAGGCCAGCGAGCGCCAGAAGTCGAGGCCGGCCGAGCGCGCGAAGCCGAAGTAGATGTTGCCCTGGTACGGGTGTCCCAGCTGGTTGATGGTGAACGGGTCGTGATCGATCACGAGCGGATGGGTCAGGTTGTCGCCGATCGACTTGAAGTCGGAGCCGTACTCCTTCGAGTCGATGAGGTGCCGGTTGACCTGGTTGAGGCCGAAGAGGAAGCCCCCGATCTCCAGCGCGGGGATCGCGTAGCTCTTGCCCTCGCCGGTTTCCCAGTCGAGCTTCTCCGCGGCGCGCGCGGCGCGGGCAGAAAGCGGCCCCGGGCCGCCCGCGGCCGCGAGCACCCAGGAGAAGATCAGTAGCCCGAGGGCGGCGCGTCGCACGCTATTCGCCCGCCGCCACCGGGATCTTGGGCATCCACTCCAGCCACTCGGGCTGGGGCTTGTCGTGGAGCAGGAAGAGCGTGCCGTCCTTCACCGTCCCGCTGGAGTCGTCGGGGGTGGCGAAGGCCAGGCCGCCGCCCACCAGCGTCCGCAGCGACTCCACGTTGACCTGGAGGCCGCGGAAGAGGCCGAAGTCCACGTCGACGCCGCTCACCAGCCAGAAGCGCGAGCCGATGCGCACCAGCCGCGCGTAGCGCTGCTCGATGAACACCTTGAGCCGGGCCGAGGTCGCGTCCGGGCCCAGGTCCGCCCCGGTGACCGAGCCCACCTCGATGCCGCGGTAGACCACCGGCGAGCCCACACGCACCGAGCCGAGCTGGCGCGCGGACAGGATCAGGTTGAGCCCCGGCTGGCCGAGCGTGGGCGAGGCGCTCTCGAGGCCGGTGAACTTGCGGCGGTCCTTGCCGCGGCCCGGGATCGCCTGGATGTAGGCGCCGGTCAGCACGGTGCTGAGCCCGCGCACGGTGCCGAAACCGACCTCCGGTCGCACCACCCAGAAGAGCGAGCCCTCGCGGGCCAGCCCCGCCGCGGTGCGACGGAGCTGCGCGGTGACCACCACTTGCTGCTGGTTCTCCGCCAACTCGATCGTGGTGACCTGGCCCACCGGCACGCCGCGGTAGCGAATCTCGGTCTGGTCGGGCTTCACACCGCTGGCGTCCCGGAACGTGATGGTGATGGTGGGACCGAACTCCTGCAGCCGATTGTAGACGAGACCGCCCGCTACCACCGCGGCAATCAGGGGCACGATCCACACGAACGGGACGCGCCACCGCCGGCGGCGGACGGTGGCGGCCGGCAGGGGCGCGTCGGGGGCGCGCTCCGCCGGCGGCGGCTCAGGCTCGCTCACGCGTCTCGCCCCGCTCGACCCACAGCAGGCTCGGATCGAAGCTGCTCGAGGCCAGCACGGTCAGCACCACCACCGCGGTGAAGGCGTAGAGTCCCGGCCCCGGCACCACGGTGGCCAGCTCCCCGAGCTTCACGAGGGCCACCAGGATCGAGAGCAGGAACACGTCCAGCATCGCCCACGGGCCCACGAAGTCGATGCCCTGGTAGAGCCAGGTCCGGAGCCGGCGCGCCCGCCGGGAGCCCAGGCGCGCGGTCACGGTCAGGAAAAAAAGACCGAGTAGTTTGAGGCACGGGATGACCAGGCTCGCCAGGAACACCACCAGGGCGACCATGATCTCCCCCCGCTGGAACAGGAGCTTGCAGCCCTGCCACACCGTGTTCTCGGAGTGGACGCCATAGAGCTCCATCTGGAGGATGGGGAAGATGTTGGCCGGCACGTAGAAGAGCAGGGCGGCGAGGGAAAATGCCGCGGTCCGCGCCAGGCTGTTCGGCCGGTGGTCGGCGAGGCGGGCCTCGCACCGGGCGCACTCGGCCACCTGGCCCGGACCGAGCGGGCCCAGGCGCTGCACCAGCCCGCAGGTCTCGCACGCGACGACGGTGTCCACGATCCGGTACAGTGGCGATGTGCAATTCCGGGACCGGGCGCGCGGTGTTCTCTGGCTGACGCTGGCGGTGCTCGCTCCCCTCGCGGCCCTCGCGCCGCAGCGGGCCGCCGCGCAGGCCGCCTCCACGCGGACCGCGAGCCTGCTGGACTTCGTCACCTTCGACCGCATCGACTACATCCGCTTCAACGACGAGCCGGGCCGCGCGCTCACCCGCGAGGACCTGGGCGCCGAGTTCGCCACCGTGGCGTGCTCGATCGGCGAGGACAACCGCACCTGCTCCTACGGCCTCGACGGCGGCGCCGCCTTCCTGCCCGCGGGCACCCGCCTCTTCGCGGTGCGCGGCTACGCCACCGAGTTCCGCCTCGCCGCGGTCTGGCGCGACCGCATCTACCTCTACCAGGCCTGGCGCAACCCGCGCGCCCGCACCGGCGGCGCGCTCTTCGACATCGCGGGCCGCGTGCGCACGATCGAGGCGTGGCGCGGCGAGCCGACCGCGGACGCGGAGCCGGCGCGGATCGCAGCCCGGGAGGACGTGGACGCGCTGGTCGGCATGATCGGCCGCGGCGAGACGCGACGGCCCGCGCCGCACTCCGCGGGCGAGCCGCGCTACTGGCTCACGTTCTGGCTCGCGGACGGCACCACCCTCGGCCGCGCCTACTTCCCGGAGAGCGGCGAGCTCATGGGCGGCGTGGCGCTGGGCGACGAGTTCCGGGCGGTGCTGGACCGGTACCTCGGCCGGTAGCGGTTTGTGCGCGCGGTCGCCATGCCCTAGAATCGGCCCCCATGCGCTCACGACTGACCCCGCTGCTGTGCGCTCTCCTGTCCCTGCTCGCTCCCGGCCTCGCCGCCGCCGCGCCCGAGGGCACGCTGACCATCGCGATGCACTTCAGCCCGGTCACCCGCTGGCTCGATCCGGCGGAGGGCGAGAGCACGATCACGCCCTACCTCATGCTGGCCGCGCTGCACGACGGCCTCCTGCGGCCGACCGCGGGGCAGGCGTCGGCGCCGAGCCTGGCCGAGTCGTGGGCCATGGCGAAGGACGTGACGAGCGCCGAGTTCACGCTGCGCAAGGCGCGCTTTCACAACGGCGACCCGGTGACCGCGGAGGACGTGAAGTTCTCCTTCGAGCGCTACCGCGGCGGGGCGGCCAAGGTCCTGAAGGACAACGTGAAGGAGATCCAGATCCTGGCGCCCAACCGGGTGCGCTTCGTGTTCAAGGCGGCGTGGCCCGACTTCCCCGCGTTCTACGGCACGTTCGTGGCCAGCGCGGGCTGGGTGGTGCCGAAGAAGTACGTCGAGCGCGTGGGGGAGGAGGGCTATCGCAAGGCCCCGATCGGCGCCGGCCCCTACAAGTTCGTGAGCTTCAACCCGGGCGTGGAGCTGGTGGTGGAGGCCTTCGACGGCTACTGGCGGAAAGCGCCGTCCATCAAGAGGATCGTGTTCCGCAGCCTGCCCGACGAGACCACGCGCGCGGCCGCGCTCAAGAGCGGCGAGGTGGACCTGGCCATGCTGCTGAGCGGGCCGACCGCGCAGGAGATCAAGCGCACGCCGGGCCTGCGCCTGGCCGCGCCGCTGCTCGGCATCTTCTGGCTCGACTTCCCCGACCAGTGGGACTCCAAGTCGCCGTGGGCCGACCGGCGGGTGCGCCTGGCCGCGAGCCTGGCCCTCGACCGTCAGGCGCTGAGCGAGGCCGAGACGCTCGGCCTCTCCCGACCGACCGGCAGCACGGTGCCCCGCGAGTTCGAGTTCGCGCTGCCCGTCGAGCCCCCTCCTCATGATCCCGCCCGCTCCCGGCAGCTCCTGGCCGAGGCCGGCTATCCGAACGGCTTCGACGCGGGTGACCTGACCCCGTTTCCGCCCTACAACTCCATGGGCGAGACCATCCAGGGGTGGCTGCAGGCGGTGGGCATCCGCACCCGCGTGCGGACCATGGAGCGGGGCACCTTCATGACCTCGTGGCGGGAGAAGAAGCTCCACGGGGTGGTGCTCACGATCAGCGGCGTCTCCGGAAACGCGGCGACGCGGCTCGAGTCGTTCGTCACGAAGAACGGCGCGTTCGCCTACGGCTCGCTGCCCGAGGTGGACGATCTCTTCAAGCGCCAGGCCGGCGAGCTGGACCGGAAGAAGCGCGAGGCGCTGCTCCACCGGCTGCAGCGCGTCCTGGCCGACCAGGTCATCCAGGCCCCGGTCTACCACCTGGGGTTTCCGATCGGGGTCGGCCCCCGGGTGGAGGACATCCTGGCCACCGCGATCCCCGGTTTCTACATGTCCCCCTACGAGGACCTGAAGCTCCGGCGGCCCTGACGTGGCCGGGGCCGCTTGGGGTATCATGTCGGCCGGAACACAGAGACCCCCACAGGAGAGGCAGAGACCCCCCAAGATGCGATACGAGGCGCCGGAATCGTTGGAAGGGGCAGTGGCCCTGCTGGCCGGGGCCCGGGGCGATGCGCGCGTGCTGGCCGGAGGGACCGACCTCCTGGTCCAGATGCGGGCCGACGTCTTGGAGCCCGAGCTGATCGTCGACATCAAGCGGATCCCGGAGACCCGCGCGGTCAAGGAGGAGAAGGGCGGCTGGCGCATCGGGGCCGCGGTCACCGGCGCGGAGCTGAAGGAGCACCCGCGGCTCAAGCAGGTGTGGCCCGGCGTCATCGAGGCCGCCAACCTGATCGGCTCCACCCAGGTACAGGGCCGCGCCACCATGGGCGGCAACCTCTGCAACGGCTCGCCGGCGGCGGACAGCGTGCCGGCCCTGGTGGCGGCGGGGGCGGTGGCGAGCCTGGTCGGGCCCCGGGGCCGGCGCGACCTGCCGGTCGAGGACGTGATGCTCGGCCCCCGCAAGCTCGCCCTGGAGAAGGGCGAGATCGTCGCCTCGTTCCTGCTGCCTCCGCGGGCGGCCCGCTCGAGCGACGCCTACCTGCGCTTCATTCCGCGAACGGAGATGGACATCGCGGTGGTGGGCGCGGGAGTGAGCCTGACCGTGGATGGTGCCGGTATCGTGACCGCCGCCCGTGTCTCGCTGGGCGCGGTGGCCGCGCGGGTGCTGCTGGTGCCCGAGGCGGCCCAGGCCATCGTGGGCAGCCGGCTCGACGAGCCCGCCCAGCAGCGGCTCGAAGCCGCGGCGCGGGCGGCCTGCCGTCCGATCGACGACAAGCGGGGGACCACCGAATTCCGGATCCAGGTCGCGGGGGTGCTGGCGCGTCGCGCGGCCCTGATCGCGCTCGACCGGGCGAGGAGCAATTAGGCGATGGCCAAGCACCACATCGAAGCAAAGGTGAACGGGGACCCGGTCGAGTTCCTCTGCGAGACGGAGGAGACCCTCCTCGACGTGCTGCGCGACACCCTGAACCTGACCGGCAGCAAGGAAGGCTGCGCCTCCGGCGACTGCGGCGCCTGCAGCGTGATGCTGGACGGGCGGCTGGTCTGCTCGTGCCTGGTCCTGGGCTGCGAGGTGGCGGGCCACTCGGTCGAGACCATCGAGGGCATGGCCAAGGGCGAGTCGCTGCACCCGCTGCAGCAGCAGTTCTTGAAGAGCGCCGCGCTCCAGTGCGGCATCTGCACCCCCGGGGTGCTGGTGGCCTCCAAGGCGCTGCTCGAGCGGTCGCCCGATCCGACCGAGACCGAGGTGCGGTACTGGCTGGCCGGCAATCTCTGCCGGTGCACGGGCTACGACAAGATCGTGAGCGCGGTGATGGACGCGGCCGCGACGATGAGAAAGGGCTGATCCCATGGCCGACAACAAGATTGGGGCCGACCACAAGATTGGGGCCGAGACGAACGGGCACACCGACGGGCAGTCGAACGGAGCGCATTACGTCGGCACGCGCACCATCCGACCCGACGGGGTCGACAAGGTGACGGGCCGGGCCCGCTTCGGGGCGGACTACAACCTGCCCGGCCAGCTGGTCGGCCGCGTCCTGCGCAGCCCCCACCCGCACGCGCGCATCGTCTCCATCGACACCTCGAGGGCGGAGGCCCTGCCGGGCGTGAAGGCGGTGGTGACCCGGGCCGACTTCGGGGACCAGCCGTCCGAGTTCATCCCGGCCGGCGAGATGATGATGAACTACAAGGACGTGGTGCGGAACGTCATGGCCCGCGAGAAGGCCCTCTACGAGGGGCACGCGGTGGCCGCGGTCGCCGCCACCAGCGTCGCCATCGCCCGCAAGGCGCTCAAGCTCATCGACGTGAAGTACGAGGTGCTTCCGCACGTCATCGACGTGGTGGAGGCCATGCGGCCCGACGCGCCGCTGCTGCACGACGATCTCTTCACGGTGGGCGTCGAGCCCAAGCCCGACAAGCCCTCCAACATCGCCAAGCGGCTCGAGATCAAGGTCGGCGACGTGGAGGCCGGGTTCAAGAAGGCAGACCTGATCGTGGAGCGCGAGTTCAAGACCGCGCCGGTCCACCAGGGCTACATCGAGCCCCACGCGGCGCTGGCCACCGTCTCCGAGGACGGCTCGGTCGAGCTGTGGACGACCACCCAGGGCCACTTCATCGTGCGGGCCCACTGCGCGCGCCTGCTCGGCCTCGACATCAGCAAGGTGCGGGTCACCGCCACCGAGATCGGCGGCGGCTTCGGCGGCAAGACGGTGGTCTATCTGGAGCCGCTGGCCATCGCGCTGTCGAAGAAGGCCAAGCGGCCGGTGAAGATGGTGATGTCGCGCGAGGAGGTGTTCAAGGCCTCCGGACCGACCTCCGGAGCCACCGTGCGCGTGAAGCTGGGGGCCACCCGCGACGGCAAGTTCACCGCCGGGTTCGCGGAGCTCAAGTACCAGGCGGGCGCGTTCCAGGGCTCGCCGGTGCAGCCCGGGACCATGTGCGCCTACGCCCCCTACGACATCGAGCACGTGCACGTGATCGGCTACGACGTGGTGTCGAACCGGCCGAAGGTGGCCGCCTACCGTGCCCCCGGGGCCCCGATCTCGGAGTACGCGGTCGAGAGCGTGGTGGACGAGATCGCCAAGAAGCTCGGCCTCGATCCCATCCAGCTCCGCATGATGAACGCGGCCCGCGTGGGCACCAAGGCCGCCTACGGGCCGAAGTTCGGGCCCATCGGCCTCGAGGAGACGCTCAACTCGATCAAGAAGACCGAGCACTGGAACACCCCGCTGCGGAAGTGGCAGGGCCGCGGAGTGGCCTCCGGGTTCTGGTTCAACATCGGCGGCGAGACCACCGTCTCCCTCACGTTGAACGAGGACGGCACCGTCTCGCTGATGGCGGGCACTCCCGACATCGGCGGCCTGCGCGCGGCGCTGGCCTCGGTGGCCGCGGACGAGCTGGGCGTGCCGGTCGAGAAGGTGCGCCCGATCATCGGCGACACCGGGTCGGTCGGGTTCAACTTCCTCACCGGCGGCAGCCGCTCGGCCTTCTCGGGCTCCATGGCCATCGTGGAGGCGGCCAAGCAGATCAAGAGCGAGCTGGTCGCGCGGGCCTGCAAGCTGTGGGAGGCCAAGCCGGACCAGGTCGAGTTCAAGGACGGGGCGGTGCGGCCGCTCGGCGCGCTCGCCGAGAAGGTCAAGCCGATGACCGTCGCGGAGTTCGGCAAGCTCTCGGGCAAGCTGGGCGGGCCCATCGGCGGCGTGGGGCGCATCAACGCCCAGGGCGCGGGCCCGAGCTTCGGCACCCACCTGGTGGACCTCGAGGTGGATCCGGAGACCGGGCGCACCACGATCCTGCGCTACACCGTCGCCCAGGACGCGGGCCGGGCGCTGCATCCGGCCTACGTCGAGGGGCAGTACCAGGGCGGGGCGGTGCAGGGCATCGGCTGGGCGCTCAACGAGGAGTACATCTACGGCGACGACGGCAAGCTCCAGAACGCGGGCTTCCTCGACTACCGCATGCCGGTGGCCTCGGACGTGCCGATGATCGACACGATCCTGGTCGAGGTCGGCAACCCGAAGCACCCCTACGGCGTGCGCGGCGTCGGGGAGACGCCGATCGTGCCGCCGCTCGGGGCCATCGCCAACGCCATGGAGGCCGCCACCGGCATCCGGTTCACCGAGCTGCCGATGTCGCCGCCCAAGGTGCTGAAGGCGCTCCGGGACAAGGGCCTCGACAAGGCCTGAGCCCAGGGCTGAGACCGATCGCATGGCGCGAGTGGTGCTGATCGGCAACCTCGCGCAGCTCACGGGGGGCGTCGCCGAGTTCCAGATCTCGGCGACGTCCGTGAAGCACCTCTTCCAGCAGCTCGCGGAAGCGCATCCCGCGCTGGCGCCGCACCTCGAGGAAGGCGTGGCGGTCGCCATCGACGGTCAGATCTACCAGGACTCGCTCTTCGAGCCCATCAAGCCCGACAGCGAGGTCTTCATCCTCCCCCAGATCGCAGGCGGCTAGTTCCCACCCTCTTCCCTCAGGGGAGAGGGCAGGGTGAGGGGTGGTCACGTCGGGTGGTCACGTCAGAGGAGGCGATTATGGCGCGCATGGAGCCGCTCGAGATCGAGCAGGTGGACCCGCAGATCCGGCATCTGTGCGAGGAGTCGGAGCGCCAGATCGGCACCTCGGCGAGCACCCGCACCTACGCGCGCAATCCGGCGGTGGTGAAGGCGCTCGCGGACTTCCGCGCCGCGCTCGCCCGCGAGGGCACCATCGATGCCGTGATCCGCGAGCTGGTGCGCATCAAGATCGCCCAGCTCAACGCGTGCCGCTACTGACTCAAGGCGCGCTATGCCGGGGCCCGGCATGCGGGAACGACCGAGGAGAAGATCGCGGCCCTGAACGACGAGATTTCCGGTGGAGGAGCGGGCGACCTGCTCACCCCGCGCGAGCGCGCCGCGGTGCGCTTCGCGGAGAAGCTCGCGGTGGACCACCAGAAGGTCGACGACGCGCTGTGGGCCGAGGTGCGCGCCCAGTTCTCGGAGGCCGAGGTGATCGAGCTCGTGGCCCACACCACGCTCTACATCGGGTGGGGCCGCTTCAACGAGATCGTCGGCATCGAGCCGGCCTGATCTCGCCCGTCGCGCCGCGGGGGTCAGGTCTTACATTCCTACATTGTCGTAATGTAAGACCTGACCCCGTATGACGGACCGCCGGCGGCTGGTCATCGTGTTCGTGGTGGACGGGCTGCGGCCCGACTGCATCACGCGCGAGGACACGCCGACCCTGCACCGCCTGCGCGCGGAGGGCGTGGACTTCGCGGCGAGCCACGCGGTGGTCCCGACCGTGACCCGGGTCAACGCGGCCACGCTCGCCACCGGCGCGCAGCCCGGCACCAGCGGCCTCCTCGGCAACCAGGTCTACTTGCCCGGCGTGGACGCCTCGCGCGCGCTCGACACCGGGAACCACCGCAACCTGCTCGCGCTCGACCAGGCCACCGGCGGGCGCCTCCTGCTGGTCCCGACCCTCGGCGAGCGCCTGCACGCCCGCGGGCGCCGCCTGGTGGCGGTGAGCTCCGGCTCCACCGGGAGCGCGCTGCTCCTGAACCCCCGGGCGGTGGCCGGCGTGGGCGCGGTGGTCAACGGATCCTTCGATCCCGGCAAGGCGGTGGCGTACCCGGCCTCGGTCAGCGAGGCGATCCTGGCCAAGATCGGCCCGGCCCCGCCCAGGCCGGCCGGCGGCGCCCGCTACGACGCCTCGGTGACCTGGGCGGAGCGCGTGCTGCGCGAGTACGTGCTGCCGGAGCTCACGCCCGACGTGGTGATCAACTGGCTGACCGAGCCCGACCCTAGCCAGCACCACGTGGGCGTGGGCTCGCCGGAGTCGCGGGCGGCGCTGCGCCACGACGACGCCGAGATCGCCCGCGTGCTCGAGAGCCTGGAGGACCTGGGCCTGGCCGATCGCACCGACGTGCTGGTGGCCTCCGACCACGGCTTCAGCACCAACACCGGCGGCGTGGACGTGACACGGGCCCTCGTCGAGGCGGGCCTCAAGGCCGCGCCCGGCTCCGCCGACGTGATCCTGGCCAGCAGCGGCCAGGCGGTGGCCCTCCACGTGCGGGATCGCGACGGCGAGCGCATCGCGCGGATCGCGCGCTTCGTCCAGTCACGGGACTGGGGTGGCGTGGTCTTCTCCGCCGGCCGCGCGCCGGGCGAGGCGAACGGCGTCGCGCCGGGCACGTTCGCGCTGGATCTGATCCACGCCGCCAGCGCCGAGCGTGGCGCCGATCTGCTGATCACGTTCCCGTGGACCTCGGCGCCCAATGTCCACGGCGTGCCGGGCACGGACCTGGCCTGCGTGAGCGGGGGGGCCCGGCTCTACGCGAGCGACCACGGCAGCCTGAGCCCGTGGAACGTCCGCAACACGCTCTTCGCCTGGGGGCCCGGGTTCAAGCAGGCCACCACGGTCCCGGTCGCCGCGGGCAACGTGGACGTGACGCCGACGATCCTGACCCTGCTCGGCCTCGACGGCGATGCGGGCGCCGGCCTCGACGGGCGCGTGCTGGCCGAGGCCCTCGTCAACGGGCCGGATCCGGAGCAGGTGGCGCAGGAGACGCGCGTGCACACCGTGGAGGCCGGCGGCTATCGCGCCGCGGTGCAGATCTCCATCGTGGCCGGCCGCCGCTACGTCGACAAGGCCTGGCGCGCCGCCTGAGCGGCCCCGCGCCGGCCGCGTGTCGCCACGCGCGGCGCCCCGAAGCCGCGACGCCGCGCGTGACGATGGCGCCGCGGTCAGATGCGCGGCTGGTTGTAGTGGGTGTGCTCGATCTCGTCGCGCCGGCGGCCCATCGCCACCATGGCGAACACGATCACGATCAGGAGCACCGCGCCGATGATCATGGCGATGGTGGGGTCCACTCCGAGGAACGTGCGGTCGTGCTCCACGATCCGCTCGGTCCGGGTCTCGGTCTGGGTGCTGGGAGCCTGCGGGTCGGGGGCCTTCTGCATCTGCGACTGCGGGGCGGCCGGCGTGGCCTCGGGCGCCGGCTTCGCGGGCTCCGACGGAGCCGGCGTCGCGGCGGGCGCCGAAGGAGTGGCCGGGGCGGCCGGGGTCTGCGCGCTGGTCTCGAGCGTGATGCCGCCGATCAGGATCAGGGTCAAGCAGAGTCCGATCGTCCAGTTCCGTCTCATGAAGGGTCCTCCTTGCCCGCAGGGATGGGGCAATGAGGATGCCAGTGGCGACGGCCGCCGCGACGCGCACTTGCGCCTCTGGGCAGGCGCGGTGCGGCACTTTCGCCCGGGTAAGGGCTACCCGTCCCACGGTATGATGCGCGCATCATGACCGCGTCCGGCGCGCCGCTGCCGATCGAGCCGATCACGCGGCCGTTCGACGCCACCGTGACGCTGCCCGGCTCGAAGAGCTACTCGAACCGCGCGCTGCTGGTGGCCGCGCTCGCCCACGGCACCTCCGAGATCACGCAGGCCCTCGCCTCCGACGACACCCGCTACATGCACCGCGCCCTCGAGGCCCTCGGGGTGCGCGTGCGGGCCGACGAGACGGCGCGCACCTTCGCGGTGGAGGGCGTGGACGGCCGCTTTCCGGTGACGCAGGCCACGCTCCAGATCGGCAACGCGGGCACCGCCGCGCGCTTCCTGACCGCGGCGGTCGCGCTCGGCCGCGGCGAGTTCGTGATCGACGGCTCCCCCGCGATGCGCAAGCGGCCGATCGAGCCGTTGCTCGCGGGCCTGCGCGCGCTCGGAGTGGACGCGGTGAGCCGGGAGGGGACCGGCTGTCCGCCGGTCGTGGTGCGGGCCGACGGCCTGCCGGGCGGGCGGGCGCGCATGCGCGGCGACATCTCCAGCCAGTACTTCAGCGCGCTCCTGCTCGCCGCGCCCTACGCGCGCCGCGACGTGGAGATCGAGGTGGAGGGTGAGCTGGTCTCCGCGCCGTACATCACCATGACCATGTCCACCATGACCGCCTTCGGGGTGCGCGCCGAGCGCGACGGCGACCGGCACTTCCGGGTGCCCGCGGGTCAGCGCTACCAGGCGCGCGGCTACGTGGTGGAGCCCGACGCCTCCGGCGCGTCCTATTTCTTCGCCGCCGCCGCGGTCACCGGCAGCCGCGTGGTGGTCCCGCGCCTCGGCCGCGCCTCCGCCCAGGGAGATCTGGGGTTACTGGATGTCCTGGCCCGCATGGGCTGCGAGGTGACCTACGAGGCCGACTCGGTCACACTTCGCGGCCCCGCACGACTACGGGCGATCGACGCCGACTTCACGCGGATGGGCGACGTGGCGACCACCCTGATGGCGATCGCCCCGTTCGCGGACGGGCCGGTCACGGTGCGCGGCATCGCTCAGACGCATTTCGAGGAGAGCGACCGTCCGGTCGCGGCCGCGACCGAGCTCACGCGCATGGGGCTGCGGGTCGAGTCCACCCACGACTCGGTCACCATCCATCCCGGCCTGCCGCGCCCCACCGACGTGGAGACCTACGACGACCACCGCATCGCGATGAGCTTCGCGGTGACCGGCCTGCGCGCGCCCGGCATCCGCATCGTCAACCCGGCCTGCGTGGCCAAGACGTTCCCCGACTTCTTCGAGGTCCTCCGCCGAGTAACCCACCCGTCCCGGTAGCCCAATCTCTCCCTCTCCCCCCCTGGGGAGAGGGCAGGGTGAGGGGCCCCGATCCGTTGCAGATCAATCCGCGCCCAACACCTCGTAAATCGCCCGCTCGAACCGCCCATAGAGCCCGAGCACGCGCGCATCCGCGAAGGGCAGGATCTGGGTGAGGATGACCCCGGCCACCCGCCGCCCCGGATCGAGCCAGTAGTACGTGTTGTAGATGCCGCCCCAGCTGACGGTCCCCGCGCTCCGGCCGCTCGGCCCCGGATCCAGGTTGAGCATGTAGCCGAGCCCCCAGCGCACGCGCGCCCCCGGGAACAGGTCGACGTCGTTGGACATCTCGGGCCGCGCGGTGCGCATGACCCCGGCCGGAAGATCGCCGGTGTGGTTGGCGTGCATGAGCGCCACCGTCTCCGGGCGCAGCACGTGCGCCCCGTTCCACTGCCCGCCGTGCAGCAGCATCTGGAGCAGCTGGAGGTAGTCGCGCCCGGTGGAGTAGAGCGGACCGCCGCCGGACCAGAACTCGGCCGCGGTGGCGGGCGGCTCGAGGGGCTGGGGCACGAGGGTGCCGTCGGGCTCGCGCTGGTGCAGGCGCGCCTGGCGCGCCCGCTGGGCCTCGGTGGTGACGAAGCCGCTGTCCACCATGCCGAGCGGACCGAAGAGGCGCTCGCGGAAGTAGACGTCGAGCGGCAGCCCGCTCGCGGCCTCCACGAGCCGGCCCACCCAGTCGGTGTTGATGCCGTACTCCCACCGCTCGCCGGGATCGAACAGCAGCGGCATGCGGATCGACGCCACCCGCCCGGAGCTGCGCAGTGGCAGCCCGGCGGACTGGAGATAGCGGCCGAGGGCCGGGTTCCACATGTCGTAGGCGAAGCCGGCGGTGTGGGTGAGGAGGTGCCGCAGCGTGATCGGGCGCTTCGCGGGACGCAGGCGCGGAGCCCCCGCGGCGTCGAAGCCCTCCAGCACGCGGGGCGCGCCGATGGTGGGATCGATGTCGGGCACCGGCGCCTCGAGGGCGAGCTTGCCCTGCTCGACCAGCTGCATGGCCGCGATCGAGGTGATGGCCTTGGTCATCGACGCGATCCGGAAGACGGTGTCGGGCGTCATCGCCTCCGCGCCGCCACGCCCGCGGCGGCCGAAGGCCCCCTCGTAGAGGAGCCCGCGATCGGTGGCCGCCATCGCCACCACGCCCGGCACCTCGCCCGCGTCCACCGCCGAGCGAAGCGCGGCGTCCACCCGCGAGAGCGCGCCGGGACCGGCCATGGGGCGCGCGCTAGAGGATCGAGCGCACGAGCCCGCCGTCGACGAGGATCGTGGTCCCGGTGATGTAGCTCGACTTGCCGGAGGCGAGGAACGCCACCAGGTGGGCCAGCTCCTTGGGCTCGCCGACGCGGCCCACCGCGGTCTCGGCCGCGCGCTGGGCCAGCGCCTCCTCCAGGCCGATGCCCAGCTGCTTGGCCCGCGCGGCCACGTTCGACCGCATGCGCTCGCTCATGATCGAGCCGGGGCACACGTTGTTGACCAGGATGCCGTCGCGCCCGACCTCGTCGGCCAGGGTCTTGGCGAAGGCGACCACGCCCATGCGGGTGACGCCCGAGAGCACGAGGTTCGGGATCGGCTGGTAGACGGTGCTGGCCAGGATGTTGATGATGCGCCCGGCGCGCTGGCGCTTGAGGTGCGGGATCGCCTCGCGGCACATGCGCCCGAAGAAGAACAGGGACCGCTGCACCGCGGTCTCCCACTGCTCCTCGGTGGCGCTCTGGGCCTGCGCCAGCGGCGGCCCGCCCGAGTTGTTGACCAGGACGTCGAGCCGCCCGAAGCGGGCCACGGTGGCCGCCACCAGGTCGCGGATGGTCTCGGGGCGGTCGAGGTCGCCCGGGAAGGCGAGCACCTCGCGTCCGGTCGCGGCGCGGATCTCGTCCGCGGCCTTCGCCAGATCGTCCTTCGACCGGCTGCACACCGCCACGCGGCAGCCCTCCTCCGCCAGCACCTCCGCGCAGGCCCGTCCCAGGCCCTTGCTGGCGCCGCCCACGATCGCCACCTTGTCCCGGAGCTCGAGGTCCATGGGGCAGTGTTATACCACGCGCGCTGTGATACGCTTCGCCCGCCAGCCGGGGGCGACCCGGCGGCCCCACGGGACCCCAATCACAAGAGGTGTGACGCGATGCGGCCGAACCGGATCAAGCAGATGTGGCGTGAGGGCAAGTGCGTGACCATGGGCTGGCTCTCCATCTCAAACGGCTTCACCGCGGAGGTCATGGCCCGGCAGGGCTTCGACGCCCTGGTCATCGACATGCAGCACGGCCTCACCGACATGGCCAACCTCTGGCCCATGCTGCAGGCGGTGTCGCAGACCGACACCGTGCCGGTGGTGCGGGTGGCGTCCAACGATCCGGCCACCATCATGAAGGCGCTCGACTTCGGGGCCTACGGCATCCTCGTGCCGCTGATCAACACCGCGGCGGACGCGGCGAAGGCGGTGGCGGCGTGCCGCTACCCGCCGGTGGGCATGCGCTCCTCGGGGCCGGTGCGGGCGATCCACTACGGGGGCGCCGACTACGTGGCCAAGGCCAACGACGAGATCGTGGTGATGGGCATGGTGGAGACGAAGGAGGGGCTCGCCAACCTCGACGCGATCTGCGCGACGCCGGGCCTCGACTGCGTCTACATCGGTCCGGCGGATCTCTCGTTCGCGCTCGGCCTGCCCCCGCGCGGCGACAACCCGGACCCGGTGCACATCGCCACCTGCGACAAGATCCGCGACGCGGCCCACAAGCACGGCAAGAAGGCGGCGATGCACTGCGCCAGCGCCGCCTTCGCGGCGGGCTCGGCGAAGCGCGGCTTCGACCTGGTCATGCTCTGCTCGGACCTCGCCTCGATGGTGGCCGGGGTCCGCAAGCAGCTCGACGACCTGAAGGCGGCCACCGCCTGAGGCTGTTTCGATGAGCGCGCCGCTCCGTCCGACCACGCTCGAGATCGATCTCGACGCGGCCGCGGACAACGTGCGCGCGGTCCGCCGTCTGGTGGGGCCGTCGCGATCCATCTTCGCGGTCGTCAAGGCGGACGGCTACGGGTTCGGGGCCGCCGAGATGGGCGCGGTCTTCGCCCGCAGCGGCGCGGACTGGCTGGCGGTGGCCGACCTCGCCGAGGGCGTCCGGCTCCGCGCGCGCGGCCTCACCCTGCCGATCCTGGTCTATCCCAGCTCGCTGCCGGAGGCCGCGTCCGAGGCGCTCCGGCACGGCCTGGTCCCGACCCTGGTGGACCTCGACGCCGCGCGGGCCTACGCGCAGGCCGCGACCGGCCCCTGCCCGGTGTTCGTGAAGGTCGACGTCGGCCTCGAGCGTCTGGGCGTGCCGGCCGAGCAGGCGGTCAAGACGATCCTGGCGATGCTGGAGCTGCCGCACCTGACGCTCGCCGGGCTCTGCGCGCATCCGCACGCCGAGGTGGGCGGCGATCCCGCCTACGCCGACTGGCAGGCCGGCCGCTTCACCGCGGTGATCGACGAGCTGGAGGCGCGGGGCGTGCGGGTGCCGGTGCGGCTGCTCGCCGCGAGCCCGTTCGTGCTGCGGTTCCCGCACACCTATCTGAACGCGGTCGATCCCGGCCGCATGCTCTACGGCATCACCTTCCCGGGCGAGACCCCGCCGGTGCCGCTGCGCCCGGCGCTCGTGGCGCTCGCCACCCGCGTGATCGCGGTGAAGGAGATCTCGCCCCGCGAGCGCTTCGCGGAGCAGGCGCCCTTCCCGGTGACCCGCGCGATGCGCCTCGGGGTGGTGCCGATGGGCACCGCCGACGGCCTGCGCTGGCTCCACGCCGGCCGGGTGCTGGTCCGGGGCCGCGCGGTGCCCCTGGTCGGCTCGCCCTCGCTCGAGCACACCCGGGTCGACCTCACCGCGGTGCCCGACGCCGCGGTCGGCGACGAGGTGGTGATCATCGGCCGGCAGGGCGACGAGGCCATCACCCCCGGCGAGGTCGCGGCCCACCAGGGCCTGAGCCAGCATCACATCGCCACCACCGTCGGCCCCCGCGTCACCCGCCTCTACCGGGGTCAGGTCTTACATTCCGACATTCTGGCCGACATCTGAGAGAGGACCGCTCATGCCCAAGGTGCTGACGCAGGCCCAGGTCGATACGTTCCAGCGCGATGGCTGTCTGTCCCCCGTTCGCGCGATGAGCGCGGAGCGCGCGCAGCACTACCGCGAGAAGTTCGAGGCCCTCGAGGCGCGCGTGCCCGACATCAAGAAGATGAAGACCAAGTCGCACCTGCTCACGCCCTGGGTGCTGGAGATCGCGGAGGACCCGCACATCCTCGACATCTTCGAGGACCTGGTGGGCCCGAACCTGCGCTGCTGGTCCATGGCCTGGCGGGTGAAGAAGGCCGACGGCGAGACCTTCGCGGGCTGGCACCAGGACTCGGCCTACGGCGCGGCCAAGCCGGTCGTGCTGGGCGGGCTCGCGCTGTCCAACTGCGGCGTCCGGCAGGGCTGCCTCCGCGGGGTGCCCGGCTCGCACAAGTGGGGCATCCTGAAGCACGACGAGAAGGACGACCCCAAGTCGATCCTGGCCAAGGGCCAGTTCATCGTCGACGAGTTCGACGAGAGCAAGGCGGTGGACTTCCCGCTCGAGCCGGGCGAGATGGTGATGTTCGACAACTCGCTGGTGCACAGCTCGGGCACGAACTTCGGGCCCGACCGTCGCTTCCTGCTCCTGGTCGAGATGGTGCCCACCTGGGCGGAGCCGGCGCGGGTGCGCCAGTCGGCCATGCTCGTGCGTGGCACCGACACCGTCGGCAGCTTCGACGACGAGCCGCGCCCCGACGCGGAGTGGTCGGAGACCGCGGTGGCCAACTGGTCCCGCGTGGTGGAGGCGCGCGCGAAGCTGATCTTCCAGGGCAAGGTGGCCCCGAGCGTGGCCTACGGGGGAACGCGCGCCGCGACCTAGGCGACCGGCCCCGCGGGGTCAGTCGGCGGGCAGGAATGTCGGAATGTAAGACCTGACCCCGGCCTCAGTCGGCGGGGGTGGGGGCGGGGTGAGTGGCGGTCCAGTGGCGGGCGATGTCGATGCGGCGCGTGAACCAGACGCCCGAGTGGCCCGCGATGTAGTCGAGGGCGCGCTCCAGGCCGGCCGCGCGCGACGGGTGCCCGATCAGCCGCAGGTGCAGGCCCAGGGACATCATCTTGGGCTGGGTGCGCCCCTCGCGGTAGAGCATGTCGAAGCCGTCCTTCACGAACGTGAAGTAGTCGCTGGCGGTGAAGAAGCCGCCGGCGCCGAACTTGGAGTCGTTGGCGGTGAGGCTGTAGGGCACCACCAGGTGCGCCTTGTTGCCGACCCGCACCCAGTAGGGCAGCTCGTCGTTGTAGGCGTCGGAGTCGTAGAGGAAGCCGCCCTCCTCCACCACCAGCCGCCGGGTGTTCACGCTCGGCCCGTACCGGCAGTACCAGCCGAGCGGCCGCTCGCCCACCGTCTTCTGCATCGAATCGATCGCGCGCCGGATGTGCTGGCGCTCCTCCCGCTCGGAGAGCTCGTAGTGCTTCACCCACCGCCAGCCGTGCGAGCAGACGTCCCAGCCCGACTCGCGGATCGCGGCCGCCACCGCCGGGTTGCGCTCGAGCGCGAGCGCGCAGCCGAACACGGTGAGCGGCAGGTTGCGCTCCTGGAAGAGCCGCCGCACGCGCCAGAAGCCCACCCGGCTGCCGTACTCGAACAGCCCTTCCGCCGCGAGGTCGCGGCCCTTCACCCCGTAGCTGGAGGCCCCCGCCTCGGTGAGCGTGCCCTCCGAGACGCCGTCGTCGAGGGCGTTGTACTCGGAGCCCTCCTCGTAGTTCATGACGAAGTTGACCGCGATCCGCGCCTCGCCCGGCCAGCGGGGGTTCGGAGGATTGCCGCCGTAGCCGACGAGATCGCGGGGGACGTCGGTGGCCACGCGCGCGCCTAGGGGACGACCACCGTGAGCGGCGAGGGCACCGGCACGAACTCCTCGTCGCGCGGAGTGCCGTCGCGCCACATGAGCACCGCGAAGGTGGCGGGGCCGTCCAGGACGGTCAGCGGATGGTGCCACGTGCCCATCGCGTAGGTCACGCCCTGGCCCGCGCGGGCCACGAACGCGCGCAGGCGCGAGAGGTCGGGCCCGCCGGCGGGCGCGTCGAGCGTCGCCAGCACCAGGTAGCGCGAGACGTGGAGCGGGATGAAGGTCTGCGAGGAGTGCTCGTGCCGCTCCAGCACCTTCACGTCGAGGGGCAGGGAGCCCGTCGGAGCCACCGTGGCCACCGCCAGCGAGATGGGCGCGTCGGCCCGCGCGTTGGCGAGGGTGTCGCTCAGGTAGTGACGGCCCGGCGCGGGCGTACCCTCCAGCACGGCCCCGAAGGGCTTGAACGCCTCGGCGGTCAGGGGCTCGGCGACGATCTGCATCGGTGCCGCATGCTACCACACGCGGGCGAGCACGAGCCGGCGGGCCCCGAGCCGCCCGCGCGAGTGACGGCGCGGCCGCGAGCCAGCCGGACCGGCGGCTAGCGCAGCGCCATGTCGTAGGCGCGGATCAGCTCGTCGCTGCGCGCCTTCCAGACCAGGCGCTTGTTGGCCCCGTAGAGATCGATCTGCTGGTAGAGCGGGATCGCGGGGACGTCCTCGATCCACAGCTTGTTGATGCGCTGGTACTCCGCGTAGCGCTTCTTCTCGTCCATCTGGGTCTGGGCCTGCTCCACCATCCCGTTGAAGTCCTCGTTGTTCCAGTTCACGAAGATGCCGGGGGACTTGAAGAGCGGGACGTAGATCGCCTCCGCGTCCATGGTGGGATGGCCCCAGCCGATCAGCCACACCGGGCCCGCCTTGTGGACGTAGACCATGTTGTTCAGGTAGCTCACGAACTCGTAGGTCTTGAGCGTGGTCTTGATCCCCGCCTTGTTGAGCTGGCCCGCCACCGCCTCGCCCACCTCCCTGTCCCGCACGTAGCGGCCCTGGGGGCCGTTCAGCACGATCTCGACGCCGTTGGGGAAGCCCGCCTCCGCGAGGAGCTTCTTGCTGCGGGCCAGGTCCTGGGTGATGGGCTTGAGCGAGGCGTCGTAGCCGAAGTGCAGGCTCGTCAGCATGGTGGCCACCCGCACCGCCTTGCCATCCATCACGCCCTTCACGATCGCGTCGGCGTCGATGGCGTAGGCCAGCGCCTGGCGCACGCGCTTGTCCGCGGTGGGGCCGGGATAGGGGCCGATGGCCTTGTGGGTGGAGGGGTCCATCTGGTGCGTGTAGATCATGAGCTGGATGGTGCGGATCGAGGGCGCGGTGCTGAGGTAGATCTTCGGGTGCTTCTCGATGATGCCGGCCAGGTGCGGCGGGATGTTCACCGCCACGTCGATCTCCCCGTTCTGGAGCGCGGCCACCCGCACCGCGTCGTCGGGGATCGGCTTGAACACCACCGTCTTGATCTTCGCCGGCCCGGCCCAGTAGCCGGGGAAGGCCTCCATCACGATCTCCTCGTCCTTGGCCCAGCGCACGAACTTGTAGGGGCCGGTACCGATGGGATTCCGGGAGATCGCGGCCGGGTCCTTGCCCGCGTACTCCTTGGGCGGATACATGGCGGCCTGGCGCAGGGCGAGGTGGGCGACGAACACCGGCCACGGCTTCTTGGTGTGGACCTTCACCGTGAACGGATCGACGATCTCCACCCGTTCCAGCAGGGCGTAGGACGAGGAGCCGCGCAGCTTGTTGGCCGGGTTGGCGAGGCGCTCCAGGCTGAACTTCACCGAGTCCGCGTTGAAGTCCTCCCCGTTGTGGAACTTCACCCCGCGGCGCAGCTTGATCTCCCACGCGGTGGGGGCGACCAGCTTCGGCATCTGGGCCGCCAGCGCGGGCACGATCTTCAGGTCCTGGCCGCGCTCGACCAGCGACTCGAAGATCTGCGCGCCCACGTTGGAGGCGGGCTGCTCCTGCTGGTGCATCATGTCGAGCGTGGTGGGATCCACGCCCTGCGCGATCACCACGCGCCCCTCGGGCGCCGCCGCCGCGGGGAGGGGAGCGAGCACGAGCAGCAGCAGTAGGGCCGCGATGCGGGAGATCAGCATGTGGATCGGCCTCCGGTGGGTAATGTCGGAATGTAAGACCTGACCCCCTATTGGGCCAGGGCGCCGCCGTCGATGACCAGCTCGCTGCCGGTGATGTAGGAGGCCTCGTCGGAGGCGAGGTAGAGGACGGCGCTCACCACCTCGGCCACCGTGCCCATGCGGCGCAGGGGCACCCGGTCGAGCCGCCGCTGCATCGCCTCGCGGTCCGCGAACGCCCGGTGGAACATCTCGGTGTCGACGGGACCGGGGTGGACCGAGTTGCAGCGGATGCGGTCCTTCGCGTGCTGGGAGGCGGTCACCTTGGTGAAGATGCGGATCGCGCCCTTGCTCGCCGCGTAGGCCGGCTCCTGGTGGAGCGACTGGCCGATGCCGGCCACCGAGGAGATGTTCACGATGGAGCCGCCGCCGGACCGGCGCATGGCCGGGATCGCGTGCTTGGTGCCGAGGAACACGCCCTTGGCGTTGACCGCCATCACCTGGTCCCACTCCGCGGCGGTGCGCTCCTCGATCGGCACCCGCGCGATGGTGATGGCCGCGTTGTTGATGAGGATGTCGAGGCGGCCGTGACGCTCCACCGCAGTCTGCACCGCCCGCTGCCAGTCGGCCTCGCTGGTCACGTCGAGATGCACGTACGTCGCGTCGAGGCCGGCGGCGCGGATGGCTGCCTCCACCTTGCGGCCCTCGTCGTCCCGGACGTCGCCGAAGACCACCCGGGCGCCCTCCCGCGCGAAGGTCTCGGCCTCCGCCGCGCCCTGCCCGCGCGCCCCGCCACTGATCAGCGCAACCTTGCCGTCGAGCCGGCCCATGGCGGGGCTATCGTAACACGCGGGACCTCTTAGCCCGGCGGGGCGGCCGTGCGGGTCATCCGGGCCAGGGCGAGCACCGTCCCGGGCTGGGCCGACTCGACCAGGTAGTCGTCGATGCCGACCTGACGGGCCCGCCGGCCGACGGCATCCCGACCGTAGTCCCGACCTCGGGCGCTTCTAGAGCACCCGCATGAAGGCGACCAGGTCCGACTTCTCCTGATGCGTCAGCTTGAGCCCGAGGACCAGGTTGAAGAACTCGACGGTGTCCTCCAGGGTCAGCAGCCGGCCGTCGTGCAGGTAGGGCGGGCTCTCCTTGATGCCGCGCAGCGTGAAGGTCTTGATCGGACCCGCGGGCGCCTCGTCCACGAAGCGCTCCACCTTCAGGTCGTGCATCTGCTGATCCATGTAGGTGGGAGCGGGGTGGCAGCCGCCGCAGGTGCCCTTGCCGAGGAAGATCGCCTCGCCGCGGCGCTCCGCCTCGGTGGCCTTGGTCCTGTCGAGCCGGCCCTGGGGGTCGAGCTTGGGCGCGGGAGGGAAGTCGAACATGTTCTGCATCTGGGCCATGTGGCTCACCTGGATGCGGTCCAGGATGTTCATCCCCTTCTTCATGGCCCGGATTGGATCGCCGTTGAAGTAGGCGGTGCGCTGCTCGAACTCGGTGAAGTCCTCCACCGAGCGCAGGCTGCGCTTGCTGCCGTGGATCTGCTGGTTGTAGAGCCCGCGCAGGCTCACCGTGTCGAGGCGGAAGCGCCGCGCCTGCGGGCGATTGTCCGGGTTCAGATGGAACTGTCCGGTGGTGTGGCCGTTGATGTGGCAATCGAGGCACGTGACGCCCAGGCTGGGGTCGGCGCTCTTGCGATCGTCGGTGGCGTTGAACTCCTCCTGGGGGAACGGCGTCACCAGGAGGCGCAGCCCGTCCAGCTGCACCGGCGTGACGATGTCCTTGAAGAGCCGGTGGAAGTTGTTGATCGAGACCACCTCGCCTCGCGAGGCGTCGCCCAGCTCGGGGCGGCTCTGGAGGTAGATCGCGGGCGGGAACTCGGGCAGGAACGCGTCGGGGATGTCGAACTCCACGTCGAAGCGCTGCAGGCGCGGGAACATCTGGATCTGGATCGAGGGGAAGACCATGCCGCCCACCGCATGCTTGGGATGGGGCAGGGCCGGGTAGGGGAAGGCCTTCTTCCCCCGGACGTCGTCCGGGCTCATCGCGGCCAGGCGGTCCCAGCTGAGCCCGTCGGCGAGGCGGGCGGTGGGGCCGACCGCGAGCGGCTTGCCGCGCGACATCTTCGCGCTCGGGTCGAGCTTGGGCTGGAGATCGTAGCGGCTCTCCAGCCGCTTGCGCTGCGCGGCGGTCACGCCCGGCCTGGCGTCGACGTCCGCCTTCATCGTCTCCTCGAAGGTCTGCATCGGCTTCTGCGCGCCGAACGGGTCGCGCGAGAAGTCGAAGCCCTTCACGTCTCCGCCGTCCGGCTGGCCGGGCAGGACATCGGAGGAGGGCGGCGCCGCCGACGGGTCGAAGGCGCGCGAGCGATCGTGCTCCGTCTTGCGCTGCTCCGGGCGGCTCTCGGCGACCGGGGCCGCCTGCTGGGCGCCCTGCACCGCGTCGGCGGGCGGCCGCGGGCCAGGCGTCTGCCCGACCGAGGGCGCGCTCCAGAGGCCGACGAGGACGCCGACCGCGGTGATGGAGACGGCGATGACCAGGATGCCGAGGCGCCGCATGGATGAGGTCTCCTTCCGGTCGAGGTTCGCTGCCGCTGTCTCGCACGCAGCAACCGATGTGCCACCGACGGCGGCATCATCGTGGTCGCACGGCCTGGGTCGCGCGGGGTGGCCGCGCGGGCGCGGGCAGGGGCACGCTCCTTGCTCGGACCGATTCGGCGAGGAGGATCCATTCATGGCAGACGAAGCGGATCGGAAGGTGGAGACCGGCGGCGCGTACCGGGCCGGCCTCACGCAGGATCACCGGGTGAGCGACATCGTGCGCGACGTGATGAGCCCGTGTCCGCGGACCCTCGCCCCGGACGCGACGCTCGTCGACGCGGCGCTCGTCATGCGCCGCGAGGACATCGGAGACGTGCTGGTTTGCGAGGACGGCGATCGGCTGGTGGGCATCGTGACGGATCGGGACATCGTGGTGCGGGCGCTCGCCGAGGGGCGCGATCCGGGCGAGACGCGCGTGGCGGACGTCTGCAGCCGGGACCTGGTCACGATCGAGCCGGGGGACAGCGTGGGCGGCGCGGTGCGCCTCATGCGGGAGAAGGCGATCCGCCGCATACCGGTGGCCGAGAACGGGCGGGTGGTGGGTGTGCTCACCATCGGGGACATCGCGGTCGAGCGGGATTCCCGGGCCGCGCTGGCCGATATCTCGGCCGCCCCGCCCAACTCCTGAGTTACCGGACGGGCCTTTCGACCCGGTAGGGAAGTGCCATCTCGCGGGGACACGGCTCCGCGCGGAGCGAGCCGGATGCGGCCCCCGCCGAGCGTCGGCTCGTGGCACGGTCGATGCTGACCCGCCCACAGGAGGGTTCGACCAATGAGCAAGCGGGTGCTGATGACGGTGGCGGCGATGGGCGCGGCGAGCGTGATCGCGGGGACGGGGCTCGCCCTCGCGCAGTCGCCGCGCGGGGCGCTGTCCGACGCGGACCACAAGTTCGTGATGGAGGCGATGGAGGGCGGCCAGATGGAGGTGGAGCTGGGGAAGCTGGCCGAGCAGAAGGCGAGCCGCGACGCGGTGAAGCAGTTCGGCCAGCGGATGGCCACCGATCACGCCAAGGCCGGGCAGGAGCTGGCCCAGCTCGCCGCCGGCAAGGGGGTCGAGGTGCCCACGCAGCCCGCGCGCAAGACCCAGGTGGAGAAGGATCGGCTGTCGAAGGCGAGCGGATCCACCTTCGATCGCGAGTACGTGAAGATGATGGTGAAGGACCACGAGGAGGACGTGGCCGCGTTCAAGCGCGAGAGCCAGCAGGCCCAGGATCCGGACCTCAAGGCGTGGGTGGCCAAGACCCTGCCCACCCTGGAGGACCACCTGAAGTCGATCAAGCAGATCGAGTCGCAGGTGGCGCGCCAGTGACCGTCCTCGCCCCCATGATTCTCCTTCCCATAGAGGAGGTCGCCTGCCAGGTGGCGGTCGACGCCGACGATCCGGCCGGAGGCCCGCTCCGGCCGGAGACGAAGGTCGCCATCGAGAACGCGGAGAGCGATACGGAGACCGTCGACCTGCGCCGCGTGCGCTGCACTGAGGATCAGGCCCGCGACCTCCTCGAATACTTCGACCGGGCCGCCGCCGCGCTCGAGGTGCGCGGCGACTACGATCGGTCGACCTCGTGCGCGCAGGCCGCGGAGCTGATCCGGCGCACGCTCGACGGTCGAGTGACCACCTGATCTCACGAGGACATCTCATGGGCAAGCGCAAGGGACCGGACACGCACCGCGGGTCGAAGGCCGGCCGGGAGCACGGGCATCCGCGCCGGGAAGACGCCAAGAACGGCGGCCTGCGCCTCGGCTACAAGCTCTCGAGCGAAGAGCGGAGCCCGCGCGAGCTGGTGCGCTACGCGCGGCTCGCGGAGGAGAGCGGCTTCTCGTTCGGGCTCATCTCGGATCATTTCCATCCGTGGGTCGATCGGCAGGGCCAGAGCCCGTTCGTGTGGAGCGTGATCGGGGCCATCGCCGAGGCCACCGAGCGCCTCGAGCTGGGCACCGCGGTGACGTGCCCCAGCATGCGGATCCACCCCACCCTGGTGGCCCAGGCCGCCGCCACGTGCGCGCTGCTGATGGAGGGCCGCTTCTTCCTCGGCCTCGGCACCGGCGAGAACCTGAACGAGCACGTCACCGGCGAGAAGTGGCCGGAGACCGAGGTGCGACAGGAGCGCCTGGAGGAAGCGGTGGAGGTGATCCGGCTCCTGTGGCAAGGCGGCAACCAGAGCCATCGCGGCCGGCACTTCCGCGTCGAGAACGCCCGCATCTACTCGCTGCCGGAGACCCCGCCGCGGCTCCTCCTGGCGGTGGGCGGGCCGAAGGGGGCGGACCTCGCCGCGCGCGTGGCGGACGGGATGATCGGCACCAGCCCGGAGCGGGAGCTGCTCGATCGATACCGGAAGGCCGCCAGCGGCCCGCGATACGGAGAGCTGACGGTCTGCTGGCACGAGAGCGAGGCCGCCGCGCGCAAGCTCGCCCGCGAGATCTGGCCCACCGCGGCGATGGAGTCGAGTCTCTCCTGGGAGCTGCCGCTGCCGGCTCACTTCGAGGCGGTGGCGGAGCTGGTGACCGAGGACGCGGTGGCGGAGTCGGTCACCTGCGGGCCCGACCCGGACAGGCATCTGGAGGCGATCGCGAAGTTCGCGGACGCCGGCTACGACCACGTGTGCGTCCACCAGGTCGGCCCGGACCAGGAAGGGTTCATGAAGTTCTATTCGAGCGAGGTCATGCCGCGCCTGGAGACCTCGTGAGCACGACGGCCTCGGACGTCCTGGTGGGCCGGCTTCACGAATGGGGCGTCGAGGTCGTGTTCGGCCTGCCCGGCGACGGCATCAACGGCGTGATGGAGGCCCTGCGGAAGCGGCGAGAGGAGATCCGGTTCGTTCACGTTCGCCACGAGGAGGCCGCCGCGTTCATGGCGTGCGGCTACGCCAAGTTCACCGGCCGCCTGGGGGTCTGTCTCGCCACGTCGGGTCCGGGGGGCATCCACCTCCTCAACGGCCTCTACGATGCCAAGCTGGACGGCCAGCCCGTCCTCGCCATCACCGGGTTGCCGGTCTCGGATCTCATCAACACCCACACCCAGCAAGACGTGGAGCTGGATCGGCTCTTCGTCGACGTGTGCAAGTACAACGCGCGGGTCATGAACGCGGCGCACGTCGAGAACGTGGTCGATCTGGCGTGCCGCACCGCGCTGACGTACCGGGGGGTGAGTCACGTCACCCTGCCGGTGGATGTCCAGGAGATGCCCGGCGACGAAGGCCGCTCGAAGCGAAACGTCGCGCACCACACCTCGGAGATCCGGGCCCGGAGTGCCCGTCTCCCGGCCGACGCCGACCTGAGCAAGGCGGCGCAGATCCTGAACGCCGGCAAGAAGGTCGCGATCCTCGCGGGCCGCGGTGCCATCGGCGCGACCGAAGAGCTCGAGACGGTCGCGGAGACGCTGGCGGCGCCCATCGTGAAGCCCCTGCTCGGCAAGGAGGCGGTGCCGGACGACAGCCCCTACACCACGGGGGCGGTCGGGCTCCTGGGCACGCGGCCCTCGCAGGAGGTCCTGGAAGGGTGCGACACGTTGCTGATGGTGGGCACCTCGTTTCCGTACATCGAGTTCTATCCCGAGCCGGGTCAAGCCCGGGGGGTCCAGATCGAGCTCGACCCCATGCGGATCGGCCTCCGCTATTCGGTCGAGGTCGGGCTGGTCGGGGACAGCCGCCAGACCCTGCGGGCTCTGGCGCCGCGGCTGAAGCGGAACGCGGACCGGAGCTTTCTGGAAGCGGCCCAGGAGGGCATGCGCAGCTGGAGCGACCTGATGGCCGAGCGCGCGAGCCGGATGGATCGGCCCATGAAGCCCCAGCGCGTCGCGGCCGAGCTGGGTCGCCGGCTCCCCCACGACGCGATCGTGACCTGCGACAGCGGGACGATCGCCACCTGGTGGGCTCGCCACATTCCCGTGCGGCGCGGCCAGATGCACTCGCTGTCCGGAAACCTCGCCACGATGGCCAACGGGCTCCCGTACGCGATCGCGGCTCAGGTCGCCTATCCGGATCGCCAGTGCGTGGCCTTCGTGGGAGACGGCGGCTTCTCGATGCTGATGGCCGAGTTCTCCACCTGCGTGAAGTACCGGCTGCCGGTGAAGGTCGTGGTGGTCAAGAACAACACCCTCGGCCAGATCAAGTGGGAGCAACTCGTCTTCCTGGGCAATCCGGAATACGGCTGCGAGCTCGAGCCGATCGACTTCGCCGCGTTTGCGCGCGCCTGCGGCGGGACCGGCTTCACGATCGAAGACCCCGCGACCTGCGGAGACGTCCTCGACCAGGCACTGGCGACGGCGGGGCCGGTGATCGTGGAGGCCGTCGTGGATCCGTTCGAGCCGCCCATGCCGCCGAAGGCGACGGCGGCCCAGGCGATCAAGCTGGCCGAGGCGCTGGTGCGGGGAGAGCCGGACCGGGAAAAGATCCTGGCCACGATCATCTCGAACAAGCTACGCGAGCTGATCTAGCCGAGCCGTCGCCACGTCTCCTGCAGCCACTCCCGTCCGGGCAGGGGCGACCATGATGGGCGCCGGCCGGCGCCCACGTAGCTGACCAGCGCCCCGACCCCGAAGGCCATCGTCGCGCCCACCGCCACCGCGATCCACGCGGGCGAATCGATCACCGGCGCTCCGTCCGCGGGCGCTCGGGCCGCGGTCACGTCCCCGTTCACCCGCGGAGGAGCCGACAGCTCGCGTCGCACGAGGCCGGCCAGCAGCTGGGGCTGGCCGTGGAGGGCGCGCCCGAGCTGGAGCGCCTTGCGGTAGACGATCTGCCAGTCGTCGTATTCCACCGGCAGCACCGCGATCGCGCCCGTGATCTCGCGAAGCGTCCCGATTCGCGCGGGGTCCCACCCGTCCGTCCTCGAGCCAGGGGCCGGCCAGGCCCGCGCGATGCGTCCCTCGATCGCCTGCGCGCGCGAGTCGGACGTCTGCCAGACCTCGAGATCACTGACGCCCTCGACGATCAGGCCCTGGGCCACCGCGAGCGCGGTCGGCCGCCCCCGGATCAGGAGGCCGCTCGGATACAGCGCGAGGACCAGGTCGGACCCTTCGAAGTAGGCCAGGTCGCTCGGGATGCGATTCCGGAACGCCTCGCGGTCGACCGCGGTCAGCACGCGGAGGGGAGCGGTCAGCCACCAGGGGGGAGGCACTCGCCGCACCGGACGGCGGTGCTCCCGATGCAGCGCCAGGATCCGCTCCGCGACCTGCCGGTACGAGGTGGCGTCGGTCACCAGCGGCACCTGGACGTCCTTGTGGCGACGCACGGCCGAGACCAGCCGCAGCGCCGGTACGGTGACCATCGAGATGAGCAGCGCGGTCGAAAGGCCGATCGTGATCGGGAAGCCGCGCAGGAGCCGCGCCGGCCACGATCGCCGCGGCTGGTCCTCCGGCTGGCGCAGCGCCATCGCGGCGCCGACCGCGAGGGGGATCACCAGGCTTATTCCGATCCACACCGCGCGAATGACCGGCGCCGGCACCCACGCGGGAATGGGGACGAAGGCCAGCACGTACGCCGCGAAGCGCGGCGCGGCGATGCCCAGCAGCAGCAGCGGCCACGCGCCGGCGGCGGCGAGCAGCGCGGAGAGGAAGATCTTCTGCGTGCCGGTCGTGTATCCGAAGATGGCGACGACGGCCCAGTCGAACAGCGCGCTCAGGATCCGGCCGAAGGAGCGCGTGATGAATGCGATCAAAGCCTGCAGGATCGCCATGGCGATCGGACGCAGCAAGACACGTGCCGCGCACTCACGCCGCGATCAGTGCGTTGGAGCTTCCGCGACTCTTCCCTCCACAGCTGGCAGTACCCGTCGGGGGACCGCAGCGCTGCGTGGTCGGCGCTCATGCTCGGCCGGTGGCGGGGCCATGGCCCGAGCGATCGGCCCGCTCGCGGCTCGACAGGCCGGCGCTCCTGTGGTTCTGGCCGGGAAGCGATGACCCGGTAAGCCCTGACAGGCGGGCCGGCCCGCGAGCCGTGGAGGCCAGCTAGAGCATCGCCTTGCGGGCCTGCTTCGCGCGGGCGGCTCCGATCGCCGTCTTGACCTCTTTCTCCTCTTCGGGGGGCGGAAGGACCGCGGGGAGGCCCAGCGACTGGATCCACAGCTCGCGGCACCACCCGGTCGTGTGATAGAGATGCTCGTCCTCCTGCTCCTCCACCTCCTCGTAGGCGTCCCGGAGGGCCTTCGCCTCATCTCCTTTGAGTGCCTTCGACGCAATCTCGATCAGCTCCCAGTTGAGATGGTCCTTGGTCTCCGCCTCCACCACGCACTCGCAGGCGACGAGCTCGGCGGCCTCCGGGGGCCCCGCCTGGAGCGCCATTTCCATTGCTTTGACGAGTGATTGGCCGATATGACGGACGACGGCGCGCCCGGGGGTCATCTCCTCGGGATCGAGCTCGAAGGCCGAGAGGACGCGGTGCATGACCTCGACGTGATTCTTCGTCTGGTCGAGGTACTTCTCCCACTCCTCCTTCAGGTCGTCGTTCTGGGCGCATCGCAGGGCCGTCTCGTAGACGAGCACGCCGCCCATCTCCGTCTCGAGTCCCTGGTACAGCAGCTCGGTCAGTTGTTCCCGCTTCATGTTCTGGGCTCCCTCTGGGCTTGGTGTGAAGTGTCAGCGGCGACGGCAGGCCGCGATCACAGTAAGGCAAGACCTGTGCCCGGCCGTGACGGCGGCACGTCGCTTGAATGGCAGGGGGCCAATCGAACGATGCCGGATCCGCGCGCCACCATCACCGTCTCCGAGTTCTTCCGCGCCTTCGCCAAGCGCATGGCCGATTTCATGGGCTCGGCCTGGGCCTTCGCAGGCGCCGCCGCGATCGTCGTGGTCTGGGCGGCGTCGGGGCACTTCTTCCACTATTCGGACACCTGGCAGCTCGTGATCAACACCGGCACGACCATCGTCACGTTCCTCATGGTGTTTCTGATGCAGAACACCCAGAACCGCGACGCCAAGGCCATCCACCTCAAGCTGGACGAGCTGCTTCGCGGGGTGAAGAACGCGCGGACCGGCCTGGTCCGTCTGGAGGATCAGACCGAGGACGAGCTGTCCGGCCTCGCGAAGGAGTTCGAGGCCTTGAAGGGTGTGCCCAAGCCCGGGGACCCGACGATCCACGAGCCGTCGGGACCGTCGGCCGCATCGGGCGGGGACGACTAGGGACGACCAGGCCCCGACATGAGGAAGCTCCTTCACACCGCCCTCGGCATCCTGACCAGCGTGGGCGGGTTCCTCGAGATCGGCTCGGTGGTCACCGCGATGCAGGCGGGGGCCGAGTTTGGCTACCGGCTCCTGTGGGTGGTGGCGCTGGGCACCGCGGCCGCGATCAGTCTCACCGAGATGTCCGGCCGCTTCGCGGCGGCCAGCCAGCGCGCGTTCGGCGACGCGCTCCGCGAGCGGCTCGGGTTTCCCGTGTACGCCGCCGTCCTGCTCGGCCTGGGCGTCACGAGCCTGCTGGTGCTCG
>Ga0207657_10000731_pt1 | contig 34878 bp, 36 predicted proteins | sample KBSC33metaG_FD_184316 | JGI IMG/M metagenome (GOLD analysis project Ga0207657, IMG submission 184316) | Corn rhizosphere microbial communities from Kellogg Biological Station, Michigan, USA - KBS C3-3 metaG (SPAdes) (version 2) | ecosystem: Host-associated > Plants > Roots > Rhizosphere > Soil ...
AGCCGGAGTCGCCCGCGGGCGTCGATACACCGCTCGCGCGCAAGGTGCACGAGACGATCGCGCGCGTGACCGACGACATCGACCGGCGGTTCGTCTTCAACACGCCGATCGCCGCCGTGATGGAGCTCGTAAACGACCTCTCGAAGGCGCCCGACGATCCGGCCGCGCGCTTCGCCGCGGAGACTGCTGTCTCGATGCTGCAGCCGTACGCACCGCACGTGTGCGAGGAGCTGTGGGGCGTGCTCGGCAAGTCGCGGCTGTGGGTCACGCCGTGGCCGGTCGCGGACGAGTCGCTGCTCGTGCAGGACGAGATCGAGCTCGTGCTGCAGGTGAACGGCAAGGTGCGCGACCGCGTGCGCGTCCCGGCAGGGCTGTCCGAGGCCGAGCTGATCGAGCGGGCGCGGGCGTCCGAGAAGGTGCAGGCGCATGTGAACGGCGGTTCCGAGCAGCGCGTGATCGTGGTGCCGGACAAGCTCGTCAACATCGTCGTCTGAGTTTTTGCTCTTTCGGCACGAAGCCGTTTCCCACGTGTGACACCACTGGCGGCACCCTGCCTGGGTGGACGCGTTTCCGATCGCCGTGCCGACGCGCCGTCTCCTTGCGGCTGGGTTGCTGGTGGTCGCGCTCGTCGCGGTCGGTATCCGTCACCTGCAGGCGCGTGGGGGCTCGCCTGCGCTCGTGGTCGCGCCGATCCGCGCGTCTCCCGCGAGTTCGGCTCGGACACACGTCGCGCCCGGCCTGGTCGTCGACGTCGAGGGCGCGGTCCGCCGACCCGGGCTCGTGCGGCTTCCCTCTGGGTCGCGCGTCGCCGACGCGGTCGCGCGCGCAGGCGGCACGACCCGGCTCGCCGATCGAAGCGCCGTGAACCTCGCCGCTCCCGTCTCCGACGGGCAGCAGGTGCTCGTGCCGCGGCGCGGGTCTGCGGCGGGCACGGGAGGCGCGTCCGCCGTTCCGGGCGGAGCTGCGCCGAGCGGGCCGGTGTCGTTGTCGAGCGCCACGGCCGAGCAGCTGGATGCGCTCCCCGGAGTCGGTCCCGTCACTGCGCAGAAGATCGTCGACTACCGCACCCAGCACGGCGCGTTCCACTCGGTTGACGAGCTCGACGCGATTCCGGGGATCGGCCCCGCACGTCTCGCCGACCTGCGCGGGTTGGTGGTGCCGTGACGCGCGTGCTCCCAGCGCACGTCGTCATCGCGGCCTGTGCCTTCGGGCTGGCAGCGAGCGACTGCGTGCGCATCCACGATCCTGCCGTCCTCGCGGTGGGCGCCGGCCTCGCCGCGGGCGTGCTCGCCCCGGCGGGTTGGGGGAGGACTGCGCTCCTCGCGGCGCTCGCGCTCGCCGGGACGTGGTGGTGGGGGAGCACGCGGCTCGACCAACTCGATCGCAGCGTGCTCGCGCCGCGCATCGGCACCGCCGACCGGTTCGTCGCCGTCACGACCGCCGAAGCGCGTCGCGGCAGCTTCGACCTCCGCCAGCCGGCGCGAACGCGCGGCGAGCGCGTGCAGCTCGAGCTGCCGCTCGGACGGGCTCCTCCTCAGGGAGCGCGTCTGAGCCTGCTCGCGGTCGTGAAGGCGCCGCGCGGGCCGGAGCACGGCTTCGACGAGCGCACCTGGCTTCGGCGGCAGGGCGTGCATGTCGTCCTCCACGTGGACGAGTGGCACGTCGTCGGTCGACGCGGTGGTCTCGGCGGCGTCGCCGACCGGCTGCGGCGCTGGCTTCGGCGTTCGTCCTCGCCCGGGCTCACGGGGGAACGGCGCGCGCTCGTGGAAGGAGTGCTGCTCGGGGATGACGGCGGCCTGTCGGATGGCTCCAAGCGCGCCTTCCGGCGCTCGGGCCTCTATCACCTGCTGGCGGTGTCGGGTCAGAACGTCGTTCTGCTCGCGGGCGGAGTGCTCGCGCTCGCCGCCGCCCTCGGCATCGGTCGCGCGTGGGGCCATCTCGGTGCGCTGACTGCGATCGGCGCGTATGTGCTCGCGGTCGGGCCGCAACCGTCGGTGATTCGCGCCGCGATCGCAGGTGCGGCAGTGTCGGTTGCGTGGCTCGCCGGCCGGCTGCGTGATGCGTGGCATCTGCTGCTCGTCGCCGCGTGCGCGCTGCTGGCGTGGAACCCGTACACGCTCTTCGACGCCGGCTTCCAGCTCTCGTTCGGCGCGGTGGCGGCGATCTTCGTCCTCGGCCGACCGTTTCTGCGTGTGCTCGACGGCTATCCGATGCCGGATTGGCTGCGCTCGGCGATCGCGATCTCCGCCGCGTGCACCCTCGTCACGGCGCCGATCCTGTGGTTCGAGTTCGGCCGAGTCTCGCTCTACGGTGTCGTCGCGAACGCGCTCGTCGAGCCGGCGGTGCCGCTGCTGCTCGGGCTGTCGTTCTCCGCCGCGGTGGTGGAGCCGTTTGCACCTGCGGTCGCAGTTTCCCTTGCGTGGGCCGACGGGTGGGTCGCCGTGTACATCGCGTCGTGCGCCCGTGCGATCTCGGCGCTGCCGGCGGCACAGGTCTCCGGTCGTGCTGCAGCCGTCGCCGCTGCAGCATCGATCGCAGGTGCGGCGCTCGCCTGGCGCCGGCTCAGGCCGGCTCGAACCGCCAGAGCGTGATGTCGGTGACGGGGCGGTATCCGATCCGCTGGTAGATCGAGTTCGAGATCGGGTTCGCGCGGTCGGTGAAGAGGAAGCAGAACTGCAGCCGCTGCAGGAGCTGTGCGGTGAGTGCCGCGGTCAGCGCCGACGCGTACCCCCGGCCGCGGAGCCCCGGTGGCGTGTACACAGGCCCGACGCGTGCGCCGTTCGGCGTCTCGCCTGCGTGCCCGGCGAGCGAAACGACGCGGGCGTCGTGCTCCCACACGACGAGCGACCCGATGCCCGCAGCACGGTTGTCCACGAATCCCTCAGCCCTTCCCTCCGGCGCGTCGGGCATCGCTTCGGCAAAGAACGCATCGATCCAATCGATCGCAAGCGGCCGGTCAGCCGCCGAGTACGCGCGCATCTCCCCGGGAACGCCGTGGGGATGCACGACCGTGGTCGCCTCGTAGATCCGTTCCTCGGTCAGCACCGACGGCACGACTCCAGCGAGGCTCGCCCACCGCTCGGCGAATGCGCGGGCGACCTCGACCGGGCCGGAGGCGGTCGGAAGCTTCGCACCGTCCGCGGCGAGCCGCTCGGCGAGCGCGTTGACGATCGCCGGATCGCGCGCCTCCGACAGCACGAGCCCAAACGGGGGTGTCTGGGTCGCCACTGCCGTGACGCTCCCATCTTCGTCGAGCACCGCATACAGCAGGGGGTCTGCGGGGCCAAACGCATGTCGGTCCGCCTCGAGCCGCGCCCGGAATCCGAGCTGGAGGTTGTGCTCCGCTTCGCGGCGCTCGAGGAACGGCGCCACGAGAGCGAAGAACCGGGCCGGGTCGTCGTGCCGCTCGATCTTCATCCTCGGCTTATCCTTGCAACCGATGCCCGACGACCTGAAGCCTGCCTACCTGATCGCGGGCGGCGATCGCCCAAAGGTCGATCGCGCGGTGGCGCGGCTGCGCAGCCGCTTCGACTCCGACGCGGTCGAGCTGCACGACGCAGCCGAGGCGGCGGGCGAGGACGCGGTGGCCGCGTGCAACGCGCTCGGGCTCTTCGGCTCCGGCGCGCGGCTCGTCGTGTTCGAGAACGTCGAGACGTGGAAGGCGCCGGACGCGAAGGCGGTCGCCGAGTACCTCAAGTCCCCGGCGCCTGGGACGACGCTGGCCCTCGTCGGGGGGGAGTTGAAGAAGGACTCGCCGATCGCCAAGGCCATCGGGTCGGCCGGCGACGTGCTGATCTGGGATGTGCAATCCCGCGCGATCCACCGCTGGATCGCCGACCAATTCGCGGTGCACGGCGCGCAGGCCGAGCCGGCCGCGTGCCGCCGCCTCTCCGAGCTCGTCGGGGACGACTTGTACGACCTCGCAGGCGAGGTCGAGAAGCTCGCGACCTGGGCCGCCGGAGACGAGGTGACGGACGCGGACGTCGATCTGCTCGTCGCGCCGCGTGCAGAGTCGCCGCCGTGGAACCTCACCGACGCGTGGGGAGCACGCGATGTGGGCGGTGTTCTCCGCGCGGCGGAGCGGATGCTCGACCGTACCGGCGACCCCGTGTCGCGCACGATCCCGCGGCTGGTCGGCAGCCTGACCAATCACCTACGGCGCGCACGCCACGCGCATCGCCTCGAGGCCGCCGGGGTCTCGCCCGCTGACGCCGCGTCGAAGCTCGGCATCAAGCCGTTCCCTGCCCAGAAGCTCTACGCGCAGGTCAGAAACTTCAGCGAGGGCGAGCTGGACGCAGCGCTGATCCGGCTCGCGGCGCTCGACTACGCGCTCAAGGGAGGCTCGCGGCTCGCGAACGAGCTGGAGCTCGAGCGGGCGCTCGTCGAGATCACGCAGCCGCGCGCGGCGTGAGCTACGTGAGCTAGGAGGGCGTGCCGGCGGCGAGCTTGGCCGCCTGCGACTTCTTGCGCGCCGCGGCGTTCCGGTGGAGCGCACCGCGGGAAACCGCGCGGTCGATCAGCTTCACGAGCTCACGGTGCCCGCTCTCGATGGCCGCGGCGTCGCCGCCCTGGGCGGCGGTCGCGAGACGCTTCGTCAGCGTCTTGATCGTCGAGCGGTAGCGGAGGTTCTCGAGGCGCTCCTCGGCGGCGATCCGGACCCGCTTCTTCTGCTGCTTGATGTTCGGCATCTCAGAGAAATGCCCGCACGCGCGGGCGCGATCAGGGTACCAGAGTAACGTCTTGCCTAGTGGCCGACGACACGACTCCCGCGTTCGCATCCACCGATCCGAGCGCGGCTCAGGGCGAGCTCCCGCGGCGCCGGCTCGGTACGTCGGCGCTCATCTTCGGCGTCGCGACGGGGCTCTCCCGGGTCCTCGGGCTCATCCGCGAGATGGTCGCGGGCTACTACTTCGGCGCTGCCGGGCGAATCAACGCATTCACCGTGGCATTCCAGATCCCGAACCTCGTCCGCGCCCTCGTCGCCGACGCGGCGCTGTCGTCCGCGTTCGTGCCGGTGTTCAGCGAGCTGCTGGAGAAGGGGGAGCGGAAGCGCGCCTGGCGCGTCGCCTCGACCCTGTTCTGGCTGATGCTGCTGGGCCTCGGCGCCCTCTCGGCGCTCTTCATCCTGATTGCGCCGCTCGTCATCTCGCCGTTCCACGCGGTCGACCCGAGCCTGGCAGCCGGCCTCTCTCGCGTCCTTTTCCCGATCGTCGCGCTCCTCGGCGTGTCCGGGATCGTCGTCGGGATCCTGAACAGCTACGACCACTTCACGGTCCCAGCCCTGTCGCCGGTGTTCTGGAACCTCGCGATCATCCTCGGGCTCGCGCTCGGCGTCCCGCACGTGAGCGGGGAGAGCGGCAAGCTCTACGTGTACGCGGCGGCCATCCTGGTCGCCACGCTCGTGCAGGTGTTCCTGCCGATGCCCTGGCTCCGAGGGCGCGACGGCCGGTTGCAGCTCGTGCTCGATTGGCGGGATCCGGCGGTCGCCCGCGTCTTCAAACTCATGCTTCCGGTGACTCTCGGTCTCGGCCTGATCAACGTCAACGCCGTGGTCGACACGCTCTTCGCCTCGCGCTTCATCGACAAGAATCTCGCGCCGACCGCGATCCAGAAGGCGTTCCTCGTCTACATGCTCCCGCAGGGGATGTTCTCGGTCGCGGTGGCGACCGTGCTCTTTCCGTCCCTGTCGCGCTTCTCGACTCGCGGCGACATGGACGGATTTCGGCGGACGGTGTCGATGGGGCTTCGCCAGATCGCGTTCCTCTTGATCCCTGCTGCGGTGTTCAGCGCCGTGCTGGCGGAACCGATTATCCGGATCCTCTTCCAGCGCGGCGCGTGGGAGCCGTCACAGACGCCGGTGGTGGCGGGCGCGCTCGCTGCGTTCAGTGCGGGACTTGTGTTCAACGGCGCGATGCTGATGCTGAACCGCGCGTTCTTCAGTCTGCAGTCGAACTGGATCCCCACGATCGTCGCGCTCGGGAACCTCGCGTTGAACGCGCTCCTCGATGCGGTTTTCTACCGCTTCGGCACGTGGGGGATCCCGCTCTCGACCGCGGTCTGCAACGTCGCCGGCACGATTGCACTGGTCGTCCTCCTGCGGAGGCAGATCGGCCGGATCGACGGCGGCGAGATCGTTGCGTCGACGATCCGCATCGTAGTCGCGTCTGCCGTCGTCGCGGTGGTGGCGTTCGCCGTTTGGGACCCGCTCGATGCGGCGCTAGGCCGCTCGTTGGGCGGCCAGGTCGGGTCGCTCGGGCTGGCGCTGTTCGCGTCCCTCGCGGCGTACGGGATCATGTGTCGCGCGCTGTCGGTGCGCGAGATGCAGGCGCTACTCTCCTTGCGGAACCGCGCCGCGCGCGGTTAGAGGTCATGGACCAATCGCACATCCGCAACTTCTCGATCATCGCGCACATCGACCACGGCAAGTCGACGCTGGCCGACCGCATCCTGCAGCTGACCGAGACCGTGTCGGCACGCGACATGCGCGACCAGATGCTCGACTCGATGGAGCTCGAGCGCGAGCGCGGGATCACGATCAAGGCACAGGCCGTGCGCGTGCACTGGAAGGGCCACGAGCTCAACCTCATCGATACCCCGGGCCATGTGGACTTCACCTACGAGGTCTCGCGCTCGCTGCAGGCGTGCGAGGGCGCACTGCTCGTCGTCGACGCCGCCCAGGGAATCGAGGCGCAGACGCTCGCCAACGCGTACCTCGCGATCGAGAACAACCTCGAGATCGTTCCGGTCGTGAACAAGATCGATCTGCCGCAGGCCGACCCCGACGGCGCAGCCGCCGAGGTCGCCGACCTGATCGGCGACGATCCGGGCAACGTCCTCCGCATCTCGGCGAAGACGGGGCAGGGGGTTGATGCCGTGCTCGACGCGATCATCGCGCGGATCCCGACGCCGACGGGCGAACCGGACGCGTCGCCGCGTGCTTTGATCTTCGACTCCTCGTACGACCAGTACCGCGGCGTCGTCGCGTTCGTCCGCGTCGTCGACGGCGTGTTCAGGCCGCGCGAGCACCTCCGCGCGATGGCGCTCGGCACGCGCTTCGAGGCGCAGGAGATCGGCTTCATGTCGCCCGCGATGCGCCCCGTGCAGGAGCTGCAGGCGGGCGAGGTCGGGTACGTGATCACCGGGTTGAAGGACGTGTCGGAGTTGCGCGTCGGCGACACGCTGACCGCCGAGAAGCGCGCGGCGTCCGCGCCGCTGCCGGGCTACAAGGACGTCAAGCCCATGGTGTTCGCCGGGCTCTTTCCGACCGACTCGGACGACTATCCGGAGCTGCGCGATGCGCTCGAGAAGCTGAAGCTGAACGACGCAGCGCTCTTCTACGAGCCGGAGACGTCGCAGGCGCTCGGCTTCGGCTTTCGCTGCGGGTTCCTTGGGCTACTGCACATGGAGATCGTCCGCGAGCGGCTCGAGCGCGAGTTCGACCTCGACCTGCTCGTCACAGCGCCGAACGTCGCGTATCGCGTCAAGCCGCTCAACGAGGAATGGGTCGAGGTGCACACGCCGGCCGACCTGCCCGACGCGTTCGACGAGGTCGAGGAGCCGTATATCAAGGCGTCGATCATCGTCCCGAAGGAGTTCGTCGGCGCGGTGATGGAGCTCAACAACGACCGGCGCGGCAAGTTCGACCACCTCGAGTACCTGTCCGAGCAGCGGGTCCATCTCACCTACGAGCTGCCGCTGGCCGAGATCGTCCTCGACTACTACGACCAGCTGAAGTCGCGGACGCGCGGGTATGCGAGCTTCGACTACGACCTGGCCGGCTTCCGGCCCGGCAACCTGGCGCGCGTCGACATCCTGGTCGGCGGCGAGCCGGTCGATGCGCTGTCGCTCATCCTCCACCGCGACTTCGCGTACGAGCGCGGGAAGGCGCTTGTCGAGAAGCTGCGCGAGGAGATCCCGCGCCAGATGTTCGACGTCGCGATCCAAGCGGCGGTCGGCGCGCGCATCATTGCGCGCGAGACGGTGAAGGCCCGCCGCAAGGACGTGCTCGCGAAGTGCTACGGCGGCGACATCACGCGCAAGCGGAAGCTGCTCGAGAAGCAGAAGGCGGGGAAGAAGCGGATGAAGCAGGTCGGCGGTGTGGAGGTTCCGCAGGAGGCGTTCCTCGCCGTGCTGAACCTGAACGACGTCGCGAAGCGCTGACGTGCGCGACGGCGCCCGTCACCTCTACGTCCACCTCCCGTTCTGTGCGTCGCGCTGCGGCTACTGCGACTTCGTCACCGTTGTCGGGCACGCCGACCTGCACCAGGCGTACGTCGATGCACTGCTCGGAGAGCTTGCCTTCGAGCAGCACCTGCTGGCACCGGAGCTCGAGAGCATCTATCTCGGCGGCGGCACCCCGACGCTGACGGCGCCGGCGGAGCTCGAGCGGCTGCTTGCGGCGCTGCCGCCCGCGCATGAGGTGACGGTGGAGGCAAACCCCGAGACGGTCACGCCTTCGCTGGCCGCGCTTCTGTCACGGAACGGTGTCGATCGCGTGTCGATTGGCGCACAAAGCTTCAACACCGCTCTTCTGGACGTGCTCGATCGCCGCGCACGGCCCGACGACGTCCGGCTCGCCATGCAACGTCTACGTGATGCCGGAATTGACAACAGATCGCTCGATCTCATCTACGGCATCCCGGGCCAGACCCCCGCCGACCTTGCACGCGACCTCGACGAGGCACTCGGGCTGGAGCCGGAGCACATCTCCGCGTACGAGCTGGAAGCGAAGCCGGGCACTCGCTTCACGCACGCTCACGGAGCCGAACTTCTGCGGCAAGCCGACGAGTTGGAGTCGTATATCGAGCACGTCGTCGAGCGGCTGACCGCCGCCGGGTACCGCTGGTACGAGACGGCGAACTTCTGCCGCCGGTCTGACCGCGCGGGCGGGAGGGACCTCCGCACGCGGCACAACCTCGGCTACTGGCTCGGGCACGACTACCTCGGTCTCGGCGTGGGCGCGGTCAGCACAATCGAGAACCGGCGCTGGCGGAACGCCCCGTCGATCCACCGTTACGTGGCCGCCCACAGCCGCGGGGCACGTCCGGATCGTGAGCTGGAGGTGCTCTCGGCGTCCGACCGGGCGACGGAGCGCGTGATGCTCGGCCTCAGGCTCGATGAGCCGCTGCCGCTCGCGGACCTGGGGGACGTGGTCGACGGTGCTGCCCTGGATCGCCTGGCGCAGGGCGGGCTGGCGGTTCACCGGGAGGCGTCGGTGACGCTCACTCCGCGCGGGCGGCTCCTCGGCGGCGGCGTGACCGCACGGCTCCTCGCCTGACCGGCCGCCTACCATGAGACCGTGCAGATCCTGCTCTCCGACCGGCAGCGCGACATCCTCCGGCTCGTTGTCGAGGAGTACGTCGCGACCGGGCAGCCCGTCGGCTCACGGACGCTCGTCGAGCGTTCCGGGCTCGGCGTTTCTCCCTCGACCGTCAGGAGCGAGCTCGCGGAGCTCGAGCGGCTCGGGCTGCTCACCCATCCGCACACCTCCGCGGGCCGTGTCCCGGCCGAGTCCGGCTACCGCATCTACGTCGACGAGCTGCTCCAGCGCCCCGAGTCGCGGCCCGACGAGTTCCCGCTCGGGTTGCCGGCCGCGCGCGCGGAGGTCGAGGAGGCGCTGCAGGCGACGACCGAGATGCTCTCGCAGGTGACGCGGCTGCTCGCGCTCGTCTCGGCGCCGCCGCTCGAGGCGGCGACCGTCCGGCACATCGAGGTGCTGCTGCTCCAGCCCGACGTCGTCCTCGTGGTCGTGATCGCATCGACCGGCAGCGTCACCGACCTGCGCTTCGCGTTCCCGGAGGCGGTTGACCCAGGGCTCGTGACGTGGGCGGCCGAGTATCTGGTCGAGCGGGTCCGCGGCGCGCGCATCGGTTCGCGCGCAGTCAAGCTCGCGTTCGACGAGCCGTCGCTGCGGCCGCGCGAGCGCAGCTTCCTTCACGCGATCCGCGGCGCGTTCGAGCAAGCTGCCGACGAGAACCGGCAGCTCTTCGTCGGCGGGACGGCGGGACTGCTCGACGAGATGCGCGCGGAGGAGATCGGCGCGTATCGCAGCCTGATGGAAGCGCTCGAGAAGCGCGCGGCACTGCTCGATGTGCTCGCCCAGCGCATGGACCCGCGTCGTCCGTTCGCGCGCGTCGGCGAGGAGCTCGTGCAGCCCGGGCTGCAGCAGCTCGCACTCGTCGGCTCGACCTACGGCATCGCGCACCGCACGCTCGGCTCCGTCAGTCTTCTCGGTCCGCTCCGGATGGACTACGAGAAGGCGCTGCGCTCGGTCCGCGCAGCCGCTGCGGAGCTCTCGCGCTTCGTCGAAGACGCCTACGCCGAGGACAGCTGATGGCCGATCACGATTACTACGAGGTGCTCGGGGTCGGCCGCGATGCCGACGAGCAAGCACTCAAGAAGGCGTTCCGGCGGCTCGCGCGGCAGCTGCATCCCGACGTGTCGACCGAGCCCGACGCCGAGGCGCGGTTCCGCGACGTGACCGAGGCGTACGAGGTGCTGTCGAACTCAGAGACGCGCGCGTTGTATGACCGGTACGGGCACGCGGGTCTCCGCTCCGGTGGCTTCACCCCGACGAACTTCGACATGGGCGGGCTCAGCGATCTGTTCGCCGCGTTCTTCGGCGACGACATGTTCGGCGGTGGCCGCGGCGGCCGCAGCGCGCGTGGTGGCGACGTCGGCGCGGAGATCGCGATCGAGCTGGTCGACGCCGCGCGCGGCACGACGGTCGCCGTACCGTTCGACGTCGCTGCAACGTGTGCGCGCTGCGGAGGCGACGGCGTCGAACCGGGGACGACGCCGGTTCGCTGCGACCGGTGCAACGGCACCGGCCGGCTGCAGCAGGTCGCACGCAGCGTCTTCGGCGAGTTCGTGCGCACGTCCGCCTGTCCGGTCTGCCAGGGGCGTGGCGAGATCGTCGAGCATCCGTGCACCGAGTGCGACGGCGCCGGGCGGAAGGTCGAGCGGCGCACGCTCGACGTCGATATCCCCGCCGGCATCCACGACGGGCAGCGCATTCGCGTCTCCGGTGAGGGGCACGCGGGCGCGCTCGGCGGTCGCGCCGGCGACGTCTACGTCCTCGTGCGCGTCGTGCCCGACCCACGGTTCGTCCGCGAGGGGAACGACATCTACACGCAGGTCGACTTGACGATCGTGCAGGCCGCGCTCGGCGCGACGTTGACGGTCGAGACGCTCGAAGGGCCGATCGAGCTCGAGCTGCAGCCGGGCGTGCAGCCCGGCGAGGTCCGCGTCCTGAAAGGCAAGGGCATGCCGGTGCTTCAGGGCTTCGGCCGCGGCGACCAGCGTGTGCTCGTCAACGTCTCCGTGCCTCGGCACCTGAGCGACGAGCAGCGCCGACTCCTCGAGGAGTTCGACGCGATCAGCGACGAGCACACCTACCGGCACGACGAGAGCTTCTTCGAGAAGCTGAAGAGCGCATTCCGCTGAGCGCTCTCCGCCGTGTCGCGATCGAAGTCGGGCACGCCCGCGCCGAGCAGGCGCGGGCGACCATGATCGAGATCTTCCCGGGAGGCTTCGAGGAGGTCGACCGTCTGGGCGGCATCGAGCTCGCCGCCTACACCGACGCGGCCGGCGAGGAGCGCATGTGGGCGTTCTTCGGAGGCGGGCGAGCAGCCGACGTCGAGGATGGGTGGGAGGACCGATGGCGCGCGTTCCACCGGCCGGTGCGCGTCGGCCGGCTATGGGTCGGGCCGCCCTGGGTATCGACGGTCGACGACGCACTCGTGGTCGTAATCGATCCCGGGCGCGCATTCGGGACCGGGTCGCATCAGACGACGCAACTGTGTCTCGCTGCGCTGCAGGACATCGAGCCAGGCTCACTGCTCGACGTCGGCTGCGGCTCGGGCGTTCTCTCGGTCGCCGCGGCGCTGCTCGGCTTTGGCCCGGTGACCGCGGTCGATGTGGAAGAGCCGTCGATCGAAGCAACGCGCTCGAACGCCGCGGTCAACGGAGTCGAGCTCGATGTGCGGTTGGTCTCACCCGACGAGCGGTTGCCGCGCGTAGATGTGGTGGTGGCGAACATCTCGCTCGAATCCGTCGAGTCGCTCACCCCGCGGATCGAATGCACGACGCTCGTCACCTCCGGCTACCTGGAGCCCGAAACTCCGGCGCTGCCCGGCTTCGAGCACGTCGCGCGGCGTACGCTCGACGGTTGGGCGTGCGACGTCTCCCGCGCGACGTAACGCATACGATCCCGCCCGTGGCGACGTTCACGGTCGACTTCCTCGGCTGCAAGGTCTCGCACGTCGACGCGCACGAAGTGCGCGAGGCGCTGCTGCGCGACGGCCATTCGGAGGACGCCGCGGGCGACGTCGCTGTGATCAGCACGTGCTGCGTCACGAACGAGGCCGTCGCGAAGAGCCGCAAGGCTGCGGCGCGCGCGGCCCGGGCGCACTCGAGGGTCTACCTCACCGGCTGCGCGGCGAATCTCCACGGAACCGCCTTCGCCGGGCTGCCGGAGAACGTCGTCGTCGTGGCGAAGCGGCCCGAGGAGACCGCGGCGTTCGTCGCAGGCGACGTCGGAGCGATCGCTTGCGTGCAGGCGGATGCGCGCGTCGACCGCGTGCGCGCTTTCGTGAAGATCCAAGACGGCTGCTCGTTCTCATGCAACTTCTGTGTCATCCCACTCGTCCGCGGTGCATCGCGCAGCCGTAGCGCGGAGGCGGTGCTCGCCGAGATCCGGCGCCGGGTCGCGCAGGGCCATCAGGAAGTCGTTCTCACCGGCATCAACCTCGGCTGCTTCCGTGACCGCACCGCCGGCTACGACCTCGCGCGCCTCGTGCGCGAGGCGGGGGCAACGCCGGGCTTGCGCAGGCTCCGTCTCAGCTCGATCGAGATCAACCACGTCAGCGACGCGCTCGTCGCGGCGCTCCGCGAGACGCCGACGGTCGGTCGCCACCTGCACGTCCCGCTGCAATCGGGAGACGACGGGGTGCTCCGCGCGATGGGACGCCGGTACACCGTGGACACCTACCTGCGTCGGCTGGCGCCGCTCGCCGCGGAGTTCAACCTGACCAGCGACGTCATCGTCGGCTTCCCTGCCGAGGACGAGGCTGCGTTCGCGACGACGCTCGAAACAGTCGAGCGCGCCGGCATCACGAAGGTGCACGTGTTCCCGTACTCGCCGCGCCCCGGCACCGTCACGGCCGCCACCGACCCCGTGCCGCCCCGGGAGAAGAAGGAGCGAAGCGCGCGCTTGCGCGCCCTCTCGCACGAGCTGTGCCTCGCGCGCTGGCGCGAGAAGACGACTGACGTCGTGCTGGTCGACCGGCCGGGACGCGGGTACGGCGACGACTACACGCCGTGGCTCGTCGACGCGCCGGTCGGCGACCTTGTCCACGTGCGCGCCGATCGTGTGACCGAGGAGGGGATCCTTGCCCGGGCCGCGTGAGGACTGCTTGTTCTGCAAGCTCGTGCGCGACGGCGACCACGTGCGCGCCGCCGACGGCTTCGTCGCGATCGCCGACATCCACCCGCAGGCGCCGGTCCATCTGCTCGTGCTGCCGGAGCGGCACGTCGATACGTTCCGCGACGTGGCCGAGTTCCCGCCGGACGAGACGCAGCGCATGCTGGCATTCGTGGCCGAGACGGCGGCAGAATCCGGCTTGACCGACTACCGCGTGGTCGTCAACGTCGGCCCAGGCGCCGGGCAGACGGTGTTCCACCTGCACTGGCACATCCTCGGCGGCCGCCCGATGGGAGAACAACTGTGACGCTGATCGAAGAGCTCGAAGCCGACGTCAAGGACGCGATGCGCGCCGGGGACACCGCGCGCCGCGACGCGCTGCGCCTGATCCTCTCGAGCCTCAAGTCGGCGGAGAAGGACCTCTTGCGGCCGCTCAGCGAGGAAGAGGAGTTGCAGGTGCTGCAGCGCGAGCGCAAGAAGCGCATCGAGGCGGCCGAGGCATTCCGGGGCGGCGGCCGCGAAGAGCAGGCGGCGAAAGAAGAGGCCGAGCTTGCGGTGCTCGAGGAGTTCATGCCGGAGCCGCTCACGGAGGAGGAGCTCGAGCGGATTCTCGACGACGCGATCGCCGAGAACGGCGCGACGAGCATGCGTGACATGGGCCGCGTGATGAAGGACGTCATGCCTCAGATCGCGGGCCGGGCCGACGGCGCCGCGGTCAGCCAGATGCTCCGCGAAAAGCTCGCCTAGCCGGACGTTGCTTCGGCCTGCGGCGGCGGGCCGGACGCGACGAAGTCCTGCCGCCGCACGAGCAGGCCGGCCAGCACCGCGCCGATCGCTGCGACGCCGGCGCCGATGAGCAGGATGTCGTGGAGGCCGTGCACGAACTCCGCGTGTGACCGCTGGTCGGCGACCTTCGACGCGAAGATCGCACCGAGTGCCGCGATCCCGGTCGCGATCCCGACCTGGCGAAAGGTGTTGTTGATCCCCGACGCCATCCCCGCGCGCTGCACGGCAACGGTCGACACCGCGGTCGTCGCGAGCGGCGCGTTCACGAACCCGATGCCGATGCCACCGAGGATGAACCCCGGCAGCAGAACGGTCCAATGCGAGCCCACGTCGACACGGCTCATCGACCACATCGCGATCGCGTTCAGCGCGAGACCGAACGCGAGCAGTGCACGCACCGGCACGCGCCCGGTCAGCCGGCCGGCGAGCGGCGCCGCGAAGAACGAGACGACGGAGAGCGGCAGGAACCGCACGCCGGTCTCGAGCGGCGAGAGGCCGAGGATGTTCTGCAGGTACAGCGTCAGGTACAGGAACATCGCGAACATCGACGACGAGATCGCGAACGCCGTGGTCTGCGCGCCGACGAATGCGGGCCGGCGGAAGAGTGCGAGGTCGATCATCGTCGCGCCGTCGCGCGCTTGCGTCGCGAGGAACACGGTGAGCGCAATCACCGCGACGACGAGCAGCGCGACGATCAGGCCGCTCGTCCAGCCGTGGTCGTTCCCTTCGATCAGTGCGAGGATCAGGGTGAAGAGCCCGATCGTCAGCGTGACGAGGCCCGGCGGATCGAGCCGGCTCTGCTCGGGGTCGCTCGACTCGTGCAGCTGCCGCATCCCGAGCACGATGGCTCCGATCCCGATCGGGACGTTGACGAGGAAGATCCACCGCCACGAGAGCCACGACGTGAGCATCCCGCCCGCGAGCGGGCCGATCGCGACGGCGGCGCCGATCACCGCACCCCACAGGCCGAAGGCGGTGCCGCGCTCGCGCCCGTGGAACTCCTGCGAGAGGAGGGCGAGCGCCGTCGCGAACATCATGGCTCCGCCGATCCCCTGGAGGCCTCGGGCGATGATCAGGAAGAGCGCGTCGTTGGCGAGGCCGCAGGCCGCCGACGCGATGGTGAAGAGCGCGATGCCGAGCAGGAACAGCCGCTTCCGCCCGAACAGGTCGGCCAGCGCGCCGGCCGTGAGGACGCAGGTGGCGAGCGCGAGCGCGTAGGCGTCGACGACCCACTGCAGGTCGGAGAACGAGGCGTGGAGCGCCTTTTCGATCGCAGGCAGCGCCACGTTCACGATCGTGATGTCGAGCAGGAGCATGAAGGTCGCGATGCAGACCGCAACCAGCGTCCACCACTTCCTGGCCACGAAGTCAACCTACACTGAGGCCCTATGGAGCAAACGCTCGACGTCTCCAACGCCGTCGCGGCCGAGCTGGCCGGGATCTCGGACGGCGTCCTCGATGCGCTCAAGGAGCGCCTCGCGTGCACCGTGCGCCTGCGCGGCAACCACCTGACCCTCGAAGGGGACGAGCAGCACGTCGCGGACGCACGGGCGGTGATCGACGAGCTCGTGGAGCTGGTCGAGGGCGGTCACCAGATCGGCTCGCACACCGTTGACGCGGTCCTCGGCACGCTCGAGGCGGGACAGGACGTGCGCGAGGTGTTCGACACGGTCGTCTGGCGGCATCGCGGGAAGAAGATCGCGCCGAAGACGGTGACGCAGAAGAGCTACGTCGACGCGATCCGCCGCTCGACCGTGACGTTCGGCATCGGCCCTGCCGGCACCGGGAAGACGTACCTCGCGATGGCGCTCGCCGTCGCGGCGCTGCACGAGCGCGAAGTCGCACGGATCATCCTCACGCGCCCCGCGGTCGAGGCGGGGGAGCGGCTCGGTTTCCTGCCGGGCGACCTGATGGCGAAGGTCGACCCGTACCTGCGGCCGTTGTTCGACGCGCTCTACGACATGCTCGACCCCGACAAGGCGAACTCGTACATGGAGCACGGAACGATCGAGGTCGCGCCGCTCGCGTTCATGCGCGGGCGGACGCTGAACAACAGCTTCATCATTCTCGACGAGGCGCAGAACACCTCGCCCGAGCAGATGCAGATGTTCCTGACGCGCCTCGGGTTCGGCTCGAAGATCGTCGTCACCGGCGACATCACGCAGATCGACCTGCCGCGCGACTCGCGCTCCGGTCTCGTGCACGTGCGCGACGTGCTGACCGACGTCGAAGGTATTCAGTTCGTCGAGTTCAGCAACAAGGACGTCGTGCGCCACAAGCTGGTGCAGCGGATCGTCGAGGCCTACAAGGAGCACACGGACGAGCAGAATCGATGAGCGTAGGCTTGACGGAGCTCATCAAGGAGCGGAGGCGCCGACATGCGCGGCGCCGGAGCGGGAATTGATCTCCGTCGAGATCGAGAACCGGAGCAGCCTTGCGGTCGACGAGGCGGGCGCGGCGGAGCTCGCGGGGAGGATCCTGCGCGCCGAAGGGCTCGACGACGGTGAGCTCGGGATCGCATTCGTCGATGCGGACGAGATGCGCGGGCTGAAGCGCGCCCATCTCGGCGTCGACGAGGCGACCGACGTCCTCTCCTTTCCGATCGACGGCCGCGACCAGCTCCCCGAAGGAGTGCCGCGCGCTCTGGGCGACGTCGTGCTCTGTCCCGAGATCGTCGGCGACGAGTGGCGCTGGCCGCTCGCGCACGGGCTGCTGCACCTGCTCGGCTACGACCACGGCGACGAGATGAGCTCGCGCGAAGAGGAGCTCTTGCGATGACGATGCGCCGCGCGCCGACGATCCTCGACTCGTTCAACTTCGCGTTCGAGGGGATCATCCACGTCCTTCGCACGCAGCGGAACCTACGGATCCACTTTGCGATCGCGTTCGCCGTGCTGATCTTCGCGCTGATCGTCGACGTGGCGAAGATGGAGCTGATCGCGCTGCTCATCTCCGTGACGTTCGTGCTGATCGCGGAGATGCTGAACACCGCGGTCGAGGCGGCGATCGACATTGCGACTACGTCGTTCGATCCGATGGCGAAGCTCGCGAAGGACATCGCGGCCGGTGCGGTGCTCATCGCAGCGATGAATGCGATTGCCGTCGGCTACATCGTGTTCTCGGGCAAGGTCGCCGACCGCTCCACGAACCTGCTCGACCGCCTCCGCCACGAGCCGACGGAGTTGACGCTGGTCGCGCTCGTCTTGACGATCATCATCGTGATCGCGACGAAGGCGTACACCGGCCGGGGTACCCCGCTCCGCGGCGGCGTTCCCTCAGGGCACGCGGCGGTCGCGTTTGCCGGCTGGATGGCCGCGACGTATGTCGCCGGAGAGGACCACCGCTTTCTCGTCTCCTCGATCGCGCTGATCATGGCGATCCTCGTCGCGCAGACCCGCGTCGAGTCCGGCGTCCACTCGGCGCTCGAGGTCACCTACGGGGCGCTCGTCGGCGCGCTCGCGACACTGGTGGTCTTCCAGGTGTTCTCGTGAGCGATCTCGTAGAGAAGGCAGTCGAGGCGGCGAAGAACTCGTACGCGCCGTACTCGAAGTACGCCGTCGGGGCAGTCGTGAGCACGACCGACGGACGCGAGTTCGCCGGCGTGAACGTCGAGAACGCGGCGTACCCGCTCGGCCAGTGCGCGGAGAGGACCGCGATCGGGGCGGCAGCCGCTGCGGGCTACCGGCCCGGGGACATCGCCGCGATCGGGATCAACGCATCGCCCTGCGGCGGCTGCCGGCAATGGCTGTACGAGTGGCGCATCCCCGAGGTCTCGTTCCGGCGAGACGACGGCACGATCGCGACGTATTCGGCAGCGGAGCTCCTGCCGGACACGTGGAACCTCCCGGAATGAGATCCGGGTTCGTCGCAGTCGCTGGACGGCCGAACGTCGGCAAGTCGACGCTCGTCAATGCGCTCACCGGTTCGAAGGTCGCGATCGTCTCCGACAAGCCGCACACGACGCGTCATGAGATCCGCGGCGTGTACACGGAGGACGATGCGCAACTCGTCCTCGTCGACCTGCCCGGCTGGCAGAAGCCCATCGACACGCTGACCGAGCGGATGCAAGGCCGCGTCGACGACGCCGTGACCGGTGATGTCGACGCGGTCCTGCTGGTCGTCAACGCACGCGAGCACATCGGCACCGGCGACCGGTTCGTCGCGCGACGCGTGTTCGGGCTCGGGATCCCCGTCGTGATCGTCCTGAACAAGGTCGACCGCCTCAAGCCCGGTCACATCGCGACGCAGATGAAGACGGCTGCGGAGCTCGGCGCATTTCATGCACTGCATCCGGTGAGCGCGAAGACGGGCGACGGGATCGGCGAGCTGCGTGGCGACCTCATCTCGCTCCTTCCCGAGGGGCCGCTGTACTACCCGCCGGAGACGGACACCGACATGCCCCTCGAAGCGCGCATCGCCGAGCTCGTCCGCGAACAGGCGCTGCGGCTGACCAAGGAAGAAGTGCCGCACGCGGTCACCGCCGAAGTGGTGGAGATCGACGACAAGCGCGTGCACGTGCGGCTCTACACCGAGACCGAGAGCCAGAAGCAGATCCTCATCGGGAAAGGCGGGACGATGGTGCGCGAGATCGGCCGCGGCGCGCGACCGCACGTCGAAGCGCTGCTCGGTCATCCCATCTTCCTGCAGCTCCAGGTGAAAGCGTCCCCGAAGTGGCGGCGCAATGAGACGATGCTGGAGCGCCTGGGCCTGTAGCGCAGTCCTCGTCGGCGCCGCCGGGTGTGGGACCGCCCGGCCGGCTCCGCCTGTCGTCTCCGATAACTGGCAGGCCAACGCCCGCCAAGTCGTGCAGCAGCTGCGCGTCGACATCGCCACCGCGGCCGTCGGCGGGACGACGGTCCGCGACGCCGCCAAGGCACTGAAGAACACCTCCGACCTGTACGCATTGCTCGTCGCCTACTCGGACCTCGGCGGCTGTCGCCAGATGGTGACCTCCGCCGCGCCGCCGGAGCGGGTCGCCCGCGCGCTCGCTCCGGCCTGCCGTCACCTCGAGCGGGCGTCGGCCCTGTTCGCGCGGGCCACACAGCGCTCCGACCCGGCCGCGCTCGTCCGTGCCACGCGCGAGATCGGCCTCGCCCAGCCGTCGCTCGTCCGCGCGATGCTGGCGATTCGGAACGGGTGACCCTAGGCTAAGCCGCGTGACGTGCGCGGCCTGTGGCAGCGAGAACCCCGCCGGGAAGCGGTTTTGCGGCGACTGCGGTGCCCCGCTCGGCTCCGCGTGCCCGTCGTGCGGCGCCGAGAACCCGCCGGACAAGCGGTTCTGCGGAGATTGCGGCACGCCCCTCGGCGACGCCGCGCCTGCCGCTCCCGCCCCGCGCGAGGCGCCGGTGGCCGAACGCCGGCTGGTCACCGTGCTCTTCGCCGACCTCGTCGGCTTCACGCCGCTGTCCGAGTCGCGCGACCCCGAAGAGGTGCGTGAGCTCCTCTCGCGTTACTTCGACACCACGCGCAGACTGATCGAGCTCTACGGCGGCACCGTCGAGAAGTTCATCGGCGACGCGGTGATGGCGGTGTGGGGGACACCGGTCGCGACGGAGGATGACGCGGAGCGTGCCGTCCGTGCAGGTCTCGATCTGGTCGCCGCGGTCTCCGGGCTCGGCGACGAGGTCGGTGCGCCGGAGCTCCGGGCGCGCGCCGGGGTGCTCACGGGTGAGGCAGCCGTCACGCTCGGCGCGACCTCCGAGGGCATGGTGGCCGGCGATCTCGTCAACACCGCCGCGCGCATCCAGGCCGCCGCCGAGCCGGGGACGGTGCTCGTCGGCGAGACGACGCGCCGCTCGACCGAGGCGACGATTGCGTTCGAAGACGCCGGCGAGCACGAGCTGAAAGGAAAGTCCGAGCCGGTGCCGCTGTGGCGCGCGCTGCGCGTCGTCGCGGGGGCGCGCGGCCAGCTGAAGTCGATCGGCCTCGAAGCGCCGTTCGTCGGTCGCAATCGAGAGCTTCGGCTCGTGAAGGATCTCTTCCACGCCTCCGCCGACGAGCACAAGGCGCATCTCGTATCGGTGACGGGGATCGCCGGGATCGGCAAGTCGCGGCTCGGCTGGGAGTTCTACAAGTACTTCGACGGGATCGCGGAGACGGTCTGGTGGCACCGTGGCCGGTGCCTGGCGTACGGCGAAGGCGTGACGTACTGGGCGCTCGCCGACATGGTCCGAATGCGGTGCCGCATCGCAGAGGACGAAGCCGAGGAGACCGGTGCCGACAAGCTGCGCGCCACGCTCGGCGAGCACATCCTCGACGTCGACGAGCGGGCGTTCGTCGAGCCGCGCCTCATGCAGCTCCTGGGTTGGGGCGGAGCCGAGCAGGGCGAGCGCCAGCAGCTGTTCGCAGCGTGGCGGCTCTTCTTCGAGCGCATGGCGGACACGAACCCCGTTGTCCTCGTGTTCGAGGACTTGCAATGGGCGGACGAGAGCCTGCTCGACTTCGTCGAGTACCTGCTCGAGTGGTCGAGGAACCAGCGGATCTTCGTCGTCTCGCTCGCGCGGCCGGAGCTGACGGAGAAACGGCCGACGTGGGGTGCCGGGCAGCGGGCGTTCACCTCCATCTATCTCGAGCCGCTCTCGCCCGCTGCGATGGAAGAGCTGCTCGCCGGCCTCGTCCCGGGCTTGCCGCCCGACGTCGTGCAGGAGATCCTCGGCCGGGCGGAGGGGATCCCGCTCTATGCGGTCGAGACGGTTCGCATGCTGCTCGACCGCGGGCTCGTCGTCGAGGACGGCGCCTCGTACCGTGTGGTCGGGGAGATCGGTGCGCTCGACGTCCCTCAGACGCTGCAGGGCCTGATCACCGCTCGGCTGGACGGGCTCGCCGACGCCGAGCGTGCGCTCGTGCAGGACGCGGCCGTGCTCGGGAAGACGTTCGGCAGCACGCTCCTCGCTCGAGTTGCGGGGCGCCCGGAAGACGAGGTGGAACAGCTCCTCGCGTCGCTCGTGCGTAAGGAGGTGCTTTCGCTCCAGTCGGATCCTCGCTCGCCCGAGCATGGTCAGTACGGCTTCCTGCAGGATCTCGTCCGCCGCGTCGCCTACGAGACACTCGCCCGTCGCGACCGGAAGGCGCGCCACCTGGCTGCCGCCGAGCAGATCGCGGCGTCGCTCGGCGACGACGACGTGCCGGAGGTGATCGCGTCGCATCTCGAGGCGGCACGCGAGGCCGCCCCTGACGCGGAGGACGCAGGTGAGATCGCCTTGCGGGCAGGTCGGATGTATGTCCTGGCCGGCGACCGCGCCGCCCGGCTCGCTGCGGCGGGCGAGGCGCAGCGGTTCTACGAGCAGGCAGCTGCGCTCTCGGAAGAGCCCGCCGAACGAGCAGCGCTGACCGGCCGCGCCGGCCAGATGGCATGGATCGCCGGCCGGACCGACGAGGCGCTCGAGTTGCTCGGTCGCGCGCGGATGGCACACCACGCACTTCACGACGAAGTAGCGACGGCGCTGGTCGACTCGAGGCTTGCCGAGATCGACTTCAATGAAGGGCGGATCCGCGAGGCCGTCGAGCGCATGACGCCCGCGCTCGAGGCGATCGACCGGGTGGGAACGCCGGCCGTGGTCGCCTCGACCGCCGCGCAGCTGGGGCGTTTCCTCGTGTTCGCCCGCGAGTACGAGCAAGGGGCCGCACTCCTCGAGCGTGCGCTGACGCTGGCCGAGAAGCTGCGGCTTCCGGAGACACTCGCGCATGCGCTGAACAGCAAGGCCGTGATGATGCTGTACCGCGGTCGCGACCGTGAGTCGTCGATTCTCGTCAGCGGCGCGCTGGCGGTCGCGCTCGAGCACGACCTGCACGATGCGGCGCTGCGCGCGTACAACAACGTCATCGCGCAGTACTGGTACGAGGCCAGGTTCCGCGACGGTCTTGCGCTCGGTGACGAAGGGCTCGAATACGCGCGGCGGACGGGTGAGCGTTCCTGGGAGCTCGTCTTCACCATCGGCAGGGTCGGGGCGCTCGACCTCCTCGGCCGGTGGGACGATGCGCTCGAGACGGCCGTGGCCTCCGAGCCATACGCCGCGACGGAGTTCCAGCGCGGCCTGCTGCTCTGGGCGGCGGTGACCCACCTCCGGCGCGGTGAGCTGACCGCGGCGCGCGAACTGGTCGACCGGCACGCTTCGATCGGCCGGTCGGGCAATACCGAGTTCGCCTCCGGCTTCGCTGCGATCGAGGGTCTGGTCTTCGCGGCTGAGGCGCGGTACGACGACGCATACGACGCGGCGCTCAGGACCCTGCCGGACCAGGTGGAGGCGGCTTGGTGGCTGTACTTCCACGTCGCCGAGATCGCCCTTCAGCTGCCTGACGACGCGCAGGCCCGCACCCTGCTCGGTCGCGTCGACGATGCCGCGCGCGGGAAGGGATGGCGTGTCGTCGACGCGCAGCTCGCGCGTCTCCGCGCACGGTTCCCCGAGCATGACGGGGCCGCAGAGCTGGAGGCCGCCGGGCGGATGTTCGGAGAGCTCGAATCGCCGTTCTACGTGGCCGCCGTCAAGGCGGAACTGGCCGAGCACCTGCTGGCGGCGGGCCAGACCAACGAGGCGCAGCAGCTCGTCGCGGAAGCACGGGACACGTTCGAGCGCCTCGGCGCGAAGCCGTATCTGTCCGCGCTCGAGCGCGAGCGCGCGGTTGCCTGACGCCGGGCGTTAGGCGCGCGCTGCGCGGAGCCGGAAGCGCGGGCGCTTCGCGGGCCGCGGCTCGCGCCACATCGAGCGTCCGCGCGTTGCTTCGAGCTCGAGCCTGAGCTGGCGGTTCCGTTCGTCGCGGAGGGTCAGCGCTTGGAATTGGAGGATCGGTGGATAGGTCATGCCGACACGGTAGGCCGCGAGCCGTGCAGCCGCGTCGGCGCCGAGGACGATTCTCGCTCCTCCGCGAGGACGAGGGTTTCGGAGAAGGCGCCGGGTCTACACTGGACCTCGCATGACGCAGACGCCCGTTCTCCCGCGCGGCTTCGAGTTACCGCTGAAGCAGCGGCTGCCCCGCATCGGCGCGATCGACCAGGTTGCGGTCGAGGGCCGCGCGGCCGACCTCGCGAAGCGATCGATCAAGAAGGACGCGAAGGTGTGGGCGCTCGAGCTTGCGATCCGCTGCTGCGACCTGACGACGCTGGAGGGGCAGGACACGCCGGGCAAGGTCGCGGCGCTCTGCTCGAAGGCGATCCGCCCGGATCCGTCGGACGCGAACGTCCCCTCGGTTGCCGCGATCTGCGTCTACCCGAACCTGATCCCGGTCGCGAAGGAGCGGCTCGCGGGCAGCAGCGTCAAGGTCGCGAGTGTCGCGACCGCGTTCCCGTCGGGGCAGAGCCCGCTCGACGTGAAGATCCGCGATGTCGAGGACGCGGTTGCGATGGGCGCGGACGAGATCGACATGGTGATCGACCGCGGCGCGTTCCTCTCCGGCCGCTACGCGAAGGTGTTCGACGAAATCGTCAAGGTGAAGGAGGCGTGCGGAGACGCCCACCTCAAGGTGATCCTGGAAGTCGCCGAGCTCGGCACCTACGACAATGTGCGTCGCGCCTCGCTGCTCGCGATGGCCGCAGGCGGCGACTTCATCAAGACGTCAACGGGCAAGCTGCCTGGCGCCGCGACGCTGCCCGTGCAGCTCGTGATGCTCGAGGCGATTCGTGACGTGCACGAGGAGACCGGCCGCAAGGTCGGCATGAAGCCGGCGGGCGGGATCCGCACCGCGAAGAACGCGATCCAGTACCTCGTGCAGGTGCATGAGACGCTCGGGCCGGACTGGCTGACTCCCGATCTGTACCGGCTCGGCGCGTCGAGCCTCGTCAACGACATCCTCATGCAGCTTCGCAAGGAGAAGACAGGCGCCTACCAGAGCAAGGACTACTTCACAAACGACTGATGGCAAACGTTTGGACACACGGCACGTGGACGGTCAAGCCGAACAGCGAGGACGCGTTCGTCGAGGCGTGGCTCGCCCTCGTGCGCGAGGCGCGCGGCGAGCTCGCTCCGCCGGAGCCGCCGACGCTGCTGCGCGACCGCGACCGGCCGAACGTGTTCGTGTCCTTCGGCCCGTGGCCCGATGTCGCCGCCGTCGAGCGCTTCCGCTCGTCCGACGTGTTCCGTGACGCGCAGGCCCGGATGCGCGATTTGCTCGAGGCTTTTGAGCCGCGCACTCTCGACGAGGTAAGCCACGGATGACGGATGTCGCCCGCAGAGGCGACCGCTCGCCGGTCCCGGCGGACTGGACGTACGCACCGGCGCCGGAGTCGACGGACATCGTCCGACTGCAGGAGCGGTACGGGCTGTACGTCGGCGGCGAGTGGCTCGAGACGAAGGAGCGCTTCACGACAATCGCTCCGCGCGACGAGAGCCCGCTCGCGGAAGTGGCGCAGGCGTCGAAGGCGGACGTCCAGAACGCGGTCGCGGCGGCGCGCGACGCCTTTGGCACGTGGTCTAAGCTGCCGGGCAGCGAGCGCGCGAAGTACCTGTTCCGGATCGCGCGCATCCTCGCGGAGCGCAGCCGTGAGTTCGCAGTGCTCGAGAGCCTGAACGGCGGCAAGCCGATCAAGGAATCGCGCGACGTCGACCTGCCGCTCGCCGCAGCCCACTTCTTCTACTACGCGGGTTGGGCCGACAAGCTCGAGTACGCGTTCCCGAACCGGACGCCGAAGCCGCTCGGTGTGGCGGGTCAGATCATCCCGTGGAACTTCCCGCTCTTGATGCTCGCGTGGAAGATCGCGCCCGCGCTCGCGGCCGGAAACACGGTCGTGTTGAAGCCGGCGGAGACGACACCGCTGACCGCGCTGCTCTTCTGCGACGTCGTCCGCCAGGCGGAGCTGCCGCCGGGCGTCGTGAACATCGTCACCGGCGACGGCTCGACGGGCGCCGCGCTTGTCGAGGCAGAAGTCGACAAGATCGCGTTCACCGGCTCGACGGACGTCGGCAAGGCAATCGCACGGCAGCTCGCCGGCACCGGCAAGAAGGTGACCCTCGAGCTCGGCGGCAAGGCTGCGAACATCGTCTTCGACGATTGCGCACTCGATCAGGCCGTCGAGGGGATCGTCAACGGCATCTACTTCAACCAGGGCCACGTGTGCTGCGCGGGGTCGCGCCTGTTCGTGCAGGAGTCGATCTACGAGCCCGTCGTCGAGAAGCTGAAGAAGCGCATGACGACGCTGCGCGTCGGCGATCCGCTCGACAAGAACACCGACATCGGCGCAATCAACTCGCGCATGCAGCTCGACAAGATCACCGAGCTCGTCGCGGCAGGTGAGGCGGAGGGCGCTGAGATCTACCAGCCGCCGTGCCGTTTGCCGGAGAAGGGCTACTGGTTCGTGCCGACCGTCTTCACGAACGTCGCGCAGAGCTACCGCATCGCGCAGGAGGAGATCTTCGGCCCGGTGCTCTCGGTGCTCACGTTCCGCACGCCGGACGAGGCGGTCGAGAAGGCGAACAACACGCCGTACGGCCTGAGCGCCGGCGTCTGGACCGAGAAGGGCTCGCGCATCCTCTGGATGGCGGAGCGCCTCCGCGCCGGCGTCGTCTGGGCGAACACGTTCAACCGCTTCGACCCCACGAGCCCGTTCGGCGGCTACAAGGAATCCGGTTTCGGCCGCGAGGGTGGGCTCCACGGCATGGAGCCGTACCTGGACTTCGAATGACGCGTCTACCGGTCAAGAAGACGTACAAGCTGTTCATCGGCGGTGCGTTCCCGCGCAGCGAGTCGGGGCGCACCTACGAGGCGCAAGGCCAGAACGTCGCTCGTGCCTCGCGCAAGGACGTGCGCGACTCCGTCGTCGCGGCGCGCGGCGCTCAGGCGAAGTGGGCGGGCGCGACGGCGTACAACCGCGGCCAGGTGCTGTACCGGATCGCGGAGATGATGGAGGCGCGCGTCCCGGAGTTCGCGCAGCTGTGCAGCGGTGAGGACGAGGTGCATCGCGCGATCGATCGCTGGGTCTGGTACGCCGGGTTCGCCGACAAGCTCGCCCAGGTGCTCGGCTCGTCGAACCCCGTCGCAGGGCCGTACTTCAACTTCACGATCCCCGAGCCGACGGGCGTCGTCGCCGTCATCGCATCCGACGAGCCGCCGCTGCTCGGCCTCGTCTCACGAATCGCGCCGGCGCTCACCGGCGGCAATGCCGTGATTGCGCTCGCGTCGGAGCAGCAGCCGCTCGCCGCGATCGAGCTGGCGGAGGCGATCGCGACCGCCGACGTGCCCGGCGGCGTCGTCAACCTCCTCACGGGACACCGCGCCGAGCTCGCGCCGTGGCTCGCGAGCCACATGGACGTGAACGCGATCGACCTCACCGGCGCCGACGGGCTCCGCACCGACCTCGAGACGGCCGCGGCGGAGAACGTCAAGCGCGTCGTCGTCGGGAAGCCCGACAGCCAGTCGCTCTACGAGATCTCTGCGTTTCTCGAGCTCAAGACCGTCTGGCACCCGATCGGCACGTGACGGATAGCCTTGGGCACATGAGCGCTTTCTCGAACGCGAGTGATCTGACTCCGATCAAGATCTGGGACGGGGTCGTGGCCCGCGCTGTCGTCGGGGCCGAGGCGACGCTCGCCCTGATCGACCTCGAGCCGAACACCCATGTCCCCGAGCATCACCACGTCAACGAGCAGACAGGGATCTTGATCGGTGGCTCGATGAGCTTCACGATCGGCGACGAGACGAAGGAGATCGAGCCGGGGGAGATGTGGGTAATCCCGGCGGACGTGCCGCATTCGGTCGTCTCCGGGCCGAACGGGGCACGGCTGGCGGAGCTGTTCGCGCCACCGCGGGCCGACTGGGCGGGGCTCGAACGGCTTGCCGCTGCTCCGGTTACGCTTCCGTAGGAGCACGTGCCGATCACGCGACGTCTCAGCCAACGCATCTCCGAGGGAGATGGGATCTCGATCATCGTTTGCGTCGACGACGCGGGCGCTGCCCAAGCGGCCGAAGCGCAGGGCGCGGAGGCGGTTGCCGTCACCTCAGAGATCGACGGCATCAGAGGCGCGACGAACCTGCCGCTCCTGTGGCTCGGGGTAGGCGCTCCGAGCGACGCCGACGCGGTCCGGATACGGCCCGACGACGACTCCGAGCACGACCACCTCGAAGCCGTCGTGGACGTGCGCGACGAGGAGGAGCTCGAGCTCGCGCTCGAGCGGCTCGACCCCGAGATCTTCCTGCTGAACGCGCACGACATCGACGAGGACGTCGATCCGCTGGACGCGGTGCTCGAGCTGCTGCCCGACGTGCCGGCGGGGAAGCTCGCGATCGCCCAGGTCGAGGTCGCGAGCCGCGACGAGGTGCTCGCACTCGAGCGGGCGGGGGTGGACGCGGTGCTCGTCCGCTCCCGGCACGTCGCCGAGCTGGTCGGTGACCAGCCGGTTTCCGTCTGAGCGGGCTACGATGGCGCGGATGAGAGGGCTGCTCGCGTTGTGCCTGCTCGCGGCGCTTTCCGGTGTGCTGACGGGCTGCGGCAGCGAAGCGAAGACCGCCGAGGCCGCACCGAAGCTCGCCAAGCCGACCTGCCCCGACCCGGCGGCGTGGCAGAAGCTCGCGAACCGCGTCGGCGTCCCCGTGTACTGCCCCGGCTGGCTGCCGGATCCGCTCACCGGCGAGCTCGGCGCGGTCGACAACAACATCCATTCGGTGTCGGCCGACCGCAGCTACCTCCAGAGCTGGGTGTGGCAGGAGACGGGCGGCGGCGCGGCAGGCGGCGAGCTGCACGTGAACCTGCGCGCCTATCCGGGCCGGACGAAGATCCCGACCTGCCGCACGGGCGGCTCCGACAGCCGCAACGTGCCGTGCTTCGCATCGCCGGTCGGCCGCATCACGGCGAACGGGATCAGCTCCCCGGTCTACACCGTGAACCAGGATGCGGACTCGTGGCACTACCTCGTGCTCTGGCGGCGGTACGGAACCCTCTACACGCTCTCCGAGCACGTCGCGCCGCCGCTGACCGGCGAGCACGTCCGGCAGTACCTGAAGCGGGAGCTCGCCTCGCTCGTCCTCTTCCGCCCCAGCGCGAGCTGATGAAGCTCACGCGGCGGCAGGCGGTGGTCGGCGCGGTCGCCGGCGCCGTCGGCGCCGGCGGAATCTACGAGCTCGTCGACCAGCTGACCGGCGGCGCTCCCAAGCGCACGGACGCCGGAGCCGTGTTTCGCGAGCAGCACCTGCTCGACGGGATCCGGATCGTGCATTCAAACGGGATCGAAGTGCTCGTTCCGCCGCTCCACCACGAGGTGGTGACGGCGCGCGTGACCGCGTCGGCGAGCGACCTACGGCACGCGCAGGGTGAGCTCGAGTCGCTGCTCGCTTCGCTCGACGACGATTACACGCCGTCGCCCGCGGGCCTTGGCGTGACGGTCGCGTGGGGGTTGCCGTACTTCCACCGGCTCGTGCCCGGGCAGATGGAGCGCCTCCTACCGCACGACCGGCGCGCGAACAAGCCGGTGCTGATCGACGCGCGCCGCTTCCCGAGCGACCCACCCGACACGCGCCTCGAGTCGAACGACGTCGCGATCCTGCTGCGCTCCGACGTGCGCGTGCACATCCTCGACGCGGAGAAGCGTCTTCGCGACTCGAAGCTCTTCGACTTCACGTCGATTCGGCGCGGGTTCGCCGGCGGCGGGTTCGACGGTGCGCAGTCGCTGCCGAAGAAACTGGCGCTCGCGGCGCAGATCCCGGGCGCCGACCTGATCCCCGAGACGTCCGAGCTCTTCCTCGGCTTCACCTCGACGCAGAAGGCCGGGATGGGGCCAGGCCCGATCGCGAACTTCGAGACGCTCGGCTACGTCGACTTCCGCGGCTCCGAGTATTTCCGCCAGGGGACACACATGCACCTCTCGCACATCCACGAGGATGTCGAGGCCTGGTACATCAACTTCGAGTTCGACGAGCGCGTCGCGACGGCGTTCCGGCCGAACCTGCAGGTGAAACAGGACACGCAGACGGTGCGCCAGGGGCCGAAGGACGTCTCGTCGGTCGCCGAGGTGCGGCGCGACTACCGGAGCTCGGGCCGGATCGGCCACAGCGCCTCGATCCAGACCACCTCTCGTCTGCTGCGCGATGTCGTTGCCGCCGACGGCACCGTCTTCCCGAAGGGAACTGCGATCCCGGTGCGAGCCGACTTCAACACGCTCGACAATCCCTTCGACTGGTCGGAGCTCGAAGACGAGATCGGGGTGACGCCCGCGGCGGGTGTGCACTTCGTCGTCTTCAACCCGACCGGCGACGACTTCCACCGAAACCGGCTCGCGATGGACGGCGTGCTGCCCGGCGGCAAGATCCCGTTCAAGCCGCGGGCGCGCGAGCAGGGGTTCAACTCCGTCCTCTCGACGACACATCGCCAGAACTACCTGGTGCCGCCGCGGCGGCACCGCGCGTTCCCGCTCGCGGAGTTGTAGCTACTCAGCCGCGGGCTGGACGATGCAGAGCGAGTTGCCGTCGGGATCGCGGAGCCAGAACATCGGAGGGATCTGGTCGCCCCAGCGGGAGACCTCCGCGTCGACGTCGACGCCCGCGTCGCGGAGCGCGGCGTGGTCGCCGTCGACATCGGTCGTGTCGAGGATGATCCCGGTCTCGGCACCGCCGGCCTGCTTGCCGGGCGGCGGGGGCGCGAGCGCGACCGTTGTCGGGGTGCCGGCGATCGCGACTTCGACCCACCGTGCATCCGGCCCCATCGGCAGGTCGACGACCTTCTCGAAGCCGAGTGTGTTGACGTAGAAGTCGATCGCCCGGTCGGTGTCCGCGACGCTGACGGCCACGCGGCCGACCTGGGTGAGATTCAAGCGGGACATTTCAAGCCTCCTTCTCGCATGTGTCGAGAGTGAAGACTCCGCGCCTCGCGCGAACTCATCGCGGCTAGAAGAACACGACCTTCACGAGCAGCGCGATCACGACCACGACGGCGACCATCATCAAGATCGACGCGAACGCGATCCCGAGACCGCCGAGTGCGAGCTTGGCCGGGATCTGCGGCTGCCCGCCCGAGAATGCATTCTCGAGCTGCTTCTCGACATAGCTCTCGATCCGCTCCTCGAACCGCGCGGCCATCTCATCGGTCCGCGTCTTGCGCCGCACCGCCGTCTCGTCCTTCTTCGGCGGTTTGTACCCGGTCGAGCGACCGTCGACCGCCACCTCGTAGATGTGCTCGTGCTGGATGTCCTTCAGATGCCGCTCGCCGAGGTCGAGCACCGCCACGCCCTCGGGGAGGACGTTGCCGAGCAGCGCACGCGTCGTCTCCGAGATGAGGATCTGCGCGCCCGCGCCGGACGAGGCGATCCGGGCGGCGCGGACGACGTCGATCCCGAGGTAGCCCTCGTCGCCGACGTGCGGCTCGCCGGTGTGGAGGCCCATGCGGACGCGCACCTCGCGCCCGTCCGGCCACGCGTGCTCGCGGAGGGCCCGCTGAGCGGCCACAGCAGCGTTGACCGCGTCCCGGGCTCGTGGGAACGAGAAGAAGAACGCGTCGCCCTGGGTATCGATCTCGGTGCCGCCGGCCGCGCCGAACGTCTCACGCACGAGACGGCGATGATCGCGCGAAAGCTCGCCGAACGCCTCGTCGCCGAGCTCCTGGAGGAGCTTCGTCGATCCCTCGATGTCCGTGAATGCGAACGTGACCGTGCCGGCGTGGAGCGAGCTCATGCGGCAACCGTACTCGACTCCAGGAGCATCCGAACGTACCCTTCGACACCGGTGCGCTGCCAAGCCTGCAACCAGGAGAACCCTCCCGGCGCACGGTTCTGCCTGGCGTGCGGGACCGCGCTCGCCGACGCGAGCGCGCCGCAGGAGGAGCGCCGGATCGTCTCGATCATCTTCGTCGACCTCGTCGGCTCGACCGCGCAGGCCGAGAGGCTCGATCCGGAAGACGTTCGCGCAATCCTCATGCCGTACCACGACCTCGTCCGGCGGGAGATCGAGTCCTTCGGCGGCGTCGTGGAGAAGTTCATCGGCGACGCGATCATGGGTGTGTTCGGAGCGCCGGTTGCGCACGGTGACGACGCCGAGCGGGCGGTGCGTGCCGCGTTCGTCGTCCGCGACTCCGTCTGCGCCATGCCCGGCGGCTTGCAGATCCGCATCGCGGTCAACACCGGCGAGGCAGTCGTCTCGCTCAACGCGCGTGCGGCGCTCGGCGAATCGATGGTCGCCGGCGATGTCGTCAACACCGCTTCGCGGTTGCAGTCGAACGCACCCGTGAACGGCATCATCGTCGGCGAGAAGACCTACCTCGAGACACGCGACGTCATCGAGTACCAGCCGGCCGACGCGATCGTTGCCAAGGGGAAGTCGGAGCCGGTCAAGGCGTGGGTGGCGACACATGCCTTGACGCCCGCGGGCGAGCGGCCGACGCGCGACCGGCGCCTGGTCGGCCGTGTGCCGGAGCTGCGGCTGCTCGGCGCAATCTGGGACCGGGTGCACGAGGAGGAGCTTCCGCACCTCGTTTCGATGTTCGGCCCGGCGGGGGTCGGCAAGTCGACCGTCATCTCGCACTTCGCGTCCGCTGCGCGTGAGCAGGGCGCGCGCGTCGTGTTCGGCCGGTCATTGCCGTACCGGGAGAGCGGCGTCTACGGCGCCCTCGCACGACACGTCATGGGCCTGTGCGGGATCTTCGAAAGCGACTCGCCGGACGTGCTCGCCGACAAGCTGCGCGCACGGACCAAGGCGCTCCTCGACGGGTCCTCTGCGGACTCCGAGACGGTTGCGGAGCACCTCGGCACGATCGTCGGCGTCGACGGCTGGGGATCGGGAGCGGATGATCGTGACGTCCTCTTCTCGTCCACCCGGCGCTTCGTCGAGGCCGCGGCTCGTGAGCGGCCGACGATCCTCGTCTTCGAGGACGTGCATTGGGCGGGAGGGAGCCTCCTCGACCTGATCGAGGCACTCGCCGTCGGGACGCACGGGCTTCCGCTCATGCTCGTCACGCTCGCGCGCTCGGAGTTCCTGGACACACGTGCCGGCTGGGGCGGGCGGCTCCAGAGCTACACGAGCATCACACTCGGCCCGCTCGCCGAGGGTGACGCCCGCGAGCTGGCCGTCCTGCGGCTCGGCGCGCCGGAACGGGCGGACGCCGTGGTGCGGGTCGCGGAAGGGAACCCACTGTTCATCGAGCAGCTTGCCGCGACGATGGGGGAGACCGAAGGCGCTCTGCCGACGAGCATCCGCGCGCTCGTCGCCGCGCGCCTCGATGCGCTGCCGCAGCGTGATCGCGCACTACTCCTCGACGCGGCCGTGGTCGGAAAGGTGTTCTGGTACGACGCGCTGCTCGCGCTGCGGCCCGAGCCCGACGTCGACCGGGTGCTCATCGAGCTCGAGCGCCGAGATCTGATTCGCCGCGAGTCGAGCTCCTTCATCGAGAACCAGCAGCAGTTCTCGTTCACGCACGTGCTGATCCGCGACGTCGCGTATGAGCTCTTGCCGCGTGCCGACCGCGCGCGCCGACACCGGGTGGTCGCCGAGTTCTTCGAGCGCACGACCGGCTCTTCGAACGAGGCGGTTGGTGCGCTAGCCCACCACTGGCGCGACGCGGGCGACTTCGAGCGTGCGATCGCCCAGCTGACGCGCGCCGCCGAGCAGGCGGAGCGCGGCTGGGCGAAGGAGCACGCTGCGCTGCTCTACCGCGAAGCGCTCGAGCTCGTGCCCGAGGACGACGCGGAGCAGAGGAGCGCGCTTCGACGCCGCCTCGCACTCGCGAGCACGGCCTCCTTCCATCTCGGTGACGTCAGACGGCCGGAAAGTCCGCCGGCGTGACGTCGCCGACGATCTCGTCGATCGAGTCGATGCGGTGCTGGCCGAGCCGGCTCGAGTGGTCGCGGACGACCGCTTCACTCGGGGCCTCGTATATGCAGAACGTGCGGACCTTTCCGTCGTCGTCCACGACGACGTGGCTGTGCTCCCACGTGATCTCGGGCAGCTCGTTCTCGACGATCTCGCGCGAGCGGCGGCCCACCGCGGGCATCTGGGACTCTCCGACTTCGAAGCTTCTGACGACCATGTAGCGAGGCATGCGGCGATGATAGTGACACGTGGACTCGGCTGAGCTCAAGGCCGCGCAGGCGCCGCTCAAGGCGCGCTACCGCGAGGATCCGCAGGCGGCGCTCGTCACGCTGCGTGCGGAGGGCGCTCTCGGCACCGAGAACGTCTCGTGCAGCGTGGCGACGGGCCGTGCGCTGGTCGAGGCGGGGCTGCACCCGGCGACGGGCGGTAGCGGCCTCCTCGCGTGCTCCGGCGACATGCTGCTCGAGGCACTGGTCGCATGCGCCGGCGTGACGCTGCTGGCCGTCGCGACGTCGCTCGGGCTCGAGGTTCGCGGAACCGTGCGAGCCGAGGGCGACCTCGATTTCCGCGGCACGCTCGGTGTCGCGAAGGACGAGGACGTTCCCGTCGGCTTCACCGCGATCCGCCTTCGTTTCGAGCTCGAGCACGACGAGGACGACGACGCTGTCGCGAAGCTCCTCGAGCTGACCGAGCGCTACTGCGTCGTCTTCCAGACGCTCACCGGGGGCGTCCCGGTGGAGATCACCTAGCTACCACGGAGCGACTGCCACGCCGCCCCATTCCGCGGGGTCGACGTCGCGCACGGTCTGCGTCAGCTCCCAGCGGTGACCGGCGAGGTCCTCGACGACGCACGAGCGCTCGCCGTAGACGTGCGTCTGCGGCTCCTCGAGCACGCGTGCGCCCGCGTCGCGCGCGCGGGCGAACGCTGCGTCCACGTCCGGCACGCGGAACTTGATCAGCTGCGTCACGACGCCGCCCGACGGCGCGACCTGCGTGTGCCGCACGTCCGCGACCACGAACGAGCCATCCTCGCCTGCGCGCATCTGGGCACGGTGGTCGTCGCCGATGCGCACGCGCTCGCCGAAGCCGAACGCCTTCTCGAGCCAGGTGACCGCCGCGCGAACATCCGGATAGATGAGGACGGGCGAGATCGTGGCGGGAGGTGCGGAGCGATTCGTCTGCATCAGCCGAAGAACGTCCGGGCGACGTCGTACCACTCGAGCGGCACCGTCTTGAGCTCGGCCGTCGCCTCGGCGAGCGGGACGGCGATGACCGCGTCGCCGCGGAGCGCCGCCATCTGGCCGAAGCTGCCCTCGACGACGAGGTCCGCGGCCTTGAGGCCGAACCGCGTCGCGAGGATCCGGTCGCGCGCGGTGGGGGAGCCGCCCCGCTGGATGTGCCCGAGGACCGTCACGCGTGTCTCGTACCCGGTGCGGCTCTCGATCTCTTCGCCGAGCCGTTCGCCGACGCCGCGCTTCGCGAGCAGGCGGTGGCCGAACTGGTCGACCTCGCCCTTGTCCTCGGCGCCCGGCAGCTCGCAGCCCTCGCTGACGACGACGATCGAGAAGTTCTTGCCGTTCGCGTGGCGGCTCGCGATCTCGTTGCACACCTCGTCGAAGTCGACCGGACGCTCCGGGATGAGGATGACGTCCGCGCCGCCCGCGATGCCGCTGTGCACCGCGATCCAGCCGGTGTGGCGGCCCATCACCTCGACGACCATGACGCGGTTGTGCGACTCCGCGGTCGTGTGCAGGCGGTCGATCGCCTCGGTGCAGATCGCGACCGCCGTGTCGAAGCCGAACGTGTAGTCGGTGCCGGAGAGGTCGTTGTCGATCGTCTTCGGGACGCCGACGACCGGCGCGCCGAAGTCGGCGTGGAGGCGGGCAGCGACGCCGAGCGTGTCCTCGCCGCCGATCGCGACGAGGGCGTCGACCTGCTCGAACGCCGTGCGGACT
>Ga0207657_10000732_pt1 | contig 34865 bp, 30 predicted proteins | sample KBSC33metaG_FD_184316 | JGI IMG/M metagenome (GOLD analysis project Ga0207657, IMG submission 184316) | Corn rhizosphere microbial communities from Kellogg Biological Station, Michigan, USA - KBS C3-3 metaG (SPAdes) (version 2) | ecosystem: Host-associated > Plants > Roots > Rhizosphere > Soil ...
TCCGAATCGCGTGTGGGCGATCGTGCAGGGCAACAGCCTCTTCGAGACGACCGACGACGGCACGACGTGGACGCCGCGCAACCGCGGGCTGCGCGCCGACTGGCCACGCGAGCACGAGGAGGTCGGGTTCTGCGTCCACAAGGTCGTGTGGTCGCGCACCGACCCGCAGCGGATGTACCAGCAGAACCACGTCGGGATGCACCGCTCCGACGATGCCGGTGAGACGTGGACGGAGATCACCGACGGCCTTCCGACCGAGTTCGGGTTCGCCGCGGCGGCGCATCCGCACGACCGCGACACGTTCCACGTGATCCCGCTCGACCCGGGCCACGGCCGCACGATGCCCGACGGCAAGGCAGCCGTCTGGCGGACGAAGGACGCCGGCTCGAGCTGGGAGCGGCTCGCGAACGGGCTGCCGCAGGAGAACGCGCACCTCGGCGTCCTGCGCCACGGGATGACGGGCGACACGTACGACACGCCGGGCTACTACTTCGGCACGAGCACCGGCCAGGTGTTCGCAAGCGTCGACGACGGCGAGAGCTGGGGCGAGATCGCGAGCTATCTGCCGGCGATCTCGTCGGTCGAGGTCGCGATCCTGAACTGACGATGGCCGACGTCCACCTGCCGACGACGCTGACGCCGCTCTTCGCCGGGCTGCCGCGACGCCTCGACCTCGAGGCTGCGACGGTCGACGACGCGATCGGCCGGCTCGACGCGCAGTGGCCGGGGTTGCGCGACCGGCTGTGCGACCCGAGCGGCGGCGCCATTCGGATGCACATCCATGTCTATGTCGACCGTGAGCGGGCGGGGCTCGACACACCGCTCGAGCCCCGCTCGCGGGTCGACGTGATCGCGGCGATCTCAGGCGGATAGCGCGGCGCGCTCGACGTCGGTGAGCGGCCGCGAACGGCCGTCGGCGTCGCGCGCGACGAGCACCGCCTTCGCCTCCGCGGCCACCTCGCCCGAGCGCGTGCGGACCGACTCCGTCGTCGTCACGCTCTTCGTCCCGATGCGGTCGAGCGTGCAGGTGGCGACGACGACATCGTCGGTAAGTGTTAGCTCGCGCCGGTAGTCGATCTCGACGCGCGCGACGACGAACCCCCACACCAGGTCGGGATCGCCGAGGGAGCGCCCAAGCCATTCGTCGCGCACCTCTTCGAGATACGTCAGGAACACAACGTGGTTGACATGCTCGAACGCGTCGAGATCGCGCCAGCGGATCTCGATCTCCTTCCTGTGGATCACGGCGGCGGTCGTCAGCGAGATCAGCTCGTGGTAGGCGAGCCGCCCGATGAATGCGATCGCAAGCGTTTGCCCGACCAGATTGCGTAGGTCATCCCGAGCGACAGGTGCTTCAGCGTGAGGGCGAGCAGCGCGAACGACGCGACGTAGGCGAGCGTGCTGACCGTGACCGGCACAGCGCGGGTCAGCCCATTGGACGCTCGCAGCGCCGTCGTGCCGACGACGTCTGCCGCGATCGCGAACGCAAGCAAGGTCCACCCGGTCATGCCAGCTTCACCACCTCGCGCTTGTACGGCAGGTCGTCGCCTCGTGGCGGGGTGTCGAGCTCCTCGGCGTAGCGTCGACCGTCCCAGACCGCGCTCGCAATCGTTCCCGGCGCGAGCGCGTCGCCCACCGCGGTCACGCCGAGCTCGCGCGCGAGCGCGTCGTTCGGCAGGCGCGCGGTCACGAGCACCAGTGAGTCGATGGGGATCACGCTTTCGAGCCCCGTGAACGTGTCCGCGAGCCGGGCGTCGCCGGCGCCGACGCCGATCAGGTCGTGCGCCGTGAACAGCGCGACGCCGGCCTCGACAAGCCGCCTGTGAATGCGCGGCTGCTCCATCGTGTTCACCGTCCATTCGGATACGAGCGTCGCCGGCGTGACGAGCGTGACGTTCTTTCCTTCTGCGGCGAGTAGCTCGGCGAGCGCACCGCCGAGGTAGTAGTGGTCGTCGTCGTAGAGCACGACACGATCGCCCGCGGGACGCGCACCAAGGAAGAGATCGTCCGGCGTGAGCACGTCGGCGCCGTCTATGGGAATGGGCCGGGTGTGCTTGCGGCCAATGCCGTCCGCCCGCCAGGTCGACCCGGTAGCGACCGCGACGTGGTCGAAGCCGTACTCGCGCACCTCGTCGGCGGTCACCTCGCTCTCGAGAGCGATCTCGACGTTGGCGAGCTTCCCAAGCTGGCCGCGGCGGTAGTCGACGACGCGGATCCAGGCCGCGAGCCCAGGCAGCCGGGCTTCGTGCAAGACCCGCCCGCCGAGCTCGCGCGTCGCCTCGGCGAGCGTCACGTCGTACCCACGCTTGCCGAGCGCCATTGCCGCCTCCAGCCCGGCCGGGCCGCCGCCGACGACGAGCACCTTCGCCTCCGAGCCGCGCGGGCGGAAGCGCTCCGGGTGCCAGTCGCGCCGCCACTCCTCACCCATCGACGGGTTCTGGGTGCAGCGGATGGGCGTCATCGTCCAGTCGCCCGTCACGCAGACGTTGCAGCCGATGCATTCACGGATGTCCTCGAGCCGCCCTTCCTCGACCTTCGCCGGCAGGAACGGATCGGCGATCGACGGCCGCGCCGCGCCGATCAGGTCGAGCACACCGCTCTGGACGAGGCGCACCATCGTGTCCGGCGACGTGAGCCAGCCGATCCCGACCACCGGCTTCGACGTCAGCTGCTTGATCCCGCGGAAGTGCTCCTCGGTCCACGCCTCGTAGCCGAACCGCGACGGCAGCGAGTCGTCCTCCCACACGCCGACCATCAGGTCCCACACGTCGGGCAGCTCGCCGATCAGCTCGAAGATGCCGTCCATGTCGCCGCGCTGGATCCCGTCGGCGCCGTGGAGCTCGTCGACGACGATCCGGCAGGCGACGGCGGCCCGCCCGTCGCACTCTTCGCGCGTGTCCTCGAGCACCTCGCGCAGCAGGCGCGCGCGGTTCGCGACCGTGCCGCCGTAGTCGTCGTCTCTGAGGTTCGACCACGGAGAGAGGAAGTGCTGGAACGTCGAGAGGTTGTGCGCGGCGTAGACGTACACGAGGTCGTAGCCCGCGGTGAGCGCGCGGCGAACCGCGGCGCGATGACGGCGGCGCAGGTCGGCGATGTCCTGGTGCGTCATCGCGCGCGCCTGGATCGGCGCGTACTCCTTCACCGGCAGGTGCGACGGCCCGGCAGGCGGAATGCGGCCGTAGAGGTTCGCGGACGCCATCCCGTTGTGGACGAACTCGATCCCCGCGAGTGAGTTGTGCGCGTGCACCTGGTCGACGAGGCGCTCGTGCATCGGGATGTCGGCGTCGTCCCACAGCCGGCCCTCGACGTACCCGCCGGTGTCGGAGTCGGGATGGAAGTCGACCTCCTCCGTGCACACGACCGCCCAGCCGCCTTCGGCCTTGACGCCGCGCATCACCGCGTGCGCGGTCGGGTCGCGATGGCCCATGCCGTTGCAATGCGGCACCTGGAAGAAACGGTTGCGCGCAGTCACCGGCCCCAGCGGCACCGGCTCGAACAGCACGTCGTAACGCGGATCCCTCACGTCTTCGGAAAGATGCTACGCGCGACGATCAGCCGCATGATGTCGCTCGTCCCGTCCCAGATCTCTTCGAGCTTCGCGTCGCGCAGCCACTTCTGAACCGGCGAGTCGCGCACGTAGCCCGCGCCGCCGAGCGTCTGCGCGGGGGCCCAGCAGGCGGGCTCCGTGATCGCGACCGAGCAGGCCGGGGCTCAGGGCCGCACCGGGGCGGCAGCCAACGCTCCTTCTGCTCCTCGCTCCCCAGCGCGAGGATCGGCCCGGCGAGAAGCTGCCCTGCGCGATCACCCACAAGATCGGGGAGTCGCCCCACGAGAGCTCTTCGATCACCGCGCAGCGGTCGCGGAGACCGGTGATCCCGCCTCCGCCGTACTCAGCCGGCAGGTCGTAACACGTGAGCCCTAGCCCGAGCCCGGCCGCCTTGTGCAGCAGGTCGAGCGGGTACTCCTCCGTTTCGCGTCGAACACCGTTGCCGCCGTCCCGCATGTGCCCTCGCTGTCGAAAACGGGCAGAGCCTACGACCGGCCTGTGACCCTTCCGTCAGCGCGTTGTTGCGGCTGTGTCGCAGAGGTAAACGTTTTAGGCGACGGCGTCGAGCAGGCGCATGCGCGCGTCCTCGAGCTCCGACTTCTGGTCGCGGAGGCCCGCCACGCGCGCGCCTCCCGCCTTGAGGCGATACAGCTGCCGCCGCCGCTCCTCGAGCTCGTCGAGGAGGGCAGCGACCTGCAGCTGGTGTGCGCGGCGGTTGGCGACGGTGGCCGTCATGCCGCCTCGCTGACCGGGATCGACTCCGAGGAGCGGAGCTCGCTGACGGGCGCCGGCGCCGGCGTGCGCAGGAGCGCACCCGTGAGGACGGCGCCGACGATGAGGAGCCCGGTGAGGACATAGAGCGCAGTCTGGTAGCCGTGGTCGAGCGCGACCGCGCTGCCGACGGGAGCGCCACCGAAGTGCGACGTCGACGACGATGCGATTGCGGTCGTCGCTGCGATCCCGATCGCGCCGCCGATCTGCCGGCTTGTGTTGACCAGGCCGGAGGCGATGCCCGCGTCGGCGCGGTGCACGCCGGCGAGGCTCGCGATCGTCACTGGGACGAACGCGAGTCCGAGACCTGCTCCGCCGAGGACGAACGCCGGGAACATGTCCCAGAAGTAGTGCCCGTCGACGGGCAGCCGCGTCAGGTACGCGACGGACGCCGCTGACATCAGCAGTCCGGTCGTGAGTGTGGTGCGTACGCCGACGCGTCCGACGATGACCTGTGCGACGTTCGAGACGACGACGACCGTCAGTGCGAAGCCGACGAAGGCGACGCCGCTCTGGACGGCGCTGTAGTGCAGTACCTCCTGCAGGTAGAGGGCGAGCAGGAAGAACTCCGAGAAGGTGACCGCACCGAGGATGGTCATTGCGGCGTTGGCGGTCGACAGCGTCCGCGAGCGGAAGATCCGCAGCGGCAGCAGCGGCCACGGCGACCGTAGCTCGATGACCAGGAAGGCGCCGATCAGCGCAATCGATGCAGCGAGCAGCGACAGCGTTTCAGGCGTGCCCCAACCCTGGTTCGTCCCGCGCGTGAGTGCGTACACGAACAGCATCAACCCGCTGGTGACGGCGGCGGCGCCGAGGAAGTCGAAATGCCGGTGGCCGAGGTCGGGGCGGCTCTCACGCAGGAAAACCGGTGCGAGCAGCGCGGCTGCGATGCCGACCGGGACGTTGATGAAGAAGATCCACGACCAGCTGAGATAGCTGGTGAGCACGCCGCCGAGCAGGACGCCGACGGCCGCGCCGCTACCGGACGCCGCGCCGTAGATGCCGAGCGCGAGGTTCCGCTCGCGCCCTTCTGCGAACGAGGTGACGAGCAGCGAGAGGGCCGCAGGCGCGAGCAGCGCTCCGCCGAGCCCTTGGAGGGCGCGGAACGCGATCAGCGACGCTTCGGACCAGGCAAGGCCGCAGAGCAGCGAGCTCGCAGCGAAGACGAGGAGACCGATGATGAAGAGTCGGCGACGCCCGACGAGATCGGCCAGCCGGCCGCCGAGGAGAAGGGCACCACCGAAGAGGATGGCGTATGCGGAGACGACCCACTGGAGGCTCGTCGCCGAGAAGCCGAGGTCGGACTTGATCGACGGGAGCGCGACGTTCACGATCGCGACGTCCAGGATCACCATGAACTGTGCGGTCACGATCAATGCGAGGGCGCTCCAGCGCCGGGAAGCTGAGGTTGTAGTCAGTGTCACTAATTGAGCTCCTTGATCGTTGTACTGATCAACAATATACATGCACAACGATGGACGCGCTACACTTCTTCCTGTGAATGACGTGATGACGACAAGTGCCAAGGTGGCGACCCGGCTACCGGAAGAGCTCACGTCGTCCGCGCTCTTCCTGCTCAAGCGGCTCGGGATGTCCGCCAAGGAGCGGTCGTTCTCGGCCTACGAGGAGCTCGGCCTCCATCCGTACCACCACGCGATCCTGGCCGTGCTGGACGAAGGCACGCGCGAGACCCAGGGCTCGATCGCGGACTCGCTGGGGTACGACCGCGGCCAGCTCGTCGGTCTCCTCGACGAGCTCGAAGCGGCCGGCCTGATCGAGCGCCGCCGCGACCAAGCCGACCGCCGTCGCCATGTCGTTGAGATGACTGCGGCGGGTCGGAAGACGCTTGCCAAGCTCCGCGCCCTCTCGCGGAGCCTCGAAGAGGACTTCCTCGCGCCGCTCGACGACCGCGAGCGCAAGGTGCTGCACACGCTGCTCCTCGAGCTAGCCGAGCATCACCTGCCGACCTGCCGGCGAGACGCTTCCGCTTAGCTAGTTCATCCGGCTGAGCTTTGCGCGGTCGGTGATCAGGTCGATCGCGGCGATTCGGCCGCCGGTGACCGTAAACGCGACGACGGCGAACGGCCTTGCCCCTGGGCGACCCACGACGACGCCGGCGCCGCCGTTGACGAGCGCCGGGCGCGCGAGCCCTGCGAACGGGCTCCCTTCGGCGAGCACGCGCGCCGCGACCGCTTCCGCGCCGACGATCGGTGGGCGGGCACGAACGCTTGTCGCGCCACGATCTGCACGGAAGACAACGTCTGGATCGAGCACCGCGACGAGCGCCGCGAAGTCGCCGTTGCGCGACGCGGCAAGGAAAGCGTCGACGATCCTGCGCTGCTCGTCGAGGCTCGCCTCGGCGTTCAACGGAGCTCCTCGCACACGACGGCGGCCGCGGCTCGCGAGCTGGCGCACCGCGGTTGGACTGCGGTCGAGGATCGTGGCGATCTCGTCGAACGGGACCGCGAACATGTCGTGCAGCACGAACGCCAGCCGTTCGCTCGGCGTCAGCGTCTCCAGCACGACGAGCAATGCGAGGCCGACCGAGTCTGCGATGAGTGCCTCGTCTTCCGGCGAAGGCGCGTCGTCGGTCGCGACGACGGGCTCGGGCAGCCACGAGCCGACGTAGTCCTCGCGTCGCGCTGAGCGCGTTCGCAGCATGTCGAGCGAGACGCGGCCGACGACCGTCGTCAGCCACGCGCCGAGGTTCTCGACGGACGAGCCGCCGGTGCGGCTGAGCCGTAGCCACGCCTCCTGTACCGCATCGTCGCTGTCGCTGATCGACCCGAGCATGCGGTAGGCGACCTTCCGCAACTGCGGCCGGTGCTGCTCGAACCGTGCAGCCAGCCAGTCGAGATCATCGCGCTCGCCCATGTCACATCCCTTCGTTGCGATCCGTCAAGAGGATGACGAACACGATGCGGTCGGTGTGACAGCGGACCGTTCCTTCTGGAGGTGGAGATGTACGCAATCGAGGTCGAGAACCTCACCAAGACGTATGCCGGCGGTGTCGAGGCCGTTCGTGGCATCAGCTTCGAGGTCGCTCCGGGCGAGGTGTTCGGCCTGCTTGGCCCGAACGGCGCCGGCAAGTCGACCACCGTCGGAATGCTGACGACGACGATCGTTCCCACAGACGGCAGCGCCCGACTGCACGGCTTCGACGTCGGCGCCTCGCCGATCGCTGCGCGCGCGATCTCGAGCGTCGTCTTCCAGGAGGCGGTTGTCGACCGCGCGCTCACAGGCAGGCAGCACCTCGCCGTGCATGCGAGCCTCTGGCTCGTCGATCCGCGCGAGGCCGAAGCCCGGATCGCCGACCTCGCCGTTTCGTTCGACCTCTCCCACCTGATCGATCGCGCGGTCGGGACTTACAGCGGGGGTGAACGGAGGCGGCTCGAGATCGCGCGTGCGCTCGTTTCACAGCCACGCGTGCTGTTCCTCGACGAGCCGACTGTCGGCCTCGACCCACGCATCAGGGCCGAACTGCTCGACGCGATTGCCGACCTTCGCGACACGGGCGAGACCACGATTCTGTTGACCACGCATTACCTCGATGAGGCCGAGCGCCTGTGCGACAGGCTCGCGATCATGCACGAGGGACGCGTGGTCGCGCTCGATCGGCCGAACGCCCTCCGCGCGGATCTCGGTGCGCAGATCGTCGAGGTGCGCACACGCGACGATGCGGATGCGACGCTCGGGTTGCTACGACAGCTCGGGCTTGCGGGCGGTGATGCGTTCTCGGTCGGCGCGACGGTGACGATCCCATTGCACGACAGAACGGCAGCCTCGGCGATCGCCGGCATCGAAGCGGCGGGCGTGAGCGTCAGCGCGATCGGTACGCGCGAACCGACGCTCGACGACGTGTACCTCCACCTGACCGGCGGCCGGCTCGCCTTGGCCGCGTAGAACAAAGGAGACCAGATGGCTGCAATCAGTCCCGAACTTTCGATTCCGCTTCGCGCCAAGAGAAGGAGCCCCTTCGGTCCGGTCGCGACGCTTGCCAGGCGTCGCTTCCAACTCAGCGCACGCACGCCGCGTGAGCTCGTCGTGCCGTTGCTGACACCGATCCTGTTTGCGCTCGTGATCGCGCCGGCGCTCAAGACCGCACTGCACACGAGCTCCTCGTACGAGTCGTTCGTCGCGACCGGGACGATCGGTCTGTTGATCCCGCTGAATACGATGTTCGCAGGCATCGGAGTCCTCGTCGAGCGTGAGTCCGGCGCACAGCGCGAACTGCTCTCTGCGCCGATCGCGCGCGGGCTCCTCGTGCTCGCGAACCTGCTGGTGGCGTTCGCGATCACCGCGCTCCAGATCACGGTTCTGCTCGTCGTCGCACGCGCCCGCGGCATCCACTTCGATGTCACCGCCTCGGGCTTCGCGTGGTTCGCCGCCGGCGGAGCGCTCTTCACAATCGCGATGTACGGGCTGGCCGAGACGCTCGCCGCGCGCGTTCCGAGCACGGAGGAGTACGTCGGCCGCGTGCCGGTGATCGCGATCGTGCCCTGGTTCCTGGCCGGCTCACTGTTCCCGATCGGTGCCCTGCCGGTCTTTCTCACCTGGTTCGCCCGCTTCCTGCCGTTGACACACGCGCTCGCGCTTGTCCGCTACGGGCTGCTCGACGACCCATCGAGCCTCCACGGCATCTGGCGGATGCACTCGACGACCGCGTCGGCTGCGTTGAGCCTGACCGTCGTCGCCGTGTTTGCACTGGTTGCGATGCGCGTCGGGCTGCGCGCGTTCACGAAGCGCGCCGTGGGCTAGACCTTTACTCCCGACCGGAGCGGGGGGAACTTCGCGGCGAGCCCGTGCGCGTCGACCTGGAACAGCTCGTGCGGCTCGCGCAGCCCTTGGAAGCGCCAGCTGCCGAGGCTGCGCAGCTTGATCTCAGTGCTAGGTGGTTCGGCGAGAGCGGCGCGGGCCGCCGATGACATGACGATCTGGCCGCCGTGTGCGCCATAACAGATGCGCGCAGCGGCGTGGACGGCGAGCCCGACGTAGCCCGTCTCGGTCAGCGTGGGGCGGCCGCTGTGGATGCCCGCGCGCACTCGAACGTCGACGCCGTCGGGCCACGGCCCCTCTGCCATCGCACGTTGCAGCTCGACTGCCGCGGCGATCGCCGCGGCAGCTGACTCGAACACCGCGAAGAACTCGTCGCCGCGCGCGTCGACCTCGTGGCCGCCGGCCTTGCGGGTTGCGCGGCGAAGGACGCGGCGCACGGAGGCGGCCAGTGACGCGTACCGGTCGTCGAGACGCGCCAGCAACTCGGTCGAGCGTTCGATGTCGGTCAGCAGGAAGGTGACATGACCCTTGGGCAGCCGCTGCTGCGGCTGGAGCTGTGCGCTGATGAACCCGATCGGGGCGACACCGTGTCTCTGTGCGGCGCGCAAGAGTCGGAGCCGAGCACGGTCGCGCGCCGCCTCATCGTCGAAGACGACCTGGTTGAACCGCGACAACGCATTCCGGACATGCGCGGCGTCGTTGATCGGCAGCCGCCGCTTGCCGGTCGAGTCGATGTACGCAAAGGCGCTGTCGGGGAGCTGCGCGCGGGTCTTCGCATCCAGCTTGGCCACTCACCGATGATGGCATGGGCGCACCGGGCGAGCGCGTCCGGACGTGCCGTCTATAGTCATCGCCGTGACGGCCGTCGAACTCGACGCGCCGCGCGCAGCTCCACGCGCCGCGTGGCGGCTGACGCTCGGCCGCTTCTTGTCCGATCGCGCTGCCGTGGCGTCGCTCGTCGCCTTCGGGCTCGTGCTCTTCGCCTCCTTCGCCGGGGGGCCGATCGTCAGCGCGCTTGTCGGCCACAACGGCTTCCAGCAGTTTCCGTATGCGACCAATGCAACTCTCGACCCCGTCGGACTGTGGTCGCACGTTCCAACGACACAGCAGGTGCGTCTGGACGAATACAGCAATGTCGTCCCACCGCCGAAGGGTGCGCCGAGGACGCTGATGGTGCTCGGGGCAGATGGTGCCCTCGGACGCGACGAGTTCATCCGTGTGCTCGACGGCGGTAAGGCGTCGATCGAGGTCGGCGTCTTCGCCGTTCTGATCTCGGCATTGATCGCCGTTCCGCTCGGGTGCCTGTCCGGGTTCTACGGCGGGAAGGTCGACGCGGTGATCTCGCGCCTGACCGAGTGGGTGATGGCGTTTCCGCTGATCTTCTTTCTGGTCTTCGCCACCGTGCACCTGACACCGACGCTGAGGCCGATCGGCTGGGGGCACGAGATCCCGGCAGGCGTGCCGATGGTGGCGCTCCTGATCGGCGTCTTCACGTCCTTCTATCCGTTGCGCCTCGTGCGAGCGCAGCTCCTCACCTTGCGCAACGCCGAGTTCGTCGACTCGTCCCGGATGGTCGGCGCGTCGGGCCTGCGCATCATCCGCAAGGACCTCTTGCCGCATCTCGTGCCGACGCTGCTCGTCTGGGGAGCAGTTGCCGTCGCCACGGACATGCTGCTCGAGGTCGGTCTCTCCGTCATCGGTGTCGGCGTCCAGTCGTCGACTGCCACGTGGGGGACACTGCTCGCGCAGACGACCGGGACGATCTACGACGCCAGCCTCAGCGGTAGTGCCGGCGAGCACCACACGACGTGGCACACCGTCTGGCCGACGATCGCGATCCTCGTCTCCGTCGTCTCGCTGAACCAGCTGTCGGAAAGCCTGCGCCGCGCGATCGAGCCCTGGCGGCGCGCATGAGGCGCATCGGCTTCTTGCTCATTCGGCGGATCGTTGGTGGCGCGCTGACGCTCTGGGCGGTCGTGACGCTGACGTTCCTCATGTACTGGTCGATCTCGCCGCAGCCTGGCCGGTTCGTCTATCCAGTCGGCCCGAAGATCACCGACTACCAGCTCCGCGACGGAGCGCACCGGCTTGGCGCCGACCGCCCGAAGTTGACGCAGTACGGCGACTGGTGGTGGCACCTCGTGCACGGCGATTTCGGGCACCGATGGTCGTTCGCACATTTGAGCAACAACGTGCTGACCACGATCCCGATCGGGCCGTCCCTCTATCCGGCTGTCCGCGAGACCCTTTCACTGATGATCGGCGGCGCGATCCTCGCCGTGCTGATCTCAATACCGCTCGGTGCCGTCTCCGGCCGGCGGATCGGCTCGATCGCGGACAAGCTGATCTCGTTCTTCGCTCTCGTGGGCGTGTGCACCCATCCCATCGTCACGGGGAAGCTGCTGACGCAATGGTTCGGGATCGACCTGAAGTGGCTGCCGATCGGCGGCTACTGCTCGTTCGTCAACCATCCGGCACCGCCGGGACTTTCGGGGAACTTCCAGACGTGTGGCGGGCCGGTCGACTGGGCGACCCATCTGATCATGCCGTGGTTCACGTTCGCATTTCTTTTTCTCGCGCTCTACACGCGCATGATCCGTGCGAGCGTCGCCGAGTCGATCCACGAAGACTACGTGCGCACTGCGCGGGCGAAGGGCGCACGCGAGCGGAGGGTGATGGCCCGGCATGTACTGCCGAATGCGTCGCTCCGCGTCCTGACGATGGTCGGTATGGACATCGGCACCGCGCTCGGCGTCGCGGTCTTCGTCGAGTTCGCCTACGGCCTCGACGGCTTGGCGCGGCTGTCGATCGAGACGATGACGGGCGATCCGTTCGCGAGTGCGACGGACCTGCCCATGTTGCTCGCGGTCGTGACGATCATCGCGTTGATCGTGGTGCTCGGGAACCTGATCGTCGACACGCTGTATGCCGTGGTCGACCCGCGGACCGGCACGGCAGACCGGCCCGGGCGCACGAAGGAGATCGCGGCGGGCGTCATGTGACGTCGCTCCCGCCGCCGCGTTGCCGCGGCGACGGGAGCCTGTCCCCCGACAGGATCAGCCTGCGTTGAACGGATGCACGAGCGGGTTCATGCTCGCGTAGAGCCCGCTCGGGTTCGGGTACCAGAGCCAGACGTGCATCGTGATCAGGTTCGGGTGCCAGAACGTGAACTTCGCACCGGAGCCAGGCGCGGTCGTGGCGCATGCGTCCTGAGACGCGGCCGCGACGAACGTGCCGTCCGCGTAGTGGCAGGCGGCGGGGAACGCGCCGTACTTGGCTCCCGGCAGCGGCGGCGTCTTCGGCTTCGCGGTGAACACCCACTCGAGCGCGCCGAGCTGCCAAACGGTGCCGCGCTTCTCGTAGACGAGGATCGGCGGCTTCGCAGGGTCGAACCCGGTGATCTTGCCGTTCAGGAAGTGCCATCCCATGTCCGGGATGCCCTTCGTGATGATCGAGTAGCCCGCCGCCTTCGCGGCGTTGAGGTTCGTGACGTACTTCGCGGTCGACAGGCGGGCCTTCGACAGCGCGGTCGCGAGCGCGGGGCTCGTGACGTCCGTCTTCATGCCCTTCATGCCGGCCATCGAATGCATCGGCGTCACCGTCGCGGCCGGCCCGCGCGCGCCGGCCGACGCCCACGTAGCCGCGGTGCCGACGGCAACCGCGAGCACCGCAAGCGTGACGAGCAATGTCTTCGGCATCTCTGTTCTCCTCAGTCGCTGGACGCACTCGAAGCTACGGCGGACACGTCGTGACGACATGGGCAGCGCTGCCCATCTTTTGCGCGGTGGCTACCCGTTTGTCGGCAAGTAACGTCTCGGGGGATGCAGCTCGTCGAGCGCCTGAAGGTGATCGGTGCGGACCCGGAGGACGACGAGGATCTGCGCGCCCGCAAGGCGCTCCTCGTCCTGATCTCCGTGCTGATCCTCCCGGTCGCCGGTCTCTGGGCCACGCTCTACCTCTCGTTCGCCTCGCCGGTCGGCTGGGCGCCGGTCGCGTACTTCGGGGTGCTCGCAGGAGCGATCGTCGTGTTCTCACGCACGCGCAACTTTCTCTGGCTGCTCCGGGTCGGGCAGATCTCGATCCTGTTCGCTCCAACGCTGTCGATGATCCCGCTCGGAGGGTTCCTCGGCGCCGGCGGCGTCGGGCTGTGGGCGATCCTCGCGCCGCTCGGCTCGCTCGTGTTCGAACGGGTCGAGTCGGCCGTTCGCTGGTACGTCGCGTTCGCCGTCGTGTTCCTCGGCTCGGGAATTGCGGGGGAGCTCGTCGGCCCGGTGTCGCCCCAGGTGCCGCGGTGGTTCACGACGACGATGCTCGGACTGAACATCACGGTCGGCGGCGCGATCGTGTTCACGCTCCTTGCGGTGTTCGCGACCGAGCGGCGCGCGGCGCTCGACGCGCTGCGGATCGAGCAGGCGAAGGCGGAGGAGCTCCTACTCAACATCCTCCCGAAGTCGATCGCGGAGAGGCTGAAGGCGCAGACGCGGCCGATCGCCGACCACTTCGGCTCCGCCTCGATCTTGTTCGCCGACGTCGTCGACTTCACCCCATGGTCGGAGCAGCTGCAGCCCGAAGAAGTCGTCGGCCATCTCGATCTCCTCTTCAGCCACTTCGACGGTCTCGCCGAGGAGTACGGGCTCGAGAAGATCAAGACGATCGGCGACGCCTATATGGTCGCGGCGGGTGTCCCGACTCCACGGCCGGACCATGCGCGAGCCCTCGCGCTCGTCGGGCTCGACATGCTCGCTGCGATGCGCGAGCACGAGGAGCTCGCCGCGCTCGAGCTCGAGCTGCGCATCGGCATCAATTCAGGCCCGGTCGTCGCCGGCGTGATCGGCCGCAAGCGCTTCCTCTATGACCTCTGGGGAGACGCGGTCAACACGGCGAGCCGCATGGAGTCGCACGGCGCGCCGGGCCGGATCCAGATCACGCGGGCGACGTACGAGCTGCTCGCGGACGAGTTCGTGTGCGAGCCCCGCGGCACGATCGTCGTCAAGGGCAAGGGCGAGATCGAGGTGTGGTACCTCGTCGGGCCGGCGATGGTGAACGCAATCTCCGGGTCGAATCACTAGTACCGCCGACTTTTCTGAATCGCCGGTGGGGCGGCGGCAAGAATGAACGCGTGCTCACGCGGTCATGCCTTCTTGTCGCCATCGTTGCGCTTGCGGTTTCCGGGGCGTCGAGCTCCTCTCAGCCACGACTGCGCGTGCTGTTCGTCGGCAACAGCCTGACCGCAACCAACGACCTGCCGAGCCGCGTACAGGCGATCGCACGCAGCGTCGGCGAGCTCGACCTCGAGGTCGGCAGCTACACGCCCGGCGGCTACGCACTCGAGGACCATTGGGCGGATGGGCGGGCGCGCGCGCTGGTCGAGAGCGGCGACTGGGACGTCGTCGTCTTCCAGCAGGGGCCGTCGTCACTTCCGTCGAGCGGCGTCAATCTGCGCGAGTGGACGGCGACCTGGGCGCGCACCGTGCGTGCGCACGGCGGGCGGTCCGCCCTGCTGACGGTGTGGCCCGAACGCGCGCGGAGCCATGCGCTCGCGAACGTGATCCAGAACTATCGCGCCGCGGCGATCTCGTCGAAGGCCGGACTGTTCCCCGCCGGGCTCGCGTGGAGTCGATGCCTCGCGTCTGCGCCGAAGATCCGCCTCTACGGGCCGGACGGCTTCCACCCGGCTCCGATGGGGACATACCTTGCTGCGCTCGTCGTCTACTCGGGACTCGCAGGCCGGGTCCCCGCCGGGCTGCCCGCGCTCGGCGTCGACCTCGGGCAAGGCGCCCGCAAGACCGTTCGCCAGGCTGCAGTGTTCGCGTTCGCGAACGGCCGCGCCGCGCGCTGAGTCACGGCGCCGCGACCACAGAAGCCGTCCCGTTCGCGGCGATGCGCCTGATGATCCCGGTCACGCCGAGGTCGAGTGCGTACACGGTGCCGTCCTTTGCGACCGAAAGTGCGTACGGATCATCGAAGCGCGGGCCGGCGAAGCCGAGCCGCTTGCCCGATGGGCTGTAGCGCGCGATGCGGTGTGCGTCGGCGGCGACGACGTAGACGGTGCCGTTGCGCGCGATGTCGATCCCACGTGGGTGACCAAGCGTCGCGAACGTCGTGACGGTGTTCCCTCTCACGCGCAGGATGCGGTTGCTGTCCGTGTCGGAGACGAGCAGCGACCCGTCGGCCGCGACGGCGATCCCGTGGGTGCCGTTGAGGACTGTGCCGGTGGCGATCGGCCGCGGCGTGCCTTTCCCGCCGCGTAGGCGGTACAGCGCGTACGCCGTCGCGTAGACGACGTCGCCGGTCGGGGTGACGGCGACCGGTCCGATCTCGAACGTCGGTCCAGCCGTGGCAACGGTCACGGGCGCGTGGCCGGGGTCGACGCGCCGCAGCTTGCCGCCGTCAGAGACGAAGATGCTCCCCGACGGCGCCCGGGCGACGCCCCACGGCTTGACGAACGTGGCGATCTGCGTGATTCGGCCGGTCGACGGCGCGACGCGAACGAGCCGCCGGGGGCCGAACTCGACCACGAGGAGCGAGCCGTTCGGAGCGACGTCGATCCCGAGCGGCTGGTCGAGCGCGAGTGGACTCGATGCCGAGGCCGCGGTTGCGGCGAAGACGAGGGCTGCGCAGGCGGCTGTGAGGATGATCCTCTTCATCGGCGCTACCGGATGAGACCGCGTCCCGCGATGCGGATGACATGGTCGACCACACCACCGCGAACGGCGAGTGCGCCGTCGTGCAGGTTGATGCACCCGCACGCGTGGTTCGGAACGATCTGCAGGTGCTCACCGACGCGCGGTCGCACGTCGACCGACGAGACGTCGATGTACCCGTGCTCCTCGTTGACGCGCACGAACCTCGCATCGGGTGAACCGATCACCGAGCCGTGCCCGCCGTCGGGATGCGGATCGGACGTGAACGTCTTCGAGCCGCCGTCGACGACGACCTGTCCCGGCACCGAGTCGGACACGACGGTCGCTTCGATCCAGAGGGCGCAGCGCTCGTCGTCCGCCTCGTTCCGGTCGAGCAGCGCGTACGTCCCGGCGCGAAGCTCGTTGACGCACGTCGTGTGCGTGAGGTGCCGCGTCGGAGTCGACCCGCCGGAGATGCGATCGGTGCGCAGTCCTGCGCGGTCGAAGGCGTCACGCGTCTCGCGTAGCAGGTCGTCGGCCGCCTGCAGCTTCGCGGGCACGTCGGGATCGCCGCGACGACAGTGCCCGGGATACGAGCTGAGACCGGCGACCTCGACAGCCGGGAGCGTCGCAAGCCGGTGCGCAACGTCGACCGCACCGGCGGTGGTCGTCTGTCCGGTGCGGTGCATGCCGACATCGAGCTCGACGAGCAACTCGATCGAGAGTCCGCGCCGGTCGAAGACCCGCGCCAAGCCTTCCGCCGGCGCGACGCTGTCGACTGCGACGGTCAGGGCGACGCCGGCAGCGGCGATGTCGGCGAGCCGCTCCCACTTTGCGTCGCCGAACGGCGGATAGTGGACAAGGAGCCTCGGCGCCCCTGCCTCTTGGAAGAGCTGCGCTTCGCCTGTCTTCGCGACCGTGAGCCCGGCGGCGCCGACCTCGAGCTGGCGCCGCCCGATCTCCGGCGACTTGTGGGTCTTCGCGTGCGGCCAGAGCGCGATGCCGTGCTCATCGGCGTAGGACTGGAGGTCTGCGAGGTTCGCTTCGAGGCGATCGAGGTCGATCACGGGCACGGGCGTCTCGACCTCGGCCAGCGTGCGTCCGACCTGTGCTTCGAGCAACGCGAGCGTGCGGTCAGCGCCGGTCGGGATCGCGCTCACGGTCACGTCGGGCCCACGATCGGAATGGTACGGATCGCGTGTCGCCGGCGAGCAATCGCTGCTTGCGATAGGTCGACTCAGGCTTCGTCGAGCACGAGCTCGAGGCTTCGGTTGAGCTCGCCGAGAGCTCGTTCGTACGTGGTGAGCGGACGGGGAAGGTGGCGTTCGAGCGCGAGGTAGGTGTCGTGGAGTGCGGCGCCGGCCGACTCGACGACGGCTCGGCCCCGGGGCGTGAGGCGGAGGAGGTATGACCGTCCATCCGCCGGGTTCGGCGTGCGGCGGACGAGCTTCCGGTCGACCAGGCGCTGGATGTTGTCGCGGAGCGTCGTCATCGGGACGCCGGCCGCGGCGGAGACCTCGCTGGGCGCGACCGGCTCTCGATCCCGGATGTGGACGAGCGTCGGGAGGAGAAACGCCGGGAGCCCGATGGGTCGCAGATTGTGCTCGACGAGCTGCCCGACGTAGCCGGAGGTCGTCGCCGCCTGCAGGAGGAGCTGCCGGTTGGGCACGGGCCGATGATACGAAAGGTTGCAGATGGTGCGTCGGCGCGATACTTTGCTGCGTCGACGCATCATGTTTCCACGCCTGCTCGCGATCACGCTCCTCGCGCTCACCGCATGCTCGACCAGCTCGGCTGGATGGTGGACGGGGAGGTATACGTTGGCCGGCCCGGGAACGCTCACCGTCCAGCTGAAAGGTGAGCGCGCCACCGTGGCGCTCGGGCTTGGGCACGCCGGCGTGCAAGTCGTACCGGCAAGGGTCGACGGAAACAGCGTGCAGTTCAGCCTTCCCGGGCGACCGGCGCCGCTGGTGTTCGAGGGCTCCATCGCCGGAAATCGGCTCACGGGCACCGTCCGCCAGGGCGCGCTTCGCGGGACCTTCCGCGCGAGTCGCGGAGAGAGCCGTCCGCTCGTTTCCGCCGGTCTGTACGGCGCGCTGAGCGTGGTGGACGATCCGTATGGGCCGGAGCGCCTGGTCAACCTCGACTCGGGGGCGGTCAATGCGCTGTATCCATCGGGTGCGGCCTTCGCGATCGGCAGCGGCTTTGCGACCCGCGCACCGACGCGCGGCGTCGCTCGGTTCGATGTCGCCAGCGGTGTAGTCGCCGGAACGCCGCTACGTCGGCAGGCGACGCGCCAGCTCGAGGTGCGGTTTCGAAGCGACGACGCGATCCTCGCGGGAACGCTGACGCTTCCGGCGTCGCGTGGACCGCATGCGGCGGTTGTGTTCGTGACCGGGTCGGGTGAGACGACGCGCGCGTACCTCCCCGAGCTGCAGGGGCTATTCGTCCGCAACGGCGTCGCCGTGCTCGCCTACGACAAGCGCGGAATCGGCCAGTCGGGCGGCTTCTATCCGGGCGAGTCGCCGACGCCGACCACGATCGACCTCCTTGCTCGCGACGCTGCAGCCGCGGTCCGATTCCTCGCACGCCAGCCGGAGATCGACCGCTCCCGCGTCGGGCTCGCGGGCCACAGCCAGGCAGGCTGGATCATGCCGCTTACTGCCTTACGCACGCCGGCGGTGCACTTCGTCGTCGTGTTCTCGGGTCCGGCAGTGACCGCGGACGAGACCGACCTTTACCAGAACCTCACCGGACAGGGCGAACGGCACCAGACGGAGAGCGATGCCGCGATCGACGCGCAGGTCATCGCCGCGGGTCGCAGCGGTGTCGATCCGATGCCTTGGATCGGGAAGCTGCGCATTCCCGTGCTGTGGGTGTACGGCGGCCGCGACGAGCACGTCCCGCCGCGTCTCTCAGTGCAGCGACTCGAGCCGGTCGCGCGCGAGCCGGGCCGCGACTTCTCGATCCGGGTCTTCCCGAAGGCGAACCACGCGCTCGTCGAGACGAAGACAGGGCTGACGTCGGAGATGCTTCGCTCCGACCGCTTCGCACCCGGGATGTTCGCGTTCGTCCGGGGGTGGCTCCGGGCGCACAGGCTCACCGACGAGCGTTGAAGCTCGCGGGCGGTTGCGATACTTCGGAGATCGAACGCCCAGGTCCATTGACCGTGCAAGAGCTCGCTCTCGAGCTCGAATGCTCCGAGGACGACGTCCGCGCGCTGATCCGTGCGGGTGAGCTGCGGACGGTCGCCTGCGGGATTCGCCCGGGTCGTGTCCCGCGGCATGAGCTCGACGCTTACCGGCGGCGGCTGCGCACCGTGGCTGAGCCCGCCTCGGATTAGGCGTGCCGAGGCCCAAGCGTGGCAAGCCCTCGGCGGATCGCCTCCGTGCTCGCCTCTGAGCGCGTCCTCACTTGGAGCTTGCGGAGGATTGCGGCGACGTGGTGATCGATCGTTCGCTCGGAGACCACGAGACTGCTCGCGATCTCTGCGTTGCGCAGGCCCTCGACCAGGAGGTGCAGTACTTCCAGCTCACGAGAGGTCAACCCTGCGGGATTCGAACGAGTCGAGGTTCGCGGGCCGCGTGCGATGCGCTCACCTCGCTCGCGCAGACGTCGTGAGACCACGACGGACGCCGGCTCCGCACCGAGCGCGCGCAGGTCGGCGAGCGCGGCGTGGAGCTCGTCGGGATCGCCGCCGTCCGCGAGCGCGAGCGCTGCCTCGTAGGGGCAGCCGATCGCTCGCCAGCGTCGCGCAGACTCGGCCGACGCGCCGTCCATCGCGAGAACGTACGGATTGTCCTCCGGTAACCCGCCTGTCCCGTCTTGAACCCCTGCGTGGCGGCGCCAGTACACCAGCTCACTCGCCTCCCACCACGCCTCACGTTCGAGCGCGAGTGCGAGCGCAGCATCCGTGACGGACGGAAGCGCGGCATGGTCTCCCCGGAGCCATGCAGCCTCCGCCCTGGCGGTGGAGACCGGACCGATCCGGAAGATCTCGCCGCTGGCGTGGGTCAGCGCGTGCGCCTCGTCGAGCAGGCTCGCGGCATCGGGATCGCCGCGCCTCGCCCTCAGGCGGCCGAGCGTCGCCAGAGTCCACCCGCGCGCCACGGGCGCTGCACGCGGGTCCTCTAGGACGAGGACAGCCGATTCGGCGGCCTGATCCCAGTCGCCGAGTTGCAACTTCATCGACGCGCGGCAGGCCAGCAGATACTGCCGCCAGGTTTCGAGCCCACGGTCGCTGCAGTAGGCGAGGCTGGATTCGAGGACCTCTGCGACCGCCCCGAGTTCGCGATTGCGAAGGGGCGCGTGTACCAGCTGGAACATCGCGCGACCGACGTACTCGTCGAGGCTGTGGTGCTGCGCGAGATCGATCGCCTCCTCCAGCTTCGTTCTTCCTGCTTCGAGGGCGGCGTCGAGCTCACGGCTGCCGACGGTCGTCAGTGCGTAGACGAGCGCTTCGGTGTCGTCGAGCCGACGGGCGAGTTCGAGCGCCCGACCACCCCAATACGCGACGCCCTCTGTGTCGCTCGCGGCCATCCGCCGCTGGGCGACGGCGCCGTAGGCCATCGCGAGCTCGTGCCGCGGCGGCAGCGTTTCGAGGAGCGCGACGGCTTCGAGCGCGAGCGAGTCGGGCTCTGCCGTTCGGCCGGCGAAGGCGAGCAGGCGCGCCAGTGATCGAAGCGAGTCGCCGATTGCGTACGGGTCATTGAGCCGGCTGATCCACGCATGCGCCTCCTGCTGCGCCTCGATGGCCTCTTCGAGTTGTGCGCCCAAGTAGCACTGGTCCGCTCGGCGCACGAGCAACTCCGCACGTTCCTGCGCGGGCAACCGGTCTCCAAATCGCAACGCCCGGCCGTATTGGGCCGCCGCTTCGCGATGCGCTCCGAGAGATGCCGCCCGCTCCGCGGCCTGTGGCGCGAACTGCAGCACCGCTTCGGCGTCCCCGGCAGCTTCGGCATGGTGCGCCAAGCGTGCGAGGTCGCGCGTCGCGGCCGGCTGATCGGCCAACGCCGCGACAACCTTGCGGTGCAACTCGACGCGTCGGGTCGGAGGGATCGATTCTTCGATTGCAAGCCGAGCGAGCTCGTGCCGGAAGCCGACGGCGCCCGGAGCCGCGGCGAGGATGCCGGAAGCGAGGCATTCGTCCAGCTCTTCGCGCACATCTCCCGCGACTGATTCGACGAGCCACAGCTCGGCTTGCTGTGGCACGACGGCGATCGCCTCGAGCAACGATTCTGCTGCCGTGCTCAGCCGGGTCGTGCGCGCGAGCACCGCGTCGCGGACCGTCTGCGGGATCTCATCCGACGGCGCGGCCAGGACTTCGGTGACAAAGAAGGGATTCCCCGCTGTCGTCCGGTAGAGGTCGTCTGCGTCGAGAGCCGCGTGCGATCCGGCGAGCTCCGCGACGCCGGCGGCAGTCAGCGGCACCAAGCGCATGCGTTCAGCCCCCTCGAATCGCACGAGCTCTCCGAGCACGGTGCGCAAGGGATGCAGGCGGTCGAGCTCGTCATCGCGGTAGCTCACGAGCACGAGGGCCGGCACGTCGTGGATGCGCCGGGCGAGCAGCCTGACGACGTCGAGCGTCGCCTCGTCGGCCCAGTGCAGATCCTCGAGAACGAGCACGGTTGGTGTCTGAAGCGCCAGTTCGCGGAGGAGCGCGATCGCCACCTCGTGCGGCGGCGCGCCGGCGTTGGCAAGTGCGCCGAGCTCGCCGGACGTCATCTGCGCGACGTCGAACAGCGGGCCGAGAGGTCGCGGCGTGAACAACCCGTCGCACGCGCCCCAGAGCACGCGGGCTTTCTCCGCCTCGGTGCAGAACCGCCGCAGCAGCGCCGTCTTGCCGACACCCGCCTCGCCGCTGATGAGCACAACGCCGCCCGCTCCGTCGTCGCCGGCTCGCGTCAATCGGTCGTGGAGCGCAGCAAGTTGCTCTGCCCGCTCGAGCAGTTCGACCGGCCGGTCAGGCACCGAGCAGTTGCTCCCCGGTCACGGGCCGAGTGTGCAGCAGCCGTACGGCCGGTTCAAGCCGAATGCCACCGGCTTCGTCCAGGGGACGGGTCTCAGTCGCCGCTGCCGGGTCGAACTCGTCGGAACCTGAGGCGCGGCGAAGGCACATCGGCTGCGACTGCGGCGATGCAGCCGTCGATGTCGACGTTCGCGACGAACCAGCGTAGGGCCGGGCGCAGGCAGTCGGCGACGGCGATCACTCCCGTGATTCCCACTGCGGGTAGCTCGATGAGGCTCGGCTCGACGGCAAGACCGACACCGGCTGCCTTGAGCAACGCTTCTTTGCGGGTCCAGTACGCCAGGAACGTCGTGAAGCGGAGGGCGTCGTCGACGCAGGACAGCTGGTGTCGTTCTTGCGTCGTCAAGACGTGGTCGGGAAGGCGGAGAATGCTGCGTTCGCGAACGGCCTCTACGTCGATTCCGGCTCGACAGTGGCTGCCGATCGCCACCGCGACAATCCCGTCCGTGTGGCTCGTCGAGAGACTCAGCTCTTCTCGGTCGGCAACCACGCGTCTCCCGTGTGCGTCACGGTTGTGCGCGGGTGGGTGGCCGTCAGGATTTGGATAGGCACGAAGCACGCGTTCGACGACATCCGTGCTGTCGAGGCTTGGACCGCGGAAGACCCAGACGTCGACGGACGGCTCGATGGGGCCACGCGTCACGAGATGTTGTCTACAGCGCCTTCGATCTCGCGAGCGACGGCTGCCGCGCCTGGGAGCGTGAGCATGTCCTGGTGGCGTAGCGGAACTCTGATCGTTCGCATGTTCGGAACGACGCGTTTGATGTGCCAGACGGGGATGCCGTACTGCAGGTGCTCGCTTCCGAGGATGACGACAGCCGGGACGCGAGTGGGCGTTGGGCGGTAGGCGTCACGGATTCGGGCCAGACGAGCTTCGATTGCTGAGTCGGTCTGGGGCCGCCAGAGCCTCGGTCTGCGGAGAAGGACGCGCGCGATCGCGCGAATCGAGCGTCGCCGCAACAGCCTCACCGCCCGCCGCCAGAGCTCGCTCGTCTGCCGCGAGGCTTGCCAGATCCGGAACCGCCGATCGTGCGGCTCGGGGAGCCTCGGGTCGACGAGCACCAGAAGGGCGACCGTCTCACCGGCGTGCTCGAGCTGACGAGCCATCTCGATCGCGACCGTCGCCCCGAGGCAAAAGCCCCCGAGGACATACGGTCCGGTCGGCTGAAGCGCCTTGATTCCGTCGATGTAGAAGCGCCCCATCTCCTCGACGCTCTCGAACGGCTCGGCCTCGTCGTCGATGCCACGCGCTCGCAAGGCATAGAACGGTCGCGGCCGGCTGAATGATCGCGCGAGGGGAACGTAATGCAGAACCTCGCCATCTCCTCCGGATGCGAAGAAAAGCGGCGGCGACGGACCGCCGTTGAGTAGCTCGATCGGCCCCGAACGGGTGAGTGCCGACAGTCCGGAATCGAGCTCGCTGATCATGCCGGCAACGGTCGGGGCTCGCACGATCGAGATGATCGGGATCTCCGGTCTTCCAAGGCGCTCCCTCATTCGCGCGACAGCCTCGGCGGCCAGGATCGAGTCGCCGCCTAGAGCGAAGAAGTCGTCGTGAATGGAAACCGACTCGAGGTCGAGTACGCTGGCCCAGATCTCCGCGACGCTGCGCTCGAACGCGTTTCGGGGAGCCTCCGACAGCGCGGGCGCAGAGCTCTCGAGCGTGAGGCCGAGGCGCTCGGCGAGCCCGATGCGCTGGTTCTTGCCCGTTGGACCTTTGGGGATCGCGTCGAGGACGACGATCCGTCTCGGAACCTTGAAAGGCGCCAGCGTCTGCGCCACGAAGTCCTGCAGCTCCGACTCCTCGATCGTGACCCCGTCCGCGAGCACAACGGCGGCTGCGACCTCCTCGCCGAGACGGGGATCCGGGAGCGAGAACGTCACGGCTTCGGCGACCGCCGGGTGCAGGAGGAGCCGCTCATCGATTTCCACGGGCGCGATCTTCTCGCCGCCCCGATTGATCTGCTCCTTGATTCGACCGTGCAGGAACAGGTATCCGTCCGCGTCGAGTGACCCCTCGTCGCCGGTACGGAACCACCCCGCAGCAAACGCCGATGCGTTCGCCTCGGGATTCGCCGCGTATCCGTAGAACACATTCGCTCCGCGAATCGCTACCTCTCCCACGGTGTTCGGCGGGAGGACATCGCCCTCGGCCGAGAGAATGGCGATCTCAGGCCCGGCGCTCGGTCCGACGGACCCGAGCTTGCGCCGGGCGGGTGGGAGTGGGTTGCTCGCCATCTGGTGGGCGGCCTCGGTCATCCCGTACGCCTCGATCACGGGAACATGGAAGGTCGCCTCGAGCCGCTCGAGCACCGAGGTCGGAAGCGATGCTGACGAGGAGCGAATGAACCTGAGGTTGCTACCGGCGACGTCGAGATGATCCGCCGCTCGCACGAGGAGCGCCTGATGCATGGTGGGTACCGCCGTGAACCAGGTCGGATTGAACTCGCGTAGCCAGTCGAACACGTGGATCGGATGGAACCCGGGCGAGCAGACCACTGTTCCGCCGGCGCGGAGGCTGGCGAGAAGGGCGGCGACGAGGCCGTGAATGTGAAAGAGCGGCAGGACGTTCAGGCACCGATCGTCGGGTGCGAGGCCCAGGGTTGAAGCGATGTTCGACGCGGATGCAGTGAGATTGCCGTGGGTCAGGGGTACGAGCTTCGGCCGCGACGTGGTCCCGGACGTGTGAAGGAGAAGCGCACAATCGCCGGGGTCGCGAGTTGGAGCAGTGCCTCCGGGGAGCCGCTGCCCGTCGAGCTCGAAGGTTCCGGCCGGGGCATCCGGGCGGACGTCGATCTCGATCACATCGATGTTGCGCGCTCGTGCGACGTCTCGAGCCGGAGTATCGAGTTGCCCGGAGACAGCCAGCGCGCGAACCTCGAGATCTTGAAGGTAGAAGTCCAGCTCCTCTCGCCGGTAGCTGGGGTTCAGCGGAGCGCACTGGGTTATCCCGCTCAGCGAGAGGAAGGCGGTCGCGGCCTCGGGGCCGTTCTCGATCACCAGCGCGACTCGATCGGCGGGACCGAGGGCACGTGTCTCGAGCTCGGCGGCGACCGCGCCGAGCAGTTCCTGCAGTCCCGTGTAGCTAAGGGGCGCTCGTCCGGGCGCGAGGAGTGCTTCCCGACGTGGATCCCGACCCGCCACACGGGCGATGCAAACCGCAGCGCCCTCGCCGGCGAAGTCGCTCGAGGACATCTGTCAGGACTCTAGTTAAGCGGTTCGCTAGGAGACATCGGGGCCGCCCCGCACCGGGCGGCCCCGATGTTCGAACTACTGGGCGATCGCGTGCGTGCCCCAGTCGGGCGACTGTGAGCCGCCCGTGTGGGTCACCTGCGTCAGCCCGCTGCCGTCGACGTTGACCGTGTAGATGTTCGCGTCCACGTCGCCGTTCTTGCCCTTTGCGAACACGAGCTTCGTGCCGTCGGGTGACCAGCCGGCGCCGAAGCATCCGTCCGCGGACGGATCGTCGTTCGCGCCGCCGCACGCAGTGCGCGGCTGTACGTTCACCGGCCGGAGCCCCGAGCCGTCCGCATGCACGATCCAGAGTGAGCTGTGCACGTCGGGCGTCACGTGCCGCGAGAACACGATGTCGTTCCCCTGCGGGGACCACTCGAGTGCGATGCCCGCTTGCGCGGACGCCGGCAGGATCTGCTTGAGGCCCGTGCCGTTGCTGTTGACGACGAACACGCCCTCGTCGTCGGGCCCGAAGCGGTGGAACACGATTCGCTTCCCGTCCGGCGACCAGCTCCCCGGAACGTCGTCGCCTCCGGGGATGGACGTGACCTGGCGGAAGCCCCCGCCGTCCGACGAGCGGACGATGTGGATGCCGTTTTGGCTTCCGTCGTCGCTGAACGTCTCGCAGAGGAGCAGCTGACCGTCCGGCGATGGGATCCCACAGGGGTTGAACAGGTTCGCGGGCATCGACCCGACGTCCTGGAACGTGCCGTCGTCGGGATTGATGTACCGCGTTTCCGTGCCGGCCGGCGAACCGCAGGTCGCGATGTGCGCGCCGTCTGAGAACCACTTCGGGCACTCGCCGGCGTCGGCCGCCCCTTGAACGAGCCGCTCGTGCGTTCCGTCAGGGTTGATGACGTAGACCTGCGTGTCGCCGAGCGCCGGGTTGAACCGCGCGAACGTGATCAGGCCGTTCGTGGCGGTCGGCCTCGCGCCTGCGACGCTTGCGCCCAGAACGAGCGCGAGGAGCACGCCGCAGATGACCAACTTACGCATGGTGATCCTCCTTCGGATCGGTCGATGCTGTCTTCGTCGACGCTAGGAAGCGCGAAGCGCGGCCACATCCGAGCGGCCACGAGACCTCCATTGCGGGTAGCCACAATGCGACCAGCCCTCGACCGTGCGACGATCAGTTCGTGCCACGCACGGTGCTCATCGTCGACGACCACGAGGACTTCCGTCGATCGGCAACCGCTCTGCTCACTGCAGAGGGATTCGACGTGGTGGGGTCGGCCCGCGACGGCGAGGACGCAATCGACGCGGTTTCGCGGCTTCGCCCTGAGGTCGTCCTCCTCGACATCCAGCTGCCGGGCGTCGATGGGTTTGCCATCGCCGAACGGCTCGCGCAGACGGAGGATCCACCGAGCGTCGTGTTGATCTCGAGTCGTGATGCGTCGTCGTACGGACAGCGGCTCGAGGCTGCGCACGCGCTCGGATTCCTGGCGAAACGGGAACTCTCCGGTGCCTCGCTCGCGGCTCTCGTGGACTGACCTCGTCCTCGCCGCAACGGCGGCGGGAATCGGCGTCGCAGCGGAGTCCCACTCGTACGCGTGGAGTGACACTCGTCACTGGCTTCCGGATCTGCTCACAGGATTGGCGTTGATCGCCTGCGGCGCGGTCGCGCGCGGGAGGGCAGGCCTGCTGCTCGAAGCGAGCGGTATCGCGTGGTTCGCGGGCAACTTCACTTCCTTGGCGCTCGTCCTCCACCGAGGCCCACTCGCCCACCTCGTGCTGACGTTCCCAGCCGGTGCACCGGGTGCGCTGCCGGCGGTCGCCTTCGCCTACGTCACCGCTGCAGTCGGTGGCGCGTGGTTAAACGACCCGGCCACGATTGCGCTCGCCGTCACGCTGGTCGTCGGTGGCGCCTGGCGCGTTTTCCGTGCCGTCGGCCAGCGTCGCCGTGAGGCGCGCTATGCGCTTCGTGCCGTGGGCGTGCTCGCGGCCGTTCTCGCCATCGTCGCAACCGTCGACCTCACGTCGAGCACCGCCGGTGCGCACGACACCGCGCTGCTCGCGTATCAGGCGACTCTCTGTGCGATCGCGATCTACCTCGCCTACGGCGAACTTCATCGTCCGTGGGAGCGCCCGGTCGTCACCGATCTCGTCGTCGACCTCGGCGAGGCGCGAACCGCGACAGTCCGCGACGCACTCGCGCAGGCGCTCGGTGATCCGACTCTCGAGGTCGCGTATCGCCTCGACGGCGGCTATGTCGACGCAGCGGGCCGACCTACGACCCTGCCGACGAACACCACGCGGCATGTGACGCGAATCGAGCGCGATGGGGAAGAGGTGGCTGTGCTCGTCCACGATGCCGCCGTCCTCGACGATCCTGGGCTCGTGGACGCAGTTGCAGCCGCGACGAGGCTCGCCGGCGCGAACGCTCGGTTGCAGGCAGATGTGCGCGCGCAGGTCGCTGAGCTAGAGACGTCTCGCCGCCGCCTGCTCGAGGCGGGGGACGCCGAGCGGCGGCGGCTCGAGAGCCGTTTGCGCGAAGGCGCGGCGCATCGGCTCGCGGAGTTGGCAGGCCAACTCGCACGAGCACGTGCAACCGCCGGCGCGGCGGCGACGCCGGCAATCCGGCAGGCGGAGGAGCAACTCGCCAGGACGGCGATGGACCTCCGTCAACTCGCCGCCGGGTTGCTCCCCCACGAGCTCGGCGAGCGAGGCCTTGCGGCCGCGGTGGCAGGCCTCGGCGAGCGGAGCCCGGTTCCCGTCGACGCGGTCGTGCGGGCGGGCCGCCTGCCCGATCGTCTGGAGGCGACGATTTTCTTCGTTTGCTCCGAAGCGTTGGCGAACGTGGCGAAGCATGCCCGCGCCTCGCGCGTGTGGGTCTCGATCGAGGAACGTGGAGACGTCGTCACTGTCGAGATCAGAGACGATGGCAGAGGTGGGGCGGAGCCACGCTCGATCGCCGACCGAGTCGAGGCGGTGGGCGGCACGCTCAGGGTCGACAGCCCCGTGGGCGGCGGCACGCGCCTCCACGCCGAGATCCCGCGCTAGCGCTCGGTCTGCGTTGGCGGCCCGATGCGCCGCCAGGCCTGGGACGACCAGATGAACTGGTCGCCGGCGTCCATCGGGAGCACCGGCCGCAGGTGAATTGTCCCATTCGGATCGCGCGTGAACCGGAAGACGAGGATCGAAGCGACGCGAGGCCACACAAAACGGATTCGGTTGCCGCGGATCGTGTACGTCCCGTGATCGTGGTCGGCGCCGGCAAGCCGCCACGTTCCGTTTCGAAGGGTCGCGGTGCCAATGATGGGGAATGTGTCTCCGCCCGGTCGCGGCGGTGCATGCCAGTACTTCTCGGCGTCCGCGCGGGTGATCACCCAGCGATAGGTGCCGTTCACGAGCGACGCCTGGCGCGGGGAGCCGAGAGCCTGCGCCGCCTGTTGCGATCGCCGGCATGCCGCCGGGATCGTTGCCGACGTCACGGTCGGGTCGGGCGCCGTAGTTCGCTTCATCGCTTCGATCTGCTCGATGAATCGCTTGGTCTGCGGATCCGATTCGAGCCACCGATAGACCGGATGCTCCTTGCGGACGAGCACGTTCACATCGGCAGCTGTGGCGAAGACGATCCGGCGCCTGTCGAAGCAGTAGCCCTTCGCGATGTCACTGTCGGGCGGGTGGTGGGCAAGTGCGAAGCGCAGGGTGTCGGCAGCCGCGTCCCGAATCACGCGTCGCTGGTCGTCGCTGAGGTGGCGATAGGCGTCGCGGTTCGCAAACAGCGTGAGAGCCTTGCCGAAGAACACGACGTTCTCGGTGGCGACGCTGCCGCCGGGCGAGTTGAGCATCGAGACCTCCTGCGCGTCGACCCGCTTCTGGTCGATCGCGAGCCCGATGTCGTCGTTACTGATCGAGACTGGGCGAGCGCCCAGAGCTCGAATCACCGCCGCCGTCACTCGCGACGGCTGGATTCGGATTCGCGCGCCGACGAAGTCCCTCGGCTTGACGAATGCACGTCCCATGCCGACCGGGTGCCGCAGGAAATCGGGGAGGAGCGCCAGACCGACAACGCCGCCGTTCTTCGTGAGCGAACCGATCATCTCGCCGCCGAGCGGGCTCGCAACGACGCGGTTGAGGAGTCGGATGCTCGTGATCAAGAAGGGCGCCTGAAGGGCGCGGAAGCTCTTGATGCCGTTCAGGTCCCATGCCCGCGCTCCGATCCACCCCAGGTCGAAGCGCCCGCGCTTGACGGCGTCGATCGTCTTCGTTTCGACGTACGGCGACGAAGAGCCCGCAGCGAGGTATGTGATTCTGATCCGTAGCGAACCGCCCGAGCGCTCTCGCACCTGCGCGGCGAAGTGCTCGATCGTGTCGGTGTCCGGCTGGTCGCTGTTGTTGCTGTTGGCGAGTCGCAGCACGAGAGGCGTGCTCGAGCCGCCAGCCTTGTTGGCGGCGCCGGACCCGCAGCCGGCAACGAGGCCGACAACGATCAGCAGTCCGATCGTCCGGTGCTTCACTCCGCCGATGCTACGACCGCCGTGACCGCCTGTCATTCGTGCTGGCCACAGTTCCCGTGGTCGATTCTCGGTGGGACAATCGACCGGTGACAGCCGCAATGCTCGCATCATGGCCTCGGCGAGCGAAGCCTCTGGCCCCTCTCGTCCCGGCCGCCTTTGCAGTCGCCGCGCTCATCATTGTCGGCGCAGCGCGGGCTCCGACGTCGGCCGGCATCACCACCTACGCCGGCCTGTCACAGACGGCCTATGCATTCGACCTCCTCGCGGGGCTCTCGATTCTGGCGGCTGCTTGTCTCACGTTGCTCGATGAGGCCGGCGTCGCGGTTGGCCGTCTCGCGCTCGCCGCGGGCGTCCTCTGGTTCGCCGAGGACTGCGAGGGCTGGACGAACGGTCCTGCGCTCGTGCGGAGTCTCGCCGCCGCCGCGGTCCCGGCCCTCGTCGTTCCGGCCGCTCTCCTTGCGACAGGGGCGCGATCGCGCCTCGTGGGTGCGGGCGCGACGCTCGTTTGCCTCGTTGCGGTCGCCCGCGCGTTCGTGCGTGATCCGCTCTTCGATCCGTACTGCTGGCGAGACTGTGTATCCCGCAGCCTCGTGCTGCATTCGGCGCCCACCGCTTCCCGGGCGCTCGATCACGCGTGGCTCGGACTCACGGTCGCGCTGGGTGTGGCGGCAGCGCTCGTCGCGTTACGCCAGCTCGCGGCGGCCACCTGGCCCGCGCGGCGTGCGCTCGCGCCGGTAGTCGTGCCCGCCGGCCTCGCTTGTGGTGCGGTCGCGGCGTACGCAGCTGCGCTGCTGCACCGTCCCCTCGAGGACGCTGGATCGAGCCTCTACACGACGCTCTTCTATGCGCGAGCCTCCGCATTCGCCGCCCTGGGTGTCGGGATCGCTCTCGCCGCGGTACGCCGGCGGAGACAACGGTTCCTGTTGACCCGTCTCACCGACGAGCTCGGCGCGGTGCCCGATGCGCTCGCGACCGCGTTCGGCGACCCGACGCTCCAGATTGCGTACCGGCTTCCAGACCGAGGTAGCTACGTCGGCGCCGACGGACGGCCGGTCGAGGCGCCCGTGGCTTCGGGCGGCCGGGCGGTCACGCCGATCGTCCTTCGTGGACGGACGGTGGCAGTCGTGTCGCACGACGCGTCGTTCCGTGTGTCTCCGCAACTCGGGTCCGCAGCGCGACTCGCACTCGAGAACGAGCGCCTGCAGGCCGAGCTCCGCGCTCAACTGGAAGCCATGCGGCGATCGCGGATCCGCATCACGGAGCGTGGAGACGCCGAGCGGCGCCGGCTCGAGCGGGACCTCCACGATGGTGCGCAACAACGACTGCTCGCCCTCTCGTTCGACCTGCGGCTTGCGCGGGCCGCTGCCGAGGACGACCGAGACGAGCGGGTCGTCGCCGTCCTGGACGATGCGATCGGAGAAGCACAGGCGGCGCTGGGAGAGTTGCGTGACCTCGCGCACGGCATCTACCCCGCGATTCTCGGCGAGGCGGGATTGGCCGCGGCGATCGCCAGCCTTGCCGACGATGCACCTCTGTCGGTCGAGCTGCAGCTCTCGACCGAGCGGTATGACGGGCCGGTCGAGGCCGCGCTGTACGTCGCGGTGAGAGAAGCCGTCGAGGACGCCGCTCGACGCGGCGCGGACTGGGTCTGCGTGAGCCTCGACGGGCGGGCCACGCTGACCGTCGAGGATGACGGCAACGCGCGCACGGAGGCGCTCGTCCATGTCGCCGACCGGGTCGGCGCACTCGGCGGCGAAACCCGGTTCGGCCCCAACGACCTTCATGCGGTGATTCCGTGCGGGTAGTTGTCGCCGACGACACGATGCTCACACGCGAGGGAATCGTCCGGCTCCTTCGTGATGCCGATGTCGATGTCGTCGCGCAGGCGGAGAACGCGGATGAGTTGATGCGGCACGTGCAGCTTGCGCGGCCCGACGCGGCGATCGTCGACATCCGCATGCCCCCGACCTTCACCGACGAGGGGCTCGTCGCCGCGCAGCAGATCAGACGCGAGCACCCGGCCGTCGGCGTTCTCGTTCTTTCGCAGTACGTCGAGCCGAGCTACGCGCTGCGATTGCTGGAAGAGCACCCCGAACGCATTGGCTATCTGCTCAAGGAGCGGGTCTTCGACGTCGCTGTCCTCGTCGACGCGCTGCGACGCATCCTCGAGGGCGAGAGCGTCGTCGACCCGACGATCGTCATGCGCCTCGTCGGCAGGCACCGACGTGACGATCCGCTGGGTGCGCTTACCGAGAGGGAGCGCGAGGTGCTCGCGTTGATCGCGGAAGGGCTGTCGAACAAGGCGATTGCGATGCGCCTCTTCGTCACGGAGAGGACGGTCGAGGCCCACAGCAAGCGGATCTTCATGAAGCTCGGCCTGGAAACACACCCGGACTCCCATCGACGAGTGCTCGCGGTCCTGGCATACCTCCGCGCCTAGAGGCGGAGAGAGTGCCCCCGGCATGAATCGGACATGCGCACGCGGCTTAGAAAACCGCCGCCCTGTGCACCGCATCGTTCCTGTTCGTAGAGTTGTCTGCGAAACGCCTGCGCTAGTTCTGTGCGAACACTCAGCGAACTGGAGGCTTGATGTCAGTCGAAGGCGCCGTCCCCGTCCACTATCGCTGGGAGGATCTGGCGAAGGAGCGGCTGAACCCGCAGTTGTCGCGTCGCATCGTCACCGGCTCGAGTGTGATGCTCGCGCACGTGTACCTCGAGAAGGGATGCGTCGTACCGAGACACAGTCACGACAACGAACAGATGACGTACATCCTCGAAGGCACGCTTAGGTTCTGGCTTGGCGACGAGGGCGAGCGCGTTGTCGACGTTTCCGCCGGCGAAGTTCTGCATATCCCATCACGTGTGCCGCACATGGCTGAGGCCATCGAGGACACGCTTGATCTCGACATCTTTGCGCCGCCACGGGCGGACTGGCTCGACGGCTCGGACGCGTATCTCCGCGCGGAACCGACGGGCGGCTGAGCCGACCCGGCCTCTCCGTGCCTAGGTGTGCGGCGGTCCAGGGCCGACGCGCTGCTCGAACGTCTCGTCGCCGAGGGCCTCTCGGAGCATCGCCTCGACCTCGCTCGCGAGATCGGGGTCGAACGTCTCAGGCGCTGCGCCTGCCTCTTGCATGATTGCGAGGGCTTCACCGAGAAGAGCCGCGGCGTGCTCGGGGTCTTGGCCATGCGCGGCGGCTGCCGCTTGGCCGAGTAGGGCGTGACCGGAGTGCGCGCGGAATCCGATCCTTTCGAATCGGGCTTGAGCCTCGACGAAGTAGCTGGTGGCCGCTTCGATGCGGCCCTGGCGGAGTGACGCCAGTCCCAGGTTCAGAGCGCCGAGGCCTATGCCTTCCGAGCCGTCGCGGGCCCGCCAGTAGTCGAGAAACTCGAGCCAGTGTTCCGTTGCGGTCTCGTAGTCGCCCTCCGCGAAGGCTACGTCGCCGAGATTGATCACTGCGGTCATTTCCTGGTCCGGCGACCCGAGCTCGAGCGCGATCGCGCGGCTTCGCTCATGGTGGCGGCGGGCCGCGTCGTAGTTTCGGTCGTGGGTGGCGATGAGGCCGAGGACGTTCTCGGCGGCCAACGCGACCCGTCGGTCGCCCGGCGCAGCTGCGGTTGCCTCGTTGGCGTAGGCCGTCGCCGCCGGGCGATGCCCGGCGGCCCAGGCGAGCCCGGCGGCCCCTACGAGGGCCGAGCCGAGAAGCTCCGATGCGCCGATCCCATCGAGCGCGAGGACCTGCCTGATGGTCTCGAGTGCTTCTGCCAAGCGGCCGCGGATGTGCCAGTAGCGCCAGAGTCCGGCAATGAGCTCGACGGCAACGTGAGGCTCGTTCATCGCGATGCTCCAGTCGAGGGCGGCGCGCAGGTTGGCGAGCTCGAGATCGAGCGCGTGCAGCCAGGCGTCTTGGCGCGCGCCGACGTCAAATTCGGCGCTTTCGAGGAATTGTCGGTAGTTGGAGGCGAAGCCCGCGTAGTAGGCGGCGTGAGCCCGTTCGCCTGCGGATCGATCGTGTCCGAGGAGTCCAAGTGCGTACTCGCGAACGGTTTCGAGCAGGGTGAACCGCGGTCGACCGTCGACTTCCGTGCGATTCACCAGGCTGTGCATGACCAACGTGTTCAGTTGGCCGAGCTCGAGACGAGCGACCGTCGCCGCCGCTTCCAAGGTGCAGCCACCTGCGAATGGCCCGAGCCGGGCGAGTCCGGCGCGTTCGTCTTCGTTCAGAAGGTCAGTGCTCCAGCGGAGAGTGAGTTCGAGTGTTCGCTGTCGGTCCGGGAGATCGCGCGGTCCGTCGACGAGGAGGCCGAGTCGGTCGCCGAGGCGCTCGAGGATCGTGATGGGGGTGAGCGCGCTGCTCTGCGCGGCCGCGAGCTCGATCGCTAATGGAAGATTGTCGAGCCGCTGGCAGATCTCCGCGACCACCGCCCCGCTGTCGTCTCGCGTGTGGCGCCCGGGCGCCGCTCCTTCAGCGCGCGCAGCGAACAGCTCGACGGCGGTCGCAGTGTCGAGCGGAGGCGTCGTGAACACATGCTCGCCGGTCACGTGAAGAACCCTGCGGCTCGTGACGACCACGGTGACGCGCGGTGCTTCCTCGATCAATCTGGTGAGCTGTTCGCCGACGTCTCGGAGATGCTCGGCGTTGTCGATCACGAGCAGCGCTTCTCGATCGGCAAGAAAGCGGCCGAGCGATTCGATGCTCGGGAGATCGGGCGATGCCGGTCCGGCGACCGCTTCGAGGAGAGCGGTGGCGAGGTGCCGTCCGTCCCGCAGCTCAGCGAGTTCAGCCAGGAAGACGCCGTTCGCGAAGCGGCCGTTGCATCTGTGGGCGAGCGCCAGCGCGAGCCGTGACTTTCCGATGCCGCCCGCTCCGACGATCGTGACCAAGCGTACGTCTGGTCGCTCGACGAGGCTGATCAGCCTCTCGACGTCGTCTGCGCGGCCGAGGAGCGGCGTCGACGGGACTGGCAGCCGTGGCGTGTGCTCGCGCTCCGCTGTTGCGCGGAGCGCCGGGTCGTGGTTCAGGATCTGATGCTGGAGGGTCCGCAGCCTTTCGCCGGGCGCGAGACCGAGGTCGGCGTCGAGGAGCACCCGGCCGTCGTCGTAGACCTCGAGTGCTTCTGCTTGGCGTCCGCTCCGGTACAGCGCGAGCATGAGCGTCGCACGGAACCCTTCGTGGTGGGGATGCTCTGCGATCAGCGAATGCAACTCGGCGACTGCGCCGACCGTGGTCCCCGAGGCGGCCTCGGCTTCGAGGCACGCGTCGAGGCAGTCCAAGTGCAACTCGTCGAGTCGCTCCGCTTCGACACGCGCGAACTCCTCGTACCGCGCCTCCAGGTACGCAGGGCCGCGCCACAGGCCGAGCGCCCGGCGAAGCGTTGTCGCTGCGAGGGTCGGGTTTCCGGCACCCAGGATCCGACGGCCCTCCG
>Ga0207657_10000733_pt1 | contig 34828 bp, 25 predicted proteins | sample KBSC33metaG_FD_184316 | JGI IMG/M metagenome (GOLD analysis project Ga0207657, IMG submission 184316) | Corn rhizosphere microbial communities from Kellogg Biological Station, Michigan, USA - KBS C3-3 metaG (SPAdes) (version 2) | ecosystem: Host-associated > Plants > Roots > Rhizosphere > Soil ...
TATGATGGCGCGGACCGCCTCTCGACCCTCTCCCTCGACTTTGTCGGCAGCGCCTCCGACCTCACGACCACGCTGTCCTACAACCCGGCGAACCAGATCGTCGGCCGGGCGAGCTCGAACGACGCCTACGTCTCGACCACCGCCTACGCAGCCCTCCGCTGGCTCGACCTCCGAAGCTCGGCACCTGGGACCGGGCCCGTACCGCTGCTCTAATCCGCTTTGTGACGCTCACCATGGCGGTTCGAGCGGGACCACCGAGTGTCCACAGTGCACCGGCAGGAGGGAGAGAGGAGATAAAATCCCTGGGAGGCCTAGGCCGCTCCCGCCTGTCCCTCCAAGGCCAAAACCCGAGCAAAAGGACTGACGGTGACTGATAGAGCAAAATTCGGGCAGGAACTTGACTGGATGTTACGGGGAAAGAAGCCGATGGCTGCATTCTACAAGGTCATAGGTGAAACTTTCGACGAGACGGACGGTCATCCGTTTTCTGAGCATATGGCCGCCGGAGCCATCGCGAAAAGCCGCTTCTTCATCCGGAACGAAGGGCAAGACTTCACGATCATGTACACGACCTTCGCGCTGCCTGGCGAGGAATGGCGCATGAGGCTGTATAAGGCCCTGCAGAAGGAGGGTCAGACGCGTTGGTGCGAGGCGATGGGGGCGATCGAGGAATACCTGCTGAACAACATTTCTTTGGGCCTCGACCATTCCGTTCGCTACCGGTTGGAAGACGCCGGCCGGCCCGAGGAGAGTTGATCGGCGGAAACCATGCATGATCAATTCCATCCCGAGCCTATGGCTTTGAGCGACGGACACGCCTCTGGAGACGTCTGCCGCCGGGTTGGAAGCGCGTTTCCGCCCGTCTCGCGCTCGGATGTCGTCCGCGTCGGCCAGTCATTCGAGGCGGGCGTTCCGCTGAACGGCTTGCGCCATCCCCCACAGAACGGGACGATCGGCCAGTGTATCTGATCCGGCGAGTCGCTCCCAGCGACGACGATTTCCTCGAGCCCTCCACCTCGAGCATTGCGCCGAGTCGCGCTCCGAAGCTCTCCCGTATCTGGCCCTGGCTCCCGAACGCGTGTTCTGCTGGCAGGCGAGCACGAAGACCTATCGTACGAGGAAAAGCTGCTCGACGTCTGAGCCGATTCCGACCCCCGACGGCGTTACCGCCGGCATTGCTGGGCGCAGCTGGAGCCGCCGAGGTTCGTACGGGCCCGGTGTTGACCACCCGCCCTCGTCCGCGGGAGAGTGCTTACACGGGCGCCGCAGTGCTGAGCGTGCACGGGGGCGGTCGATCGGCGGGTGGACGAGGCGCCGCCCGCTATTCCCGCGCGGCGGCCGAGCCTGTATGAGGACGAGTCGGCTTCAGGGGGAATGAACATGCCGAAATCCACGATGCTTGCGAGCGTGGCGCTCGTGTTCCTGTCCGTGCCCAGCGCCGCCGCGGCCGCGCCGAGGCTCGCCGCGCCGTCGAGCGGTCAGAAGCTCCAGCAGATGACGATGAACGACGTGCCGCACTGCACCCGCAAGCTCGGCACCGTCTCGATCGCCAACGGCGACAACAGCTACGCCTGGACGCAGAACAACCTGGCGCCGCCGGAGAAGCTGCTGAAGGTGCTGGTCCAGCGCTCCGGCTGCTTCAATCTCGTCGACCGCGGCGCCGGCCTCAACGCCGCCGCGCGCGAGCGCGACATCGGCGCCGGCCTCGGCCTCCAGCGCGGCTCCAACGTCGGTCAGGGCCAGATCAAGGCGGCCGACTATGTTCTGGTCGCCGAGATCCAGGGGGCCAATTCGAACGTCAGCGGCAGCGGCGCGGCGGGTGTCGCCGGCGCGGTGCTCGGGGGCCCGGTCGGCGGCCTGATCGGCGGGATCCGCAGCCGCAAGATGGAGGCGAACACCGTCCTCACGCTCACCAATGTGCGCACGTCGGAGACGATCGCCGCGGAGGAGGGCTATGCGGCGAAGAAGGACATGGGCTTCGCCGCCGGTGGGCTGTTCGGCGCGAGCGGCGGCGGCTTCGGCGCGATCGGCGGCGGTTACGAGAATACGGACATCGGCCGCATCGTCACCTTGTCGTTCATCCAGGCCTACGCGAAGATGGTGACCGGCCTCGGTCTCGTGAATCCGGGCGACGCGGGCACGGCGCAGGCCTCGCCGACCAAGACCTTCACCGCCCAGGCACCGGTGGCGCTGCGCTCGTCGCCGGATGCGTCGGGCCGGGTCCTGCGCACGCTGCCGCCCGGCGCGATCGTCTATCCCACCGGCAACAAGAACGGCCTGTGGTGGGAAGTGGCGGACGAGAACGACAATGTCGGCTGGGTGCTGAACACCAAGCTGGCCCCGTCGCGCTGAGCGGGGCGGGCGGGAAAACGCCGCCTGACATACTTTGCGACACTTTTCCTGGCGCGCCGCGATAGGGATGCGACAGCGAGAGGGCATTTGCTTCTCAACGCCGGAACGGACCGGCGCTTCAAAGGAGCAAGACCATGAAGACCCTCAGCAAGATCCTCCTCGGCACCGCCGCCGCCGCTTCGGTCGTCGCGGCCGCCGCGCCGGCCTCCGCCCAGTCCTTCGGCTACGACCATGGCCGCGGACGGGTCGAGCAGGTCCGGACCCGCGTCGTGGTCCGCGACAACGGCCGCCGGGACGTGCGGCAGACCCGGTTCGAGAGCCGCCGCTGGAATCGCGGCGAGCGCTTCGACAGCCGCTATGCCCGCAACTACCGGATCATCGCCAATCCGCGCGCCTACCGGCTCCAGAACGCTCCCCGCGGCTATCGCTGGGTCCAGTCGGGCAACGATGCGGTGCTGGTCGCGGTCGCCAGCGGGCTGATCGGCGCGGTCCTCGCCAACGCCCTCAACTGAGGCTAGTGGCGACAAGCATGGGCCTCGGGGGGCAACCCCCGGGGCCCTCGTTCATTGAGGATCCGGCATGAACCCCGAGCCCCATATCCTCCTCGTCGACGACGACCGCGACATACGCGATCCCCTCGCCGCCTATCTCGCCCGCAACCAGCTGCGCGTCACCAGGGCGGAGGACGCGGCGGCGGCGCGGCAGGTGCTCGCCGCCCACCGCATCGACCTCATCCTGCTCGATGTGATGATGCCCGGCGAGGACGGGCTGTCGCTCGCAGGTTTCGTCCGCGCGACGACGAAGACTCCGATCATCCTTCTCACCGCCCGAGCCGAGGAAACGGACAGGGTGGTGGGCCTGGAGCTCGGCGCCGACGATTATGTGGCGAAACCCTTCAGCCCGCGCGAGCTCCTCGCCCGCATCCGTGCGGTGCTGCGGCGAGCTGGAGACAGCGCCGCAGTGCATGCGCCGGACGCGGACGGATATGCGTTCGGGCGCTGGGTGCTTAAGACCGGGGAAAGGACCCTCGTCTCGACCGATGGCGAGGAGGTGCCGCTGTCTAGCAGCGAATATGCGCTGCTCCTCGCCTTCGCGACTCATCCCAAGCGGGTGCTGACCCGAGACCAGCTGCTCGATCTCTCCAAGGGCCGCGACATGGCGGCGTTCGAGCGGAGCATCGACAATCATATCAGCCGGCTGCGGCGCAAGGTCGAGGCCGATCCGGCGCACCCGGCGCTGATCAAGACCGTGTGGGGCGGCGGCTACACTCTCGCAGCCGACGTGCGGCGGCTGTGAGCCGCTTCCTGCCCAGGAGCCTGGTGGCGCAGGTGGCGCTGCTCATCGGTGCGGCCCTGCTCGTCGCGCAGCTCGCCAATTTCGCGCTCGTCCTGAACGAGCGCGAGAAGCTCAGCCTCGCCCAGAATCTCGGGCCCGCCATCACCCGCTATGCCTCGGTCGCGGCCGATGTCGCGCAGGCGGCGCCGGAGTTCCGCGGCGCGGTCATCGAGGACGCGTCGCGTCGCGGCGCGCACTTCCGGCTCGAGGCGGCGAGCGCGGTGGGCGACGGCGATGCGCGCGACGCGGAGGTCGAAACGCGGGCGGTGCGGGCGCTGGAGGAGGCCGGGGTGCGGCCGGCAGAGGTGCGCGCCACCTCCCGGACGGAAGCGCCGCGGAGCGGCGGCGGCGACGTGCAGCGGCTGATCCTCTCGGCGCGATTCGGCGGCGGGGGGTGGCTGAACGGTGCGCTCCCGACGCCGCGGCCGGACCCCTGGCTCGTCGGGCGGCTCGGCGCGGCGACCGCTCTTCTCTACCTGATCGTGCTCGGGGCGAGCCTGATCGTGGCATGGCGGCTGGTCCGGCCGCTCCGGGCGCTGACGGAGGCGGCGGAGGCTTTCGGCGGGAGGGACGATCCCGTCCGGGTGGAACCGGCGGGACCCTCCGACCTTCGGCGCGCGATCGACGCGTTCAACGCGATGAACCGGCGCCTCGTCGGGCTGCTCGACGAAAAGGACCGGACGCTCGGCGCGATCGGCCACGATCTGAGGACCCCGCTCGCCTCGCTGCGCATCCGGCTGGAGGCGGAGGATCTGGAGCCGGAGCGGCAGCGCATGACCGAAATCGTCGAGGAGACGGCGGCGGTGCTCGAGGACATCCTCGTTCTCGCCCGCACCGGGCGGAGCCGCGAACCGGTCCAGGAGGTGGACGTGGCGGCGCTGGTCGCTGGGGTGGCGGAGGAGTTTCGCTTGGCCCGTGCGGACGTCGCGGTGGAGGGGGGGCACGCGGCGGTTCTGGAGGTGCAGCCGGTGCTGCTGCGGCGGGCGGTGCGCAACCTCATCGACAATGCGGTGAAGCATGGCGGCTCGGCGCGCCTCGCTGTGCGGCGTGAGCCGGAAGGGGCGGCGATCGCGGTCGCCGACAGCGGGCCGGGGCTGCCGGAGGAGGAGCTGGAGCGGGTGATGGCCGCTTTCCACCGCGGCGACTCGTCGCGCAACCGCCAGACCGGCGGCACCGGCCTCGGCCTCGCCATCGCGCGGGCGGTGGCGGAGGCGCACGGCGGGACGTTGCGGCTGGAGAACGGCCACCCCGGCCTGCTGGCGACGCTGACCCTTCGGGGACAGTCTTAATGTTCGCGGACAGTCTACCTGACTGTCCCCGTTTCGGCGCTGGAGCGGGGGACAGCCGGATAGGCTGTCCCCTAAATCACGCGAAAATCCCGGTATTGCACGGGCTGGTCGCGCCCTTGCCGTCGGCGCCCCATCGGCGGAAGCGCTGGCTGTCGACGTGGAAGCGGACGCCCGAATAGAAGCCGAGGCCGATATTATATTGCTCGCCGCGCAGATCGTGGATCTTGCAGAGGCCGCGCATCAGGCCAGGCCGGTCGACGCTACCGAGCGGCACCATGTCGATGGCGAAGAAATGGCGGTGGGCGCTCTGCGGCGCGCCGTGGGCGCAGCGATTGAGCCCTTCGTCGCGGAAGCCCGAGACCACCTCGACCGGGCCGATCACCGGCTCGACATGCGCGCGTACGAACTTCAGCGTGGTGGCGATGTGGGGCCATTCGGCGGCGGGCGCGACCTCGAAGCGCGGCCCCTCGCATTCGCGCCACATGCTCGCCGTGCGCACCAGCTCCCAGGTCGGCACGGCGTCGTCGACGCCGGCGGCGTGGAGATAGGATTTGAACGAGAGCACCGAGGCGCGGGCGCCGGGATCGCGGGCCAGCCAGGCCAGATAGTCGGCCTTGGTCTGGCCTTCGGGAAGCTCGGCGGCGGGCGCAGGAGTGGCGGCAAGCGCCGCGACCGCGAGCGCCAGGAGGCGGATTATCTTCAGCATTTCAACAAGATAAGGTGCATGTCCCGCGATTCAAGTCGTTGCGGGAACGTGCTAAACTGCTGCTGCCGCAGGAGTCGAGCGGCGCGCGCCGGGGCGGGCGGGGGCGGCGACGAAGCGCAAGGTGGGGCCACGTACTTTCACCCGCGGCAGTGCAATGCCTCGTTCCGTCGTGCGGGAAAGTACGTGTCCCCGGTCCGCCCTCAGGACTGGACGTAGGCCCGGCGCGTCTCGGTGAGGGTGATGGCGGGCGGGTGGTAGAAGATGAAGTCCAGCGGCACCGCATAGCTCATCGTGACGTCCACATAGGTGGTGCTGCCGCTCGTCCCGGTCGTGATCGTCGGCCCGGTGATGTAGGCGGAGTTGAGGCCGTATTTGCTCGACGTCACCTTGGCGATGATCTGGTCGTCGGTCGGCCGCTGCGACCTGCCGCTGCTGTTGGGGACGTACAGGGTGGCGTAGCGGGCGCCTTCCTGGACGGCGTGGCGGAGGCCCGCCTGCGCCTGGAACAGGATGCCGACCTGCGAGATGCCGATGATCATCGCCAGGAAGACGGGCGCGACGAGGGCGAACTCCACCGCGCTGATGCCGCTCGCGTTGCGAAGGAGAGAGCGCAGCCGCCGGATCATTGCATCCTCACCGTGTGGGTGGAGCTCAAGGTGATCTGCCCGTTCGAGCCGGCGCCCAGGAACCACTTGCCGTAATTGAAGGTGGGCGCGAACACCCGGTCGACCCTGAGCTGGACGTAGCGCGTGGACTGCTGGGTGCCGGTGCAGGCCGCGTCGTAGGCGAGCTTGGTCCCGTTCAGGTCGCATTCCAGCCACTGGCTGACCGTGATCGTGTCGCTCGCCGAATAGCCGCTCGTGTTCTGGACCTCGGTGGTGAGGATCGAGGTATAGTCGGTCTGGTTGGTGCCGACGGTCGCCTTTTCGAGCGCGCGGTAGACGGTCTGGTCGAGAGTGAGCTTGGCGGCATAGGCGCGCGACGCGTCGACGATGCCGAGCATGAACAGCATCAGGATCGGCGCGATATAAGCGAACTCGATGACGCTGACGCCGCGTGCGTCGCGTCCGAGCCGCCGCAGCCGGGCCATCATGCGCCTCATGCCACCAGCTTCACGAAATAGCCGGCGAAGGACTTCGCCCCGGTCGTGCCGGTCGAGGGACAGCTGTTGGTGATGGTGCTGTTGCCGCTGAACGACAGGTGGAGCGCGACGAGCTGCAGGCAGGTGATCGTCATGCCGGCATTGCCGTTGAAGGTGAGGTCGCCGTTGGGGAAGTAGAACGCCCCTTTCAGCGTGGCGCCCGAATTGCCGTTGATCGTCGTCGTGCTGCCGGACGTCACCCGCGGATCCTGGTAGAAGAGCACGCCGGCATAGGTGCCGGTGTCCTGCGCCGTGAGGTTGAGCACCGCGTTGGCGTTCATCGACATGGTGGCGACGCTGCCGGAGCCGTTGTTCGGCGGAGTGGTGAGGACGAAGCTGACATGCGTCCCGCTCACCGTCGCAGGGCCGATGTCGAGCGTGCCGCCCTGAACGTAGACGGTGACGTTGTCGGGGAAGGTGACGTTGGTCTGGATCTTGGCGTCGTTGTTGCCGTTGGTCGACCCGACGATGCAGTAGCTGCGGCTCGCGCCGAGCGTTCCCCAGCTGATGCTCTGGTTGCCCTGCGGGTTGAGGTTGAGGCGGACGCAATCGGAGGGCGGCGTCGGTGTCCTCGGAAGATAGGAGAAGGGGTCGGAAAGCGGCGGCGAGTAAGGCAGCAAAGTCGTGCCGCTCGCATAGCTGCCGCTCGACGGCACGCCCCCGACCGCCGCGATAGGGCTGGCGGTGACGCTGGAGCTGCCGCCGGCGCTCACCGCCGTCGTTCCCTTGGAGTTCGACTCGACCCCGCAGCCGAGGTTCATCGTGGTGTTGCCCTGGAAGGTGACGCCGGTGGACGTGTCGTTGGTCAGCGACACCATGCAGAACTCGCCGAGATAGACGTAGGCGGCCTTCGCCTCGACGCTCACGGTGGTGCTGGAATGGCTGAAATAACCCCAGAAGGGCGTCGAGCGCGACGCCGTCAGGGCGACGCGCACGGCGTGCGTGTCGGAGCGGGAGGGGCTGCCCCAGGTCGTCGGATTCTCGACGGTGCGCGTGGTGCTGAGCGTGATGCGGTTGTTGAGCGTGAGATCGCGGTCGACGGCGTCGGCGGGGGTCTTGCTCTGGACGATGGCATAGGCGCCGGCGAGCGCCGCGGAGTCCGCCGCCCGTTGCAGCTCGCGCTTGGCGAGGGTGAGCTGGATCGAATCGACGCCGATCGCGGCGGCGCCGATGACGATCGGCATGCAGGCCGCGGCGACGATCATCACGTTGCCGCGATCGGACTTCAGGATCGAGCGGAGCCGCTTCGAAACATTCATTCCTTCGAACCCTCTTCGAACCGCTTGCGGAAGCCGGAACCTAGAGGGACACGGTTGCCGCTCCGTTGCGGCTCGTGGTTAACGATTTGAATCGCGCCGCAAACCGCGTCCTCCAGATGCGGAGAGTCGGCAGCCTGGCGCCTCGGGCGACCGCCGCCGAGGCGTAGAATCGGACCGGTAAACGAAACCTAAACCGCCGAATCGGGCTTCGCGGCGGCCGCCGGCGCCGTTCGTGAGTGACCCCCCTCCCGTCCCGCGCCGGGACAGCCGGAATCGGCCCATTGTGGCCGTGTCGCACACGTGTTTGGTCGAAAGGCCCTGAGCGGGGGCACCAACAGGAGAAAGACCATGCGCACTCTCAACCAGACCGAGGTCGCCGCCGTCGCCGGTGGCGCCAATCCGCACCTGACCACGATCAGCGTTACCACCAATCCGGGCGGCGTCGTCAACAGCTCGATCTATTCGAACCCGAACGCGATCACGACGACGATCACCTACAAGACCACCGGCAAGCCCGCCTAAGTCGCGGCTGCGCGAAGGGAGAGACGAGATGCGTCATCTGAACGCGCGGGAGCGCGCCGCCGTCAGCGGCGGTGCCGCCAAGCCGAATTACGGCGGCGGCCCCGGCAACAGCGGCCCGGGCGACAAGAACAGCCAGAACGAGCGCGGCCACGGCGGCCAGCCGACCGGCTGAAGCTGGAAGGGGACGGTCGAGCAGGCCTTCTCCGACGCGACACGAGAAGGGCTCCGGCATCGCTGCCGGAGCCCTTATCGCATTTTCCGGGGACAGCCTATCTGGCGGTCCCCGCTCGTGCCCTGGAACGGGGACAGCCAGATAGGCTGTCCCCTCACGGCCTTAGAAGTTCACCGACATCCGCCCGTAGATGTAGCGGCCGTTGAAGCCGAAGGGCGAGAAGATCGAGAAGGGGATATATTCCTGGTTCGCCGGATAGACGCCGCCGACCGAGGACGGGCGGGGGCCGAAGGGCGAGCGGGTCGGGTAGATGTCGAAGATGTTGTTGGCGCCGATCGCGAACTCCGCCCGGCCCGACTTGGCGCGCAGCTCGAGGTCGGTGATCCACTTGGGCCGGAGCAGGATGTCGTCCGGGCCGAGCGCGGTGAGGCTGGTCGGGTCCGAGATCGGGTTGGCGGAGCCGGGCGAGAGCACCTTGCCGTAGCGGGTGGTGCGGGCGGTGACGCCGAAATCGCCGATGTCGCCGTCGAGCGACAGCACGACCTTGTCGCGCGGCTGCCCCTCGGTGAAGCGCAGCCCCTCGATGCGGCCGAACAGGACGAGGCCCGGGATGGTCGCGAGCGGCCCGAGCGCGTTGATGCGGCGGTCGATCTTCTGCTTGTTGTAATTGTACGCCGCCGTGACGTTCCACGAGCCCCAGTCGCCGGCGCGGAAATGGTAGCTCGCCACCGCGTCGACGCCCTCCGTGGTGGTGTCGAGGCCGTTGATGAAGAAGCGCGCGGCGCCGACGCTCTGGAAGCCATTGGCGTCGAGCACCGCCTTCACCGCCGCGTTCTGCGCCGCGGTTCCGGAGCCGGCCGCGCCGAGATTCTCGGTGAGCACGATCCGGTCCTTGATCTTGATATGGTAGTAATCGACCGTGAGGGTGAGGCCGCGGACCGGGTTGGCGGTGAACCCGGCGCTGAGGTTGGTCGACTTTTCGGGCTTGAGCGGCTTCGAGCCGAGCGCCGTCGCGACGGGGCTGTTCACCGCCACCGTCGAGATGTCCACCGGCAGGCCGCCGATGAAGTTGGTCGAGGTGGTGGTGAAATATTGCTGCTGCAGCGACGGCGCGCGGAAGCCGTTCGAGATCGAGCCGCGGATCGCATAACCCTTCACCGGCTCGTAGCGGGCGGCGAACTTGCCGTTCCAGGTGTCGCCGAAGTCCGAGAAATGCTCGTAGCGGCCGGCGATGGTGGTGGTGAAGCCCTCGAACGGATCGGTGTCGAGCTCCGCGTAACCGGCATAGGAATGGCGGCTGGCGTTCGTCGCGGCGTTGGCCGGGATGCCCGGGAAGCCCTGCGCGCCGGCGCCCGCGGCGCGGCCGGGGAAGGTGCAGACGTTGGTCGTCGCGTTGAACACGCCCTGCTGCGAGGTGCAGTTGGCGAGCGTCGTGTTGTTGATCGCGGCACGGAACAGCGGCCCGATCGCGTAGGATTGGAAGTCGCCCGGCCGGATCTTGAAATTCTCGTCGCGATATTCGGCGCCGAACGCGACCGACAGCGGCTTGGCGAAGCCGACCGCATATTGCCTGGAGAGGTCGAGGTTGGCGACGGTCTGGCCGTAGCGCAGCCCGCCCGCGTCGAAGCTGCGCTGGCTGGCAGGGCCGAACGAGGTGTTGAGGCTGTTTTCGGTCCGGTAGTCGAACGTGTTGTGGCCGCGCTCGATCGAGAGGTCGGTCTTCCACCCGCCGAGGTCGCCCTTGACGCCGACGGCGCCGGAATAATCCTTCAGCTGGCTGGCGATGAACGGCAGGAAGCCTTCGCCGGTCAGCGGCACGAAATTGGCGGCGTTCGGAGTCTGGTTCGGGGCCAGGACGGAGAAGTCGCGGTTGGCGGCGGCGTTCTGCTGGCGCCAGTTGGCGGCGGAGAGGGCGGCGCGGGTGCTGTAGGAGCCGAAGGCGTAGAGCTCCCACGACGCGCCGAGCTCGAAGCCGGCATTGGCGAACAGGTTCATGTCGCGCGTCTCGGGGTCGCCGAAGCGGAATTCGAGGCGGTTGAAGGTCAGCTCGCGCGAGTCGAAGGTCGCGCCGGGCTTGTTGAAGTTCGGCCTGAGGTCGAAGCCCTGGCGGTTGGTATATTCGCGGTAGCGATATTCGGCGGTGAGGTTCGCATAGCCGTGCGGGCCGAGCGGAAGGCCGAAATTGACCGCCGAGGTGATCGTCCGGCCGTCATGGGCGCTGCGGTTGCCGTTGGTGTTGGCGAGGAAATAGCGGTTGTCGGCGGGATTGAGCATCGGCTGGCCGGCGGCATCGGTCTGCAGGCCGGTGACGTTGGCGACATTGTCGATGGTCGTGACGTACTCGCCGTAGGTGACGCTGGCGCGGCCGCCATGGTTGGCGTTCTTGAGCTGGATGTTGATCACGCCGGCGATGGCGTCGGAGCCATATTGCGAGGAGGCGCCGTCGCGCAGCACCTCGATGCGGCTGATCGCCAGGCCGGGAATGAGGTTCAGGTCGACGGCGGCGCTGCCACGGCCGACCGTGCCGTTGATGTTGAGGAGAGCGGAGACGTGGCGGCGCTTGCCGTTGACGAGGACGAGGGTCTGGTCGGGGCTGAGGCCGCGCAGCGTCGCCGGGCGGAGCGCGTCCGAGCCGTCGGCGATCGCCGGGGTCGGGAAGTTGAACGAGGGGACCAGGGTGTTGAGGATCCGGTTGGTCTCGGTCTGGCCGGTGTTGGTGATCGCATCCGAGCCGATCACGTCGATCGGGACGGGGCTGTCGGCGAGCGTGCGGTCGTTGCGGCGGGTGCCGGTGACGACGATCGTGTTGGGATTGTCGATGCCCTGATCGGCGTTCGCGGCGTCGCCACCCGGAGCCTGCTGCGGCGGCGGCGCGGCGGCGTTCTGGGCCTCGGCCGGCGCGGCGGCGAGCAGGGCGATGGAGGAGAGCGAGGCGAGGAGCGCGGCGCGGGACAGGTTGGTCATCGATTTCCCCCGGTTCGGTGCGGCCAAAATGGCGTCATGGCGAGATTATGACAAAGCTGACACAAAGGAAGCGGGAAATTGTGCGCCGCAAAAATCCTTGCCGCACTGTGCCTGCCGCACCACATGCCTTCGCAAGCGCGAGGAGAGACCGGACCATGAGCAGCCCTATCGTCGTCGACCTGCCCCACCAGCTCGGGCTCGAGGAAGCGAAGCGGCGGATCGACAGCGGCATGAGCCGGCTCGGGGACCATATTCCGGGCGGCGCGGCGCGGGTCGAGAAGAGCTGGACGGGAGACACGATGCGCCTCCTCGTCGAGGCGATGGGCCAGGAGGTGCGCGCCACCATGGCCGTCACCGCGACCAGCGTCCGGCTCGAGGTGCAGCTTCCCCCCGCTCTCTCTTTCTTCTCCGGTCCGATCGCCGCGCTGCTTCGCCGCGAAGGGGCGACGATGCTCGAGGACAAACGCAAGGGCTGAAGCCGAACGCGGCTTGCCTCGCCCGCCGGGTCCGCTAGCATCCGCCGCGCATCGGGAGAGGCGGGACATGCGCCACGTCGCCATCATCGGGTCCGGCCCCGCCGGCTTCTACAGCGCCGAGGCGCTCCAGAAGCTGTACGGCGAGGGAGTCGCGATCGACCTGATCGACCGGCTCCCCGTCCCCTACGGCCTGATCCGCTCCGGCGTCGCGCCCGATCACCAGTCGATCAAGGCGGTGTCCAAGCGGTACGAGAAGACCGCGCTGTCGGCGAACACGCGGTTCGTCGGCAACGTGACGCTGGGCCAGGACGTGTCGGTGGAGGAACTGAAGGGCCTTTACGACGCGATCATCCTCGCCACCGGCGCGCCGCACGACCGGCCGATCGGCACTCCGGGCAGCGACCTGCCGGGCGTGATCGGCTCGGCCGCCTTCGTCGGCTGGTATAACGGCCACCCCGATTTCGCGGGGCTCGAGCCGCCGCTCGACGTCGCGGCCGCGGCGGTGGTCGGGAACGGCAACGTCGCGCTCGACGTCGCGCGGATCCTCTCGAAGACGCGGGCGGAGTTCGCCGGGTCCGACATCGCCGGCTACGCGCTGGACGCGCTCGAAGCTTCGGCGATCCGCCGCGTCCATGTCCTCGGGCGGCGCGGGCCGCACCAGATCCAGATGACGCCCAAGGAGCTCGGCGAGCTCGGCCATCTCCAGGGCGCCGCGCCGCGGGTCGACCTCGCCGATTTTCCCCCCGCCGAGGAGGATGCCGCGCTCGATCCCGGCCTGCGCAAGTCGGTCGCGCACCTGCGCGACTTCGCCGACCTGCCGCAGGACAAGGCGAAGACGATCGACTTCGACTTCTTCGCCGCGCCGGTACGGATCGAGGGCGAGGGGCGGGTCGAGCGGGTGATCGTCGAGCGCACCCGCCTCGACGGCCAGCAGCGGGCGGTGGGGACCGGCGAAACCTATGCGGTGGACTGCGGCCTCGTCGTCACCTGCATCGGCTATCAGACGCCGCCGATCGCGGGGATTCCGTATGACGACGCCCGCGGCCGCTTCGCCAATGACGAGGGGCGGATCGGCGACGGCTTGTGGGCGGTCGGCTGGGCGCGGCGCGGGCCGAGCGGCACGATCGGCACGAACCGGCCCGACGGGTTCGAGGTCGCCGACAAGATCGCCGCCGCCTGCCCGCCCGGCAGCGACGGCGGCAGGGCGGGCGGCGCGGGGCTCGACGCGCTGCTCGAAAGCCGCGGAGTCTCGCCCGTCGCCTTCGACGACTGGCGCCGGATCGAGGCCGCCGAGACGGCGCGGGCCCGCGAGGGAAGCCCGCGCGAGAAGTTCGCCTCGATCGCCGAGATGATCGCCGCCCTCGGCCGCTAAGCGCTTGCGCTCCCCGGGGCGCCCCCTTATGAGGCCCCCCACTGTCTCCCGGGCGGCCTCGCGGCCGGACAAACCCGGTCGGGGAGTAGCTCAGCCTGGTAGAGCACTGTCTTCGGGAGGCAGGGGCCGGAGGTTCGAATCCTCTCTCCCCGACCATTTTCCTTCTAAGTCGTTGATCCGGCTCCAGCGTCGGGACGAGCCGGGGCCATTCAGCGCGGTGCGGCCAACGCCAGCGCGCCCGCGATCATCCTGCGAAGACCTTCGTCGGTTTCCGCCGCCCATGCGCGTTGCAGCGCGGCATATCCTTGCGCGGATGGGGCAAGCGATGCGGCGATGACGCCGTTGGCGCGCGTTTCGAGGTCCGGGCTGCCGAGGGCGCCCTCGACCGCCTCTGCGGTGCGAGGGTCGCTCCCACCGTTGCTGACCAGTGCGAGCGCAACCGGCAGGACTTTCTCCGGCAAGGGCCGCCGCTGCGACGCCACGTCCTCGACCGTGAGGGGCGGCTGTGCCCGGACAAGCGCCGAAAAAAGGCGTTCGAGGCGCGCCTGATCCGGGTCGTCGACCGTGATCCAGCGAAGCCCGAGCTGCCGGTCCACGATCAGGTCGATGTGAAGCACTTTATCCGAGGCGCAGTACCAACGCGTGTCGAGCGGGGAGTCCGCAGGTCCGCCCGCGGCGACGAAGCGGAGCCCGGTTTCCCGTTCGAACCGCCGCACGATCTTTGCGACCGTATCGCGGTCGAGGGAGGATTGCGGAAGGTCCGGGATCATGGACAGAGTCGGCATCACGAACCACCCTGCTGGCTGCGCAGGAAGACCACAAGCCTCGCCGCCAGCTCGTCCGCGAGCCGCCTTGCCTCGGCGGTGTCCCGCGGCTGCTGCAGGCCGTTCAGCGCTCCGTCCGCCCATTGCTGGAACGCGCGTGCCACGTCCGCGAGCTGCGCGTTCGCGGGATCGGTGAGGAGCCGGCTGTCGGGGCCGTTGAGGGCCGCGCGCAGGCGCTGGAAGATAACGGCGTAGCTGCCCCGCCGCACCGTCTCGGCATTCTGGATCTGCCGGGGAGTCGCCGCGCGGCGGTCGCCGAAGGAGCCGGCAGCCGCCGAATAGCCCGTTGCCATGCCGGCCATCCTGCCGACGGTGATTTGCTCCTCGCTGGCCATGCCCATGCCGACAAGGCCGGCCGCCACGCGATTCGCGGGCAGGTTGCCCAGATGGCGCGCCACCTCCACCTCGTCGCGCAGGCCGCGGACTGCCTCGAGGCCCTCACCGGCCCGCATCGCGACGTTGACCGGAAGCGGGCGCGGCCGGCCCCCGGCCGGCATATCGGGCACGACGAGCGGGGACGTTTCGTCACGCGTGTAGAGGTACCGTCCCGCCTCGCGAACATAGACGTTCTGAAGGGAGGCGAGGGCGGTCGGCCCCGCCGGCACGTTCGGCAGCGGTCGGCCGCTGATCTGCACCGAATAGCCCGGCGTGTCGATGATCACCTGCCGTGGATATCGCTGCCGCCCGCTTTGGGTCATCGCGGCACTCGCTCCGCCCTGGCGCAGGTCGCGCAGGAGCTGGATGGTCTCGAGCGGGCTGGGCCGTGCCACTGCCGAGCCTCCGGCTGCGACCGCACCTCGCGCCGCGGCAAGCCCGCCTGAGGCGGGAATGCTCGCCATGAAGGCCGCCTCGGCCCGCTGCAGGATCGGCTCGAGTGCGGTGCCGATATTCACTTCCTGGACCGTGTAGACCTGCGCCGTGGGGTTGATCGTCGCGACGATCGCCCCGCCGTTCAGTGTCAACGAGGTAAGTCGGTATTGACGCTGCCAGATCGCGAGCCGCGCCCTCAGGAGCAGCCCGCGCGTGCCGCGGCGGACCATCCGTTGCACCTGCGGCGTGAGCTCCCGCACGGCGCGGTCGAGATCCCTCTGCTTCTCTTCCGGCGTCCGGGTGTCGCGGCCGCGCACCGCGCCGGCGATCGCCCGCCCCAGCCGCCTCGCCGTGTTGACGATCCAGTCCACCACCCGGTCGAGGGCGCGGTCGACGGGGGCGCGGACGCGGGCGATGAGGCCCATCACCGCGTCGGTGACGCGGCCGAGGCCGGCGATGCGGGCGAGGAAGCTGATCACCAGGGTGAGCAGGCCGGCCATGGTCTGCTCGACGCGGTTTGCCGCCGGCCCGATATTGCCCGAGGCGATGGTGGCGATCGAATCGATGAAGCTCGCCGCCACCTGCGCGATCTGGCGCAGCCGTTCGACGAAGAACATCACCGTATTGTAGATGGCGATCACCGCCTGGATGAAGGCGCCCGCGGGCGTCAGCATCGACAGCAGCCGCGTCACCGCCGCGTTGACGACCCGCGTCTTCACGAAGTCCATCACCGCGTCGATCGCCATCTGCTTGAGGTTGGACAGCGTCTCCATGATCTTCTGCCAGGCCGCCGCGGGGCCCTGGGTGACCAGCGTCTTGACGATGTCGAAGGTCGTCTCGAGCACCTTGACCGTGGTTTCGCTCGTCGCCTTGACGAGCTTGCCGCGGATGTTCGCCCAGGTGAGGCCGAGGACGGAGAGGACGAACTTCAATATCTCCATGAAGGAGAGGCCGGCGGGGATGTAGACGCCCGCGCCCGCCATCGCGCCGGTCAGCCAGCCGATCAGCGACGCCTTGAGGTGGGTGAGGAAATTGCCGGCGAACTGCCGGAAGCCCTGCACCGCCGCGCTCACCAGGGTCCGCACGAACCGCACAGGGTTGCGGACGATCGTGTTGAAGGCGCCGGCGGCCTTGGCGATGTAGGGCATGACGCCGGGCGCGACGACTTCAATGATGATCTTGAGGAGGTCGAAGACGGTGCCGAGCGCCCACCGGCCGAAGTCGACGAGGAAGCCGCCGAACACCTTGCCGATCTTGATGAAGGCGCTCGGCAGGACGACGAAGTCCATGATCTCGAGGCTTCGGAGGCCGGCCATAAAGCGCGCGGGGATCGAACGGACGAGGCCCATCAGGCCGGAAAGGGCGCCCTGGAACCAGGCCCAGGCGCGCGGAATGGCCTTGGCGCGCTGGATGTTCTGCCAGATCTCTTCCTGGCCGATCATCTTCATGAAGCCGCCGATCAGCGTCTCCGCATTGCGCGGCACCGCCTCGCCGGTCACCGGATCGAAGCCGAGCACCGCCTTGAGCAACGGGTAGCCGGCCGTGCCTTCGGCGAGCGCGGCGAGCGGGCGCAGCACGGCCTCCCGGACGAAACGCAGGATTTCGCCGAACAGCGACTTTGCGAAGGAGATGATCCTGGAGATCGGGCCGGTGAAGATCGCCTTGGCCCGGTCCCAGACGCTGCCGAGATGGAAGATGTCGCGCCAGGACAGGGAATCGAGGAAGGCGTCGATCGCCGCCTTGATCGCGGCGCCGGTGATGCCGAGCGACTTGAGCTGGCCTTCGATCCAGGCGCCGACCTTGTCGAAGACTCCGTAATTGTCGAGCACCCGGGTGATGACGAAGCCGCCCGGCAGGAACTCGACGATGGCGCGCAGGATGTTCGCCGCGGTCGCCGGCACCGCGCTCATGTTGATCGGGTTGACGCCGATCAGGATGGTGAACATCCGATAGCCGGGGATCGCGTTCGCGGCGTCGGCGAAATAATCGAGGACGTCGCTCACCCCGAACCGGCTCGCCTGCCGCCCCGTCCGTTCGCTGACGCGGACAGCGCCGGGATCCTCCTTGCGCTGGATCGTCTCGCCCTGCTGGATCGTGTGGGTGAGCTCGTGGGCGAGCAGTTCCAGCCCCGCCTGGCTGTCCGGATCGAAGGCGCCGCCGGCGAAGAAGATGTGGCTGCCGAAAGTGAAGGCGCTGGCGCCGAGCCTGGCGGCAAGCTTCGAGGCCTGTGCGTCGGTGTGGATGCGCACGCCGGCGAAGCTCGCGCGCATCCGGGGCTCCAGGAAGGTGCGGGTCTTCTGCGGCAGCGCTCGACCGCCGGTCGCCGCGGCGCGTACCTCCGCCTCGACCGCCGGATCCGCCGCCGCATCGCCGCCCTTTGCGGCCGCGGGAGCGCGATGGAGCCCGGGGGAGGATCGCGCCGCGACGTCGGGGGCAGGCGCTGGCATCGTCACCACCGCCCTGGCGACGCGGTCCGCCTCCCGCTCGGCCGGATCGTGCGGCTGCGAGACGCGGAGCGACGGCTGGATCCGCCGGCTAAGCAGGGTCGACCCCCGCCCATCCAAGGCGCGGCGCGCGAGCGTCGGCGCGCTGCGCTCGCTGCTCCGCGCCGCCGGCGGCGCGGGCTCGGCCGCCTTCGCCTGGCGGGCGCCCTCGGCCACCGCTCAGCCCACCGCCGCGAGCGGGAGCTTCAGCGGGCAATAATCGCCGGCCTTGCGATATTCGCGGACGATGGCGCGGCGCAGCTCCGCATCGCCGATTGCCGTCGCCGCCTCGAGCGCGAGCAGCCTGGCGTGGAGGGCGACGTTATGGAGCTGGCCGCCGGTCAGGGCGCAGCGGCAGGCGACCTCCTGGAGCAGCGCCGCCGAGACGCGGTGGTCGCCCAGCTCCTGGCCCAGGATGGCGTGGCGGCGGATCTCGTCGGGCGCCCGGAAGGTCAGCGACGCGTCCATCCGCCGCGCGAAGGCCGGGTCGATCCGATCGGCGTCGTTGCTGGTGACGATGAGGATGCCGTCGAACGATTCGATCCGCTGCAGCAGGAAGTTCGTCTCGAGGTTCGCGTACCGGTCGTTGGCGCTCGCGACGTCGGTGCGGCGGGCCATCAGCGCGTCGCCTTCGTCGAGCAGCAGCACGATATTGAGCGACTCGGCCGCGGAGAGCGCCCGCTCCAGGCTCTTCTCCGTCTCGCCGATATATTTGCTGACGGTGGCGGAGAGGTCGATGCGGTAAAGGTCCTTGCCGAGCGCCGCGGCGGCGTGGCGCGCGGCAAGCGACTTGCCGGTGCCGCTCGGGCCGGCGAAGAGCGCGCGCACGCCGCGTCCGCCGCCGGGGGCGCCGAGCGCCTCGCGGTGGCGGCAGCGCAGCACGAGGGCTTCGAACTCGGCCTGGTCCTGGGCCTCGAGGCGGAGCGGCTCCGGCGGCGGATCCGCCTCCACCGGCCGGGCAAGCGCGTCCAGGCCCGCGTCGCGCAGGTCCCGCAGCGATGCGCCGATGTCGCCGTCCGCCATCGACCTGCGCCCCGCGGCCGTCGCCCGCGCGGCGGCGCCGGCGGCGGCCCGGCGTATGTTTCCGGAGGTGAGCGACAGGTCGGCGAGGCGCGCCGCGAGCGCGCCGGCGCCGGCCGCGCGCCAATGCGCCTCCCGTCCCGCCTGCTCCGGCATCGGCAGCCGTACGCCGATCGTCGCCGTGCCGCCGGGCGCCCGAACGCCGCCGGCGGCACCGCAGGCAATGCCGACCGCCCCGTCGAACAAAGGGTGAGGCGGGAGCTCCACCGTCTCGCCCGGCGGCGGCTGCAGCTCGGTGAGGATTAGGGCGTCGGCGGCGTGGGCGAGCGCGCCCGCGACGCGCCACTGCGCGGGATCGGCGAGGAGGCCGGGGGCGAGGTTCAGCACATCGAGGCCGGCCGCCCGGGCGGCCGAGCGAATGAGCGTCCTGCGGCCGTTGTGGCGCGGGCCGCGGACCAGCAGGAGCAGCCGGGGCGTCGCCGCGAGCATCGCCCCCAGCGCCTCCGGATCGCCTTCGCCGATCCAGCTGTCGGGGGATGGAAGGGTCGCATTCGGCTCCAGCGCGGCCCCCTCCATGCGCGGCGTCGCGCCGGACAGCAGGTCGTGGATGGGGTTGGCGAGGCGGAGCTGCCAATCGACCCTGGGCGCGGCGGGATCGGGAACGGCGAGCAGCCCGGCGGCAACCATTTCCAGCAGCAGGTCGCGGACCGCCGCCGCGTCCGCACCCGGCGCCGCGCCGCGCCACAAGGCGGTCAGGCCGCCGACGGTCGCGAAGCCGACCTGGCCTTCGACCAGGGCCGCCAGGCGCGGATCCTCCTCGATCAGCGCGATCGTGGCGAGCAGGTCGGCGAAGGGCGCCGGGCGGCCCGCACCCAGCGTGACGAAGGGCAGGCGCGGAGTGCCCGCCGCCCACGCCTTGACTGCGCCGAACCACTGCGCGGAGGTCGGCAGCGATCCGCCCCACAGGACTGCCGCCTCGTCAAGATATGGCAGGAGGAAGTCGGGCGCCTCGCAGCCGGCCATCTCGCCGAGGCGCAGCACGGTGCCGAACATGGTCAGCCGGAAATGGCTCGCGCGATCCGGCGGCAGCGGGGCGAACGGCGCGGTCACCGGAATGCGAAGGCGAACGCGCGCCCCTCCGCCGGCTGCCAGCCGGGGTCGCGGTCGAGCCCCGCGAGGCGCAGTGCGATCGGATGGGCGTCGAGCTGGAAAGCGGCGCGCACCTCGAGGTCGCGAACCTGGATGCGCGCCGGCGCGCGGAGCAGCGCCAGTCCGGCGCCCGACCGCTGCAGCCGCGCCTCGAGGTAAAGCGCGAGACACGCCGCCCAGCGGTCCGGCCCGCGCACCGGCCCCTGCCGAGCCGGTCGCACGCGCCGAGGCAGGCGCCGCGCCAGGGCGGCCGCGGACCCGTCCAGCAGGGGAAAGCCGCATGCGTGCCACAAGGTCGCCCGTCCGCCGCGCCGGGACAGGCGCGGCCGCGTGGCCGCGCCGAAGCCGGCGATCCAGCCCGGCTGGGCGACCCACAGATGGGGAAGCCTCCCCGGCACGGCATTTCCGGCAATCCAGCCGGCGAGGGCGTCCCGGCGATAGGAATCGCCGAAGCGAAGGCGCCCGATCCGGTCGATCAGCCAGAGGGGCGACGGCTCGAGCCGCCTTCCCAGCGGCTGCGTGAAGTCCGGATAGAGACCCAGCGCGACGAACGCGTTGAGCAGGAAGAGCAGCCCGCCGAACGCGGTGTCGAACGCGACGGAGGCAGCGGGAAAGAAGGGCGGCGGCGGGAGGTCAGGACGTGGCACGCCGGGTCGGGACACGGCGGCGGGTGGCGCGGCCGTCTCCGGCTCGGCACCGTTTGTGACGATCTCCGGCCGGTCCTCCTCCCCCCCGGCTGTGGGACGCGGCGGGCGCTGGCCGGCGCTGCGCCGGTCCGGCGTCGCTTCCCTGTGCCAAGACCTCGGGAGCGGTGGGCCAGGGGCCGCATCCGCCCTCGTCTCGCTGTGGAAAGCGGCTTGCGCGGCGACAGCTCGCGGGTTGCTGGCGAAGGCGATGACCGCGGGGGCGATCGCCCGCCCATCGGAAACGATTGCGGCGGGCTGCCGGTGGAGCAGCACGGCGGCGAGGAGCAGCGCGCGCCCCTGCTCCGACAACGCTCGCCAATCGTTGCCGTGGGCGATCAGTGCCTGAACCGTGGTCGCCAGGCGCGCCGCGAGGGGTGCCGGCGCGGCGGGTGCGGGCGATGGGGGCGTCGCCTCGCCGTCCGGTCCGGTCGATGCAGCGGCGACGGATGCCCGCGGCGGCCCTGTCAGCGAGAGCCCGAAGCTCGCCTGAAGGGCGGCAGCGGCAGCGGCATGGTCGGCCGGTTCGAACCGCTCCAGCCACCGCGCCGCGTCCCCAGTCTCTGCGAGGCGCGCCAGCGTCGCGACGAGCGCCGGCCCCTCGCGCAGCACCGTCCGCCGCTGCCAGGCCGCCAGCGCCGGCGCGCTCGTCGCGGCTTCGAACGCGGCCCGCGCCTCGGCCGAGCCGTCGCGGACCCACAGCCGCACCAGCCAGGCCAGATAGTCCGGCCGGCCCGCGAATCGGTAGGCCCGCCCCGGGACGAAGCGACTGCCATGGCCGCGGATCGCCCCACCCAGCATGTCGCGCAGCTGGGCGAGGAGAAGCCGCGGAATCGCTCCGTCGGCCGTCGGAGCCCCGGGCGGTAGCCGGAGGCGCAGGCGCGGCACGTAGAACAGCTCCTCCTCGCCGAGGCCGAGCTGGTCGAGCGACACCGCGCCGAACCAGCGTTCGACGTCCGCGCGCGTGCCGTGGGACCTTGGGACGCGCGCCCGGTGGATCGTGACGGCGTTCACGCGCGTCCGTCAGCGCTTGCGGGACAGCAGCTCGAGCAGGATCTCGATCCAGCTGCGGCGCCTGCCGCCGTCCTTCGTCCCGTCGCCGCTTTCGGTCCGCCGCGGCTTCGGCCATTCCGCCCGCGGCAGCTCCGACATGTCGCCGGGATGGCTTTGCTTGTCGGCGCCGAGCCGGACCTTGATCCTCGTGCTCTTCCTGTGGGGCACCTTGAGGCCGAAAAGCCCGGGCGCGTAATGGACCAGGCCCGGTCCCTGCAGCGCGAAATGGAAGGGGTCGTTCACGCCTTCGTGCCGCGCCACGACCCCGAACTCGCCCGGCCGGTGGTCGAGTATCTCGTAGGACGTGCCACGGATCTTCATGAACTTGCCGGAGCGGCGATAGCCCCTCGCGACCCACAGGTAGACGACGGTGTCGCGGTAGCCGGCGGCGCCGGTCGTGGCCGCCCCCGTGGCGGCGGCGGTCGCCGCATTGCCTTCGAGCTTGCCGCCGAGCGCGTCCTTGAGCAGCGCCCTGGTGTCGGGGTCGACCCGCTTCGCGCTGAGCAGCTCGAAGACGTGGAGCCTGCGGCAGAAGGTCTCGAGGACGAAGTCGTGCTGGCCGGAGCCGTCGGCGGGCGCGGAATAGCCCTCCCCGCTGATCTCCGCCTCCTGCCCGATTTCGGAGAGGGTGGCGAAATTCATGTTCCGGCGCATCGATGATTGCGTGAAGTTCACGTTCGTCGCCGAATTCAGCTGCACCCAAATACATTGATGGCTGTTGCCATATTGCGGCGGCACGTGGCTGCGCAGCCACGGCGTCGCAATCTCGCCCTGCGCCCCGGGAGCGAGGTTGTAGGCCGGATCGAACGGGGCGACGCCGAACCGATGGGGTGCCGGATTGCCGGGGGAGACAGTGGGATCGGCGCCCATGCCCTGGGCAAGGTCCCAGGCCGGGAAGGTGGCCGGGGGCAGCCCCCAGTTGGCGAAGCGGAATTCCGCCCAGATGTCGTTGGCGGCGAGCGCGCCGTTATTCTCCAGCAAGGCGACGATCTCGTTGTCGTCCGAGCCGGCGGGACCGACGATGGTATCCGTCAGCGTGGTGGTGCCGGAGCCCAGCGCCCGCCGTCCCACGCCCTGCCAGCCGTTGCGGAAGTGCACGCCGACGCCCAGGTTGCTGCCGGGCGGAACCTGGATGGCCGGAATGAGGCCGTGCCCCCACGCCGGCACGGTGAAGCTCGTCCCCGGCGCCTCCATCAGATCCGGGGCGGTGGTCGGGAAGGCCGATTGCACCACCATCGCGCTTTGCAGCACGCGGGTGACGTTGAAGTACAGGCCGAAATCGTCGTTGAGCGTGAAGCCGTCGGCGCCGGTCCGCGGCCAGCTCACCTCGACGCTCCAGGCCACTTCGTTGGGCGATCCGCTCGGGCGGTCCGGAAGCCACGAGCGCAGCATCACTTCCACGCCCGCCGGATCGGGGCTCATCAGCGTCCAGCTGTTCGGTCCGGCATCCTGCCAGAAGTCGATCCGGGTCCCGGTGGCCGGAATGCCGGTCTTGATCTCGTTGGGGCCGACTCCGCTCCCCGCGTCCGCGCCCACACCGGCCAGGTTCGGGTAGATCGCGACGAGCCGCGCGGGGCCGCTGGCGAAGCTGCTGCGCAAGGCGAGGACGATGACGTCGTCGGCGTCGAAATGGTCGTCGAAGCGGCACAGGAAGCCCATGACGATCTTGTCGCCCGCGGGCACCCGCACGCCCTGGAACATGACGTTCGGGAGGCCGCCCCCCTGGAACGTGAGCCGGCAGCCGTTGACGTACCCGGGCTCGAACGATTCCGGATGCGCCGGGTCGAAGGGCAGGTAGTCGCGGTCGATGAGGCCGTCGATGACCGGTGGGCCGGTGACCGGATCGTGATCGCCGAAGCAGAGTGTGTCGGTGGTGCTCATGAGGAAGCTCCTTTCTCAGTCGACGATTTTCAGGGGGATGGTCTTGAAGCTCTTGTAGGGCGCGAGGCCGCCCGTCGCGGCGGTCTGGCTGCAGGTGACCTTGAGGCGCGCCGTCGCTCCCGTGGCGGCGCCCGCCGGGGCGGACAGCGGCAGCGCGAAGGGGAGATCGCCTCCCGGCGCGATTCCGGCGGCCGGGGACGCGGCGGGAGACGGTCCGGCGCCGACCGTCAGGCCGGTCGCCCCGCCGCCGACGATCTCGGCGGTGAGGGTGAAGGTGGCGTTCGGTCCATTCGCGCGCTTGTCGAGCGCGTGGAACTGCAGCTTGCCGTTCTGGCCCTTCTTGACGAGCACGCCGTCGGCCTCGACGCCGTCGATCGTCACCTTGCCGACGGTCATGCCGCCGCTGCCGAGGCCGCCCGCGGTGTAGCTGATGTCGATGCGCGGATCGGGCACTTCGACCGCCTGGCCGACGGTGACGGTCAGCGGGTCGGAGACGTTGACGACGTGGCCGTCCTCGCTCGCCACCCGCAGCGACAGCTGCGCGCTCGTCGCTCCGGCCGGCACCGTCACCTTGACGCTCACCTGCTTCGACTGGCCGGGGATGATCGGCAGGGGCGGCGGCGGCTGGATCGCCACGCTCGCCAGCCAGGCGGCGGGAGTCGCGCCCTCCGTGCTGCCCACCAGCAGGGAGAGAGCGGCGTTGTCAGGATAATGGGTGATCGCCTGCACGGTCCAGGCGAGGGTGATCTGCTGGCCGACGGCGATCGCTCCGCTCGGCGCCTGCCCGGCGGAAAAGACGAAATTGCCGTCCTGGGTCTTGTCGGGCTCGACCACCGTGATCGAGAGCGCATTGGACGTCCGCCCGCCGGTGACGACCTGGACCTGCTTGCTCGCCGGCAGGCCGGTGAACATGTCGGGGACGGGGAAGATGAGATGGGTCGGCGTCGAGTCGCCGCGGAACTGGGTGATTTCGACGTCGCCGATCTTGACCGTGTTGAGGCCCCGGACCGGGTTGAAGTTGCGGCCGGCGACGATCAGCAGGCCGTTCACCGCCACGGTCGTCGCCGGATCGAGGGATTCGAGGATCGGCCCGCCGGCGGCGCCTTCCAGCGTGGCGACCCGCGCCGAAAGGTCGTGCAGGTCGTTCAGCATCTTGTTGAACAGCTCGGCGGTGATGAGGTCGCCGGGGGCGACCTCGGCGGGGCGGACGCCGATCAGCTGCTCGTACAGCGCCTCCCGCTCGGGCTCGGTCAGCACGTCCTGGAGGGCGTCGAGGAAGCTCGACATCGGCACCGAGATGCTGCCCGTGTCGGCCGTCGTTTGAACCATCGTCTCGATCCTTTCCGGGCTCAGCCGCCGCCGAGGGCGTAGTTGGCGTAGTTCCAGCGGTGCAGGTTGAAGCGCGCGTCGGCGCGGTAGGCGAGGTTGGCGGACGCGAAGACGAGGTAGGGGTCCGCCTTGGCCGGGTCGGCGGCGGCCTTCACCGCCGCCATCGCATTTTCCGCCACCGCGTAGAGCCAGACGATCTCCAGCCCGTCGGCGGGCAGGGCGGGATGGGTGAGGCTCTCGCGCAGGAGCCCCTCGACGGTGGCGCTGTTGATGTGCACCGGCCCCCGCACCGTCATGCCGCCGAGGAAATCGAGCGCCTCCGCGGCGCTCATCCGCGGCAGCACGCCGACCGGAGGCAGTGTCGGGAAATGGGTGCGGGCCTTGAGAGCCGGCGTGGCGGCGGCGCGCAGCTCCTCGAGCTGGGTCTCGAACTGGGCGAGCATGGCGCGGCCGATCGCCGCCCGCCGCGGCGCCGTCGTGCTGTGGAATGCGCCCGGCACGTCCGGCGCCGACAGCGGCCGGCGCACCGCCCAATTGTCCAGCAGGCTGAGCTTCGCTGCGCCCGTGAAGCCGATCAGGGCCAGCGGCACCTCGGTGTCGCTCAGCCCTTCGGCGGCCATCCGGTCGAGGAGGCCGGCATCCCGATCGATCGTCGCGGGGCTGCGCGCGCCGCCGGCGAGCAGGTCGCTCGCCCATGCGGCGCGGACGCCGGGCCCGAAGCAGGCATAAGCGATGGTGTTGCGGAAGCCCGGATCCAGGACGTTGAGCCCGGCATAGAGCTTCGAAGGCACTTCGAGCAGGCGGAAGCGGACGGTGTCGATCCGCCGGTCGATGTCGCACGGAGCGCCGGTGGCGGCGAGGCCGTTCGAGCGGGCCCGGCCGGCGCCGCGCTCCGCCGCCGCGACGGTGAGGAGATAGAGCCCCTCCCCCGCGACATAGGTGCCGCCGGCCAGCGGCACGCAATCGTCGAACGCGCAGCCGCCCGCGGCGAAGCTCGTCGAATCGACCCGCGACAGGCGGATCCGCTCCGGCTGGGCGAGGCGCAGCATCTGGCCGTCGCGGCTGATCGCCAGGCCCGGCTGAACCATGATGGAGGCGAGCGGATCCGTCCCGTCCGGCGCCAGCGCGGAGACCTCGAGACCGAAGGCGACGCCGTCGCCGAGTGCTTGGCCCAGCCGCTCCGAGGCGGAGCGCGCGGCGCTTTGCTCGCGCGTCATGTCGCCGGCGGTCAGCAGGCGGCCGTTGAAGAAATTGACCTTCTCGATGCCGCCCTCGGCGACCGGCTGTTCGAGGTCCATGGCCGTGAAGTCCGCGGTCATTTCACCAGCCCCGTGACGTGCCAGCCCTTGTTGCCGTCGCAGAGGAGGCTGACCGCGGCGCCCGCGGGAAGCGGATAGGTGTCGGCGCCCTCGATCTTGGTGGAGGCCGGGGTGGTGAGCTTCACGTCGCCCTTGCCGCCGTTCTTGACGGTGAGCTCCCGTCCCAGGCTGGTGGCCGCCCCGACCGGCACCTTGACCTCGATCGCCGCCGCCGAGCGGACGATGGCGATGCGCGCGGTCGGCGCGATGGCTCCCGCCGCGTCGAGGACGACGACCAGCGGATCGGCCTGCACGATCTGCTGGTTCGAAACGTCCCGCCCGAACCCGGTCTGCGCGGCGGCGGCGGAAAGGAGGAGCGGACGTGCCGTCTCGTCCAGCGTCACCGCCGGCGCTCCCCCGTCCACTTGCCAATGCGCCCCCACCTTGACGACCGGCAGCCAGACCTGCGCGAGCAGCACGCAATCCTGCGCCGGCAGGCCCGGCGTACCGCAGGCCTGGGCGGCGAGCAGCGGGCGTAGCCGGGTCACCCACAGGTTGCGGACCGCGCCGCGGAAGCGCGGCGCCGCGTCCGCCGGCACGTCGATCTGCAGCAGGTCGGCAGGCGCCGGCGGCGGCGCGTCGGCGGGGTAGAGGCCGAGCGCCAGGCGCAGCTGCAGCTCGGCCTTCTTCATCGCCGCGGCGAAATTGGCGGGCGTATTCGGTGTCGCTCCGAACGAGACATTGTGCTGGAGCGTCTCGAGCGCGTCGAACGCGGCGGCTTCGGTCATCGGCGGCGGTTCGAAGGCGAAGCTCAATTCGTAATCGTCGGCGATACGCGACGGCGCCATCAGATTTTCATCGCTGCGGCAGGGCTCGCCGGGGATCGGCACGTCGGCGACGGGGCAGTCGCGATAGCACAGGGTCAGATAGAGGTTGAGACGCGCATTGGCCGGGTCGACGGTGCCGTCCGTCATCTGGCGCAGCTTCTCCTTGATGTCGTCGCGGCCGAGCCACGCGTTGAGCAGCGCGCACTGCTCGCGGCCGACGCAGATCAGCTGGCCGCTCGGCGCCGCCGCCGCGCCGGGCGCGACGCGGACGCGGGGGCCCTCGCCCGTGTCCTCCACCGACACGGCGAGGCCGCTCAAGGTGCCGTAGCCGAGGAAATCGCGCACGATCCATTTGGCCCGCGCCGCATGGTAGGCGAATTCCTGGCGATAATCGTCGACGCCGAGCACCATGCCGGCGGTGTAGTTGACGTGGCGCGCGGGGTCGGTCGGCGAGGACCCGGCAAGCGCCTTGAATGAGCTACAGCATCCCATGAAGGCGCTCCCCCGTCTGGCGTGGATGGTTCAGCATGCGATCCGCTCCCGGCCCGCGCCCGGCGCGTCCGGTCCGCCGACGAAGCCGGCACCGAGATAGGCCCGGCCGAGCACCGCGCCGGGGACCAGCTCGGGCGCGCGGCTGCCCCGGCCGATGGCGCTGTCCAGGCCGAGGCGGGCGGCGCCGACGCAGTTCATCGCCCAATAGAAGCGGACGTCGAAGACGGTGTGGGCCGGCTTCTCGAGCGCGACGATGCGCGCGGCGAGGGCGAGGCGCCGCGCCTCCTCGTCGGGATCCTCGTCCACGCGCGTCCGCGGCAGCAGCACCGAGAAACGGTGCGCGGCGGCGGCGATCGGCAGCTCCCGGCCTTCGAAGGCCAGCCAGTCGCGAATGCCGGCCGCCGTCGGCGGCAGCGTCGTCGGCAGCGGCACGGCGTCGAAATCCTCCCAAGCGCCGCCGTGGGCGGACGCGAGGTCCGCGGCGCTGCGGTAGCGCGACCGCAGGAACGCGCGCCATCGCGGCGCCTCGCTTTGCCCGGCCTGGGGAACGAAGCCGAATTGCGCGTGGGCAAAGGCGGCCCAGACGGTCTCCTTGTGCTCGATCGGCGTCAGCGGGAACGGCCCGCCGGGCGCCGGCTGCTCGGGCCAGCGGGCCCAGAGGCCGGCGCTCCCTTCCTCCGGCGTCCACGGATCGGCGAGGCTGTGCATCGCGGGGCCCTTGGCCGTGCTTCCCGCCGGGAAGCGCCGCCAGGGCTTGCGGGCGACGAACGCCTCGGAAATGCGGATCCCCCGAGGCGACGGCCGCGCCGGCGCGGCGAGATCGAAGTCGCGCGCGTCGATCGCCGGATCGAGCGCCAGCTTGAGCGCGAGCTGCAAGCCCCGCACGGTTCCCCGCCAGCCGAAGAAGGAGACGGCATGCGCGAGGAACAGGCGCCGGCGCCGCTCGTCCCAGCTGGGATCGAGCGCGACCTCGAACCAGCCCGCCAGCCATTCGAGCATACCGCCCGGTGCGGTGCGCGGATCGAACAGCGCCTCGATCGTCGCGATCCGGTCCTCGATGCTGGTGTCGATGCCTTCGAAATTGGCGAGGAACCGTTCCAGGAACGACGCCGACACCGGATCCTCGCGGTAGAGCCCCGGCAGGAACCGCTCGACATAGGAAAAGCGCGGGTACCAAATCCGCAACGCGCGAAGGCGCGGCGTAAGCCGGCCGTCGCCGGCGATCGTCACTCTCAGCTGGCAGAAGCGGCCGACGACGTTCTGGAGCAAGAGCCCCCACGTCCCCTTGCCCTTCGCCGCATCGGTGACGAGGCTTGCGGCAGGCCGCTTGTCGATGAGCTCGGAGCCGGTCGCGGAGAGAAGCAAATTGGGTTGGGCTACCCAGCCGCCGGGGCCCGCGAGCGCGGCCGGCGCGTCCGCGGCCCGCGCTTCGATGGTGACCGCGCTTCCCGGCGGGATGCAGCCGTCCAGCCGCACGCGATCCCACACGCATTGCGGCTCGCCGCCGTCGTACATGCCGGTTACGAAGGCGGTCTCGCGCGTGTAGCGGCGGTGGCGGATCTCGACGAGCGGCACCCAGATCGGCGCCGTGGCGCCGCTGTCGTAGTGAACGAGGCCGCTGATCGCGACGAGCGCCCGGCCGCCGAAGCGGCGCATCGGCAAGGTCGCGGTATCGGCCTTGATCGTCCAGTGGCCGTTCTCGCGGGCGAGGGCGAAGCGGCGCGCCTGGTTGCCGTCGGCATCGGCGACGAACAAAGCGGGCGAGCCGTCCTTGTCGAGGAGCGCCATGGCGACGGCCGGGAAGTCGAGCACCAGCGGCGGCGGCAGCGACGGCGCGCCGGCCTCGACGAGGAACAGCCGCGCCGGTTTGAGGGGCGGGGCGTCGAGCAGGACCAGGCTGTCGTCGGCGAGCGCCACGATCGCGGCGGCGTCGGGCGCAGCCGCGAGGGGGACGGCGATGGGCTGCGCGCGCGGCGCGTCCGCCGGCTTCTCTCCGAGCGTCGTGAAGGTGGCCGGCGCATCCGGCATCGGCCGTGCCGCGACGGCGAGGTCCGCATCGAGCCGGAGCAGCTGCCGGCCGGCCGTGTCGAGCAGCCACAGCCCGCCGTGCGTTGCCGGCGCGAGCGCCGCCGGAATTGTGCCGGGGAGCAGGAGGTAGCGCTGCGGAGGTCCGCCGCCGACGAGGTCGAAGCGAAGCAGGCCCGCGCCGTCGGCGGCGAGGAAGCCCGCGACCAGGAAGTCCCGATCCGTCACGGCGAGGCCGGTGAGCACGTCCGGCATCGAAGCCGCGGGGACTGCGTCGTCGAACGCGGAGGGGCGGCGCCCCGGCCGGGGTGCTGCGGCCGGCCAGAAGGCGGTGACGCGCCCGTCGCCGGCGGAGCGGACCAGCAGTCCCATACGGTCGTCGGCGACCCTGTACAGATTGCCGTTGCGATCGGCGGCGGCGGAGCGATGGTCGGCCGGCGTGAAGACGGCCTCGCCCTTCGTCGCCGCAATCGGCTCGTCGAGCGGCGGGAGCGCGAGCTCGGCCCGCGCTTCGTCGTAGACGGGGACGTTCGTCGCGCCGGCCTTCCACGCGTCGGCGAGCGCCGTGGCGCCGTCGGCGCCGCTGCGGCACGCGCCCCAGTCGGCTGGGCCGAGCAGCATGTGGAAACGGGCGCCGTTGACGTTCATCAGCACGTCTCCGCCAGCACCGGCACGGGGAGCCGCCCCGCGGCCTCGGTCGGAGCGGCCGCTCCGCGCAGCACGTCGAGCGGCAGCGGCGGTCCCGCCACCACCGAGATCCCGAGGATTTCGGGCAGTTCGAGGCCGGCGAGCTCGACCGAGTCCGCGGCCGATGCCGCGCCTCGGGCGAGGAGGACATCGGCGACCTCGACGACGCCCGGGGTACGGGCGGCTTCGGCGAGCAGTGCGCGGGCGTGGACCGGCCGTGCGAGCGGCCAGCCGCGCAGCGCCGGATCGCTGTCCGGGGCGTAGAGCATCGGCAGCTGCGGCACCGCGATCTCCGGCGGCGGGAGCGGGCTGAGATAGCGCTTCAGCGCCGCCTTCACGGCCTCCGCGACCTCGGAGACGGCCCGGCCGCCGGCGACCTCGATGCCGACGGAGATCCAGATCCCGGCATAATCGGGGCCGCGCAGCACCAGCTCGGTGGTGACCAGCCGGCGCGGTTCGAGATAGGCGCACATGGCCGTCAGGAAGGCGCGGTCCGCGCGCGGCGCCTCCGGATGCGCCGGATCGCGGGTGGGGATCGCCATCAGCGTCACGGCGCCTGGCGCGGAGCCGACGGCGAGCGGCGCCACGTCGGGGTGCGCCGCGGGCAGGACCTCGATCCGGCCGATCGCCACGCCTGGCGTCCGCCAGGCGATCGCGCGGAAATCGTCGGCGCTCACCAGCCGGTCGCGGTGGGTGAGGAAGCGCGGCACCTGCCGCTCGGCGGCCGCGACGCTTTCGGGATCGGCGCCGCCGGTGGTGGAAACGGGGTTCGAGACGGAGAGCCCGGCGGGAAGCATCGGCCCGCCCTTGACCGCGCCGGGGCCGACATTGCCTTCGGCGCCTTGAGTGCAGGCATAGCTCGCATAGAGCAGCTCGCCCGGCCGTGGCCGCCGGCCGCTCAGGCCGTCGCCGAAGCGGATCAGGCCGGCTTCCGGATCGCAGGAGAAGACCTCGACCGGCTCTCCCATGCCCGTCGCGCCGGAGACCGCCACCTCGGGGCCGGCCGCGCGAAGATCGTCGATCTCGCTCCATTCGCGGCGCGCGCCATTGTCGATGCTGGTCAGCATCACCGAGCGGGCGAGCACCGGGGACTGGCGCAGCCGGCGCTCCTGGCCCGGCGTGCCGTCGCCGTCGGCGAGCCGCTCGGCGCCGACCAGCTCCTGCTGGCGGACCTCGGCGGCGTTGAGGCCGATCCAGCGCATCCGCACATCCGTGGTGCTGCCGGAGCGGACGCGCAGCCAGGTGACCAGCCGGTCCGCGACGTCGGGCGCGTCGATCAGGGGCGGCAGGTCGCCGACGCCGGCTTCGAGCGGATCGAGGTCCCATGTGCCGATCGCGCCGGCGGCCGGCAGGGCGAGCTCGACGATGCCGGGCTGGCTCAGCGGGTCGAAATCGGCGCGGGCGGTGAGGCGGGCATAGGTCGGCGCCGGCATTCCGCTGGCGTCGAGAGGGAGCGGCCCGGGCGTCGGCATTTCGAAGCGGAGGAGCCCGTCGGCGGCGCCCGGCGGGGGCGCGGGGCGGGCGCCGACCTGCCCGGCCGCGGCGTCGGGAACGATGCCGAGCGAGAGCGTCCGGCCGCCCAGGGCGTCGAGGAGCTTGTCCCGTCCCAAGGCGAGATCGTCCTTGCGCGCCAGCAGGGCGATCCACAGGCTGTGGTCGACGGTGCCGCCGAGATCGACATTCTCGCCGTTCACCACCTCGACCGTCTCGTAGAGGGCCAGGGTCTGCGGCACCGGCTTGTCGTAGGAAGCGTAGAGCAGGGCGTAATAATCCCGCTGCTCCTGCGTCGGCGCGGCGATCGGGCGGCGGACATAGTGGCGGGCCTCGAGCGGCAGGACGTCGAGCGCGGTGGCGGTGCGGAACGGCACCTTGGCGGCGAACAGCTCGGTGCCGCGCGGGACGAGGCAGGTTTCCTTCGGCGCGCGCTCGTTGCGGAAGGCGACGAGGCCGCGCGCATCCTGCGCCGGCGCGAGCGGTACGCCGAGCAGCTGCAGGAACTTGGCGCGGTTGCGCTCCGGGATCTGGTTGGAGCGGTAGAGCAGGCTCTCGGTGATATGGGCGAAGAGCTGGATCAACGTGACGCCCGGATCGGCCTGGGTGAAGTTGGTCCATTCCGGCGTGTGCGAGGGGATGCGGGCGATCAGTTCGTCGACCAGGGCCTGGTAGCGGCGGTCGTCGATCGGGGGGACGGGAAGCGGCACGGCTTAGGCCCCTCCCGCCAGTGGCACGTCGATCGCCACCGTCTCCGCCGCGCCGGTGGCGACGAGACGATAGGCGATGACGGCGACGGCGGTTTCGCTCGCCTGCGCGTCGGCGGCGACGTCCACCTGGTCGACGGCGATGCGCGGCTCCCATGTCTTGAGGGCGGCGTCGATCGCGTGGGCGATGCGGGCGTGGGTGGCGGCGTTGTTGGGCTCGAACAGGAAGGCGCCGAGGCCGGTGCCGAAGCGCGGCAGGTGGACCCGTTCGTTGAGCTCGGTCCTGAGGATGATCGCGATCGATTCCTGGATGTTGCGCTCCCCCTCGGACCACAGCATCCGCCCCGCGCCGTCGACGCGCGGCGGGAAGGCGATTCCTTTGCCGAAGGGGCTCGTCATGCGCCGCTCCCCTTTCCCTTCAGCCTGGGCACCGGGAAGCAGAAGGCGAGGAAGGGCAGCCAGCGGAAAATGAAGTCGAGCAGGCCGACGATGATGAGGAGCAGGATCAGCGCGCACAGCGTGATGATCGGGATGGACAGCGAGCAGATCATGCCGATGTCGATGCCGTTGCCGTCCTTGCAGCCGCCGCCGTCGCCGGTGTCGATATCCTTGTGCAGCGGGAAGGGGAGGACCTGGAGGACGAGGTCGATGAACCCCATGCCCTTGGCCCGCTGCACCTGGCCGCACAGCATGTCGGAGAGGACGAAGGCGGTTCCCTTGGCGTGCTTGCGCAGCCCCGCCGGGCTCGTGTCCATCGGCAGCGAGATCCGCACCGGCCGGGCGGGCGCGTCGGGATCGAAGAAGCTGGCGAGCTCGAACGGCGCGCTCGGCTGGGAAAGCGTGGGCGGGTGAACCGGGCCGCAGTCGGCGTTGACGTGGACGAAGCGCAGGCGGAACCGGCCGGTGTCGCCGGCGCTCTCCGCCATCGACTGGGCAAGCTGCTGCGCGAAGGGCATCGGCCGCGCCTCCGCTTCGTCGCTCGTCTCCAGCGCGCGGGCGACCAGCACCGTGAGCTTGTCGACGAGGTTGATGTCGAACGGGCCGGGTGCCGGCGGCTCCGCCAGCGCGGCGGTGAGGGCGGCGATCTCCGCGTCCGGGGCGGCGCCGGCGGCCGGTGGAGGCAGGCGCCGGTAGGTCCCGGCCGCTTCGATGCCGTTGCCCGCGCCGTCGCTGGCGATGCCGGCGAGGAGGTAATGGAAGGCCGGCCATTTCGCGCGCTCGGCGCCGGCCGCGTCGCGATACTGGGTCTCCGCGCCCTCGAGCAGGGCGCCGACGCCGGGCCCGTCGACGGCCCGCAGCGCCTCGGCGAGGCTCTTGAGGTGCGGCGGGCCGCTCGACGGCTGGAAGCCGCCGGCGAGCTTGTCGCGCTCGGCATCGCTCATCGCGCCGGAAAGCCAATCGTAGAGATCGCGCTTCGCGCCTGAAAGCGTGCCAGGCACGGACGCGCGTATCGCTGCCGCGACGGACGGCAGGTGCCGGTCGAGGAAGGCCATCAGGTCGAGCAGCAGCAGCCAGCTCTGCGATTGGTAGCCGAGGTTGCGGGCGCGCAGGCGCGCCTGCTTCGTCGCCGGCGTCGATTTCTCGTCGCCGTCGGCGGCGATGTCGCCGGCCGCCTTCACCGCCGCCTGGATCAGCGCCTTCCACGGCTCGGCGAAGTCGATCTTGAACTCGGTGGTGCGGGCGAGCTTCGAGTTGCGCGGCGGCGCCGGCTGGGCGCCCCGCAGCGCCTCCGCCTGGCCCTCGACGAGGCGGCGCACGCTGCGGACGATCGGCGCGCTGAGATATTGCTCGCGTCGCCCCACCGGGATGAGCCCGCCCCACAAGGTGCGCTTCAGGCCGTTGCCGTCCTGGTGGGCGAGCGGGAAAGCGGGGAGCCGCTCCTCGCCGGGCGCCAGCACGGCTTCCTCCCCCTCGGCGATGCGCTGCCACCGGCCGCCGGACGAGTCCTTCACATAGCCATATTCGACAAGCGGGCTTCCCGCCGGCGCGCCCTTCGTCGCCGGCATCAGCCGGCGCAGCAGGAAGCCGACCTGCTCGTGACCGCCGGCAAGCTTCCGGTCGGGAAGGCCCGGGACGGCGCACGCCAGGGTTGCCGCGGCGATGTAGAATCGCTGGTGCGCCGGCTGGTAGAGCTTGAGGCGCGGCGCGGAAGGCGGCGCCTCCGCGGCCGGCTCGCGCCGCCGGAACAGGCGAGTCCTAAGCCGCGCCTGCTTGAGCGGCGCCGGCAGCGGCACGCGGTCGACCACGTCGGTCGCGGTGAGCTGGCCCTGCGGCGTGCGCCAGGTTTCCGGCGTCGCCACGTAGCCGGGAAGACCGTGCGGATCGCTCTCCAGCACGGCGAGCAGCTGGTCCATGAAATCGTCGCTGGCGAAGCGCAGGATCGTCGGCGCCCGCCCCGGCGACGCGCCGCCGCGCCACATCGGCCGCGGCGCGGCCCAGGTGAGGGGATGGTCGAGCGCGCTCACCAGATGTTCCCCGCGC
>Ga0207657_10000734_pt1 | contig 34795 bp, 29 predicted proteins | sample KBSC33metaG_FD_184316 | JGI IMG/M metagenome (GOLD analysis project Ga0207657, IMG submission 184316) | Corn rhizosphere microbial communities from Kellogg Biological Station, Michigan, USA - KBS C3-3 metaG (SPAdes) (version 2) | ecosystem: Host-associated > Plants > Roots > Rhizosphere > Soil ...
CATGAACGTGGTGCCGCGAATGACGAATCCGCGAGTGTGCTCCGCAATGATCTCTTCGCTACCCATTCCGTTCTGAGCAGACAAGACAGCGCCCTTGTCGAAGTGACCTCCTACTTCGGAAATCGCAGATTCAACCTGCGTGGCTTTGGTAGCGACGATGGCCAGATCGCAGTCGGGAAGCTCACCGGGATCGGTTGTAGCGCTGAGTTTAGCCGTGAAATCGTGCGTACCCGTCACTCGCAGCCCATCGCGGTTTAGAGCGCAAGCGTGCTCGTCGCGCCGCACAAACGCCCAGACTTCTGAGACGCGGGCTAAGTGCGCGGCGTAAAGGCTGCCGACGGCGCCGCACCCGACTATGCACACACGCTTCATGAATTCGGTCTTTGTCGCTGGTCCTTGCTCGTTGGCAATTGCTTGCGAATCGTGGTGACGCATCCTGGGCATCCGGTCAGACTCTGCCCTCCACGTTCACCAACTGCCCAAGCTGCGAGCCCTGTTTCACCACCAGGGCCCGGAACAGCGAATCCGGATTGTTAAACGAGTTCTCTATAAAAATGCCTTCACCGAACAGGGCATCCTGCAGTGCCGCTGAGATGGTGTGGATCGGCGCAGCACCCCCTTCGCCCATTCCCTTGGCGCCGCTGTAACTGTGTGGTGATGGCGTTGAAATGTGTCCGTATTTAAGTTTCGGCATGTTTACCGCCGTGATGGGAAGGTAGTCGCTGAAAGTGCTGGTCAGCATATTGCCGACTTCGTCGTAAACACAATTCTCCATGAGCGCTGCTCCAATCCCATGCGCCGTCGCACCGTAAACTTGGCCCTCGACGATTGGTGGATTGATCACGGTTCCGCAATCATCGATGGCCACATAATCGAGAATTTCTGGAATGTAAGTCTCGCGATTGACTTCGACCACGGCTATGTGAAGCTGAGAAGCGTAAGTCATTGTGAGATTGCCGTATTTCTTCTGCGTATCGGGAACTTTGAAGGGCGCACGCCATACATACCGGCAGTTCAGGGTGACATCGTGCATCTCGGGCGGAAGTACGGCGCTATTCACGTTGACAATATTTGCCAGGCCCCAGTAGTTGATCGACTTTCCCGAGGTTTTTGCGCGAAGCTCCGGTCCTTGCGCGCCAGTTCCAAATTCGATGTCATCTTCGTTTGTTTCCAGAACAAAGGCGGCCAGTCGCCTCATCTCGGCTTTCAATTTCTGAGCGGCACCGTGAACGGCTGACAACCCTGAAACGGCAAATTGACTCGCGTACGTTCCCGAAAAACCGGTGTGAACGTTGCGCTCGGTATCGAAACCAGTGCGCACGGTGATCAAATCTGGAGAAATATTCAGAACATCGGCCACTACCTGCGCAGCAGTGGTCTCGTGACCTTGTCCCTGTGGACATGACCCCACCGCTACCACTACCTCGCCGTAAATGTCGAGCTTACAGTTTGCTCCCTGTGAGTTGCCGGAAAAAGGCGCATGTGGATTGATAATTTGCGACTGCCCAAAGTTGTTGGTGCCGGAGTCAAGAGTAGTACCGATGCCGATACCAATCCACCTGCCCTGGTTTCGACCCTCATCTTGCTTCTTCTTCCATTCATCCCAGCCAATCAGATCCTTGGCCAGCGCGAGCATCTTTGGATAATCGCCTGAGTCGTAGACACAACCATTGGGAGTGGTATAGGGAAATTCTTCACGTCGAATATAGTTGCGCAATCGCATCTCGTCGGCTGGAATGCCGAGTTCGTGGGCGCAGATATCGACCACGCGCTCCAGGAACCACAAGTGCTGCATACGCGAATACCCGCGGTTCGGTCCGACCGGGCACTTGTTGGTCACCGCCTGGGTGAAGTCGATGCGCGCGTTCTTGAAACGGTAAACGCCCGGATAAACCTGCGACCAGATTACGCAACCGAGTGGCTCGTATCGGGGATACGCACCGCAATCGTCAATATGTCGTGACGAGATCCCTATGATGACGCCGTCCTTATCCAGTGCAACTCGGGTATCGCGGAAGGTGCGCTCGTTGCCATGAGCGCTCGAGGTCATGTGCTCGGAGCGCGTCTCTACCCACTTAATGGGACGTCCCCCTGCCTTCTTGGAGGCTAAGGCGCAAACAGCCATCTGAGGATAGGACGTGATCTTGATGCCAAAACTGCCCCCGATATCTGCCGTCTGCACGCGAATGCGATCAATATGAACGTTCAAGTGCGCGGAGAGGAACTGAATTGCAAATGACGGAAAGGAATTGTTGCAGGAGAAATAGATGCGATCGTCTTTGGGGTCCCATTGCCCAATCACTACATTGTTCTCGAGTGGGGTAGACGAGAAGCGATGAAAATGCAGATGTTCGATATTCACTACGTAAGCCGCGTCGCGAAATGCCTGCTCGACATCTCCGTATTCGAAAACTCCGTTCCAGACTTTGTTAGTGCCGGCGCTTTGGTGCAGGATGCTCTCATCGTTCAGAGCCTGCTCAGCATCGATCACCGGCTCCAAGGCTTCGTACTCGACCTGCACGAGCTCGGCAGCATCGTCCGCAATCGCTGGCGATTCCGCGACTACGGCCGCCACAGGTTCTCCCTGATAGTGAGCCTTGTCTACGGCGAGAGGGAAATCTCGAATCTTAGCCGCCGGGTCAGGACCGATTTCGATAAAGGGTTGGGTGAGTGGTTCGATCTCCTTTCCCGTCAGAGTGCAGATGACGCCGGGTAAAGCCTCGGCGGCTGAAACATCCACACTCAACAGCCGGGCATGCGCATATGGCGAGCGCACGAAGCGCAGGTAAAGCATCTCGCGCATTTTTATGTCATCAGCGAACCTGCCGCGCCCGCGCAGAAGCCGGTTTTCCTCCTTGCGCGGCAGCGACTTCCCTACCCAATTCTGATTGGCGTTATCTGAACTCAATCGCTCACCTTCGCTATTTCAATGCGGCTTGCAGGCCGTCGATCAGCTTCTGCACGTTCTTCTTTCCCAGCGGTTCCAGCAGACCGCCGGCCACGGATGTCAATCGCCCGAATATCTGCGCTTCTCCCTGCCAAGCCACATTCGTGCCATTCGCATTGGGAGCAAGATCAAACCCGGCCACCAGCGACACGTTCCCGCCGGCCACACTGCCTTGTCCCTTGTACTGGGCGCGCGATGGGCGCTCTGCTTGCGTGAGTTCCATCTTCACATCAGCTGTCCCTTTGATGTAGGAGACACCCACGTTGACCTTCACCGTAAAGTGCGTGGGATCCTGCACCGACATACCTTTGAACTCCGGCAATAGAGGAGCAAACTTGTTCGGGTCCGTAAGAAATTCGTAAACCTGCTCCGGAGTTTTTTGCACCTCGAAGTTACCGGAGAACTTGATCGCCATTGCCTAGGTCCCTTTCGCGCCTTCAGCCGCGGCTTGAATCGCTTTAAAGATGTTCTGATATCCAGTGCATCGGCACGTGTTACCGGCAATTGCTTTTCGAATTTCCTTTTCGTTCGGCTGCGAATTCTCGGAAAGCAACTGATACGCCGACATCATGAACCCCGGGGTGCAATAACCGCACTGCAGGCCATAGCACTCGCCGAATGCTTTCTGGATCGGATGCAACTTTCCATCTTTTTCCAGACCCTCGACGGTGAGCAACTCGGCTCCGTCAGCCTGCACGGCGAAAACGGTGCATGACTTGACAGCCGCTCCGTTCATCAGGACCGTGCAGGCACCGCAGTAAGTCGTGTCGCATCCCACGTGCGTTCCGGTAAGATCAAGATTCTCGCGAATAAGCTCAACGAGAAGAGTTCGTGGCTCGACGGCAACCGAGCGTGTTGTCCCATTAACCTTCAGCGTAATGGGGACTTTTTCGATCTGGCCCTCTTCAACTCTCTTCGATCGCGAAGACCTTTTCGGCTTAGTCGCATTTTCAAGCATAAATGTGTCCTGCCACTACCTGCTCTCCCCGCGCGCGACGTGCTGCAATTTCGATCGCGCGTTTTAGAAGTGAGCCGACCAGCTTGCGTTTGTACTCCGCCGACCCACGCATATCCGGCTGAGGATCTGCGGCTCGCTCCGCCGCTTCCGACGCGCGAGCCAAAGTCGACGGGTTGAGCGGCTGCCCTCGCAGCGCCGCCTCGGCGTCCCTTGGCCGGATCGGAACCAGACCGACGCATCCGAGAGCAATGGAAGCATCCTTGCAGATATCGCCTTCCATGGTGAGTTGCACCGCGGCGCTGGCGGTAGGATAAACGGGGGCCGCACGCTTGAAGGCCAGATACGCTCCACCGCTATGCTTGGCTGGGAGCTTTACTCTAACTTCACTCACGATCTCATCGTGTTCAAGAGCAGTGGTGTAGGCATCGGCGATAAATTGATCCAACGGAATCTCTCTCTTGCCATTTTTTCCAACGCAGCTAATGGTCGTAGACAAAGTCGAGAGCACTACAGCCCAATCGCCGCTCGGATCTGCCTCCGCGACCGATCCGCCGATTGTTCCCCGGTTGCGTACCTGGACATCGGCGATGCCGGCAGCGCAGTCGTGAATGATAGGGATCTTCGCGGAGACCGCAGAGTGTTCAAGCTCGGCGTGGCGGGTTAACGCACCCACACAGAGGCTGCCCTTGCTTTCCTTTATGTAGGAGGCGCCTGGAACGAAATTCAGATCGACCAGATACTTGGGATTGGCGAAACGCAGCTTCATGAGTGGAATTAGACTCTGTCCACCCGCAAGGAGTTTGGCATCATCGCCTAGCTGCGAAAGCATGGTGGCAGCTTCTTTTAGCGATCTGGCGCGCTCATAGTGAAAAGGACGGGGATACATACTCAACCTTAATCATTGCACCGGAACCTCCCGGCTGAATCAACAAACAACAGCGACGTTAGGAACTCTGCCGCAGAAAACCTATCGCACAGGCTGCCAAGGCAACCGTAACCAGTGCTGAACCAGCAACCGCGAGTCCCGATGCGAATGTTCCTCCGTGAGTTGCGGTCTGCACGATGACGCCGAACGGAAACAGGATTGACCCCGAAAGCAGCGCCAGCGCAATCCATCGACGCCATCGCTCGGAGAATCCCACTCTCTCGAAAGCTGCACCCGTCACAATCATCAGCATAGCCAAGCCGATCCAGTGAGAATGAACATCCACCTGACGGACATAGTTGTACTTTGTCCAGCCGTAGGCGTCGATTGCGGCTCGCGCTTCAGGCATGCGCCGCTGAGCTGTATGTACAAACCCATCGGCCAGCGCTCCTCCCATGCGATCAAGCGTTTGATGCTCGATGAAAACCGCATAGTGGAGACCATACAGCATTCCAAAAGCAGCGAGCGCGATTCCGCCACATATCAAGATTTTCGCAGATCGCGTCATCGGACACCTTGTACGATGCCAGCGTCTCCACTTCCGCTGTAGCGCAGTACTCCCGCCAGCATGCCAGCAAGAGCGACTATGACCAGGAGACCGCCAAAATCAGCAATTCCACCAGCAACTAACCCGAATTTCAGTTCACCCAGGACAAAGATCGGGAGCGTCAGCGATCCTGCAAGAAGAATAATCACCCAGCGACGCTTCCATCGTTCGCTAAGAAGAATATAGGGCTGCACGAACGAAAGCAGCATGGCCAACACCCCGAACTCAATGATGTGCGAATGCGCCGCAATCGAAACGGCTCTCGCGGCAGCCAATCCGCCATACTGGTTCACCGCCCGGGAAATACCAACATCGTCGCGATCAGCCGCTGAATTTGCCAGTGAATGCAGAATGCGTGTCTCTTGCGCCTCATGCGGGTAAAGGTCGAAAGCGGCGTACCAGGACCCATACAGAAAGCCCAAGAGTACGAGAACGGTTCCACCGCCTAACAAAGCGCGTCTACTCCAACTGTTCTCTTCCGTCGCAATCTTATCGGCTTCGGTGCGTTCCCCTCGCAGCCATCGCACAAAACCCCAGAGTTCGCCGAGCAAGGCGACAATCAGCAGCGCTCCAGCAGAATCGGCCAGGACGCTGGCCCAGCCAATGACCCGAAGGGGACTGTAGGCCAATCCCACATAGTGGATCAGGAAAATACCCAGCGGCAGCAGCACACCACCTGTGACTAAAAATTGTGCGAGACGCCTCTTACGTTGTGGAGGGAGGGCCACGTAAGGCTGCACCAGGGCCAGCAGCAACGCAAGGTAGCCCGCATCCGTCATATGAACGTGGGCGTCAACCTTGGTCCCGCGGTCCTCCAGGAGGCTACCAATGCTTGTGAAAGCATTTCGTACACTCTCCGGATCCTGGGCAGCGGCCGCGTGCGCAGCAGCCAGAAGCGTCTCGCCTGTGCGTCCTCCATTCTGGTGAAGGACGAACACCGCAAAGATGTCGCCGAACAGCATTCCCCCAAGTACGAGGGCAATGCCGCCGAAGACGAGCAGTCGACTCGCACTCATGGGAGCGAAACCTAGTGCTGCGTCTCGGGATGTTGCCGGGGTCGCCATAACCTCCTACGTCTGTTCCAGTTTCGAGTTTGAGAAGTTGCAACGAATTAAAGAATGGCTTGGCGGCGAAGACTTCAAAACCGACTCCAACCATTTGCGGAATTCGGAAAATTCGAACTCAATCGGCAGCTTGAGCTGCTCTGTCTAGTTGCCGGAAAGCCGGCATGACTTGCTTCGCAAAAATGTGCTGAGTCTTGACCGTCTTCCAGTGCTCAAGGCCGCCGAAGTTAGACACAATAGCTAGTTCGCCAATGCCGCCCTTCTGTTGCAGCGCATGGATCTGGCGAATCACTTTCTCCGGCGTGCCGATGAATCCTATCTCTTGCTCAAGAATCTGATCGTAACTAAGTTTGGTCAGCGACTCCAGAGCGCCGCTGGCGTAAAAACCGTAACCTTTAGCGCGTAATTCAGCTCGCTTGTCATTGCTCTGGAGTGACTCCACGGGCGAGGCGTTAAATGCCAAGAAGTTATAGAGAGCTTCTTCCACTTCCCTTCGAATCTGGTTCTCATCCTCGCCCAGATAGACGGGCCGGATATAAACGATGTCGGGCTTATGCCCGTTTTCCACGCAAGCTTTTTTATAGATATTTAAGGGAGGCTCCAAGACCGCCCACGGTAACAACGGCGGCACGAAGATACCCCATCCTTTCTGCCCGGCCATTTGATAGGTGATGTCGCTTGTCCCGCCGGTGTAAAACTTCGGATGAGGCTTCTGCAACGGCTGCGGGACGATACTGACGTCTTTCACCTTGTAGTATTCGCCATCGTACGAGAACTTCTCTTGTGTAAATGCTAGTTCGAGGATATCGACAGCTTCGTTGTAGCGCGGCCGGCTTTCTTCCAGAGGCAATGCCGAGGGTCCAAAGAGCCACGCGTGTCCGCGACCGAGCCCACATTCGAGTCGACCATTTGTCAGGATGTCGGTCTCGGCAATCATTCCCGCCAGCCGCATGGGATTTTCCAGGGGAAGTGTATGCAGGGCAGTACGGAATCGGATTCGCTTGGTCCGCTGTGCTGCCGCTGCAAACATTGCGAGGGGATTGGCCGAGATAGAAAACTTCTGGAAAAAATGGTGATCAATGACCGAAAACACGTCGAAGCCGCATTCGTCTGCATGCTCGATTTGCCGCATGACCTCCCAAGTCATGTCATAGAACGACTTCCCCGGGGGCGTCTGCATTTCACAGTAAATCCCAAATCTCATGCGGCCTTCACCATTCGGTTTCACTTCGATTCTGCTGCCAACGCTTTAGTGATTCAATTACCACGTCAGGCGAAGCGCTAGTTGCACCTGGCGCGGATTGAAGATTGAACGTGGTGTACCGTACGAGGGATTCGGCGACCCTTCCCGGAATCCCGACGGCGTAGCCGGGCAGCCCATGGCAACCGGATCGCTCGCAAAGGGGCAGAAATCTGCTGCTCCATAGGCCGTGTTGTAGAAGTGTATGTTTAGAGTATTCAGCAGGTTGTACGCTTCCGCCATGGCTTCAAGGTGAGTCTTCTCGGTGATACTAAACGTGCGGGAAACGCGCATGTCGACAGTTTGGTAGCTGTCGCCCTTAAACGTGTTTCTCGGCTCAATGCCTACTCGATCGTTATTTCCGAAGATGTCACCATTCGAATCGAATCCGGCAAACTTGGTGAAGTAGTGGGGTGATTCGAGACTGACGATGGTCGACAACTGCCAATTGTTAATGATGCGATTGAGATGCGTTGGCCCGGCCAATGTGGCATTGCCGACGAAGCGATGGGCTACGCTGTCGGAAGACACTGCGCGCTCTTTTCCAAAGCAGCAGGTGTCCTGCGGTATCAAAACAAAGCTGGGATTCGGACCGTTGTCGATGCCCTTCGACCAGGTGTAACTCAATCCAAACGCAATGTGGTTGCTCATGCGCTTGTTGAAGTCGATCAGCAGGCCGTCCCACTGCGAATCCCACTTCGAATCGGCTTCAAAGTCCACAGCAAATGGGAAGGTTCGGATGTTGGGGAGAACACCGAACAATGTGCCGGGCAGGCAATCAGTGGGGTTTGTCGGTCCGGGACTCGCGCAGTAGTAGTTTTTAAATCCCGCCTGACCGGTTGAGGTGTGGCTCAGATGTGATGCGGCCTCAGATCCTGTCGTGAAGAAGGTGTTGGCATCGGGCTGGTTCACGTTGTAGAAGCTGCCCAGGTGAATGCCTCGCACATGCATTCCAGTGATGTCGAGAACGGCATTCTTGAATGGCTGGAACTCCACTCCGAGACTGGCCTGTGCTCCGTAGGGCTGCTTGTGATTCTTGACGAAGCGCACGATAACCGCGTCCAGTGAGCCTGCAGGATAAGTAGCGGTGGCCAACCCGGGCGATGTCAAAGCAGCCAAATCGGCTGCCATCGTGAACGGGTCCGATCCGAAGGCTGACAGCCGAGTCTTCGAGTTCAAATCGTCCTGGATGTTTTCTCGGCCGGGATACTTCTGCAATCCGCCACAAGACGGGATCTGGCACATCAGCAAAGGCGACGGAATCATGCCATGGAAAAGTCCCGCGCCACCGCGCAGCACGACGTTCCTGCTGCTGCCGATCGCGTATGAAAATCCCGCGCGGGGATCGAAATTTTTTAAAGGATTGTTTAGAGCTGCGCTAGGCCAAGTCTCACCCTGCCAACGCAGACCGTAATCCAGCGTAAGGTTCGAAGTGGCACGCCACTTGTCTTGAATGAAGAGGCCTTCGTAAGTGTGCCCAAGTTCACCTTTGGCCTGGTTACGGACGGCGGAAGAGATTGCACTACCTTGATATACCGAAGTACTAAAGCTGGGTTCGTTGAATCCGGAAGCGGCATCAAACCTTTCAAAGAAGATCACGAATGGATGAGGGGCGCCGACGAAATCCTGCCCAAGAAACGCGTTCAAGCTGCCGAAATCGGCTTCAAACGGATAGAACAACGGGAACGACTCAGTCGTATTTACGTGGTTGAAATCGCCGCCGAAGCTGAGCGTGTGCTTGCCCCAGGTTTTCGTCACCGTGTCAGCGATTTCTGCGCGACCCTCTTCATAAAAATCAGGATTGCCGCGGTTCACGCCCAAGGTGAATACGTTGGAAACTTCCAGGTGCGGCTGCGTGCTCACAGTCGGGAAGTCAAAGAACCGGTGTGCATATTGCACGCGTAGTTCATTCACCAGTGAATTGGAAAACAGTGAACTCAGGTTACCCACAATGGATTGATCTCGAAAACTGTTGTTTTTAAAGCCAGAGGGTAAATCGAATCCATCATTTAAAGGAGAAAGGTTCGTGGAGCGCTGGTCGTTAAAAAAGTAACGGACAAACATGGCTTCGTTGGTGCTGAACCTGTGGTCAACTTTGCCGGTGAAATTGTCGTAGTTGATCGTACGATTTACAAAGAGATTTTCTGCGGGCAACCCGAATACCTGGGTCTTAACCTGGTTGATGGCGGTAATGTTATCGAGCACCGTCTGGTTGTAATACGGTGACTCACTGTGCCGCTGGCCTTCATAATTGGCAAAATAGAAGGTCTTGTCCTTGATGATGGGGCCGCCCAGGGTCGCGCCGAACTGATTCTGCCGCAACTTGTTAAATCCGCCGGCGGCCGCCAGCTTGTTCTCCGCATCCATCTTGTCATTTCGGAAATATTCGTAAACCGAACCGTGAAGGCTGTTTGTGCCACTCTTGGTGATGATGTTGACAATTCCACCGACGGCGCGACCGAACTCCGTGCCGTAACTGCTGTTCACTACCCGAAATTCCTGCACCGCCTCTTGCGAAGGAGTGGTCTTCTGAATGCCAGAGGCAGTCGACATATTGTCGGCGCCATCGATGGCCACGAAATTGTAGTGAATGTTCTGGCCTGCAAAAGACAGCTTCGTCACCGGTTCAATGATCACGTCGGTACTGCCGGAGGTGGTGTCGCCAACCGTCACGCCCGGCGCCAGTAGGGCGAAATCAATGAATTGGCGTCCGTTGACTGGGAGATCTTGAATCTTCTGTTCGTCGATGACGGAACTGACCATCGTGCGTGTTGGCTCGGCAACTTCGCCGACGTCTTGAACCGTGACTTCTTCTTTAATCTCCCCGACGGGAAGATTGAAATCGAGATTCCCTAACGCGCCAAGATCCAGGTGCACCTTCTTAGCCATTTTCCGGAAACCGGCTTTCTCGACCGAAACCGTGTAATCGCCAGGCGGCAACGATTGAACCTGGTAGTCACCCATAGAGCTTGCGTTTGTAGTTCGCGTGAGCCCAGTTGCGGTGTCCACCGCCGTGACGGTTGCGCCCGGGACCGCCGCACCGGTCGTGTCGAACACTCGGCCTTGAAGGGCTACCGTTACAACCTGCGCTTGAACCAATGTGCCCAGCAACAGCAGGGTGGCGATCAGCGCAAACCGGAATAATCGGGTTTGTGACGGTTGTCTCACTCCCCTAGCCGCCCTGAGCTTGCAAGAGCGTACCCCTTGTTGATCACTGCGCCCCATCGTACCCTCCTTGCCCACTTCAAACTTGCGACCGACCACATTCACCGCGCAACTATTTATAGGCTGCCAATTTTGCCCGCCTCGACTTCGCGCTAACACCCGCGGTATGAGCTTGACCACCGTTGCTCATCACTCGCTTGAGTCTCGCCTCCGAGTCCTCCAGATGCTGCTCCAGTAGCGCGGCGCATTGTTTCCGTTTGCCCGCGGCCAGCAACTGGTAGAGCTTCTTGTGAACCGGTATCAGCGCGCCAGGATCATCGTGGCTCCTGTCCACCAATACCATTCCCATGCGTAATTCGCTGATTACCTTCTGATAAAAAGATTCCAGCCTGCGACTGCCGTGAAAACGGATCAGCGAACTGTGAATCTGCAAGTCAGAGCTAACCGCAGTGCCCCAGTCTTTGGCCCGGACGGCTTGCTCGTAGCGATCCACCGCTCGCCGCAATTCCGCTAAGATTTCGGGGTTGGGTACGCTGACGGTCAACACTGCGGCTATCTCCAACATCCGCCGGAGATGATAGATCTCTTCAACGTCCTGCAAAGAGAGTTGCGATACCAGCACTCCGCGGTGGATGTTCCGCTTGAGCAGACCTTCCAGCGAGAGAATCCGCATGGCTTCGCGCATGGTGTTACGGGATACGCCCAATGAGCTTGCCAGGGGAATTTCCATGAGCGCTGCTCCGGGACGCAATTCGCCCTCCAGAATGCGTTGTCGCAGAATGCCTGCAACCTGGTCGGCGACGCTGACCCGATGGATTTGTGAACGTTCCATTGAAAAGAAGGTTGGCGAAAATTGTGCGCCATAATGCCCTCAATTGTTCAAGTTGTCAAGTGTTGAACAATTCACAGGTTCCCCACGAATCATCGAGCGGGTGAAGTTGGGCTCCATTTCCAAAGCTCACGAAAACCCGTTTGCAGCGCTCTCATGTATCATTCCGCTATCGCTGTTGCTATCCGGAGGACGCGATTTCGGAAAGGCTGAAGCCTCATTGGTGCAGATAAACAGAACCTCAGACGCGAGCGCTCATGCATTGCACCCTACCAATGCGTCAGCCCGAAAGTTGTTGTCTGAGAACTGCGCCGAAACCGGGATTTCTGCGCATTGTGCATATTCCCTGATCCGTTGCCACGATGAGGAGCTTTGCGACTTGCTTACAGCAGCACGGAACGCGAAGGAGCGATTTAAACCTCGGGTCATCACTTATTCACCCAAAGTTTTTCTGCCACTGACGAATATCTGTCGGGACTATTGTGGCTACTGCACATTCCGCCGCGATCCAGGCGAGATGGGCGCACACACGATGACTCCCGAAGAGGTCCTGCAAGTTGCGCGTGCCGGCGAAAAGATGGGTTGCACGGAAGCGCTGTTCAGTCTTGGTGACAAGCCGGAACTGCTATTCCCACAAATGCGCGAAACTTTGCGCCACCTGGGCTACAACTCAACCCTGCAATATCTGGAAAAGATGTGCGAGCTGGTACTGCGTGAAACAACTCTGCTTCCTCACCCCAACCCCGGCCTGCTAAGTTCAGAATGGCTGAAGCGATTGGCCGCATACTCTCCCAGCATGGGCTTGATGCTCGAAAGTACGAGCGAAAGTCTGATGTGCTCGGGCGGCGCTCACGATAATGCTCCTGACAAACTACCCTCAAAACGGCTGCGCACGATCGAAAACGCTGGCAAGCTGAGTATTCCCTTCACAACCGGGCTGCTGATTGGGATTGGGGAAACGGCTGAAGATCGAGTCGACACGCTCATCGCCATTCGCAATCTCCACCGCCGCTATGGTCATATTCAGGAAGTCATCGTGCAGAATTTTCGGGTGAAACCCGCAATTCCCATGAGTTCATGGCCTGAGCCCAGTCGCGGGGAGATGCTGCGCGCCGTTGCCGTAGCTCGGTTGCTCATGCCGGACGTTAACATCCAGGCTCCGCCTAATCTTTCTGCTCCCAATTATGAAGAATTGTTAGATGCTGGCATAAATGACTGGGGAGGAGTTTCACCACTGACCCCTGATTTCATCAATCCGGAGGCGCCTTGGCCGCACCTCGAGCAGCTAAAATTGAGAACGGAGATGAAGGGCTACACGTTAAAGCCGCGCTTGCCCGTTTATCCCGAGTTCATAGGCGGGCCGATAAATGGGACCGGATTACTTGCGCAGAGACTCGCAGACGCCATTGATGCCGACGGTTACGCCCGGAGGGCTGCATGATCACAGTGCTGACTGGGGGTACAGGCGGAGCAAAGTTTGTAGACGGTCTACGGCAGATCGTGCCCAGCGAAGAGCTAACCATCATCGTCAATACCGGCGACGATCTGATCTGGTGGGGTCTCTATGTGTCTCCTGATCTCGACTCCATCACCTATGTTCTGGCCGGGCTATTAAGTAAAGAGCGCGGCTGGGGCGTTAAAGGCGACACCTTCCAGTGTCTCCAGGCCATGGGACAACTCAGCCAACCGATTTGGTTCCACACTGGCGATCGCGATCTTGCGGTCCATCTGGTTCGCTCCCAGTTATTGGCTCAAGGCAAGACTCTTTCCGAGGCAACTACGGAAATTGCAAGCAAGCTGGGCGTGACCGCTCGCATCCTGCCGATGAGCGACTCTCGGGTGGAGACGCGAGTCATGACGCCTGTCGGGGAACTAAGCTTTGAAGAGTATTTCGTGCAGCGTTGGTATCAGGATCCAGTCGAGTCCGTGCGCTTCGCCGGGGCAACTGACGCGGAACCGGCTCCGGGAGTTTTGGAAGCAATCCGCTCAGCGGAGATGGTTCTACTTGCTCCCAGCAATCCCGTAACCAGTATTGGCCCTATCCTCGCAGTGCCCGGAGTTCGCGAGGCATTGCGTCAAACGAAAGCGACAATCGGTGCAGTAAGCCCGATCGTCGCCGGAGCAGCCGTTTCAGGTCCTGCAGGCATCCTGATGCAGTCGCAAGGCTTGCCCGTCTCGATTGGCGGAGTTGCCGAAGCGTACCGAGACTTTTTGGATCTGCTCATAGCTGACAACCAAGATTCTCGGGCTGCGGAGGAGGTGCGGCATTCTGGCCTGCGCGTACATTGCACAAATACGGTGATGCGGACGTCCATTGACAAAGCGAATCTGGCGACGTCAGTTCTTCAAGCTTTCGAGCAGCGGAACGCTCACTCAGCGACAGACAACTCATGATCCTGATCCCGGTCAAAGATCTCCGCACTGCCAAGCAGCGGCTCGCCGGCGTGCTTAATCAATCCGCTCGCACGCAGTTGGCGCAGGCCATGATCCATGATGTTTTGGCAACTGTGGCAGGCTGGAGCAACCGGCCTGAAGCGGCAGTCGTAACTTGTGATTCCTTCACCGTTCATCTGGCTGCACAATACCGTTTCCAAATCATTCCGGACAATGAGAACCGCAGCGAGACGGATGCCATCGAGCATGCAACGGCTTTCTGCGAGTCCAGAGGGATTCAAAGCACGCTGGTGATTCCGGGAGATATCCCGCTCGTTCAAGTTTCCGAGCTCGAGCAGATCATTGAAGCTGGCCCTGCAAGGGGAAGTGTTTTGGTTCCTGCCGCAGACGGCCGTGGCACCAATGCCGTGTTGCGAAGTCCGGCGGCACTGTTCCCGCTTAAATTCGGCAACGACAGCTTCAAACCGCACCTCACAGCAGCGATGGCAACGGGCCTGCCCTGCACCACCCTTTGCCTTCCCGGAATTGCGCTCGACATCGACACTCCAGATGACCTGCGAAAGTTGGCTTCTTCCCCTGGAGAGACGCGCTCACAACGACTTGCGCGCCAGTGGGATCTCGCCGAGTTTCCACTGGCTGCAAATGAATGAAAAAGAGCGCAGGAAGCGATGAGGTGCGGATCATCCCCCTCCCATTCGCGGGCGAGGTCAGGCCCGGCGACGCACTGGCGAAAACAATTTTCAATGCGCTTGCAGCTGCACGGCTGAGACTTGCGCCCGGCGATATTCTGGCCGTGAAACACAAGATTGTCTCGAAAGCCGAGGGGCAACTTGTTGAGCTGGACTCGATCCGGCCTTCCCCGAGTTCTCGGGCCTGGGCAGCAAGATTTAGTGTGGACGCTCGGGTCATTGAGCTAGCCTTGGCGGAGAGCAAACGTGTGGTTCGCCGAAAGCGCGGTGTCCTCATCACCGAAACGCGCCACGGATTTGTTTGCGCCAATAGTGGTGTCGATGTATCCAATGTGGATGGAGGACAGCACGCCTTGTTGTTACCCAAAGACGCAGATGCAACAGCAAGTCGTATTCGGCGAGAGATAAAGAAGCAATTCCATGTATCAGTACCGGTAATCATTACCGACAGTTTCGGGCGCGCGTGGCGAGAGGGGTTAACCGAAGTTGCAATTGGAGTCTCCGGCATGAAGGCCGTGCACGACTATCGTGGGCAACGGGATTCCTATGAATATCCTCTGAGAGTGAGTATTGACGCCGTCGCGGATGAACTCGCTTGTGCCGCCGGGCTGGTGTGCGGCAAGTTGGCACGCACTCCGGCGTGTATTATTCGAGGATTCAAATTTCATCCCGGGCAGGGTCAAGCCCGCGATCTAATCCGTCCGGCTAAACAGGATTTGTTTCGGTAAGGAGATCGTCATGGCAGGTAGTCTAATTCCTCCTGAGTTCAAAGATTTCTCCTCGATGGACTGGACGGATGTCTGCTCAGTTGTTTCCCCGCAGGCTCGCCATGCGCTGGAGCGTGTGCTCGAAACGCAAGATGGCGGAGTTCTCTCGCGAGAAGAATGCTGCACGTTAGGAAATGCGGATGGAAACGACCTCCTTGGAATGTTGGTCGCTGCGAATACGCTTCGCCGCGAATTGTCGGGAAACATCGTCACATATGTTGTAAATCGAAATATAAATTTCACTAACATCTGTTTTGTAGGTTGCAAGTTTTGCGCTTTCAGTCGTGGTCCCCGCGAATCCGACACCTATTTCCTGGAACCGGAGCAAGTCGCGAAGAAAGCAGTAGAAGCCCGGGATCTCGGCGCGACCGAAGTTTGCATTCAGGGTGGCTTGCCGCATGGATTACCGCCCTTCTATTACCGCGACATCCTTCGTGCAGTTAAGAGAGCCGTTCCGGGCATGCACATCCACGCCTTCTCTCCCATGGAAATTATGTACGGGATTGAGCTCACGGGAATGCCCTTGACGGAATATCTGTCGATGCTGCGTGATAACGGCCTTGACACGCTGCCCGGCACTGCCGCCGAAATTCTGGATGATGAGGTCCGGCAGGTGCTTTCGCGCAACAAGCTTTCAAGTGCGCAGTGGCAAGAAGTTATTCGCACCGCTCACCAATGTGGAATCCGCACCACATCTACGTTGATGTACGGGCACGTGGAGACGCCCGAACACTGGGTCAATCAAATTCTGCTCCTCCGTGAAATTCAGACTCACACTGCTGGCTTCACCGAATTCGTACCTCTCGGATTCGTGCATTTCAATACTTTGCTCTTCGCGCAAGGCCTTTCACGTCCTGGGCCGACCATTTCGGAGCATCTGAAAATTCACGCTCTCGCGCGTGTGTTGCTTGCCGGGTCTATCAATAATATTCAGGTATCGTGGGTAAAATTGAATCGTGAACTCTCGCAACTATGTCTGGATGCAGGCGCCAACGATTATGGCGGCACCTTGATGGAAGAAAACATTTCGCGGGAAGCCGGCGCCACTGCGGGACAATACACAACGCCGGAAGAATTTCAGCACTTGATTCTGGAGGCGGGTCGTATTCCGGCAGAACGAAACACAACTTATACGCGGCTTAACATCAAGTTGCCCGTCGAACGTTTTGTAGTCGAGCACGCCATGACGCCGGAGTTCGCGTGAACTCTCCTATAGCCATTATTGGCGGAACGGGGCCGCAAGGACGCGGACTTGCATTCCAGTGGGCCAAAGCCGGCGAAACCGTGATCATTGGGTCGCGCGATGATAAACGTGCCGCCACCACTGCGCAGGAACTCGCACAGAACATCGGTTCTGGTGCGAAAATCAGCGGAACCGAGAACTCGGCTGCCTGTGCTGCGACCGATGTGTACGTGCTCACGGTTCCATTTGATGGCCAGGCAGAACTGCTGAAGCAACTCAAGCCAGCGATGAAAGCAGGTTCAATCCTGATCGACGCGACGGTGCCACTGGCTGCCACGGTAGGCGGCCGCGCCACTCGCGTTTTGGGCGTCTGGCAGGGATCGGCAGCCCAGCAATCGGCTGAGTTGGTCCCCAAGGGCGTAACCGTCGTTGGAGCGTTTCACAACATTTCGGCTGAATTGCTAAGCGGTAACGCGGATATTGATTGCGACGTTATCGTCTGCAGCGACGACGAGAATGCACGCAAAATCGCAAGTGATTTGGCGGAAAAGATACCCGGCGTGCGTGCGATCGATGGAGGAAAGCTGGAGAATGCGCGCATTGTAGAACAGATCACGGCATTGCTCATCACCCTGAACATCCGGCACAAAGTGCATTCTGCGGGGATCCGTATTACCGGGCTTCCTCCACGCCCCAGCATCTGAATCGCGATCTAAATCCATGAATGATGCCGCCGATATCGCGATCGAGTTCCGCAAAGTGGCATATGAGTTGAACGGCGGACGGGAACTCCTGCACGATGTCAATCTCCAAGTGCAGCGCGGCGAGACGCTCGTCCTCTTGGGCAGGAGTGGCTCAGGCAAGACCACCACGCTTAAACTGGTGAATCGCCTGCTCTCGCCTACCTCCGGCGAAGTTCTAGTCAATGCCCGTTCCACAGCGCAATGGGACGTCATTCGCTTACGGCGAATGGTGGGGTATGTCATCCAGGATGTTGGATTACTTCCTCACTACACGGTTGAGCGGAATATCGGCCTTGTCCCGAGCATCGAAGGCTGGCCGGCTCAGAAGATTCGTGACCGCGTGCTTGAACTTCTCGCACTAGTAGGACTTGAATCGGAGATTGCTGCACGGTACCCACGCGAGTTATCCGGTGGACAACGGCAGCGAGTCGGCGTAGCTCGCGCACTGGCGGCTGACCCACCATTCCTATTGATGGACGAGCCGTTCGGCGCACTCGATCCCATTACCCGCGCCGAATTACAGAAAGAGTTCGTTGCGCTCCAGGCTCGGCTTAAAAAAACCGTCGTGTTCGTGACGCACGACTTACCCGAAGCTTTATCCCTGGGTTCCCGCATTGTGTTGTTGGAAGAAGGACGGGTTATTGCGATCCACACGCCGACAGAGTTTCTCGCCTCCAAGCAACCTCTCGCATCGGCGTATGTTGCTGCCTTCGGTGCCGGAAATCATTGGAATCACCTCTGAGGTACTTATGAGCCTCTGGCATTTCCTAAACCAAAACCGTTTCGAACTCTTTCAACTGACGGTGGAGCACGTTTGGCTGGTGGGCGTCTCTATGTTCTTCGCGGTTTTGGTGGGGATTCCACTGGGAATTCTGGTGTCGCGCTGGCCTGCACTGAACCGGCCTGTGATTGGCGGAGCGAATATCATTCAGACAATCCCAAGCCTGGCTTTATTCGGTTTCCTCTTGCCCGCGCCTTGGTTTGGAGAACGTGCCGACCGCATGGCCATCCTTGCGCTAAGTCTCTACGCATTGTTGCCCCTGATTCGCAATACTTATGCCGGCATTACGGGCGTGGATCGTTCGATTGTCGAAGCAGCACGCGGTATGGGCCTGACGGATCGTCAACTTCTCTTTCAAGTGCAGTTGCCGCTTGCGCTTGGTGTCATTATCGCCGGGGTGCGCGTTGCGACCGTCATCTCGGTTGGACTTGCCACGATAGCTGCTGCGATTGGTGCGGGAGGCCTAGGTGAGTACATCTTTCGCGGACTTGCCATGGTGAGCAATCAAGTTATCCTGGCCGGAGCCATTCCTGCGGCACTTTTGGCTCTACTCGCTGACTTCACGCTTGGCCAACTCGAGAAGCGATTGACTCCCCGGTGAGTAGCTTGCCTGCCAACGGTCGCATCAAATGGTTGTTTGCGGTTGTGATCTTGTCTTGCCTGCTGACAGGCGCATGTCTCCCCGCGCGAGACAACGTGATCGTCGTTGGCTCCAAGAATTTCACGGAACAACTGATTCTCGGCGAACTCATCGCCCAGCAAATCGAGGCCACAACGCGTCTGCCGGTGGAACGCCGTTTCTATCTTGCTGGGACATTCATCTGTCAGCAGGCCATACTCTCTGGAAGGATCGACATGTATCCGGAGTACACAGGAACTGCCCTGACGGCCATTTTGAAACAGAATCCTGCTGGCAGTTCGGAACAAGTGTACGATCGCGTCAAATCGGAGTATTCAAGCCGCTTTAACTTGGAACTAGGGCCGCCTTTTGGATTCAACGACACGTTCGCCATTGAGGTGCGCGGCGAAGATGCGCAACGTCTTCACCTGAAAACCATCTCGCAGGTGGCGACCTATACTCCGCATTGGAGAGCAGGGTTCGGCTATGAATTCATGGAACGGTCAGACGGCTACAAAGGACTGGCTGCAACTTATGGCCTGCGCTTTGCAGAGCCTCCTCGCATCATGGATTTGGGCCTCCTCTCCCGCGCTCTCAAAGAAAAGCAGGTTGATTTGATCGCCGGGAACACCACAGACGGGCTTATCCCGGCTCTCAATCTGTTTGTTCTCGACGACGATCGACACTACTTCCCTCCTTACGAGGCTGTGCCGGTCATCCGCCAGCAGGTGTTGGTGAAGCATCCAGCAGTTCTGGATGCCGTGTCTGGCCTGGCGGGAAAAATCAACGATCAGGAGATGCGGGAATTGAATTATGCGGTGGATGGGCACCATCGAGACGTTAAAGAAGTTGTCGCCGAGTTCCGGCGCAAGAAGGGTTTGTAGAAAGGCCGAAATGCTTTCGGAGTATGAGAGCCCGGGTTCGAGTACGATAGGCACGCATGCCAGGCAATCGTGACATTGAAATCGCGTGGAAATACCACAACGCCACGAAACACTCCTATGCAAGTATTCGAAATAATCCGCATGCGCTCGATTGGCCTAATAAGCCACTTCTTTACAAGATATATCCGACTCTGGAAGTAACGCGTCTGCCGAGAGAAGCCCGTCAAACAGGTGTTTCAGCACTTTCTGCGCTCAGTTCAACAGGCCTACCGACGCCGCGATCCGCAACCCTGAATTCGGAGACGCTCGCCCAGCTACTATTCCTGTCCGCCGGCATCACAAAAAGTAAGAAATACAACGGCCAGGAAATCTTTTTTCGCGCAGCCGCCTGTACCGGCGCACTCTACGAGATCGAGTTGTACATCATCTGTGGCGATCTCACCGATCTCGCGGCGGGGGTTTACCACTTCGGGGTTGCCGAATTCGGCTTGCGACAATTGCGCGCTGGTGACTACCGCAAGACCCTGGCCAAGAGCATTGGAAATTCCAAGCTGATCCTGGAGGCGCCACTCACGATTGTCTGCACCGGGAATTATTGGCGAAATGCGTGGAAGTACCAGGCGCGAACCTACCGACACTTCGGCTGGGACAATGGCACTATTCTCGCCAACTTACTCGCGGTGAGCACGGCTTTAGGACTTCCTGCGCAAGTGCTGACCGGGTTCATCGATCACGGAGTAAACAAGCTACTCGACCTTGATACCCAGCGGGAGGTTTCTTTCTCCATGGTGAGTTTAGGAAAAGGTCCGTCGAGCACTCAGAAATTGCGCTCGGTGGAACCGCTGGAACTGCCGCTCCTGCCGCTGTCCAAAACAGAGGTGGACTACCCGCTCATGCGCGAGATGCACGAAGCCTCTTCTCTCATTGCGGCTGACGAGTTGCGAGCGTACACAAAAGTTTCAGGTCCGCCTTCGTCATCAGCGACTCAGGCCAAACTGATACCGTTGCCCAGACTTTCCGAATCAGAGTTACCCAACGATGTGATTGAAGAAGTAATCCTCCGGCGTGGGTCGACCCGTCACTTCGCCCAGGTACCTATTACCCTGCCGCAGCTCTCGACTATTCTCGAGCTCGCAACACAGGATCTCCCATGTGATTTTGCCAAGGCGCCTGGCCGACCTTTGAATGATCTTTACCTCATCGCCAACAATGTTGAGGGACTGGCTAGCGGTTCGTATTTCTATGTTCGCAAGCAGCACTCGCTGGAACTGCTCCGCCACGGGAATTTTCGCAAGACGTCCGGCTACTTGGGCTTGGAGCAGCAGCTTCCATCCGATGCAAGCGTCAACATCTTCTTTCTCGCGGATCTTGCAGGCATCCTCTCCCGGTACGGCAATCGCGGCTATCGTGCTACGCAGCTGGAGGCCGGCATAGTTGGAGGGAAGCTCTATCTCGCTGCCTATGCTCAGAAACTCGGGGCGAGCGGTCTCACCTTCTACGATGATGATGTCGTGCAATTCTTTTCGCCGCACGGCGCGGGCAAAACCGCGATCTTCTTAGTTGCTTTGGGTAAGAGTGTCTGAACCGTATTCACACCAGCAGCATCTTCCGATGTTAGTTTTGGTAACTACCACGGCGGCAACTCCGGATTTTGGAACTTTAGACCGAGTCTTCAGGAACTCACAGAAGCATGGATCGTGAGGCACACGACTGCTGCCGGGTGCGACGTGCGCTTCTACAGAAATGCCACATTTAAAAATACGCGAACAGCCCGATACCCAAACAGCGCAGCTGAGATCATCGTTTTAAATTTTTCTTAAACTTCCTCCTCGTCGAACAATTCACACCGCGATTTAACAAGAATGTTAATACCCCAACTGTGTGGCACAGCAGTTGCACCGCGCTGTGGTAGTCAATGCTGTTGTGTTCTGGAGGCTGTGTTGCACGTTGTGGGGGATGTTTCCAGCAAGGATCCGTATTCGGGTTCATTCTTCCGAGTCTGTAACTCTGATCGCGACTTCTCTGGATTCGCTGTCTTTCTGCATGGCTGCTGACGTTGAACTCAGAAGCGCCAGCTAACACCGTGCCGGTCTTCCTTGTTCCGATTCTGCTCAGCTCAATTGACGGAGTTTTCTGTGGAGGAGAAAGTAAGATGAATCGCAAGCAAGTCTTTTCTACCGTTCTGGTGATAACAGCGTTGCTCGCATTGGCCGCCTTTGCGGTCAGCGCCTTCGCCCAATCTGTTACCACCGGCGACGTCGCAGGTACGATTCAGGATCCATCCGGTGCAGTCGTACCGAACGCAACCATCACGCTCCGGAACGAATCGACCGGAGTAAATCAGACGACCAAGAGCAACAATAGCGGGGGCTACCGCTTCACGCTGCTGCAACCAGGGCGTTATACGGTGACGGCGACGCAGCAAGGGTTTGGCAGTGTCGCTCAGGCGGCCCAAGTTGGCGTAGGTCAAATCAGTACCGTAAACATACAGCTGGCCGTCGGACAGGCAAGTCAGACCGTGGAAGTGACTGCGGCTGCTCCATTGCTACAGACGGAAACTGGCAACATCTCAACAACGTTCAATACACAACAGATCGAAAACGTGCCGAATCCTGGCAACGATATGACCTACGTCGCGCAAACTGCGCCTGGCGTGGCTATTAACTCCTCTAGTGGCGGCGGGTACGGCAATTTCACCGCTTTCGGATTGCCTGCGACCTCGAACCTATTCACCGTCAATGGCAACGACAATATGGATCCCTACCTGAATCTGAATAATTCAGGCGCGACCAACCTGATGCTCGGGGCCAACGAAGTCCAGGAGGTCGCGGTGGTCAGCAACGGATACACGGGACAATATGGCCGCCAGGCCGGTGCGCAGGTCGACTACGTGACCAAGTCGGGTACCAACGCATTTCACGGCAATGCCAGATACTGGTGGAACGGCCGCTATTTGAATGCGAACGACTGGTTTGCCAACCATGAAGGCGCGCCGCGTCCGTTTGAAAACAACAACCAGTACGCCGCTTCTCTCGGCGGACCTATCGTAAAAGACAAAGCGTTCTTCTTCGTTGGAACCGAAGGTCTGCGCTATGTGCTGGGAACCAGCAATCAGATCTTCGTTCCCACACCCGCATTTCAGTCAGCTGTGTTAGCGAACCTGCCAGCGTTCGGCTCTTCCGCTTCGGTGCCGTTTTATCAACAGCTATTCAATGTGATGAACGGAGCGCCGGGTCTGAACCGCGCCGTTCCAGTCACTGACGCAACGGATGCCACAGGCACCTTGGGCTGCGGAGATCTGAATACGTTTGATCCGGCGACGGGTAATGCTGGGGTGGTTCCGGGCTTTACGCAATTCGGAGCCGGAGGCCTACCTTGCGCCAATACCTTCCGTTCCACGGTCGGCGCCCCTTCATCGGAGTGGTTGCTGTACAGCCGCGTGGACTTCAATGCCGGTAACAACGACAAACTGAACCTGCGTTTTAAAACCGACCATGGCGTTCAGGCGACCTACACCGATCCGTTCAACGCGGCGTTCAACGCCACCAGCAACCAGCCTCAGTACGAAGGGCAGCTGACCGAAACCCATATCTTCAGCCCCAACGTGGTTAACAATTTCATCGCGTCCGGCAGCTGGTACAGCGCTATGTTCGTGATGCCGCAGGCAGCGCAGGCAAAAGCACTGTTCCCATTTGCCATTCAAAGCTTCGATGCTCCCTTTGGAAACAACACGCTCGATCTCGTCATGGTGGGCGGCGAGGCTTGGGCATTCCCACAAGGCCGCCGAGTTACGCAATACCAGTTCGTGGATGACATTTCAGTCACCAAAGGAAATCATTCGCTGAAATTCGGAACGAACTTCCGTCGCAATGACATCACCGATGCCATCTTCGGAACGTACACCACACCAAGGTTGCGAATCTTCTCCAACACTGATTTCGTAACTGGGTTTATTGATCAAATCCGTCAGCGCTTCCCCCAGCGCCTGGAGCAGCCTCTTGCCATCTGGAGCGCTGGACTCTACGGCCAGGACGAGTGGCGCGTTACTCCAAAACTCAAATTCACCCTGGCGCTCCGTGTGGATCGCAACTCCAACGCAGTCTGCCAGACCAACTGCATTTCGCGTCTTGCCGACACCTTCCAGCAGTTGAATCACGATCCCTCGGTTCCCTACAACCAGATGATTCGCTCCGGTCTGCACCGTACGTTCCCGGGTTTGCAGGCAGTCGCTTGGCAACCAAGGTTCGGCTTTGCGTGGAACCTGGCGCAGAACACGGTCCTGCGTGGTGGAGTGGGCATCTTCTCCGATCTTTACCCTGCCGATTTGGTTGATAGCTTCGCCGCGAACTCGCCTAGTCGGAATCAATTCACTCTCGCCGGTTTGCCCCTGGCTCCGACGGAGGTCGGCAGCGCAACATCGACCATCGCGGCCTGCAACACGGCATTCAACTCAACCTTTGCTAACGGCGGCACCCTGGCCGATTTCACCGCCGCAGCCCCGACAGGCTGCCGTGCGCCTGACTTCAATTCCGTCAATAACAAGGTATTCAACCCGACATTCCAGGAGTGGAACCTCGAAGTGCAGCAAGGCTTGGGAAAGAATTCTTCGGTTAGCTTGAACTATGTCGGGAATCACGGGTACCACATATTCGTCTGGAACCAACTCGTGAACGCTTTTAATGATCCCGCTACGGGCGTCACAGCCCCGGGTCTTCCCTCTGCGGCTCCCGATCTTCGTATCCGGAACGTCCAGAACCTCTATAACGGTGCAGTCTCAAACTATAACGGCCTGACCGCATCTTTCAGCCAGAGAGCCGTCGCAGGCTTTTCGTTCCAGCTGAATTACACCTGGAGCCACGCCATTGACGAAATCTCGAATGGCGGAATCAACCCATTTAGCCTGAACGACAGTATTGTCGGCCAGATCAATCCCTTCAATCTGCGAGCCCAGAACTATGGCAATGCAGACTATGATGTACGGCACAACTTTACTGCGAGTTACCTGTGGCAAATTCCGTTCCGGTTCAGCAACGGATTCCTGCAGCAGGCTCTTGGCGGGTGGACCATTGGCGGCACCTTCTTTGCTCACTCTGCTTATCCCTACACGGTGCAGGATTTTGCTGCATCTTTCGGGAACGGCGCGACTGCGAACATCGTGGGTACCAGTCCTCTGCCTGACTACTTCGGTGGTGGCCGGCAGTTTGGCTGCAATACTCCAAGCACTCCCTGCCTGTTACCGACCCAGTTCACTCCGCCGGGAACGGAAACCAGTTTCGGCAACCAGCGCCGGAATTCCTTCCGTGGCCCCGAATACTTCAACAGCGACTTCAATATCCGTAAGGACTTCAGGATTCGCGAACGGATGAACTTTGGGATCGGAGCCACTGCGTACAACGTCTTCAATCACCCCAACTTCGCCAATCCGATCCATGACGTTTCGTCGGGATCGACGTTTGGGCTCATTCAGAGCACGGTCACTCCTCCGACCAGCCCGTACGGCGCATTCGTAGGGTCGGCCGTATCTGGACGAATCCTTCAGGTGAATGCTCAAGTGAGCTTCTAGGCTCATTGTGGCGACTCAGTAAGCGCCAACTGAAAGGCGGTCCGTCCACCCGGACCGCCTTTTTTCCTTTCGCCCCGTGTGCGAGCTCACCTTGCAACGTGATCCCGGTCACACCCTGATGGGCATTCAGCCGCGATAATCGAGTGGGGTTCGGGAGTCGAAAAACTCCTGCCCGGTGGGGTTATGTCCACAAAAGGCACAGTTTCTATCATCGTGGAGCGCTGTAAAGCGTGTGGTTTCTGCGTGGAGTTCTGTCCCACGAAAGTGCTTGCTCTCTCCTCAGCTTTCAATTCCAAGGGCTACCATCCTCCTCATGTGATTGCGCCGGAAAAGTGCAGCGGCTGCGATCTCTGCGGCATGTATTGCCCCGATTTTGCTATCTACGGCCATCGAATCAACACGGGCCCGAACGCGGAGAAGAAGCCATGAAAGCTGACCCTCGTGGCGTGCTTACGGGAGTTCATTTCATGGACGGGGATCATGCTTGCTGTGAGGGCGCTTTGGCCGCGGGCGCTCGCTTTGCGGCCGGATATCCAATTACCCCCTCCACCGAGGTCGTAGAGCGGTTTGCGGCCCGCGTTCCCACCGTGGGCGGCTGCTTCATTCAAATGGAGGACGAGCTGTCAGCCTCGATTGCGTTGCAAGGCGCAGTGTGGGGCGGTGCAAAGGCTTTTACGGTGACATCCGGTCCTGGTTTTTCTCTCATGATGGAACACATTGGATACGCCGCCATGACTGAGACTCCGTGCGTATTCGTAGACGTGCAACGTGGAGGGCCCTCCACCGGACTCCCCACCCTGCCTGCGCAGGCGGACATGATGCAGGCCCGCTGGGGATCCCATGGCGACTACCAGGTCATTGCACTTTGTCCTAACTCTCCCCAGGAATGCTTCGATTTGACGATTCGTGCCTTCAACCTGGCCGAGCAGTTTCGCGTCCCCGTATTGTTCATGATGGACGAAGTTGTGGGACACATGACCGAAAAAGTGGTTATCCCCACAGCTGATCAGATCGAGGTGGTCGAGCGCAAGCACACGCGCAAATCCACCGCTGAATATCTTCCTTATGCAACCAACGGTGATCTCGTACCCGAGATGGCACATGCTGGCGAAGGATACAAGTTCCATGTAACTGGGCTCACGCACGATGAACGCGGATATCCCAATATGACGGCTGCTGTGCAGGAAAAGCTGGTAACGCGGCTGCAAAACAAAGTTCGGGATGCGCATGAGCAAATCGATCTCTGGGAAGAAGAAGACCTGGAACTGGCGGAGGTCGTTGTCATCTCCTATGGAATTACTTCGCGAGTCGCACAGCGAGCCATCGAGGTTGCCCGTCGCCGGGGGTTACACATCGGAAAGCTTCGGCTTATCTCAGCTTGGCCGTTCCCGGAGAGAAAGATTCGCGAGTTGGCCCGAACCGTCAAAGCCCTGGTCGTCCCCGAGCTTAATCTGGGCCAGATGGTGCATGAGGTGGAACGCGCCGCAGGCGGAGCATGCCGCGTACTAGGCGTGCCTCATGCCGGGGGAGGCGTTCACCGGCCTGACGACATTCTGGGTGCGATTGTGGAGGCCGTGCAATGAGCGCCGTCAATCCTGTCGAAACATTCCTGCGGATGGACCGCATTCCGCATATCTGGTGCCCAGGCTGCGGGATTGGCACCACGGTGAATTGCTTCGCGCGCGCTCTGCTCGATTCCAAGATCGACCTGGATTCTGTCGCGCTGGTGTCAGGGATAGGGTGCACGGGGCGAGTTGCTGGCTACGTAAAGCTCGACTCCTTCCACACGACCCATGGTCGCGCGATTCCCTTTGCAACGGGATTGAAGCTGGCTAATCCTAAGTTGAACGTCATCGTATATTCCGGCGACGGTGATCTGGCGGCTATCGGCGGCAATCACTTAATCCATGCAGCGCGTCGCAATGTCGATTTGAAAGTGATCTGCGTTAACAATCTGACCTATGCAATGACGGGCGGTCAGACCGCGCCAACTACGCCGGAGCACGCGATTACCTCGACGTCGCCTTACGGCACCTTCGAACCAGCCTTCAACCTTCCCCATTTGCTGGAAGCGGCGGGCGCGGTGTACGTAGCTCGGTGGACGACCTTCCACGTCCGGCAACTGGCGCGATCCATGGCAGAAGTTTTCAAGAAGAAAGGCTTCTGCTTTGTTGAGGTGCTCTCGCCTTGTCCTACTCTCTACCAAAGGCGCAACAAAATGGGAGATGGCCTCGACACCATGAAGTTTTACAAGGAAAAGAGCAAAGTTCGAAACGAAGCGCCCACAGGTGAGGTGGGTCTTACGCTCAACGGTGAAATCGCCGTCGGAAAGTTCGTGGATCGCGATCGCCCAGACTACGCGTCGCTTATGCGCTCCCAACTCGCAGGGACCCTGGGCGAACGCTATGTGGAACCGGAGCAGGTATGCAGCTAACCGAGATTCGTATTGCTGGGTTCGGTGGTCAGGGTGTAATCCTCTCCGCCATGATCCTGGGCAAAGCTGCTTCGATTTACCAGGACGGGTTCGCCACCATGACCCAGAGCTTCGGCCCAGAAGCTCGTGGAGGCGCGTGCAGCGCGCAATTAGTAATCTCTGGCAGTCCAGTGCTCTACCCTTATGTGACCCGACCGGACATTCTCGTCATCTTGTCTCAGGAAGCGTACACGCGCTTTGTACCGGAACTGAAAGATGGTGGCACATTAATCGTGGAGCGCGATCTGGTCCGCCTCACCGACTTGAAACCGAACACTCAGGTTTACAGTATTCCCGCCACCCGCATTGCCGAAGAATTGGGCAAACGCATGGTTCTCAACTCCGTCATGGTTGGTTTTTTCACTTGCGTCACCCAATTACTAGACGCGGTCGCAGTTCGCAAGGCCGTGGCCGACTCCGTCCCGGTTTCGTTCCGCGAGTTGAACTTGAAAGCTTTTGAGGCAGGCCTTGAGTATGCCTCGAAGATGGCAACTTTGGCCGAGCACACCGAATCCGAACACGTGTACTCCGAGGAGTAGTTAAGTTAATCGACCACTCGTGTGGTCATCCCCTGCGAGGGCTCGCCGCCAGCACTGGCCTGTGCCAGTATGAGCTGTCTGGCTTCGACTCGGAGGTTAGGCAGCCTCATGCCAAACAGAATCGCACCCCCGACACAAGCTATGGCTCCGAGTGCCACTGTGACCGCCGCACCGACCCTATCGGCCAAAGCACCCGCCATGAGCGCGCCGAACGGCGCCATTCCCATGAACATCATGGAATAGACAGCCATCACGCGCCCGCGTAACTCGTCTGGAACCATGGCCTGAATTAGCGTGTTCGAGGAAGACATTTCCAGCATCATGCAGAAGCCAACTGGCACGAGCAGAGCGGTCGACAACCAAAAGTTCCGAGAAAACGAGAACAGGATGAGCGACACCCCAAACCCGCCGCATGAAATAGCTATCCACTTGCCTAAGCCCTGCAAACCAGACCGGGAAGCCAATGTAAGCGCTCCGAGCAAAGCTCCCACTCCCGTAGCTCCCATCAGGATGCCAAGGCCTCTTGCTCCGCCCTTAAGGATTCGGTCGGCAAAAACGGGCATCAGCACTGAATAGGGCATCGCCACCAAGCTAACCAACCCCAGCAACAGCAGCAACGTGCGGATGGGGCCCGTCCTCTTAACGAATTGAAAACCCTCGAGCATGTGTTGCAATTGCGAACCTGCCGCCGCCAATTTTCGAGGGGTTTCCACTCGCATCAAGAGCAAACCAATGATCACAGCGATATAGCTCACAGCGTTGGCGAAAAAACACCAACCCTCGCCAATGCCTGCCACCAGCACCCCGGCAATTGCTGGACCCACTATGCGAGCGCCGTTGAACATTGAAGAATTCAATGCGATGGCGTTCATCAGGTCGTCTTTTCCCACCATGTCGACGAGAAAGGACTGTCTTGCAGGAATATCGAAGGCATTCACCACACCGAGCAAAGATGCCAGAACAAAAATGTGCCAGACCTGAACCGTTTTGGTCAGAGTCAGTCCGGCGAGAATAAAGGCGAGCACCATGGATGAAACTTGCGTCCCAATTACGACTCGATGTCGATTGTGACGATCCGCTGTCGTGCCGCCGAGCGGCGCAATGAGAAACACGGGAATCTGTGCCGCAAACCCTACGGCTCCCAGCAACAAAGAAGATCCCGTCAGACGATAAACGAGCCATGACTGAGCGATGTTCTGCATCCAGGTGCCCACCAGCGAGATAAGCTGGCCACTGAAGAACAGCTGGAAGTTGCGGTGTCTAAGCGCACGCAGCGTCACGGGCAACCGTGAACTGGCCACAGTCTCGTCAGGCGTGGGAGCCTTCACCGGATTGGAGAATTCGCTCGGTGGCACTAGGAGCTTTGTACCTCTTCGAAAGAAAGGGGGAGCTTGGCGCCCAAAAACATGTCCCGCAGTCCTGGCTGAATCAGCCGCATCCGGGCCAGCAGTTTTGACACTTCCCGAGCACTGGAATCTGCGATAGAGTTGCCAAGCTCTTGCTCTGGCCGCCAATGGCCGCCGGGCTCTGCCAGTATAACGGCACGCGGGAGCACACGTTTCGGGACTCGGTCTTCCTTAGAGAGGCGATCAGCATGACTACCAGCCCAGTTCGCCATGAACGTCGCGCAGCACAAAGGTTCGAATATCAGATTCCAGTCTCGCTCAAAATCGGGGGCCAGGAACGGGAAGAGCGAGGCTGTACTCAGAATCTCTCTGCTCGCGGCGCCTTCTTCTACACCGACTGCCCCATCGCAGAAGGGGCAACTATTGAAATAACCGTGTTGATGCCGGCTGAAATAACACTGGCCGAAAGTATGCGAGTACGCTGCCGTGGCAGAGTGCTGAGGGTTCTCCATGCCGAAGGGGACAGCAGAATCGGTGTGGCGGCGCAGTTGGAAGGTTATGAATACCTCGCCGAAGCGGTTACTGCTGCGGCAGAAGGCAGCTTCGCACGAATCTCGTCATTGCATGAGCAAGCTGAGCTGAGCGACAGAAACGCGGTCAGTCCCTTACGAGGTAATCGGTAAGGCCGCGGCACGCCGTTTTCGCGTTTCTTCTACGACGCTGCTGCCAGTTGTTCCGATCGATGCTGCAATCGTCCTAATCGGCTGACCAAGCCGGTTAGATTCTCGTACGAGCTAGAGACAGCACTGGGCGATACGCTCAGCCCGGGCAAGACCCGTCTCGCTCGCAGCTTCATTGCTGCGGAGAGAGCATAGATTCGTATTCGTAGAGCAGATTCGACCAATTCCCGTCCGGCATTTGCGATTTCAGGATCAGCACTGGCTCGAGCCGCTTCGCCCAGCCGCAAGAGTAGCGAGGCGTTCTGCGCCACACACTGCACGTACTCGACAGCGGCTCCGATTCGCTCCTTCTGAACCACACGAAAGACCTTTGCCGGGAGGTTACTCCGCAAAAATTCCTCTTCTTCGGCCGCAACGAGATTGCGAAATGCGAGTAAGTCGACCGGGCGTAGCTTACCTTCCAATTCGGCGACATCAGTGACAGTTCCACTTCTGCCGCGCGCCGCCATAATTAGCGCCCCCATTGCAAGTAGCGCAAAACCGACGAGTATGACGGTAATGATCATCGCTCTAGCAACCTTTGTAGTTCCAAGTTCCAGGACTCCAGCTGGTGATTAGGTACGGTCTTCATCGCCACTGGGACACGCTGCCGCGCTAATGCATATCCGAGCCAAATCAATACCGAACAGTGATATGCGGCCATATCAATGGCGTCCGCGGATTTAATGTAAGAGAGAGCCAAAAGCGCCGACATGGCAAGTTGCACGGACAAATAAAATGCTAGCCCAGAAGCAATTCCAAACACGAAACTGCGCCAGGAAATTCGGAAGTAATAGGAGAACAAGAAAAGGAATAGGAGTAACCCGCACTGCACCATTGACCCCGCGCGATAGGTGGCAACGGACATGGAAATCAGTCCTGTTGTGTACTGCGGAACTGGGCCGTAAACGGCCACACCCAAGGCTCCCAGCAAAAGACTAATGAGGACGGTATTTCCTAAAGCAGAACTAACCCGTTGCAGGCTTTCGTAAGGCTTCAGTGAGACATGGAAAATCTCGTAAATGACAGCGAAGCGTAGGATGATGCTCAAGATCGCATCGACGTCCAGCGCAACGTGGTACGACTTCCCACTAATCTGGGGCGAATGGTTCAATAACAGTAGAACCGCATTGCCTAGGATCTGGTAAATCGTGTAGGTGAGGAACCAGGGAAAATCGCGATGTAACTTACGCTTAAAGATTACGATCGCTAGGGGAATCTGCAGCAGGTGCGGCGCGATCCACAGATAATACCAAAGTAACGAATGGGGTTCCATCTGGGGGAAACTATACCCCTTTGCGTGCCGAAGATGAATACCTTCGCGTCAGCCGAGGATCGCGCCGAATGCCCTTCTACTTGCAATTCCCTCCGGTCGGTGGACAAGTCCTCGGATTTCCGTCCGGCGCAGCCAAACTGACGGGTGCCAAAGCTGCCAGCATAAGTGCGGCAAGTAGAATTCGCAGAGCTTTTTTCACGGTAGAACTCCTTTTCTGAAGTGAGTTACCGTGCTAATGTGCTGCGAGACGCGTGCGATAGCTAAATATCGTGGGCTGTGTTTAAGTTTCGGAAACTAGAACAAGTGCCGTGACTTTACTCTCTGTAGCTGATGACATAGTCGTTAATACTCTATCCGTTATCCCTGGGCTACTCGGCCGGCTGGAATATCTCTCTGGGTTAAAGGGAAGGGATGGCTACGCACATTGGGGCTTAAGCCGGGTGTATGGCGAGCGGGTCGCGCACCAAGCCCTTAGCGAGGCCCATGGATTCCTGCTCTCCGAAGTCTTGCGAACTCCCTTACGAAAGCTGGTAAGTGAGGTTGAAGTAGCCTGCGCGAGTAGCGATCGCGCACCCTCTGCCTATTTAAAGCAACTCTATGAGAATTATCCGAGCCTTCTGCCGGATCAGGTGGGAGGCGGTTCAGTCCGCCACTTCAGTTCAGTGCTGCACGCTCTTTCGGCTCTGGCTGCTGTTCCGTCGCCCGCCACTCGCCGAGTCGCATAGCGACACCCACCACTTGTCCAATAATCTCTGCGTCTTGCGGATGCCTGAGCATTTTGATGGGAACAGGTGAGAGCGGGTGAGGCTGTAAGACAATAAGGTCGCCCTTGATCGCGCACCAGCAGCAGACATGCCCGGAACGCGTTTCGACAAAGTAGATGGGCCGTTCATATTCCGAGCGCCACTGCCCTTGAATGACTTTGTTCTTCGACTCGTCGATCTGAACAAACGACCCCGGTGGTAGTAACGGATACATACTGAAGTCTTCAGTACCAATGTAGCCGTACGTGAAACTCGTCTGCGCGAACTGTGCCAGATAGGCCAAAGGAACCAAGCCCCATTGCTCTACCATACGCCCTAAATTCGCCGTCTTACGCGGATCAAAGCCGGGATCCATCCGGACTGGAATTCTCAACTCCGTCGAGCTCTCCAACGCTTCCGCACGGTGCGACTTGGGCGGTGACACCACATTGAAGTCTGCGATCACTTCGTTGAAATGGACGCCGTACCAGGACAGAACTGTGCGCAGGTCGCAGCGATAAATAACCGCTAGGGAATAGAGACGAAAGACGCTGGGAACGATGCCCTTGGTTTCAATGTCGGACAGTCGGCTTAAGGAGATCGCGTAGTCATCATTGGCATGCTTCGCCGCAATGGCGGCACTCGCCATCTCAACATCCCGCATCGTAAGTCCCAACTGCTCTCGTGCGATACGTAACTGTTGCCCCGCCGCAACCATGCACTCTCCTTGAGGCAAACTGGAAAAGTATCATACCGCTAAACGCCAACAAAGTGCCGTTTATCATTTGTGTAATAAAAGGGCCCTATTTGGGACTCTGCTTTGGCGGATTTTTTGATGTCTGTTCTATTTTCAGAACAGACGCCCAAGTCGAGCTTGCCTGTCCCCAAGGCTCACATCTGCTCTTGTTCCATTTTTCCGAAATTTCAGTGCCTGACATGCTTCCCAACCGTTGCCTCTTGGCTTAGAATGCAGAGTAAGACGTCCAGGTCTCCTGCGTTTCATGCCAGCTCCTCATTCAGTTTTCTCCGCGTCTATGCCTGAGAGGTTACCTCAGTCACTTGGTCCGAAGGCCGTATGTGCATAATATGCAGATAGTTAGAGAGAACACCGAGGATCGAGGTATGCACGGCATAGCGGTCGCGCTTCTGTCAGAAGACAGAGAACGCCTGGGCGTATTGCAACACCGCCTGGAAAGCACCACCTTGGGTCGCTCGGTATTCAGTCAAAGCAGCTTTCCATCCGGACCGACTGACCCGATACTACGTCAGATACAGGACCTACGCGCAGAAGTCGTGCTGCTGGAGATCGATCCCGCGCGTTTGGCACGGGCTATCGGCGCCATCGAACTTCTCAAAAGCAACACCAACGACCTGGCAATCTTCGCCTTGGGCGAGATGAACCATCCGCCCGCCATCGTTGCGGCAATGCGAGCCGGAGCTTGCGAGTACCTGGAACGGGATGGTGATCCTGCTTCGTTGCAAGACGCGCTGGCTCGTTTGGCGACCAGCCGGTCCCGTATGCAAAATGCCGCCGGTCGAGCCCGCGTCTTCACCTTCCTTAACGCCAAGGGGGGATCGGGTGCGACGACCATCGCCGTGAATACTGCTCTGGCTCTGCAGGAGAATCACGGCCCCACTGTACTCATTGACTTCGGAATTCTCGGACACGCCGCTCTTCATTTGAATGTGCGGCCGGCATTTGGACTGACAGACGCTCTGCAGAACCTGCACCGAATGGATACTGGCTTACTGGACGGCTTCATCACGCGTTGCAAACGTGACCTGAGCCTTCTGGCCGGCCTGAAGCAATTCATGCCGCTGAACCCGACTGGCGCGGAATTGGCTCGCTTGTTTGACCTGCTTGTGTCGCATTACCGGTACGTGGTTGTCGATTGTTCCAGTCGGACCGACGACATTAGCCGCTTGATGTGCGATCTTTCGGATCAGATTCTCCTGGTGGCGCAGACCGATGTGTCTGCTCTGTGGAGTGCTGGCCGCATCCAGTCGTGGCTCGCGGAATCGAACAGCCGAGAGAAGTTGGCCATGGTGCTGAACCGTTACAAAAAAATTCCAGGATTCACCGATGAAGATGTGGAACGAGGAACGAACTGTCGGGTTCTCTGGAAGGTGCCCAACAACTACCACTCGGTTGCAGGTGGAATCGATCGCGGTGAGCCAATTCTTTTACAGGATAGTGAGATCAGCCGCTCAGTTCGCGGACTAGCCTCAGCACTGGTTGAAGCTGGTTCTCCCGAGAACGGGGCTTTTGGTGCGGAACAACGCACTGATTTGCGCAAGCGAGTGACGGCGCGCTTTTTGCCTTCGCCTTTGCGGGCAGGCCAGTAGCGCCCGTATTCCTTCCAGCCGTTCCGGATTTCTTTCATCTTCCACGATCAGTGTT
>Ga0207657_10000736_pt1 | contig 34737 bp, 28 predicted proteins | sample KBSC33metaG_FD_184316 | JGI IMG/M metagenome (GOLD analysis project Ga0207657, IMG submission 184316) | Corn rhizosphere microbial communities from Kellogg Biological Station, Michigan, USA - KBS C3-3 metaG (SPAdes) (version 2) | ecosystem: Host-associated > Plants > Roots > Rhizosphere > Soil ...
TTCTCGACGGCGCAGAAGCTCGACAAGCTCGGCATGCGCGGCTCCAACACCTGCGAGCTCGTCTTCGAGAACTGCGAGATTCCCGACGCCAATCGCGTCGGTGAAGTGAACGAAGGCGTGCGCGTGCTGATGAGCGGCCTGGACACCGAACGCCTCGTGCTTTCGGGCGGACCTGTCGGCCTGATGCAGGCGGCGATGGACATCACGCTGCCGTACGTGCGCGAGCGCAAGCAGTTCAATGCACCGATCGGCACGTTCGGCATCATGCAGGCGAAAATTGCCGACATGTATACATTGCTGCAATCTTCGCGTGCGTATGCCTACATCGTTGCGCAGGATTTCGATCGCGGCGTGAAATCGCGCATCGATCCGGCCTCGTGTTTGCTGCACGTGTCGCAAAGCGCGGTGCAGGTCGCTCTCGAAGCGATCCAGGCGCTCGGCGGCAACGGTTACATCAACGAATATCCGGCCGGGCGCATCCTGCGTGACGCCAAGCTCTACGAGATCGGCGCCGGCACGAATGAAATCCGCCGCATGCTGATCGGGCGCGAGCTGTTTCACGGCAAGTGGTGAAACAAGCTTGAACTAACGCCTCTGCGGGCATTTGCCTTGCCGCACCTTGGGCGCGGGCGTAGACTCGGGCGGTCCGCGCCGTGGGGGCGCCGTCACAGGTAGGGGTTAAAACATGTCACGTTCGATGCGCGCCTTTCGCCGCAAGCCACTTTCCGTTCTCGTCCAGATCGCGTTGCCCGCGATGTTCGCCGCGCCGATGGCGCACGCGATCACTTGTAACGTCAACAGCACCTCTGACGATCCGTCTACCGCCAGTGCAACCGTGACTGCAGCGACCACGACCGGTACGCTGCGCGATTGCATTCTCGCGGTGAATCTCGCCGCCGGTTCCAGCGGCGCGCCGAATGGCCCACACACCATAGCGACCTCCGGCGTGCAAGGCGCGACCATCACACTCGCCGATTCACTGCCGTTGATCTTCAACAACGTCGCGATCGGCGGCGGCGCTCCCGTAACGATCGCAGGCGGCGGACATCGCATCTTCCTGGTTTCCGGATTGCCCGATTCCACCGTCGTCCCCGAACCGGACCGCGACGGCGCGCAGGCGATCACCGTGAGCCTCAACAGCCTCATCCTGCAGAACGGCGGAGCGCAGGGCGGCAACGGCGGTGCCGGCGGCATGGGTGCCGGCGGAGCGTTGTTCGTCAACAAGAATGCGACCGTGAACCTCAATCAGGTGAGTTTCAGCGGCAACTCCGCCACTGGCGGCAACGGTTTTCAAGCCGGTTACAACTCCGGCGGCGGCGGCATGGGCGGCGGCTCGAGCTATTCCCAGGGCGCCGGGGGCTTGGGCGGAACGTCAACTGACAACGCCGGCGGTGGTATCGGTACGAACAGTTCCGGCGGCACCGGCGGCAATTTTGGCGGCACCGGCGTAGGCCAGATCAGCAACGCGCAAAATTTTGGCACGGGCTTCGGTCCGGGCGGATATATGGGCGCCGGCGGCATCGGTGGTGGCGGCGCTTACACGCTCAACGGCAGCGGTACCGGTGGCTTTGGCGCGGGTGGCGGTGCAAACAGCGCCGGCGGCTTCGGCGGTGGCGGCGGCATGCAGAGCGGTGAAGGTGGCGGCGCGGGTGCCGGCGGCTTCGGCGGCGGCGGCGGCACGGGACGTCAGGGATTCTTCGGTTTCGCGAACGGCTATGCCGGCGCGGCGGGAGCCATCGGTGGTTTCGGTGCCGGTGGCGGCGGCGGTGGCGGCGGCGGCGGATGCCAGGCGCCGGGAACTCCCGGCAGCGGCGGCGTCGGCGGCAATGGCGGAGTCGGCGGCGGCATCGGCGCAACCGGCGCTCCGGGTTACGCCTGCCCTGGTGCGGGCAGCGCGAGCGGCACCAGCGGCGGCGGTGGCGGCGGTGCGGGCTTCGGTGGCGCCGTGTTCGTGCGCGCCGGAGGGACGCTCAATGTCACGGCCAACGCCGGAACTTTCGAAACGGCAGGCAGCGCCAGCGGCGGACCCGGCGGTGCTGGAGGATCGCAAGGCGCTCCCGCAACCGCGGGCAGCGGCGCAGCAGCAGGCGCCGGCTTGTTCTTCATGAGCGGATCGATCGTGAACTTCAATGTCGCCGGCAATGTGGTGATCGACGATGCCGTGGACGACGACAGTCCTCTTGCCCTGCCCGGCGGCAGCTACACAGCCGGCAGTGGCGCAGGCAACACGATCAATTTGGGCGGCAATGGCACATTGACGATGAACGGCAACGGCTCGGTCGGCGTCGTTGTCGCCAACGGCACGCTCGGCGGCGGCGGCACGGTCGGCGATGTCGAGCTGGACGCCGCTGCCGATGGCTACATCGCTCCGGGCAATTCGCCAGGAACCCTGCACGCGCACAGACTGCGCTGGAAAGGTGGTACGTCTCCAACCGGGGGCGGCATCAAGTTTCAGCTCGGCAGCTCCAGCAACCCCGGCAATTCCGATCTGATGCAGATGGGTACTTCGTTGGACAAGGACACCAGCACGGGTTCCACCTACGTGTTCCACTTCGGCGACGGCACGGGCACTCCTACTCCGGGCGCCGATTACGTGCTGATGAGTTTTGCCACGACCACTTTCTCGGCAAGCGATTTTTCGTCCAACTACTCCGGCGCCTTGTCCAACGTCACGGGCACGTTTTCGATCGGTCCGAACCCGGCCGCCGCTCCCGTTCACGGAAAAGCGCCGGCGGCACTGCCGCCGAATGCCCTGATGTTCCATGTCAACAATCCGACTCCGGTGCGACTGCAGTCGTTCGAGGTGGATTGACGGATGGCGCAATTCGTGGGTGTAGCCGGACTGCCCCGCTCCGGCTCCACCCTGCTCTGTCAGCTGCTCGGCGAACATCCGCAGATCCACAGCGAGGGCCACAGTTCGCCGCTGTGCTCGGCGCTGTTGCGCATGCGTCATGGCATCAGCGACGACGATTTCTTCCTGTCGCAACTCGATAGCGATTTCGAGCGTGCCTACGCACACCTGCAATCGGCCACGCGCGCGTTCGTGCGTGGCTGGTACCACGATTGCGAAAAGCCGCTGGTGGTCGACAAGAACCGCGCCTGGCTGCGCAACTTCGAATATCTGCTCGCGCTCGAACCGGAGGCGCGCTTGCTCGTCTGCGTGCGCGAACTCGGTCAGGTGTATGGATCGGTCGAAGCGCAGCATCAGCGCACGATCCTGATCGATTTTCCGGACCATATCGCCGGTCACGATCGCTACAACCGCGCCGACGTGCTATTCGCCAAGGATGGCGTGATCGGCAACCCGCTGCGCGCGATCGAAGCCATCCAGGATCTGGCCCAGACGGTGCAGCAGCGCATCCGCGTGGTCAAGTTTGAGCAGCTCGTGCGCGATCCGCAGGCGTGCATGGCCGAAATCTTCTCCTGGCTGAAGGTGCCGCCGCAGCAATTCGACCCAAAGCGATTGACCGTGCGTCGGCATGAAAGCGACAGCCATTACCGGCACAAATTTCCGCACCGGCAGCACCCGAGCGTGGCACCCGCTCCGCTGCATGTCATTCCGCCACGCATTCAGGGCGAAATAGAACGCACTTATGCGTGGTTCTACGAGCACATCTATGCGGACTGGAAACGGCTCCCCGCAACGCCTGCAGCCTGATTCGGCCTCGTTTATGGCCGCGCCGCATGCAAACCCTGCAACAGCGCTTTGAAAAGCGCTAAACTCAGGCCGTGTACGGGGGTTTAGCAGCATGAATGCGCTCAGCAAGAGCGTGCGCCAGCCCGCTGAGGCGCCGCGGGTATCGCCGTGGAAAGTGCTGGTCGTAGACGACGAACCCGAAGTGCACGCCGTCACCCGCCTGGTGCTCGGCAATTTCCGCTTCGCTGATCGCCCGCTGCAGTTTCTCAACGCGCATTCCGCCAACCAGGCCGAAGTGATGCTGCGCGAGCATCCGGATATCGCCGTGATGCTGCTCGACGTGGTGATGGAAACCGATCGGGCCGGACTTGAACTCGTGCGCCATGTGCGCGAGCGCATCGGCAACCATTTCGTGCGCATCGTGCTGCGCACCGGCCAGCCCGGCCAGGCGCCGGAGCAGCAGGTCATCGCTGCTTACGACATCAACGACTACAAGGAAAAGACCGAACTCACGGCGCAGAAGCTGACCACCACGATGTATTCCGCGCTGCGCGGCTACCGCGACATGCGCATGATCGAGTCGAACCGACGCGGACTCGAGCGCGTGATCGATGCGTCGACGTATATTTTTTCGCACGAACACTCGCAACGTTTCGCCAATGCCGTGCTCGACCAGCTGTCCGACTTGTTCGGCGGGGATCGCGGCGCGCTGTATTGCCGCATCACCGGCGCTCCTGCGCTGGAGCATTTTGCGATCACCGCGGCCACGGGCGAATATCGCAACATGATCGGCCGCAATGCGCACGAATCGCTGCCCGGCCCGATCGCCGCGTCGATGCGCAGCGCGATCGCCAATCGCGAAAGCGTTTTCACCGACGATCACTACGTGCTGTACGTCAGCGACAGCCGTTCTCCGGAAGTGCTGCTCTATGCCGGCGAAAACCACAATCCCGGCGGGTTGGGCAACCGCCTCGTCGAGGTATTCAGCACCAACATTTCGGTCGCCTTCGAGAATCTGCACCTGCACCGCGGACTGCTCGACAGTCAGCTGGAAATGGTGCACCTGCTGGCCGGCGCCGCCGAAACGCGATCGTATGAAACCGCCAACCACGTCAAGCGCGTCGGCGTGATCGCCGAAATGCTCGGCCAGCTCTATGGCCTCGACGAGCGCACGACGTCCGATTTGCGCCTGGCCGCGCCGTTGCACGACATCGGCAAGATCGGCATTCCCGACGCCATCCTCAACAAGCCCGGCGCGCACACGCCCGAGGAAGTGGACATCATGCGCACGCACGCGCAGCTGGGCGCGAATCTGCTCGTTGCGTCGAAGCGGCCGCTGCTCAAGCTCGCCGCGGAAATCGCGCTCACCCATCACGAGAATTGGGACGGCAGCGGCTATCCGCACGGTCTGCGCGGCGAGGCCATCCCGATCGGCGGCCGCATCACCATGCTCGCCGACGTGTTCGACGCACTCGGCAGCGAGCGTTGCTACAAACAGCCGTGGGCGCCCGACGATATCCGCGCCTTCATCGTTGAACAAAACGGTACCAAGTTCGAACCGCGCCTGGTCGAGCTGCTGTTCGCCCACTGGGATCGCGTGCAAGCCGTGCGGCAACAGCTTCCCGACGGCGCGCAGGCGTTTTTCTGACTCGCTAGTCCGCCGATCCGCTCGGAAAAGTGATCGTGAACACGGCGCCCGCGCCGGGCGTGCTGGTCACGTCGATGCGCCCTTTGAGCAATTGCGTCACCAGGTTGTAGACCACGTGCATGCCGAGGCCCGAGCCGCCTTCGCCGCGGCGTGTGGTGAAGAACGGCTCGAAGACGCGTGCCCGCACCGCTTCGTCCATGCCTTTGCCATCGTCGCGGTAGCTTAATTCGACTTCACGAGCGTTTTGCTTTATCGCAATGGCAATGGCGCCGACAGTCCCTGGCGCGAAGGCGTGATGGATCGAGTTCATCAGCAAGTTGCTGACGATCTGATAAATCGCGCCGGGGTACGTGTTCAACGACACCCCGTGCGGACAGTCGACGCTGACGTGATGCGGCGTCTTGCGCAACGCCGGCCCCAGTGAGATCAGGATCTCGTTGAGATAAGCGCCGAGTTCGATCGTGCGGCGTTCCTCGCTGCTCTGGTCGACGGCGACCTGCTTGAAACTGCGGATCAGCCGATCGGCGCGATTGAGGTTGCGCAGGATGATCTGCGAACTCTCGTCGGCCGCAGCGCGGAAGTGTTCGAGTTCCTCCGCGGTCAGGGAATGGGATGCCGCCATCGTGCCCATGCGCAGGGCTTCTTCCCGCAAGTGCGAGGCGGCGGTGACAGTCACGCCCAGAGGCGTGTTGATCTCGTGCGCGACGCCGGCGACCAGCCCGCCGAGCGCTGCCATCTTTTCCGATTCGAGCAGCTGCCGCTGTGTCGCGCGCAATTGCTCGAGCGTATTGCGCAATTCATCGTTGGCGCGGCTCAAGTCGCCGGTGCGCGCCGCGACGCGCGACTCCAGTTCCTCGTTGAGGTTGCGTAGCGACTCCTCGGTATGCTTGAGCACGCTGATGTCCTGCGTGGTGCCGGCCAGGCGCGACGCACGCCCGTGCGCGTCGCGCTCGACCACACGTCCGCGTGTGAGCAGCCAACGCCAGTCGCCTTTGAGATCCGGCGTGCGATAAGTAGCCTCGAAGAAATCGGCCTCGCCCTTCAGGTGCGCAACCAGTGCGCTTTCGAACGCCGGAAGATCGTCCGGATGCAAGAATTTGCGGTACTCGTGCATCGTCTGCAGCTGACTCGACGCCGCTGCAACACCGACGGCGAGACCGGCAATCCGGTTCTCCTGCACGAACGAGCCGTCTTTCAGGTTGATGTCCCACATTTCGCCGCCGTTGCCCCACAGCGCAAGCTTCAGGCGTTCGGCGCCGGCGCGCACAGCCTGGCGAGCACGCGCCTGACGTTGCACGCTTTCACGCGTGCGCCAGCCGACAATGCCCAACAACGAGAGCACGCCAGCGCCGTAACCGAGCAGTGCCATCGGCGCCAGCCACGGCGCGGTCTGCACGCGCACCGGCAACGTCGCCTCGTGTTCGCTCCAGACTTCGCCAGGCCTGCGTGCACGCACACGCAGGCGGTAATCGCCTGCCGCCAGATTCGTGTACGTCGCATAACGCCGTGAAGCGCCGCTGTCGATCCATTCGCTGTCGTGCCCTTCCAGCCGGTATGCGTATTCGATCGATTCCGGCGCGGCGAAACCGAGCGTGCCAAACTCGAAACTGACATTGGTCTGGCGATGGTTGAGCGTGACCTGTCCGCCATTCCATGGCGCGGCGACGAGTGGGGATTTCTCGTCGCGCCACTGCAATTCGACTGCGCGGTTATCGAGCAACACACCGGTAAGCACCGGCAACGGCGGCGGTGGCGCCTTCGTCGCCGCAGGATCGAGCAGGGTCGCGCCGGCCGGGCCGCCGAAAACCAGACGTCCATCGCTCAGTTGTGCGCAGGAATTCAGAAAATAACCTTGCGGCCACGCACCATCATTCGCACCGAAATTCGTCACGCGCCGCGTCACCGGATCGTAGCGGCTGATGCCCACCGTCGTGCTCATCCACAAGGTGTGCGCCGCGTCTTCGAATACGCAACCGATCGCATCGGCGGCCAGGCCGCTGGCAGTGGATATCGCTTCGAAACGCGGCGTTGCCGTGGCTGGCAGCAGATGATTCAAGCCGCCGCCCTGAGTACCGACCCATAAGTCGCCATGGCTGTCCTGCATGATCGTGGTGACGGTGTCGTTGCTCAGCGAAGCGGCGTCCTGCGCGCTGGCACGGAGGTGCTCGAAACGGTCGTGCACGCGATCGTAGCGGTCCAGTCCGCCGGGTCGCAGCGCGATCCACAATTCGCCGCCGGTGCTCTCGTATATTTTTGCAATCGGGCCGTCGCCGATGCTGTCGGCGCGTGTCGGATCGTGGCGATGATGGCGGAATTGCGTACAGCCCTCGCACAGTTCGTCAAGCCCCGCATCGACGGTGCCGACCCACAGCGTGCCGGCGCGGTCCTGCATCACCGCCAGCAAATCATCGCTGGCCAAACTGTCCGGATCGGTGCGCTCGTGGCGGTAGGCGGTGAACTTGGTGGCATTGCGCGCGAGGCGCTGCAGGCCTGCCGCCGTCATCGCGATCCACAGGCTGTCGTCGCGGGCCCGCACGATCTGTTCGACCGCATTGGGCGGCAATTCGCCGGCCGCCGAGCCCGGCGCGTAATGCGCGATCACACCTTTGCCGGCATCGAATTGCACGAGTCCACCGCGCTCGGCCATGCCCATCCACAGCGTGTCGTCCGGGTCGCGCCAGACCGACACGACCGGGCGCGCCGGCAGCGTGCGCGTGTCGCCGGACACCATGCCGATGGCCGCGAACGCTTCGGTGCGCGGATCGTGCACGCTGACGCCGTCGTTCCAGGAACCGGCCCAGATCAGCCCGTCACGATCGATCAGCACGCTTTGTTGCCGATTCGCCGCGAGGCTGCGCCGGTCGGCCGGATCATGCAGGAACTGGCTTACGGCGCCGGTGGCAGGATCCAACCGCAGCAACCCGCCAACTTTGGTAGCCAACCACAAGCGACCGTCGGCATCGAACTGCATGCCCTTGACGTCGTCGTCGGGCAAGCTGTTCGCGGAACCCGCCACACTGCGGTAGCGCGCAACCGGCTTGCCTTCGCGATCCAGCCGGTACAAGCCCGCGCCGATAGCCGACATCCAGATTTCGCCGTCGCGCGCGACGGCGAGCGCCTGCACGTCGAGTGATTGCGCGGGATCCACGCGCAACTCGCGCAGGCTCGATGCGTCGGCGTCGCAGCGCCACAGCCCGGCGCGTGTGCCGAGCAGCACCGAACCATCGGCCAGTTCGAGCATCGCGCGCACGCCGGACAGCGCCTGATGCGGGCCGAGCGGTGCATCAAGAAAGCTGCCGGCGGCGCGATCGAACCATTGCAACGTACCGCTGGCGCTGGCGACCCATAGCCAGCCGCGGCGATCGAGCATCAGCGCCGTAACGAAGTTGTTGGCCAGCTTGCCCGCGTGCGCAGGATCGGCCGTGTACGAATCGAAGCGATCCAGTTGCGGGTCATAGTGATTGAGTCCGCCCGCCTGCGTGCCGATCCAGAGCGAACCGTCGGCGTCGGCGGCCAATGCGCGGATGCCATTGTCGGAAAGCGAATGCGCATCGCCGCGCGTGTGTTTGTACACGCGGAAGCCGTAGCCGTCGAAACGATCGAGGCCGTCCTGGGTCCCGATCCAGAGGAATCCGGCCTTGTCCTGCGCGATCTGCAGCGCGGTCGCCTGCGACAAGCCTTCGTCCACGCCGTAGTTGCGGAAGCGCACATGGGCCACGCCGGGCACGTCCGCCCGCGCGGACACGCAGCACATCAGTGCGGCCGCAAATCCCGCGTACAAGCTACGTCGTAAACCCCCGCCCCGCATGCGGGCGAGGCTACGCGCTGCACGCCGACCTTGCAAGTTCGACGCGGATGCGCTCATTTCCACATTGCAACATTGCCGATAGTGTGAATATTCTAGCGGCGCAGCCTAGATTGCATGCTGTTTTCGGCGGATTCAAAACCGCCCGACCCAATTCTCAGGAGGGGAACATGAGCAAGGCCAAATCGAGAAACAAACCCAAACTCAAAGCCAAGCCGGCCGCCAAGCCGGCGGCAAAATCGGCTGCCAAGCCAGCGCCGAAGTTATCGAAAACGGCAAAGTCGGCGGCGAGTTCCGTTTCCGGCAAGAGCATCATGGAATCCGCGCAACAGATCTGGCTGGCCGGTCTCGGCGCATTCGCCAAGGCTCAGGAGCAAGGCGGGCACTTGTTCGAGAACCTGCTCAAGGAAGGTTCGAGCCTGGAACAGAAGACACGCAAACTCGCCACCGGCAGAGTCGACGACGTGCGCGACGCCGTCGAAAGCGGCGTGACTCAAGTGCGGGAGCGCACGCAGGAAACCTGGGATCGTCTGGAACAGGTGTTCGAGACCCGCGTGTCGCGCGCGCTGAGCAAGCTCGGCGTGCCCGGCCGCAAGGATCTGGACGAGCTGCTCAAGCGCGTGGACGAACTCAACCGCGAAGTGCGCCGGCTCAACGGCGGCACGACCAAGTCACTCGGGCAGGTCATGACCAGCACCGTGCGCCGTGCACGCGACGATTTGAGCGATCTCGCCCGCGAACTGGAAGAAGCGCAACTCGCCGCCAAGCAGTCGGTCAAGCGCACCGTCGACAAGGTCAAGAAATCGATGAAGACCGCTTCTCGATAAGTCCAATCGGCAACGATCAAAGCCCGCTAGCCACACCGAGCCGAGGGATCCCTCCCCCCAAAGCTTCGGGCTAGCGGGCTTTTCTTTGCGCGGCCTTGAAAGAAATTCAACGTTACTTCCGTCAGGTTGCCTGAATCGCTGTGGTAGTCGAACATAGCCGGGCGCTCACCGCGCTCGTTCGAGGAATCCGCATGCCGTTTAGCCGCGCTGTTCTCGCGCTGGGTTTTCTTGCGACTTTTGCCGCGCAAGCCGCCAATCCCGCACTGTTCCAGGACTTGCATTGGCGTCTGCTCGGACCGTTCCGCGGCGGCCGCGTGCTCGCCGTGACCGGCGTGCCGGACGAGCCGGCGCATTTCTATTTCGGGTCGGTCAACGGCGGCGTCTGGGAGACGCTGGATGCCGGACGCACCTGGCAGCCGATTTTCGACGGGCAGAGCGTCGGTTCGATCGGCGCCATCGCTGTTGCGCCGTCGGATGCCAGGACGATCTACGTCGGCACCGGCGAATCGGACATGCGTTCGGATATCTCGCAAGGCAGCGGTGTCTACAAATCCGGCGACGGTGGCAAAACCTGGACGTTTTCCGGGCTGCGCGACACGCAGCAAATCGCGCGCATTCTCGTGCACCCGCGCGATCCGAACCTGGCCTATGTCGCCGCGCTCGGCCATCCGTATGGGCCGAACGCCGAGCGCGGCGTGTTTCGCTCGCGCGACGGCGGCAAGACCTGGCAGAAGGTGCTTGGCCCGAATGCCGATACCGGCGCGGTCGATCTCGCCTTCCAACCCGGCGATCCGAACGTGATCTACGCCGCGCTGTGGCAAACGCGGCGTCCGCCGTGGAGCGTCTACCCGCCGTCGAATGGACCCGGCAGCGGCCTGTACAAATCCACCGATGGCGGCGACCATTGGACGCATATCATCGGCCATGGATTTCCAGAGAGTGTCGGCCGCATCGGCCTGGCGATTTCCGCGGCCGCGCCGCAACGCGTTTATGCGCTCGTCGATGGCGACGCCGGCGGTCTGTATCGATCCGACGACGCCGGCGCGACCTGGACGCGCAAGAATTCCGACGCGCGCATCTGGCAGCGCGACTGGTACTTCGGCGAAATCGCGGCGGATCCGCAAGATCCTGATCGCATCTACGTGCCGAACACGATCGTGCTGCGCTCCGACGACGGCGGTGCGACGTTCGACGCGCTCAAGGGCGACCAGACTGGCGATGACTTCCACGCCATGTGGATCGATGCGAAAGATCCGCAGCGGCAGATGCTCGGTGTCGACCAGGGCGCGATCATCACGTTGAACGGCGGCAAGAGCTGGAGCTCGTGGCACAACCAGCCGACCGCACAGATCTACCACATCAGCACCGACAACCGCTTTCCATACTGGGTTTACGGCGCGCAACAGGATTCCGGATCGGTCAGCCTGCCAAGCCGCAGCCGCGACCACAATGGCATCAGCATGATGCAGTTCCGCGAAACGGCAGTCGGCGGCGAAGCAGACAACATCGCGCCCGATCCGGACGACCCACAGATCGTCTTCGGCGGCCGTGTCGACAAGCTCGACCTGCGCACCGAACAAGTGCGCCATGTCGATCCGACACTCGCAAATCCAGACATCTATCGCCACACGTGGACACTGCCGCTCACGTTCTCGCCACGCGCTGCGCATGTGCTGTATTTTGCCAATCAGCGTCTGTACCGCACAGCCGACCGCGGCGAGCATTGGGAACCGATCAGCCCGGACCTCACGCGCGAGAACCCCGGCGTGCCGTCGAATCTGGATGCCGTGACTGCGGCCGACAATCAGGGCCAGGGGCCGCGCCGCGGCGTGATCTACGCGATCGCACCCTCGCCCGCCGCCGACGGCGTGATCTGGACCGGCACCGATGACGGCCTCATCTGGCGCACCGGCGATGGCGGCGCGCATTGGGACAACGTGACGCCGAAGGATGTTACGCCGTGGTCGAAGATCGGCATCATCGACGCCTCGCCGTTCGACGCGAATGGCGCCTATGCAGCGGTCGATCGGCATCGTCTCGACGATCAGAAGCCGTACATCTATCGCACTCGCGACGGCGGCAAGAGCTGGCAGAAGATCGTTGCCGGGCTGCCGGAACAGACAATCAATGTCGTGCGCGCCGATCCGGTGCGCAAAGGTTTGCTGTTCGCCGGCAGCGAACGTGGCTTTTACGTCTCGTTCGACGACGGCGAGCGCTGGCAATCGCTGCAGCAGAATCTGCCGGTCACCTCGGTGCGCGACATCACGATCCACGATCGCGACGTGGTGATCGCCACACATGGCCGCGGCATTTTCATCCTCGACGACATCAGCGCGCTGCGCCAACTCGACGCCAAGGTCGAAAACGCCGCCGCGTGGCTGTTCGCGCCGTCGCCCGCCTACCGCGTGCACAAACCCGGGTTCACCGGCACGCCGCTACCAAAGGACGAGCCACTGGCGCCGAATCCCGCGGAAGGCGCATACATCGATTACACATTAAAAAGCGACATCAAATCGCTGGTTACGCTGGATATTCTCGACGCGAGCGGCGCGCTGGTGCGGCATTATTCGAGCGCCGACCAGCCGCCCGCGAACGACGCGAAAAAGAGTCCGATTGCGCTCGAGTGGGCCGATCATCCGGTTACTCTGTCCAACGCAGCGGGCATGCACCGGTTTGTCTGGCCGCTGCGTTATCGCGGCGTACAGACCGACAAGGAGACGCCAGCGACCTACATCGACGGGGTGTGGGCGCCTCCCGGCAGTTACCGGATCGTATTGACCGTCGACGGCCAGAAGCTCACCCAACCGCTGACCGTGCTGGCCGATCCGCGCGTCGAGCTGCCGAGTGCAGCGTATGCGCAACAGTTTGCGCTGGCCAAGCGTATCGAAGAACAACGCGCGCGGGTTGCCAGCGCGTCGATGCAAATTGAAGCTGCGCTGGAGGGGCTGCAAACAGCGCGGGTCGATGTGCCAAATCTGGCCCATGACATTGACGAAACCACGCAGAGAGTTCGGATGCTGTCCGGCGTGCGTGCGGCGGCCAATCCACACAATGCGTGGGCATTCCCCGCGCGCGACACGAAAAACTTGCTGTTCCTCACCGGCGAACTCGATAGCCAGATGCTCGCAGTCGATGGCGCCGATGCGACACCGTCCCCGGATGTACAGAAAGGCTACGAGGCGCTGCTACCGCTGGTCGAGACGACGCTCAAAGCGTGGGATCAGGTAAAGTCGGGTGAACTAGCCGCGCTGAATGCGAAGTTGAAGGCGACCGGCAAAGCAGAGATCAAAGTTGAGTAGCCGAATCAGAAATCGTCCCTGGTGCGTTGCCGTTCGGCATCCATGCCTCACCATCGCGCCAAGCACGCGATGCGCGTTAACGCATCGCGTAAGCGCTTGGCCCTCTACCAGTGCACGCCGCGCATCAACGACGCAAATGCGATCTGCTCGCTCGACGGCTCCTGCATTTCCGCGCGGCCCTTCATGCCCTTCGCCGCCGACGAGTCCGGGAACAGGCGGAACGCCGTATTCATCAGAATCTCGTACGCGCGCGGGGCGAGCGCATAGAACACCTGGCCGAAGATGCCGAGGCGCGTTGCCAGGCGCACCGGCCGTTCGATGATCGCCTGCACGACGAAATCGGCGGCTTCCTCCGGCGTCCACGTCGGCACCGATTCGTACATCTTCGTCGGCGCGATCATCGGCGTCTTCACCAGCGGCATGTTGATCGTGGTGAAGTTGATGCCGTTGTCGGAAAACTCGGCCTGCGCGCAGCGCGAGAACGCATCGAGCGCGGCTTTCGACGCCACGTACGCGGAGAAGCGCGGTGCGTTCGTCAGCACGCCGATCGACGAGATATTGATGATGTGCCCGCGATGGCGCGCGGTCATGCCGGGCAGGAAACCCATGATCAGGCGCAGCGAGCCGAAATAGTTCAGCTGCATCGTGCGCTCGAAATCGTGGAAGCGATCGTAGCTGGACGCAATCGCGCGCCGGATCGAACGTCCGGCGTTGTTGATGAGGATATCCACGCCCTTGTGTTCGGCGATCACTTTTGCCACGAGCTCGTCGCAGGATTTGATCTCGGCCAGATCCGTGACGTAAGCATGGCAGTTGCCGCCGGCGTCGATGATTTCCTTGCGCGTGGCTTCCAGTTCCTCGGCGCCGCGTGCGCAGATCAGCACCTTGCCGCCCGCCGCGGCGACTTTGATCGCGACGGCCTTGCCGATGCCGGACGATCCGCCCGTGATCAGCACCGTGCGGCCTTTCACCTTGCCGGCGAGCGAATGATCGACGAACAGGTCGGGATCCAGATGGCGCTCCCAGTAGTCCCACAGGCGCCATGCGTAATCGTCGATGTTCGGCACCTTGATCTTGCTGCCCTTGAGCGCACGCTCGGCTTCGCGCGTGTCGAAGCGTGTCGGGTAGTTGATCAGCTGCATCACCTCGGCCGGAATCCCCAGGTCGCGCAGCACGACATTGGTAAAGCGCTTGACCGGCGGCAGACTGCCCAGCGCCTGCTTCACCGAGCCAGGAATGAAACCGAACATGCGTGCGTCCAGGCGCATCGTCATCTGCGGTGCGTGACCGGCGCGCGCGAAGATGTTGAGCACTTCGCCGATGCGGCGTGGCGCGGGATCGGTCAGATGGAAACAGCCGCCGTCGAGCCCCGGCTTGTGCGCGATGTGGTCCATCGCTGCGGCGACGAAATCCACCGGCACCAGATTGATGCGTCCGCCTTCGAGGCCGATCGTCGGCATCCATGGCGGCAGCATTTCGCGCAATTTCTTCAGCGTGCGGAAGAAATAATATGGACCGTCGATCTTGTCGATTTCGCCGGTCTTGGAATTACCGATGACGACGCCGGGGCGGTAAATCCGGTACGGCCGCTTGTATTCCTTGCGCACGAGACCCTCGGAATCGTGCTTGGTCTTGAAGTACGGATGATCCAGTCCCTCGGCTTCGGCAAACATGTCTTCGCGGAACACGCCGGGATACAAACCCGCGGCGGCGATGGAACTGGTGTGATGAAAGCATCCGGCTTTGACCTCCGCGGCGAGTTCGAGTGCGTGGCGCGTGCCTTCGACGTTCGCGAGCGTCTGGCTTCGCGCATCGCCGGCCAAATCGTAAATTGCCGCGAGATGAAAGAAATGTTTGACCTTGCCGGTGAGCACCTTGCGCTGGGCCGGCGCGACGCCGAGCATCGGCTTGGCAAGGTCGCCTTGCACAGCAATCAGACGCTTGCCGTCATCGCCAAAGCGCTCGCGCAACTGTTCGAACCGGTGCAGCGAACTTTTGCGCACGAGGCAGTAGATGTCGCCCTTGCGCGCGAGCAGGTGCACCAGCAAGTGCCTGCCGATGAAACCGGTCGCACCCGTCACGAAATAGGTCACGGTCATTTCCCCTTGAGCCTCGTTATGCAGCGTAAGATAGCAAAGCCGCATGCGCGTTGACACGCAGTTTTCCAATCGTCGATCATGCCGGCACGGACAAGCCCGCGCAGGGGAAGTTTATGGCCGATCTGAAAACGAAATTCGAGCAAGCCGCCGAGGACGTCAAGAAGCTCAAGGAGCGTCCGGACAACGACACTTTGCTCAAGCTCTACGCGCTGTACAAGCAGGGTTCGGAAGGCGATGTCTCCGGGCCAAAACCCGGCTTCTTCGATTTCGTCGGCACCGCCAAGTACGAAGCCTGGGGCAAGCTCAAGGGCACCAAGGCCGAAGACGCGCAACAGAAATACATCGATCTGGTGAAGAAACTGCGCGGCTGAGGCAGCCTCGTGTCGCCAAAACAGACGCCGGAAAGAATCCTCGACACGAGTCTGGCGATGTTCAACGCCCAGGGCGAACCGAACGTCACCACGAACCATATCGCCGACGAACTCGGCATCAGCCCCGGCAACCTCTACTACCACTATCGCAACAAGGACGATATCGTCGAGCAGCTGTTCGCGCGCTACGAGGCGCGCATGGATCAGGCGATCGGGGCTCCCGAGGGCCGCCTGCCGAATCTCGAGGACGTCTGGCTGCAACTGCACCTTGTATTCGAATGCATGTGGACGTACCGGTTTCTGTATCGCGACCTCGTCGACATCCTCTCGCGCAACCGCAAACTCAAGCAGCGCTACGCCCGCATACTCACGCGTGCCTCAAGCGCCGCCACGTCCGTGCTCAGGGGCTTGGCCGAAGCCGAAATCCTGCGCGCCACGGCCGATGAAATCCGCGCGACCGCGGAGAACGTGCTGCTCGTAGCCACGTTCTGGCTGCCCTATCACGCCGTGCGCGGTGCCAAAGCAGACCCGACCCAGGAAGATCTGACGCAGGGCATCTACCAGGTGATGCTGCTGATAGCGCCATTCCTGCGCGATACCGAGCGCGCGCATTTGAACACACTGGCGCAGGCGTATCGGGCGTAGCCTACTCGAAACCACCCTTGACACCGTTTTGCCGGCTTCAGCTCATTCAGTCGGACAGCCCAGAACCGCTTCCTCGAATGTATTTCTCCAGATGACGTCTGCCGGGTCCAGTATGGTCAAATCCAGACCAGCGGATGCACTCGGAAAGTTGTTCGCATCACCACCGTAAGTCGCGGTCATCGCACCTTGGCCAATCGGCAGGTTGCTGGTAGCGCAGCTTGCGCTCGCGGCGTTGAGCACGATCCCCGTGCAGCCGGAGATGCCGTTGCCGCCAGCGAGGAAGTCCACGTTGCCTGTCGGCACAGAACCGGTCACTGCTACCGTTGCGCTGAAGGTTTGTCCCGCAACGAACACTGACGGGCAATTCGTCGTCAACGCCACGCTGCTCGTCGTCCGATAAGTGAATTGATCGGCGGCGCTCGTGGCGCTCGTGCCGCCGGCTGTCGTCACGACAACATCGACGGTGCCGGTGCCGGCCGGCGCGGTTGCGGAGATCGAAGTCGAATCGTTCACGGTGAACAACGGGGCGGGCGTCGCACCGAAGTTCACGGCCGTCGCATTGTCGAAATTCGTGCCGGTGATCGTCACGCTGGTGCCTCCGCCGTCCGGCCCGTACGACGGACTGATGCTCGTCACGGTGGGCGGGTCGGAAAACGTGAATTGATCCGCGGCGCTCGTCGCGCTCGTGCCGCCGGCTGTCGTCACGACAACATCGACGGTGCCGGTGCCGGCCGGCGCGGTTGCGGAGATCGAGGTCGGATCGTTCACGGTGAACGTGGCGGGCGCCGCGCCGAAGTTCACGGCTGTCGCGCCACTGAAGTTTGCGCCGGTGATCGTCAAATTGGTGCCGCCAGCCGTGGGTCCGACGTTGGGACTGATGCTGGTCACGGTTGGAGGCGCGGTGGTCGTCGTTCCACACACCGCCATTGGAAAATCAACGTGCTGAGCACCTGCCACCGTACTGTTCATATCGGCATCGATCCAATTCGTGCCGTCAAACTGCCGCGCGTTGTCCGTCCCATGCAAGTTTGCTGGGGGAACAAACAGCGACCCCAAAGAACCAGTGAACGACCACTCCAACCAATAGGTTCCCGATGAAAGCGTAGTTGGGAAGGACGCAGGCCAAACCACGTTGGCGTACATGATGGGTCTGTTGGCGTTGGTCAAGGTGGAGGAAGTGACGCGATGGGTATTCGTCCAGCCGGTGCTGAAGCCCGTCCCCGCGACTGGTCCTGCAATCACTGTTCCTCCACCGCCGGGAACCCCATCCCACAACGCAAGTACAGGGATGCCGGTCAGGGTGCTGGTGGGTGGGAACGAGTACGTTCCGGTCTGATAAGCGTAAAAAGTGAGCGCGGTTGGTGTCCAACTGCCGCTTACAGTGAAATCGTCCGCAAGATGGAAATTGAATGCGTTGTTTCCGTTGAGGCCAAAGCTATCGTGAGACGCATCAATGACGCTGGTATCGCTGCCGTTGAACCCATTTCCGACTATCGTTACAAAAGTATCGGAACTATAGAGCTGTGGTGTACATGCGCTGGGCGGCACTGCCGCATTGGGGCTTATGGGATCAGTGGAGGCTAGGAGAGACGAATTCGAGCCATTTCTTTCTGATGCCGAGGCAACATCATTGGGGCTTTGGGGATCATCTGAGGCCCAAAGATGGTGGGTCGGCGTGACGCTTAACAGCACGACGGCTGACAGCAACAGTCTGAACCGTTCAAGTGAACGCATTTTCATCACAATTCTCTCCCCAAGATAAAAGCTTACGCAGCTATAAGGCCGTTCTATGCCCCGCGGCAACACAACTTAGCATATGCATAGATCGCATCTGCATTCAATCGCTCGCGGCTCCATGCAGCGAAATGTCCGGGTCGATCTACAGCCATCAGTATTGTGCCATGCTCGGATTGCTGCGACATGAAACGCACGACAAGGGGCGTGTTGCAACCGTTTGATGAAGCGACTCGGCCTGGAGCACTCCAGCATCAGCAGAATCGAACCGGCGACCCAGCACGCGGCTGACGAAAATGCCGTCGCGTTCGTCGAATTCGATGCGTGCGGTCAAGCCCTTGTACGTCATGCTGTTCATGGGGTGATCCTCCAGCGCTGGTGCAGTTCGCGGACTTCTTCCACCTGGCACCTCCTGGCGTCATTGCCATGCAATCGCTCGCGATCGGTACAAATGAAAACGGCCGCATGACGCGGCCGTATTTTTGCGATTGGAAATGATGCTCAGCGCGCCGTCTTGAGCTGCTTGCTCAGCGCAGCAACGCGCTGGGTAAGCTCGGCGACATCCGACTTCGACGGAATGCCGAACACGGCCAATGCGCCGGCGACACCATTCTGCACGGCCGCGCCGAGTTTCTTGATGTTGCGCTTGAACTCGGCCTGGAACGGCGCCAACGCGTCCTTCGCCTGTTCGGTGGCTTGCGAGGCGACTTCCTGCACCAGCTCCTGCGCGCGTGTCCGGAATTGGTAGCCTTCCGTGATCAACTCGGAAATCAGTTCGCCGCCGCGCTTCTGTGCGATCGATACGGCGCCCAGGCCTGCGAGCCAAATCGTCCGATCGGCCGATTTCGGGTTCTTTGCGGATTGTTTGGTGCGTCTGCTAGCCATGGTTCGCCTCATTTTCCGAATTTCGCCGCGAGCGCGGCGTTGTGGCAAAAGTAATTCGGACGGCTAGAACATTCACACTAGGACGAGCAACAACCGTCACCTCGGTCGAATCTGATCGCGTTCCTGCTTGCGATCCCACGCACGCAGTTCGTCGCGTAGGTGTGCGATGCGTTGACGACCGAGCGCGTTGCGTTCCTCGTCGAGCACGTTGGCATCGAGCAGTTCCGCCAGCCGCTGCGCGGTCGGCAGCATATGTTCCCAGGCATCCAGGGCCGCGAGTGGGCCCGGCAGGGTCATGAAGAAACTCACGCCCGGGGTTTGCAGCTCATCGACGTGGCGCATGTCGAAACTGCCGGGCTTGATCATGTTCGCCATGCTGAACACGGGGCCGGCCTCGTGTTTGCCGGAAATCAGGCGATGAAAGATGCCCATGTCGCCGAACGTAAGCCCGGCTTTCTCGGCGGCGACGACAAGATCGGGACCATGCATCGTATCTCCGTCGCGCGCGGCAACGAACAGGGTGACGATGCGTTCGATCGGCTGCGCCGGACGCACGCCGACCGCGGGCGTCTTCGCTGCGGATTCTTCGGAGGTTTCGGTACGCTTGGCCGCGATCGCCGAACCCAGTCGCTCCAACTCTTCGTGCAGAGCGACATCGAGTTCGCCTTGCGCCGGCTGCGCTGGTCCGCCGAGCGTCGGCTCGATGCGATCGCTGCTGTCGCGCCCCGACCATGGCATGCGCCGGCCCTGCCCCGGTTTTTTCGGCCGGCCAAAGAAATAGATCAGCGCAAACACGATTGCGCCGATGACGGCAATGATGATGCGCAGTTCGTTCTGGCTCATGCCGCGAATACTACACGAGGCGCGTGCAAATCGAAGTTAGAAAACCTGCGAATTCTCGCAGCTTTTCACGCCGCGCCCGCCAATTTCGCCGCCTCGGCGAGGTCGACCTGGACCAGACGCGACACGCCCGGTTCGCGCATCGTCACGCCGCATAGCTGGTGCGCGGCTTCCATCGTCGCCTTGTTGTGGGTGACGAACAGGAACTGCACGCGCTCGCTCATCTCGGTGACGAGCTGCGAGAAGCGGCCGACGTTGGCTTCGTCCAGCGGCGCGTCGACCTCGTCGAGCAGACAGAACGGTGCCGGATTCAAGCGGAAGATCGCAAACACGAGCGCGACGGCGGACAGCGCTTTTTCGCCGCCGGACAACAGCGAGATATTCGTCACGCGCTTGCCGGGCGGCCGCGCCATGATCGACACGCCGGCATCGAGCAGATCCTCGCCGGTCAATTCCAGGTACGCGTGGCCGCCGCCGAACAGACGTGGAAACAGTTCCTGCAAGCCGGTATTGACGCGATCGAACGTATCCTTGAAGCGTTGGCGGGTCTCGCGGTCGATCTTCTTGATCGCGCCTTCGAGCGTTTCGAGTGCGGTGTTCAGATCGGCGAGCTGTGCATCGAGATAAGTCTTGCGCTGCGATTGCTCCTCAAACTCGGAGATCGCCGCGAGGTTCACGGGTTCGAGGCGTTTGATCTTGGCGTCCAGCGTTTCGAGCTGCTGCTGCCACTCTGTCGGATCGGCGCCGGCCGGCAGCGCGTCGAGCACCGATTGCAATTCATGGCCCGCGCCGGTGATCGCTTCATGCAACTGCTGCGCGCGCATCTGCAGGCTCTGATGCGCGAGGCGCCGTTCGGCATGCTTCTCGCGATGTTCGGCCAATACATGTTCGATGCGATGGCGCTCGGCTTCGTAACCGCGGAATTCCGTGTCGCGTTCTTCGAGCGCCTTGCGCGCTTCGACGAGTTGCTTGTCGATGAGTAAACGCTGATTCAAGTACGTCTGCCGCTCGGCTTCCATGTCGACGAGCGGTGTGTGTCCGGATTCGAGCTGCTGTGCGATCTCGGCCTTGCGCGATTCCAGTTGCGCAAGCTGGCTGTTCATGCGCAACAGCGCCTGCTCGAGCGACGTCACTGCCGCACGCTTGGCTTCCAGGCCGAGGGCGAGTTGATGCGCCTGTTCGCCGGCTTCGCGCGCGTTCATGCGCGCTTCCTCACGCGCTTCGAGCAGCTGGCGACGTTCGCCGTCGAGTTGCTGTCGCCGCTGTTCCTGCTCGCTCATTCTGGCGACCGCTTGCTCCAGGCGCGCTCGCGCCTCGCGTGTGGTGGCCTGATCGGTGTGGGTGCGTGCCTCGAGTTCGCCGATTTCCTGCTCGATCTTGGTCAGCCGCGCTTGCGCGCTCTCGATGCGGCCCTTGTGGCTCTGCAACTGGCCGGCCAGTTCCGCCGTACGCCGATGCGAGGTGTAGAGCTCGCGCTGTGCGTCATCGCGCAAGCTTTCGGCTTCGGACTTGCGCGCCTTGATCGCCTCGATTTCGCCGCCGAGCGCATCGACGCGTGCCTGCAGCTTGGCGATTTCCTCGCGCAACAGGTGAATCTCGCGCTCGCGCGCGAGCAGACCGGCCTGCGCGCCGCCGCGACGCAGCACGCGCGCATAACCCGCGCCGAGCCACTCGCCGCTGCGCGTGATCACCGATTCGCGCGCGGCCAACCCACGTGCGATGCGCTGCGCTTCCTCGATCGATTCAGCGGTGCGCACCTGCGCCAGAATACCGACCGCCGCATGCGGCCCGCGCACCTGCGCGGCCAGTGTGCCGACCGGCGCGTCGCCACCGTCGTGTGCCGCAACCAAGGCGACATTGGCGTCGCGCAGATTGGCCAAATCGCCGATATGGTCGTGCGGCGACTCGGTCAGTACGCCTTCGAGCAGCCCGCCGAGCACGGTTTCGACCGCGGTTTCCCAGCCTTCGTTGACCTCAAGCGCTTCGCCAAGGCGACGCGACTTGTCCAAGCCGAGTTTCGCCAGCCATTCGCCGGCCGCGGATTTTTCCTGCCCGAGTGCCGCATGCTGCAGCGCTTCGAGCGAAGCCAGGCGTCCGCGTTGACGTTGCAGTTCGGTGCGTGCCTCGTTCAGCGCCGCCGCATTCGTGCGCTCGCTTTCCAGCACCCGCTCATGTGCCGAACGGCGCTCGTCGAGCAGCTTTGTATGCGTTTCCACTTTTTCGCGGTGCACATCGTGCTCGGCACTCAGTGTGCGCACCTGCTCATTCAGCGCGTCAAAATCCGCCGCCTTCTTTTCCGCGTGCAGCGTCTCCAGGCGTCGCGCTGTTTCCAGCGCCTGCTTGTCGAGATAATCCAGACGCGTGCGTTCGACTTCCGCCTCTTTCGACGCATCGCTGGAGAACTTCGCGTAGGCATCCCATTGACTCTGCCATTCGGCGAGTTTCGCTTCCGCCTCACGCAAAGCCTCGCTCGTTTTCGTTGCCGCTTCGGTCATCGTCGCGAGCTTCGGCTCGCCGTCGCTGAGCGCCCCGCGCAGCGTTTCGATCTGGCTGCGATCGGCGCCGATATGCTCGCCGAGTTCGGCGTAGGCTTTTTCCGATTCCTCGCGCGTGCGCTCGAGGCGTTCGCGCAGCTCCTTGCCGTGCTGGATCTGCTGCTCCACACGCGCGATTTCACCACCGATGCGGTAGACCTCGCCCTGCACCTTGTTCAGGTGCTCTCCGGCGGCGTGATGGATCTCGCGATGGCCTTCGATTTGCGCCTCGATCTGACGCTGCTCGGCAACGAAACCCTCGATGGCGATATCGGCCTGGGCGAGCGCATGGTGATGTTCGTCCAGTTCACCGGCGATCGCGCGATAATGGAGTCCGCGCATTTCCGCTTCGCGCCGGGTTTGCTCGGCTTTCAATTCCTGCCAGCGCACCGCGGCCTTGGCCTGGCGATTCAGGTGATCGAGCTGCTTGTCGACTTCCTCGCGCACGTCGTTCAGGCGTTCGAGGTTTTCGCGCGTGGCCTTGATGCGGCTTTCGGTCTCCTTGCGCCGCTCCTTGTACTTGGAAATGCCCGCGGCTTCTTCCAGATGCCCGCGCAATTCGTCCGGATGCGCCGAGATGATCTCCGAGATCATGCCCTGTTCGATGATCGAATAGCTGCGCGCGCCCAAGCCAGTGCCGAGGAACAGGTCGGTGATGTCGCGGCGACGGCAACGTCCGCTGTTGAGGAAGTATTGCGATTGTCCGTCGCGGCTGGCGGTGCGCTTGACCGAGATCTCGTTGTACTTGGCGTATTCGCCGACGACGAGACCGTCGGAATTGTCAAAGATCAACTCGACCGATGCGGCGCCGACCGGCTTGCGTCCGCCGGAACCGGAAAAGATCACGTCGGCCAGCGAATCGCCGCGCAAACGCGTCGGCGCGCTCTCGCCCATGACCCAGCGGATCGCGTCGATGATGTTGGATTTTCCGCAACCGTTCGGCCCGACCACACCGGTCATGTTGGTCGGCAGGTGCAGCACGGTCGGGTCGACGAAGGATTTGAAACCGGACAGCTTGATCGTGGTCAGTCGCATGATTTACGAAGATTCCGTTCGCGGTGCTGGGCATTCCGCGTTGTGCAGCGCGCGGGCTTGCGCTAAGGTGCGCGCCCTCGCAAGAAAAGCGTTTTACAGGAGCCGGCTATGACGACCGCGCCAAGCAAAAATCTCGAGACGTTCGCGAATCCACAGCCGGAACGTCAGTATACCATCCGCATGCGCATTCCCGAGTTCACCTGCCTGTGTCCAAAGACCGGCCAGCCCGACTTCGCCACGCTGCATCTGGAGTACGTGCCGGATCGCGCCTGCGTGGAGCTGAAATCCCTCAAGCTCTACGTCTGGAGCTTCCGCAACGAAGGCGCGTTCCACGAAGCGGTGACCAATCGCATCCTCGATGATCTGGTCGCCGCGACACAACCGCGTTTCATGCGCGTCACCGCCGAATTTGGCGTGCGCGGCGGCATCTGGACCAACGTGATCGCCGAACACCGGGCGCCGGACTGGCAGGCGCCCGAGAAGGTGGAACTGCCCTGAATTAGCCCTTCTTCTCCGGCGCGGGCGTCGATGGATTCGGTGCCGGCGCAGCCGGTTTGCTGGGCGGCACGACACCACCGATCGGCTGCGGAGCGGCTGCCGGAGCCCCGGTTGCGCCGCTCGGCGGCGCCGCGGTTCCAGGAGCCGCCGCGGCTGGCGGCGGTGCCACGCCGGGCGGATATTCGACTTTTGCTTCCTGCCTGAGCTTTTCGAGCCGATCGCGGTTGATCGTCATCTGCATGTTGCGGCGGATACCTTCCTTGACCTGGTCGAATTCCGGTGGCGAATACGGATTGACGATGTCCAGGTGCAGCACGTGCCAGCCAAACTGCGTCTTCACCGGCACCTTCGTGGTCTCACCGTTCTGCATGCCGGCAATGACCTTGGCCAGATCTTCTGGCACCTGATCCAGGCGTACGCGCGTGAAGGCGCGCGCTTGCTTGGCCTTGGCTCGCCAAGTCTCGTAAACCTGCTGGAACGGCTTGCCGGCGAGCACATCGCCCTCGGCCTTGAGCGCTTCGTCTTCGGTGGCGAACAACAGCTGCGTGAAATCGTACGCGGACTTGCCGGTACGTGCGGTCTGCGCGTCGTACTCGGCCTTGAGCACGGCGTCACTTACCGCGGTGTGCTTTTCGAACTCGCCGACGGCGTTGTCGGCCACGCTCTTCAAACGCATGAGCTCGGCGTCGGCCTGGAAATGCGGGTCGGAGAAAACGTTTTGCCGCTGCGCTTCCTGGTTGATCAGGATCAGGTCGGTGAGCACGCGTAGCGCCTGGCCGCGCTGCGCCGGCTGGTCCAGCTTCCAGTTGTGCTGACGCGCGACGGCCTCGAGCAGACTCTGTGGCACCGGCGTGCCGTTCACGGTCTCGACGATCTGTCCATTTGCCGGCAGGCGAATGAGGCGGTTGTCCGCACTCTCCTCATGCCCGCAGCCGGCAAGCGCGATAGCGCAAAGTACAAAAGGATACTTGTTCATTTCTGCTCCTGGATTTCGTCGGGCGTGCGGGCGTCGATCGCCAACGCATGAATGTCGGTCAGCATCATGTCGCCGAGCGCAGCGTAAACGCGCCGGTGCCGCACGAGCAAGGGCTCGCCGCTGAACGCGGGGGCGACGATGCGCACGCGGAAATGCCCGCGGCCATCGCGCGCGCCGGCGTGGCCGGCATGCTTGTGGCTGTCGTCTTCGATCGCTAGCTCGGTGGGCGCGAGCTGCGCCAGGCGCGCACGCATGCGCTCGATACGATCGCTCAAGGCAACACCTTGCGAAACGGGTGCACGTGCACCTCGCGGTAAACGCCGGCGGCAATGTAGGGATCGGCATCGGCCCAGGCGCGCGCGGCGGCGAGATCGGCAAACTCGGCCACGATCAGGCTGCCGACGAAGCCGGCCGGACCCGGATCCTCCGCATCGATCGCCGGCATCGCTCCTGCCAGCAGCAAGCGGCCGGCGTCGCGCAAGGCGTGCAGCCGTTCAAGATGGGCCGGACGCACCGATAACCGCTTCGGCAGACTCTCGGCGTTGTCCTGCGCGTAAATTACGTACCACATCGGGAATTCCCTTTTGCGATGAGCCGGCGATTTTAGCGGAAAGCCGATGGCGGTTGCGCGACTCTTGGCGACGCGGCGGACGCATGTTAGTTTCCGCGCGCATGCTGGAAAACCTCTACGTCAAAGACTTCGCCATCGTCGGCGAAGCCGACATTGCGCTCGGCGCCGGGCTCACCGTGGTCACCGGCGAAACCGGCGCGGGCAAGTCGTTGCTCGTCGACGCCCTGCTGCTGCTCGCCGGCACGCGTGCAGACGCCGGCGCGGTGCGCCACGGCTGCGAGCGCGCGGAGCTTGGGGCAACATTTTCGCTCGCGGATGCACCCGCCGCGCGGCAATGGCTCAAGGCTGAAGATTTCGACGAAGGCAACGTCTGCCAATTGCGCCGTGTGATCCGCAGCGAAGGCAATTCGCGCGCCTGGATCAATGGTCGGCCGGCGACGCTCGCGCAGATGCAGGAGTTGTCCGAGCACCTGATTGAAATCCACGGCCAGCACGAACATCAGGCCCTGCTCGACAAGTCGCGCCAGCTCGATTTGCTCGACGCGTTCGGTGATCACAACGATCTGCGCGACGAAGTCGGCACGTTGGCGAAGCGCTGGCGCGAGATCGACACGCAGATGCGCGAACTGGCCGGCGAGCACGACCACAGCGAACGCATCGCGCTTCTCGAACATCAGGTCGCCGAGCTGGACCAGTCTGCATTGACGCCGCAGGAGCTGGATACGCTCAACGATTCGCACAAACGGCTGGCGAATGCCGGGCAACTGTTGCAGGGCAGCGGCGCACTCGCCGAATTGCTCGATGGCGACAGCGAATTCGCCGCGCTGCGTGCGATCGGCCGTGCGCAGAACGAATTGGTGCGACTGGCCGAACTCGACCCCCGCCTGCAAGGGGCGCGCGACCTGCTTGACGCTGCGGCAATCCAGCTGGGCGAAGCGAACGACGTCATCGCCCGCTATCGCGATGCGCTGGATCTGGATCCTGAGCGGCTGGCCGACGCCGAGGCGCAAATCGCCCGTCTGCATGAGCTGTCGCGCAAGCACCGCACACCGGTCGCAAACCTGAAAGCGCACGCCGACGCGCTGCGCGGCGAACTGGAATCACTGCGCGGTGCCGGTGAACGCCTCACCGTACTCGAACGTGCGCGCAAAGCCGCCGAGCAAAGCTATGCGGGCGCGGCGGCAAGACTTTCGGTCGCGCGCGCCGCAGCCGCAAAAAAGCTTGGCGCGGACGTCAGCGCGCTGATGGGCGAACTCGGCATGGCCGGCGGGCGTTTTGAAAGCGCACTGGAAAAAACCGAGAAGTCCACGCCCGATATGCAGGGTGCCGAACGTACGGAATTCCTGGTCAGCGCAAACCCTGGCCAACCGGCACGTGCGCTGCGCAAGGTCGCGTCCGGGGGCGAACTGTCGCGCATCAGCCTCGCCATCGAAGTCGCAGCGCTGGGACTCGATGACATCGGCTGCATGGTGTTCGACGAAGTCGATTCCGGCATCGGCGGCGCCGTCGCCGAGGTCGTCGGACAAAAGTTGCGCGGCCTCGGCGCCAAGCGCCAGGTGCTGTGCGTAACCCATCTGCCGCAAGTGGCCGCCCAAGGCCATTCACACCTGCGCGTGATCAAATCCAACGACGGCAATCAAACGCAAATCAAGATCGAATCGCTGGACGGCGCCGCGCGCCGCGACGAAATCGCGCGCATGCTCGGCGGCGTGAAGATCACGCGCGAGACGCTCGCGCATGCCGGGCAGATGCTGGAAAGCGGAAATCGGTGACGACGGGGCGCGAACTTACTTCTTCTTTTTCGCCCGCACGTACAGCACCAGACTGTGGTCCTCGATCAGATAACCGTGTTTGTCGGCGATGTCGTGCTGGAGTCTTTCAATTTCCTCGCTGGTGAATTCGATTACCTTGCCGGTGTCGACGTCGACCATGTGGTCGTGATGTTTGCCGCGGTCGATTTCATACACCGCCTGGCCGCCTTCGAAGTTGTGCTTGAGCACGAGGCCGGCGGTTTCGAACTGCGTCAGCACGCGATAGACCGTGGCCAGCCCGATGTCGTCGTGGTGCTCGATCAGGCGCCGATAGATGTCTTCGGCGCTGAAGTGCCTGCCCGGCGATGTTTCGAGGATTTCGAGTATGCGCAGCCGCGGGTGGGTGACCTTGAGGCCGACCTTGCGCAGGTCCTGGGTTTCCATACCTGTCTCCTGAGCGCTCGCTAAACGCGCTAACACGCCAAGAACGAGGCCTAGTGTATCATCCGCGCCTTCCTGCTCGACGGTACCTCGCATGATGAAGTTTTCCCGCCTCGTCGGCATCGCGTTTTGCGGCCTTGCCGCGGCCGCGTGCAACCCGATCTACAAGCTCGACATCCAGCAAGGCAACCTGTTCAACAAGAGCCTGGTCGATACACTCAAGCCGGGAATGAGCAAGAAACAGGTCACGTTGGTGATGGGCTCGCCGTCGATCGTGAGCCCGTTCAACCAGAACCGTTGGGATTATGTTTCCACCTGGCGCCGCCGCAACGGCCGCATGGAAACCAAGGATCTCACGCTGTATTTCGAAAAAGACGAACTCGCGCGCATCGAAGGCGACTACTTCGCCGAGAATCCGCAGGAGCTGGTCAAGGAAGCGACCAAATACAAGCGCCAGTATCCGGACGACAAGCGGCCGGATGAGGACAAGGAAAAGAAGCAGTCGAGCGGCGGCTAGGTCAAATAGCTTCCCGGAATCCTTGTTATTGAAAGGCACTGGATTCCGGGTTCCCCTCCCGCGGTCCCGGAATAACGAAAATCGTTCAACGCTGCGCGCGTTTGCGCCGCGCCTCCTTCGGATCGATCTGCAGCGGCCGGTACAACTCGATCCGATCGCCATCGCGCAGGCGCGCGTCGCGCGCGACCTTGCTGCCGAAAATACCGATGTCCGCTGGCGCAAAGTCCGACGGCAATTCGCGCAGGATTCCGCTGGCGGCGATCGCATCCTCCACGCTCGCGTCGGAGCGAATTTCGACCTCGCGCGTGATTTGCCGCTGCGGGTCGGCGTAGACAACGCTGACGCGAATTGTTTCAGGCATACGTGCGCGCGGCCTCAGTGCAAAATTCATCGACCATGCGATCGGCCAGTTTCTGGAAACCGATGCGCATCAGCGGCGCCATCACGCCGGAATATTCAAAATCCAGCGCCAGGGTGACCTTGCAGCCGTCGGTCCCGAGCGCCGCGAATTCCCAGGCGCCGCTCAGGTGCCGAAATGGTCCTTCAACGAGCTCGATTGCAATACGCTGCGGCGGCGACAAGGTGTTGCGCGTCGTGAATGCCTGCGTCAATCCGCCGATACGCAGTTCCAGCCGCGCAGTGAGCGCGTCGCCCTCGCGCTCGAGCACGCGGGCGCCAGCACACCACGTGAAGCGGCGCGGATAAGCCTCCACGTCATTGACGAGATCGAACATCTGCGCCGGCGTGTGGCGCACGATCGCGCTGCGTCGAATTTGAATCACGATCTGTTTCCGTCACAATGCCGGATTGCAGTGCGACATTATGGCCATGGCGAAAGAAAAAAAGGACAAGGACTCGACGATCGCGCTGAACAAGCGCGCCCGCCACGAGTACCACATCGACGAGCGCTACGAATGCGGCCTCGCCCTGCAAGGCTGGGAGGTCAAGAGTCTGCGTGCCGGCCGCATCAACTTCGGCGACAGTTACGCGCTGGTCAAGAATGGCGAGCTGTACCTGTTTGGCGCATCGATTCCGCCGCTGATTTCGGCATCCACGCACGTCGTTGCCGAAGACCGGCGCACGCGCAAGCTGTTGCTGCATCGGGCCGAGATCGACAAGCTGATCGGCGCTGTGGAGCGCAAGGGTTACACGCTCGTGCCCACCGCCATGTACTGGAAGCACAATCTCGTGAAGGTGGAAATCGGCCTGGCCAAGGGCAAGCAGGACCACGACAAGCGCGCTGCCGAGAAGGATCGCGACTGGAATCGCGAGAAACAGCGCACGATGCGGGCGAAGAATCCTTCAGCCTGAGTTGGCGCTGGACACTCGTACCAGATATCCACCGGACTTCTCGTCGTGCGCCAGTTCCAGCACGCCGCGCGCTTTCGCCTCTTCGAGCAGCGCGTTGAACGATTTGAAACCGTAGTAGTTTTCGTTGAAGCCCGGCATGCGCCGCTTTAGCGCCTGCTTGACCATCGAGCCCCACAGTTTTTCATCTTCGCCGCGTTCGGTCGTCATCGCCTCGACGGTCTCGTGCACGAGGTCGAACGCTTCCTGTTTCTTGTCGGCTTCAGTTTTCTTCGGCTTCGGCTTGGGAGCGGACGCGGTTGCAGGTTTTTGTTCCGCCTTCTTCGGCGCCTGCCGCGATTTCTGCACGCGCACCAGATCATCGTAGTAGATGAATTCGTCGCAATTGGCGATCAGCAAGTTCGACGTTGAATCTTTCACGCCGACGCCGATCACCGTCTTGTTGTTCTCGCGCAGTTTGCTCACCAGCGGCGAGAAATCCGAATCTCCGCTGATGATCACGAACGTGTCGACGTGCGACTTCGTGTAGCACAGGTCGAGCGCATCGACGACCATGCGAATGTCGGCTGAATTCTTGCCGGATTGGCTGACGTGCGGCACTTCGATCAGCTCGAATGACGCGTAATGCATGGCGGCGCGGAACTCCTTGTAGCGTTCCCAGTCGCAATAAGCCTTCTTGACGACGATGTTGCCTTTGAGCAGCAGACGTTCGAGCACCTTGTTGATGTCGAATTGCGCGTATTTCGCTTCACGTACACCGAGCGCGACGTTCTCGAAATCGCAGAACAGCGCGAGATTGCGGGTTTCAGGTTGCATTGCCATTGCTCTTGGTCTCCGTTGGGGCGCCACTTTGCGCGCTGGCGCGCACGCGGGCAAGCGGCGGTGAATTCAGCCACGATTCCTTGAAGTCAGCCCGCGCGGGCCCATATACTGGCCGTGGCGTTTTTTAAGTTCCCGGGGGCGATCGGCTTCGACGGGGATATCGAAATCGCCTGGTGCATGCCGAGGGGGCAGCTTTCCTCGTTAATCCAGCAGCAAAACTTTAGTTGCCAACGACGACAACTACGCACTGGCCGCTTAAGGCCTAAGCCCCGAACCCACTTGTGCCTGTGCTCGTGGATGTAGGGTCACTATCACAGGATCGCCGCTGACCGCCGTCGGTCAGTCATCGGCTAACTCTTAACCGACTGGTTCTGCGGTGCGCTTCGCACGTTGTGTTGCCGCGGGACGAGATCAAACAACGAGCTATGCATGTAGAGCCGGGGACGTAGAATCTTCGGACGCGGGTTCGATTCCCGCCGCCTCCACCAAAATAAAAACGGGCCCCTAGTGGGCCCGTTTTTATTTTGGCGAAGGTGTGGATGAGAACCGTGAGCCACGCAGTGGCGAACGGTTCGACTGCGAGAGCCAGGGATGGCGGAGCGAACATCGCGCAGCGATGGCCCGAAGGGCGAGCGCCAGGATGGCGCGAGTCTTCCCGCCGCAACATCCTTCGGGGCCTTTTTATTTTGTGGAGTCTTCCCGCCGCCTCCTCAAACCACCGCCGCAAAATCGAAGTTGTACTCCAACGCCCAAGGCGCCACTACGTCGCCCTGCACGTAATGCACGCCAAGGCGCAGCAGGACGCCGAGCTCACTCATACGCTGCACGTCGCTGGCCACAACGGTCTTGCCAAGCGACCGCGCTTCATTGAAGAGCGCCGTATAGCGGTTCCAGGCGTCGTCGGCGCCGGACGGTCGGCAGAATCGGACTACATTGATCGATTCCACCAGCAGCAGAGCGTGCGCAATCTGGCTGTTCTCTTCGTGCAGTTCGATGCCAAGACGCAATCCGAGCCTCTGCAAGGACTCCAGCGCCAAGGGTGCCTGCTCCAAGCGAGCATGCACCTCGTCCGCCATCAGCACGAGTACGAACGAACCGCCAGTCACGCGATGACCGCGCAATTCCGCGGCGAGCCACGGGGCAAACGATCCGTCAAAAACCGTATCTGCCGACATCTGAACATGGATACGCAAGGCGTGCTTGTTCGCTGGTTTTTCTCGCAAGCGCTCGAGCAGCGCGCGCAGGCACTGACGATCCGCCTGCGCCACCATACCGAGCTCGCGGGCGATCGGCAGATAGTCCGCCCGCGTGAGATGCAACGCGTGGGCAAACTTTTCCGGCACAAGCTCCACACGCGCTTGATATTGACCGGCAATTTGGCCGCTTAACGGCACGAGCGGCTGAAAATCGAGGCGACCCGTTCCATGCAGGTTCGGTGCGCGCAGAATCGATCGCAGCAGACGACGTCGCGGGTCTTCGTCGCGTTCGTCGCCACGCGAGCGCAGCTCGAACTCGCAGCGTGCGCCACCTGCTTGTTGCGCGGAGATACACAAGCCGCGAACGCGCTCGAGCAAATCGTCGATCTTCATGATCTCGGCAGGCACGCGCACGCAGCCGAGAGTGAAATGCAGTCGGATTGGCGAGTCGGCCGATAACCACAGGCGCGCGTCGAGCTTGCGACGCAGGACTTCGAGCATTTCACGCAAGGCCAGCTCATTCTGTGCTTGCAGCAATGCCACGAAACGCAGTTCGCCCCAAGCGCTGATGATGTGCTGCCCGCCGAGTTCAGCCGCGAGCGCAGCGGCAATCTGCTGCGGTAGTATTCCGCTGGCGACAAAGCCGATCGTGTGCGCGACTTTTTCCGCTTCGTCGACCGCAATGAACGCCAATGCCGGACAGTATTCGCGCTCGTCGCGCGATACGCGCAGAACCTCCCGCGTCAGTACGTCTCGCGCAGACAGAATGCCGCGTCTCTCTCCGCGCTGTTCCGCCCGTTCCGCGTGCAGTTCGCGCGCGCGCTTGATCCGGCTTTCGACGGCGGTGACCAGATGCCGCGGCTTGATCGGCTTGGTGATGAAATCGTCCGCGCCCACGCGAATTGCATCGAAGCGCAAGTCCTGGTCATGTTCGCCGGTAAGAAACACGATCGGCAGAAAAGCATGCCGTGGTTGTTCGCGAATGCGTTGCGCGACCTCGATGCCGTTGCCTTCCGGCAAATACATGTCGAGCAAGACAAGATCCGGCTTGAATTCGTTCAACGTCGCGCTGACCCGCGTGGCGTCCGCGCAAATGCATGTGATCATGCCGCAGTGACGCAGGATCGAATCGCAGAATTTCGCCTGACTGCGATCATCCTCGACGATCAGCACGCGAAAATCGCGCGCACGCCGATGAGCGCGCAGCTCGTCGAGACGCGAAACCAGTACGATCGGATCGCGTTCGGTGAGGACGGCATCTGCACCGGCGCGCTGCGCAAACAGCGTGCGCGTTCTATCGGTCGACTCCGCCAGAACGAGACACAGCGGTTGATCGCGCTGCGTCGGCCGCTTGCGTTGTGCAGCTTCGGTCAGTGCGTGTACATCGGCGACGAAACTCTCCTCGACGATCAGCACGTCGGGACTGCTCTCGTCCAATGCCGCCATCAGACGATTCCGGTCTTCAAACGGGCGCACAATGCAGCCTTCCTGACCGAGCCGGGCTGCCAGGCCGGGCAACTCTCGCGCATTCCCACGCAGATAAAATACAAGGCACGCCGCACCAGCGCCGCTGGCAGCATCGCGCGACCGATGCACGACTGCGCCGCCGCTCGTGGTAGCCAGCGCCAATTGCTGGACGAGACGCTCCAGGCCTTGGCGTTGCACGGGGTTCGGCGCATTCTCGTCATCGACGAATGAGCACAGATACACGGCAAGTTCCAGCGCGGGCTCGGTGATCTCGGCGGCCTCTCCTTGCTCTCCCATGGCGCAGAGCTGTTCGAGATCCTCGTAAAGCCCCATGGCCTGTTGCCGCTGCCATCGCGCTCCGGGTGCGCCGAGGTTTTCACGCCATCGTTGCAGAAAGGCTTTCGTGTGCTGGCGCAGCTCGGGATCGTGGTTTGAGCGGGTGCGAAGATTCTTCGATGAAGCGTTCGTGGGCATATAGCCACTATATCGAGCTGCGTTTCGGCAGATACACTGTAAGAGTTGACAGGTAAGCGGTCGCTGAAAGTCAGATAAAAACCGCCAACCATCCAGCGTTACGATCTGCGCGCGGCGTTCGGGTGCATCGATTCAGAAATGACTCTACAATTCTCGGCGTAGATATCGAGCAGCCCACAGCTGCACTTTGAACAGATGCGAGGAGCACTCCATGGGAGAGAATCTGACGGTCAGGCGAGAAGGCAGTCTTTGGACGTGCGCAGATGACGAGCACGATCTTCGGGCTGTGGGTTTCATTGATCTTGTCGTTGGCATCCGCAAGGCCCTGGGCGTGCACAAGTTCACTATTACCTTCGATTGCGAGGGCAGCGAAATCGACGGCGCGATAGCTACTTACGATTTCGGGCCGCCGGATTCCATCAGCGACATCTAGCCCTGCGAAGCACACAATGGGCGGTCACGGTTATTTGTGGGTGTGATTTGACGAAAATCTCAATTTCTACCCTAAAATACAGGGATCACTGACAACGGGCGGAATCGACCATGGCCAATATTGGCGCTCTTTTAAAGGCGGAAATCACTCGGCTTAGCCGTCGCGAGATTCGCAAGGAACTCGCTATCCTCAAGAGAGCCAGTGTCGCCGCGCGCCATCACCTCGCTGCGCTCAAGCGTCAAGTTGCCGCGCTCGAGAGCAAGGCGAGCCAGCTCGCCTCGCGTGCGCAAATCGCCAGCAGCAGCGAAACCGTGACCTTGCCCAACCGCCCGGTGCGCTTTGTCGCCAAAGGTTTGAAGTCGCTGCGCAAACGGCTCGGTCTGTCGGCGGCGCAGATGGCTAAATTGCTCGGCGTCAGCGAACAGTCGGTATACAACTGGGAAACCAAGAAAGCGACGCCGCGCAAGGGACAGCTCGCTGCCATCATCGCTCTTCGCGACGTAGGCAAACGCGAAGCGCACCAGCGTCTGGCGGAAAAAGCTGCGCCGGCGTCAGCCAGGAACCGAGCCAAACGTGCAAAGCGCAAGTAATCGGCCGAGCGCAGGAATTTTATTCAGCGTCCGCTGATTGACGGTAGACACGGCTTCCCGTATCCTTCCGCGTTCTTCCGGGGCCATAGCTCAGCTGGGAGAGCGCGACAATGGCATTGTCGAGGTCATCGGTTCGATCCCGATTGGCTCCACCACTTTTAAGTTAGTCCGTCCTAGCGCAAGGTTTCCCGGCGTCCCCATCGTCTAGAGGCCTAGGACATCGCCCTTTCACGGCGGTAACAGGGGTTCGAATCCCCTTGGGGACGCCATATCAAATAACTGCAACATCTCGCAACATTCTTAAAACCGCGCTCTGACGCGGTTTTTTCTTGTC
>Ga0207657_10000739_pt1 | contig 34678 bp, 39 predicted proteins | sample KBSC33metaG_FD_184316 | JGI IMG/M metagenome (GOLD analysis project Ga0207657, IMG submission 184316) | Corn rhizosphere microbial communities from Kellogg Biological Station, Michigan, USA - KBS C3-3 metaG (SPAdes) (version 2) | ecosystem: Host-associated > Plants > Roots > Rhizosphere > Soil ...
AGCAGCTTCCGGACCTGGGCATACAAGTTCGCGCTGCTCGAGGCGGCCGTGAAGGTGCGCCGCCGCGCCTGGCGCGATCGCGAGGTGACCCTCGAGCCCGAGCGCTGGGAGAACCTCGCTCACGTGGGCCCGGGGCCCGAGGACGACGCCGAGAACGAGGCGCTGCTCGAGGCGATACGCGAAGGCATCCGGACCGCGCTGACCCCCCGACAGCGGGAGGTCCTCGTCGCGAGTGTCCTCGAGGGCGTGCCCATCGACGTCCTGGCCGAGCGCCTGGGCTCGAATCGAAATGCGCTTTACAAGCTGCTCCACGACGCGCGGCGGCGCCTGCGAGCGCACGTCGCCGACGCAGGATTCCCGGAGGTGAATGAATGACCGGCCGCGATCTCGATCCGGCTCTCAAGCGGCTGCTCGGCAGCGACGAGCCGGAGATCGACTGCGACGGGTGCTTCGCGCAGCTCGACCGCTACGTCGAGCTCGAGCTCGCAGGCGCTCCCGCCGACGAGCTCGTCCCGGGCCTGCGCGCCCATCTCGTCGGCTGTCCCGCGTGCGCGGAAGAGCACGAGAGCCTGCGCGCGCTGCTCGAACTGGATTCCGTCTCCTGAAAGGGCTGAGATGCACACGACCAAATACCTGATCGTCGGCGCCGGAATGACCGGCGACATGGCGGCGAAGGGCATCCGCGAGCATGACTCCGACGGCTCGATCACGATGATCGGCGCCGATCCCCATCCGACGTACAAGCGGCCGCTGCTCACCAAGGGCCTGTGGCAGGGCGCGCCGGAGGAGAAGCTGTGGCGCGAGGCCGCCGAGGGCGTCGAGCTCGTCACCGGCCGTCGGATCGTCTCGCTCGACCTCGCAGCGCACACGGCCACGGACGACGCCGGCGAGGAGTACTCGTGGGAGAAGCTACTGCTCGCCACCGGCGCGAAGCCTCGCGAGATTCCGGGCGCGGAGGGCGTCATCTGGTACCGCACCCTCGACGACTACCGCCGCCTGCGCGAGAGCGCGCCCGAGGGATCGCACGTCGTCGTGATCGGCGGCGGCTTCATCGGCTCCGAGATCGCTGCGGGGCTCGTCGGGAACGGCTGCCGGGTCACGATGCTGTTCCCCGAGCCCGGCATCGGCTTTCGCCTCTTCCCCGAGGGGCTTTCCACGTTCGTCGCGGACTACTACCGCGAGAAGGGCGTCGAGGTGCTCGCGGGCGAGATGGTCGCTTCCGCTTCGGGCAAGCGGGTCGAGACGCAGTCGGGCCGCGTTCTCGACGCCGACGCCGTGGTCGCGGGCCTCGGGGTGATCCCGGACACCGAGCTGGCGGAGGCGGCCGGCCTGGAGGTCGACGACGGGATCGTGGTCGACGAATACGGACGCGTGCCCGGCCACGAGGACGTCTTCGCCGCGGGCGACGTCGCCCGGTTCCCGGTGCGTGCGCTCGGCACGGCGCTGCGCATCGAGCACGAGGATCACGCGAACTCGCACGGCAAGGCCGTAGGCGCGAACATGGCCGGCGCCGACACTCCGTACGACCACCTGCCGTTCTTCTACTCCGACCTGTTCGACCTGGGTTACGAGGCGGTCGGGCTCGTCGACTCGCGGCTCGAGGCGGTCGAGGACTGGCAGGAGCCGAACCGCAAGGGTGTCGTTACCTACATGGAGGACGGCAAGCCGCGCGGCGTGCTGCTGTGGAACGTCTGGGACAAGCTCGACGACGCGCGGGAGCTGATCCGCGCCGGAGAGGGAGCCCTTGCCGTCTAGTGCGCTTGCCCGGTCGCGGAAGCCGCGGCGCGGGACGGAGCTCGTGTGCGAGAAGGTCTTCCGGCCGCTCGCGCACCCGCTCGTCCTCCTCTGCGCGCGCCTACGTGTACCGCCGCCGGTCGTCGTGGTCGCCGCCGGGACGGCCGGCATCGCGGCCGCCGTCCAGCTGGGGCGTGGCTCGCTGCTCGCCGCCGCGCTGCTCGTCCAGCTCAAGACGCTGCTGGACAACGCGGACGGCCAGCTCGCGCGTCTCACCGGCCGGACGAGCGCGTTCGGCCGCTACCTCGACTCGGAGATCGACCTGCTCGTGAACCTGGCGCTCTTCGCCGCGCTGGCCTGGACGACCGCGCGTCCGGCGGTGGCACTTGCGGGATTCCTCGCGCTGACGAGCGTCCTCAGCCTCAACTTCAACGTCGAGCGGCTGTCGAGGGCGGCGACCGCCGAGCCCGAGGCGGAAGGTCGCGGAACGGCGCTCCTCCGCCGCTTCTACGGGCTCGTCTACGCACCGCAGGACCGGCTCGCCGAGGCGCTGGTAGCACGCAGGCCCGCGCTCACGAGCCCGACCGCCGTGTCGCTGCTCGCGAATCTCGGAATGTCGACGCAGCTTGCGGCGTTCGGGGTGCTGATCGCACTCGGACAACCGCTTGCCTTCGCCTGGCTCGCATTTGCGGAGGTCGCCGTAATCGCGCTCGCGCTTCTTCTGCGGCGCGCGCCCAGTGGACAGGAGGAACTTGCGTGAGCAGTAACGTCTTCGAGCTTCCCGCCCATGAGAGCGAGATCGCCCGCGACCTCACGCCCGCCGACTGGGAGCGCCTCGAGCGCAACGCGGCCGAGATCTTCGAGGCGCTCGGGCTCGACCTCGACACGCCGGGGACGCGCGACACGCCGCGCCGGTTCGTCCGGGCGCTCTACGACGCGACGGCCGGTTACGACGGGGATCCCAAGCTCCGCACCGTGTTCCCGACCGAGCGTCCCGAGGGCATCGAGGGGCGGCACGCGCAGATCGTCGAGGGCCCCGTGGGCTTCTACGCGCTGTGCGAGCACCACGCGCTCCCGTTCCACGGGCGCGCCCACATCGGCTACATCGCCGGCGACGAGATCCTCGGCATCTCGAAGCTCACGCGCCTCGTGCGGCTGTACGCGCGCCGGTTCACCGTCCAGGAGCGGCTCGCGGAGGAGATCGCGGACGGGCTGCAAGAGCTCGCGGGCGCGCGCGGAGTGGCCGTCCGGCTCGAGGCCGCGCACATGTGCACCGCGATGCGCGGCGTCGAGGAGGACGGGTCCCTCACCGTCACCACGGTCTGGCGCGGCCTGTACGACGAGGACGCAGCCCTGCGCGCCGAGTTCCTTACGCTGACGCGGTGATCGAAGCGTTCAGGGTCCTGGCCGAGGCCGAGGACCTGCCACGGTGGGACGTGCCCGAGGCGCTCGCTACGCTCTACGGCGGCGCGATCGGCCTCGGCGAGCCGTGCGTCGTCGCGAACTTCGTCGAGTCACTCGACGGCGTCGTGGCCGTGCCGCGGCTGGCGCGCTCCCATGCGGTGATCGGCGACGACAGCGAGGCGGACCGGTTCGTCCTCGCCCTGGTGCGTGCGTGCGCCGATGCAGTCGTCGTCGGCTCGGGCACGCTGCTTGCCTCGCCGAAGGGGACGTGGCGGGTCGACCGCGCGTATCCGGAGGCCGCCGAGGCTCTCCTCGAGCTCCGGGCCCGACGCGGCCGTCCCGAGCAGCCGCTCGTCGTCGTCGTCAGCACCGGCGCCTCGCTCGATCCCGCCCATCCGGTGCTCGAGTCGGGCGCGCTCGTGCTCACCGTGGAAGGAGCCGCGCCTCGCCTGCGAACCTCGGTCCCCGGCGCGAGTGAGGTCGTCGCGGTGAACGACGGCGACACTGTCGACCTCGCGCGCGCGGTCGACCTGTTGCGCGACCGGGGCTGCCCCGTGGTGTTGACGGAAGCAGGACCGTCGATGTTCGGCTCGCTCGTCGCCTCGCAGCTCGTCGACGAGCTGTTCCTCACCGTGTCCCCCGTCCTCGCCGGCCGTGGGGCAACCGCCAGGCTCGGGCTCGTCGAGGGGGTAGAGCTCGTCCCACAGACGCGAGTGGCAGGGCGGCTGCGCTCCGTGCGAACGCACGGCTCCCACCTCTTCCTCCGCTACGCGCTTCGTTAGGTGCGCCGGTTCAGCTGGCGGTAGAGGCGGTCGATCAGGGCCGGCATCGCCTCGAGCCGGTCCGTGATCATCCGCAGGCGGTACTCGCGGAAGTGCTCGGGCTCGACCTCGAGGGCGCCCGCGAGCGTCACGACGACGTCGTTGGACGGAACGGGCCGATTCCCGTGCACGAGGTGGTTGAGGTAGCCGGCCGAGAGCCCGGTGCGCGACGCGAGTTGGCGGTACGTCACGCCCTGCTCGTCCATCAGGCGCTGGACCGTCTCGCCGAACCCCTCCTCGCTGAAGCGCCGACGCTTTGCCACTCAAGCCTCCGTTGCCAGATCGGCAACATCTAATCGTTTCTCGGCGCCGCTTGCGCGATCTCGCACGTCGACCTTGCCGTCCTCGAGGCTCTTCCGGCCCGCCGTGATGCGGAGCGGGCAGCCGATCAGGTCGGCGTCGGCGAACTTCTCCCCCGCCCTCTGGTCGCGGTCGTCGAGGATGACGTCGAGCCCCGCCGCCGAGAGCGCCTCCGCCGCCTGGAGCGCGATCTCCTCGGCTCCCGGCAGCGCCACGACGTGTGCGTCGTACGGCGCGACCGACCGCGGCCAGACGATGCCGTTCTCGTCGTGCGACTGCTCGACGACCGCCGCCATGGTGCGTGCGAGGCCGATGCCGTAGCTGCCCATGACGAGGGGCTTCTCCCTCCCGTCCTCGTCCAGAAACGTCGCGCCGAACGGCGTCGAGTGGAAGGTGCCGAGCTTGAAGATGTGGCCCACCTCGATCGCCGTCTCGATGTGGAGCGTGCCACCGCACTCGGGGCACGCGTCGCCGTCCTTCGCCTGGCGGATGTCGGCGAACGTGGGCTCGTAGTCTCGGCCCGCCTGGACGCCGCGCAGATGCTTACCGTCCTCGTTCGCGCCCGCGACGTACTGGCCCTCGCGGAGCGCCTCGTCGGCGATCACCTCGACGTCGACGCCCACGGGCCCGAGCGAGCCGCCGCCTGCGCCGAACGCGGCACGGATCTCCTCTTCCGTGGCGGGCCGGAAGGCGGCCTCGAAGAAGGTCTCGAGCTTTCCCTCGCTCAGCTTGTCATCGCCCCGCACCAGGGCGAGCACGAGCCGCTCGCCTGTCACGACGGGCAGTGCCTTCGAGGTCGCGGACGGCGCGATCGAGAGGAACTCGGCGAGCTCGTCGATCGTCCCGACGTTCGGCGTGTCGACCACCTCGGGGGCGTCCAGCGGCGGAGGCAGCACGGCCGGAGGAGGCGCGCCGCGCGCCGCCTCGGCGTCGGCGAAGTAGTCGCCGTTCTCGCAGCGCATCAGCTCGTTCTCGCCCGAGCCTGTCGGCGCGAGGAAGTCCTTCGACTCCTTGCCACCCATGACGCCGGACTCCGCCTCGACGAGGTACGCCTCGAGGCCACACCGATCGAAGATCCGCTTGTACGCCTCCTCGTGCCGTGCGAACGCGGCGTCGAGCCCGGCCTCGTCGACGTCGAACGTGTACGCGTCCTTCATCACGAACTCGCGGACGCGCAGGAGGCCTCCGCGCGGCCGGGGCTCGTCCCGGTCCTTGTTCGAGAAGTGGTACCAGACCTGCGGCAGCTGCTTGTAGGACTGGATCTCGCGCGCGAGGAACGTCATCGACTCCTCGTGCGTCCACGAGAGCACGAACGGCCGGCCGCCGCTGTCGTTGAGGCGAAAGAGGATCGGGACGTCGATGCGGCCGGTCGTCTCCCAGAGCTCGGCCGGTGTGAGGGTCGGCGCGCGCATCTCCTGGCCGCCGATCGCGTTCATCTCCTCGCGGATGATCTGCTCGATCCGCATGTGCACCCGCCAGCCGAGCGGCAGCATCGCCCACAGGCCGGCGCCGATCTGGCGGATGAAGCCGCCGCGCACGAGCAGCTGGTGCGACGCCGCCTCCGCATCGGCGGGCGGGTCGCGCAGGGTCGGCAGGAAGAGCTGTGAGGCTCGGGCGATCATCGGGTCTCGCCGGACCCTATTCGAGCGGGATCAGTGAGGCTTCGGCCATGGCGAGAGCGGCCGGCTTCGCCATCTTGAGGCGCTTCGGCCGGTTCATCCCGTCGGCGATCCACTTGTCGATCTCGTGGAAGAGCTCGTCGATGAGGATGTCGGAGCTGACCTTCTTCAGCACGCGGCCGTGCGCGTAGATGAAGCCGACGTCGCGTCCGCCGGCGATGCCGAAGTCCGCGTCGCCCGACTCGCCCGGGCCGTTGACCGCGCAGCCCAGCACGGCGACCTCGAAGTGCTGCGGATACTCCTGCAGGCGCAGCTCGACCTCCTCGGCGAGCGTGTGGACTCCGACGTTGTCGCGACCGCAGCTCGGGCACGCGATCATCACGGGCCCCCGCTCGCGCAGACCGAGCGCCTTGAGGATCTCGTAGGCGGTCTTCGGCTCCTCCACGGGGTCGGAGGAGAGCGAGACCCGGATCGTGTCGCCGATCCCCTCCGCGAGGAGAGTCCCGATCCCGACCGCGCTCTTGATCGACCCCGCGAAGACGGTTCCCGCCTCGGTGACGCCGAGGTGGAGCGGGTACTCGACCTTCTCGGACAGCATCCGGTAGGCGCGGATCATGGTCGGCACGTGGCTCGACTTGACCGAGATCTTGAACTCGTAGAAGTCGAGGCTCTCGAGCAGGCGCACCTCCTCGAGCGCGGCCTCGACGAGCGCCTCGGCCTGGTCCTTCTGCGCCAGCTCCTCGAGATGCTTCGGCAGCGAGCCGGAGTTCGCGCCGATCCGCATCGGGATGCCCTTGGCCTTGGCCGCGCGGACGACCTCGGCGACCTTGTCCGAGCCGCCGATGTTGCCGGGGTTGATGCGCACGGCTGCGACGCCCTGGTCGATCGCCTTCAGCGCGAGGCTCGCGTTGAAGTGGATGTCGGCGATGATCGGAACGGGCGAGAAGCGGACGATCTTCGAGAGCGCCTCCGCATCCTCCGTCTTCGGAACGGCGACGCGGACGATCTCGCAGCCGGCACTCGCCAGCGCGGCGACCTGCGCGGTCGTGGCCTCGACGTCGTGCGTCTTCGTCGTCGTCATCGACTGCACGACGACGGGCGCGCCGCCGCCGACCTGCACGCCTCCTACGGAAATCTGCCGCTTGCTGGCCATCAGCGAGTCAGTCTAGCCAGGCGGGTTCCGCCGGAATCCCGCCCTCAGAGGACGCTGAAGAGCCTCAATGAGGCGCACCCGACACGTCGTTCGAGAACGCGATCACCATCACGAGCAGGATGAACGCGATCCCGACCACGGAGACCCGCTCGTACACCTCGCGGGCGAGAGCGCGGCGGCGGACTCCCTCGATGAGCGAGAAGAGGATGTGGCCGCCGTCGAGGGGCAGCAGCGGCAGGAGGTTGACGAGCGCGAGCGACATGCTCACGAACGCGAGGATCTGGAGGTACCAGCTCCCGCCGGCCTGGAGCTGGCTGTGCGAGACCTGGACGATCCCGACCGGGCCCGAGAGCTGGCTGCGCCCCTGGTGGGAGAAGAGCCCGCGGAACCCCGCGGCGGTGCCGGTCACGACGCCCCACAGGTCGGCTCCCGCGGTGCGGGCCGCCCCTCCGACGGTGTAGCTGACGAGTCGCGGTTCCGGCGAGAAGCCGAAGATCCAGCGGCCCTCGCTGCGCATCGTCTTCCGGGGGCCGACGGTCACTTGCCGCCCGTGCCGCACCACCGTGAGCACCACCGGCCGCCCGTCGCTCCCCCCGATCAGATGCGAGACCGAGCCGAACTCGCGGGTCGGGACGCCGTTGACGGCGACGATGCGATCCCCGGCCTGCAGGCCCGCGGCCGCCGCCGGAGTCCCCGTCTCGACGCTGTCGACCTTGTTCGTGTAGTGCTGCGTGCGGGCAGGCCCGCCGCTCACGGCGAAGACGGTGAAGAGAATCGCGAACGCGAGGAAGATGTTCGCGAACGGCCCGGCGGCGATGACGGCGACGCGCTTCCACGTCGACGCGCGCCAGTACGCGTCGCGAGCAGTGCCCTCCTCGAGGTCGCGGAGCGCCCGCTCGGCCGAGCGCCTCGCGGCGGGTGAGAGGCGCGCCGCGCCCACGTCCTGCTCGAGCTCCGGGTAGGCGCGCTGCGCCGCGTCGTAATCCTCGGCGTCGAGGGCGCGCCGCACTGCACCCACCGCCGGCGCGAGGTCCGGCTGCTCGCGAACGGCGGGCTCGATGAAGGTGCGCAGGTCGGACGCGGCCGGCCGGTGCATCCCCGGGATCCGGACGAGACCCCCGAGCGGGATCATCCCGATCCCGTACTCGATCCCGTTGCGCCGCACCTTCACGAGCGCCGGCGGGAAGCCGATGTAGAAGCTCCGCGGCCGCATCCCGACCGCGAGCGCGACCGAGAAGTGGCCCAGCTCGTGCACGAAGACGACGAGCACGAGGCCGCCGATCACGATCAGCCACGTCATGCCGTCGCCAGCGCTCCTTCCGCGAGCTCGCGCGCAGCGCGGTCGGCCTCGACGAGATCGTCGACGTCGCGAGCCGGATCGGTGCCCGCGGCCGCGAGCGTCTCTCCCACGACCTCCGGGATCGCGAGGAACGGCAGGCGCCCGGCGAGGAACGCGGCGACTGCAACCTCGTTCGCGGCGTTGTAGACGCACGGCGCGCTGCCGCCCTCCTGTCCGGCGGCGCGGGCGAGCGAGAGCATCGGGAACGTCTCGGTGTCGGGTGGCGAGAACTCCAGCGTCAGCGAGGTGAGATCGAGCGGGGGCAGCGGCGTCGCGGCGCGCGCGGGGTACGTGAGTGCGTACGAGATGGGCACGCGCATGTCCGGGTAGCCGAGATGCGCGAGCGACGCTCCGTCGCGGAAGCGCACGAGCGAGTGCACGATCGACGTCGGCTGGATCGCCACCTCGATGCGGTCGTACGGAAGGCCGAACAGGTAGTGCGCCTCGATCACCTCGAGCCCTTTGTTCGCGAGGGTTGCGGAATCCACAGTGATCTTCGGCCCCATGCGCCAGGTCGGATGTGCGAGCGCCTGCTCGGGCGTGACGTCCTCGAGCTCGGCGCGCGTGCGGCCGCGGAAGGGGCCGCCCGAGCCGGTGAGCACGAGCGTGTCGACCTGCTCCGGCTCGCGTCCCTCGAGGCACTGGAAGAGAGCAGAGTGCTCGCTGTCGACGGGGAGGATCCTGCCGCGTCCGCGCTCGCGGGCGGCGAGCGCCAGCTCTCCGGCGGCGACGAGGCTCTCCTTGTTCGCGAGCGCGAGGTCGACGCCGTGCTCGAGCGCCCAGAGCGTCGCGTGGATCCCCGCGAAGCCGACGACGGCGTTGAGGACGACGTCGGGCTGCGCGCGCTCCAGCAGGCCGGTCAGATCGCCGCCGACCTCCTTCAGCGGGGCATCGACGTCGTCGAGCGGCGTCGAGCCGGAGGCCGCGGCGCAGAGCTCGAGCTCGGGATGCGCCTCGACGATCTCGATCGCCTGGCGACCGATCGACCCGGTGGCCCCGAGCAGCGCAACGCGCTTCATCCGCCAAGTGTAGGGAGATAGGAGGGCCCGGCGGAACAGCGGCTGTGCCGCAGGGCCACGCTGAGCACCGCGATGCGGCGTCCTCAGTCGCGCCCGTAGCCTCCGGCTACGAACGCTCCCTGCGTCCTTGTCTCGCGACGCACATCGCACCCCTGCGACGAGCACCGTCCCACCGAGCCCTCCTACTAGTGAAAGCCGTAGGCCACGACGAGGAAGTACGCCGCGGGAGCGGCGAAGAGCAGCCCGTCGATCCGGTCGAGCATGCCGCCGTGCCCGCCGAGCAGCCTGCCCGTGTCCTTCACCTCGAGGTCGCGCTTCAGCGCCGACTCGAACAGGTCGCCGATCACCTCGGCGAGCACGAGCACCAGGCCGAGGACGATCGCCTGCCAGACGCTCAGATACCTGTCGCGCGTGTCGTAGAGCGCGATGAAGGACACGAACACGCCCGCGACGGCTCCGATCAGCAGCCCCTCCCACGACTTGCCCGGGGAGAGACGCGGTGCGAGCTTGTGGCGGCCGAGCCACCGCCCGCCGAAGTAGGCAAAGGTCGCCGCCGCCCAGGCGGTGAGCACGACCGTGAAGGCAATCAGGCGCCCGTGATCGTGCATCTCGCGCAGCAGGAGGAGGAAGCCGAGCCCAAGCCCGATCCAGGCTGCGCCGAGGACCGTGGAGCCGACCGCCGCTGTGGTGGGCGCGCGCGTGCTCGAGACCGCATGGAGCACGAAGGCGAGGACGAACGTGCCGAGGAAGCCGCCGAGCAGCCAGACGACTCCGCCCGTCTCCGCACCGAAGAGGGCGAGCAGCGCGCCGCCGTAGACGGCGGGCGCGAGCGGTCGCAGGGGCCGAGCCGTCGTCACGAACTCGTGCACGCCCACACACGCAGCGACGGCGAGCAGCGTGAAGAGCCACCAGCCGCCGAGCCACAGCATGCCGAGCACGAGCGGCAGGCCGACCGCCGCGACCAGGATCCGGGAAGCGAAGTTGCTCACGAGCCGGTGGTCACCGGCTCGTGAGTGTGGAGGGGGTGTGGGGGAACCGGGAGGTTCCCCGACACGAATAGGAAGAAGGGGGCAACGTGGGGGAAACATGGTTTCCCCCACGGGAGCGAGGTGAAGCCGAGCGACTCAACGTCCGCCGAATCTACGGCGCCGGCTTGCGTACTCCTCGATGGCGGTCCGGAGCTCCTCCGGCCCGAAGTCGGGCCACAGGGTGTCGGTGAAGACGTACTCGGCGTAGGCGGACTGCCAGAGGAGGAAGTTCGAGATGCGGCGCTCTCCCGAGGTGCGGATCACGAGATCGGGGTCGGGCATTTCGGGCTCGTAGAGGCACGCGGCGAGCGCGGCCTCGTCCACCTCGTCGGGGTCCGAGCCGCTCTCGAGCAACCGGCGGGCGGCATCGACGATCTCGGCGCGGCCGCCGTAGTCGAAGGCGATCCAGAGCTGAAGCTTCGACTTGTCGGTGGTTGCCGTCTCGAGCTGCTCCATCTTCGAGCGCAGCCAGTCGGGCGCGCGGTCGCGGCGGCCGACGAAGCGGCACCGGACCCCCTGAGCGGCGAGATCCTCCAGTTCGCGGTCGATCGTCTCGCCGAAGATCTCCATCAGCGCTCCGACCTCGCCGGCGTCGCGGCTCCAGTTCTCGGTCGAGAACGCGTAGACGACGAGGGACTCGATCCCGAGGTCGATCGCCTCCTCGACGACGGGCCGCAGCGCCCGCGAGCCTGCGCGGTGACCGTCGGCGACCGAGACACCGTGCTCCGCGGCCCAGCGCCCGTTGCCGTCCATGATGATCGCGACCGCGTGCGCGACCTCCGGCAGGTGCTCCTCGGGGCTGACGTCGGTCCCGGTGCCGGGAACGGAGGTCACTAGACCTCCATCACCTCGGCCTCCTTGTGCTTGAGCAGGTCGTCGATCTGCTTCGTGTGCTCGTCGGTCAGCTCCTGGACGCGGCCCTCCGCGCGATGCTCGTCGTCGGCGCCGACCTCGCCGTTGTCCACGAGCTCCTTGAGGTGGCGCATCGCGTCGCGGCGGATCTCGCGGACGGCGACCCGGTGCTCCTCGGCCATGTTGCGCACGACCTTGACGAGCTCCTTCCGCCGCTCCTCGGTCAGCTGCGGGATCGGGAGGCGGATCAGCTTGCCGTCGTTGGAGGGCGTGAGGCCGAGATCCGACTCCTGGATCGCCTTCTCGATCGCCTTGATCGAGCCCGGGTCGAACGGCTGCACCGTGAGCATGCGCGGGTCGGGAACGCTGATCGTCGAGAGCTGGCGCAGCGGCGTCTGAGTGCCGTAGTAGTCGACCTCGATCCTGTCGAGGAGCGAGGCAGAGGCGCGGCCGGTGCGGACGGTCGCGAAACCCGACCGTGCATGCTCGACCGACTTGGCCATGCGGTCGCGGGCGCCGTTGATCAACTCTTCTGCAGTCGCCATGGGTCAGCCCTCCTTCGTATCTGTCGCGATGATCGTCCCGACCTCGTCGCCGTTCACCACGCGCGCGACGTTGCCCTCGGCGAGCTCGAAGACGTGGATGGTGAGGCGGTTGTCCATGCAGAGCGACAGAGCCGTGGTGTCCATCACCTTGAGCCCGCGCTCGATCGCCTCCAGGTGCGTGATCCGCGGCAGGAACGCGGCGTCGGCGACGCTCCGCGGATCGCCGTCGTACACGCCCTGGACGCCGTGCTTCGCCATCAGGATCGCGTCGGCGCCCATCTCGAGCGCGCGGAGCGCCGCCGCGGTGTCCGTCGTGAAGAACGGGTTGCCGGTCCCGGCGGCGAAGATGACGACGCGGCCCTTCTCGAGGTGGCGAATGGCCCGCCGCCGGATGTACGGCTCGGCGACCTCCGAGACCTCGAGCGCGGACAGCACGCGTGTGTCGGCTCCCTCCCGCTCGAGCGCGTCCTGCAGCGCGAGCGCGTTGAGCAGGGTGGCGAGCATTCCCGCGTAGTCGGCGGTCGCCCGGTCCATCCCGCTCTCGGCCGCGGCAGCGAGCCCGCGGTAGAAGTTCCCGCCTCCCACCACGACCGCGACGTCGACGCCCTCGCTGCGAATCCCCGCGACCTCCTTCGCCAGCGCCCGCGTCACGCCGGGGTCGATCCCGTACTCGCGCTCGCCCATGAGCGCCTCGCCCGAGAGCTTGAGCAGGACACGGCGGAATGCGGGCACGCTGGGCTGTGGGTCGGGCAGCGGGCCTGTCTCGGTCTCCGGCTGGGCCGTCATCCGGCCAGGGAGAAGCGCTCGAACTCGAGCACCTCGGCGCCGGCGTCGGCGAGCACCTTGTCGACCTTGAGCGAGCCGTCGTGGATCCACTCCTGCTCGGCAAGGACGTTCGCCCCGAAGAAGCGCTTGTTCAGCATTCCTTCGACGATCTTCTCACGCGCCTGCTCGGGCTTCGCCTGCACCTCGTCGGTGTTCGCGAAGATCTCGCGCTCGGCTGCGATCGTGTCCTCCGGGACGTCCTCGCGGCCGATCCACTGGGGGCTCGAGGCTGCGATGTGCATGGCGAGCTTGCGCCCGAGGTCGTCGTCGCCGCCGCGGACGTGCACGAGCACGCCGAGCTTGTTCGCGGGCGGGTGCGCGTAGGCGGCGATGCGGCCGCCGTCGACTGCCTCGAAGCGGGCCGCGCCTGCGACCGCGATGTTCTCGCCGAGCCTCGCGGACAGCTCGACGCGCTCGTCTTCGAGCTGCGAGGCTGCCTCGATTCCGTCGGCCTCGACGAGCTCGAGCACCTTCTTGCCGAACGCCTGGAACTCGTCGCTCTTCGCGACCGGCTCGGTTTCGCAGCCGACCGCGACCATCGTCCCGCGGGAGCCGTCGTCGGCGAGGCGGTAGCCGACGAGTCCCTCGGTGGTTGCCCGGTCGGCGCGCTTCGCTGCCTGCGCCATGCCCTTTTCGCGCAGGAGGACGACCGCGGCCTCCATGTCGCCGTTCGTGTCCTGGAGCGCGCGCTTGCAGTCCATCATCCCTGCCTGGGTCCGCTCGCGCAGCTCGCGGACGAGCTGGGCCGAGATCTCCGCTGCCATCTACGCCTCCTCCCCGCCGCGCGTGGGATCTCCGAGTGCCGCCTCCGACGCCTTGGTGATCTCCGCGCCTTCCTTCGCCGGATCCTCGCCGGTAGGCACCGGGACGCTCTCGCCCTCGGTCACCGGCTCGGCCGCGGCCCCCGGCTCGACCTGCTCGGCGTCGCCTTCCGGCGTGCTCTCGACCGGCGCAGCGGCGGGCTCCTCGGCCTGCTGCTGGAGCTCCTGCGCCGAGACCTTCTGCTTCCCGTCGTTCACCGCCTCGGCCAGCGCGTGCACGATCAGGTTGCACGAGCGGATCGCGTCGTCGTTGCCGGGGATCACGTAGTCGGCCTCGTCGGGGTCGCAGTTCGTGTCCACCAGCGCCACGACCGGCACGCCGAGCCTGCGCGCCTCGCGCACGGCGAGCGCCTCCTTCTTCAGGTCGACGATCACGACCGCATCGGGCTGGCGGCGCATGTCGGCGACGCCGCCGAGGTTCGCCTCGAGCTTCTCGAGCTCGCCGGCCATGGAGATGCGCTCCTTGGCCGGGAGCAGATCCATCTGCCCTTCGTCGCGCAGGCGCCGCATCTCGTGCAGCCGGTCGATGCGGTCGGCCATCGTGCGCCAGTTCGTGAGCAGGCCGCCGAGCCAGCGGTGGTTGACGTACGGCATGTCGACGCGCTTCGCCTCGTTCTCGACGGCGTCCTGCGCCTGCTTCTTCGTGCCGACGAAGAGGACGGTGCCGCCGCGCTCCGCGACGTTGCGCAGGAACTGCCGCGCCTCGTCGAGCCGCTCCGAGGTCTGCGTGAGATCGATGATGTAGATGCCGCCGCGCTCGGCGAAGATGAAGCGGCGCATCTTCGGGTTCCAGCGGCGCGTCTGGTGGCCGAAGTGGACGCCCGCCTCCAGCAGGTCGCGCATGGAGACAGCGCCAGGGCCAGCGCCGCCTGCGGCGGCGCTGTTTTCCCGCCGGGCGTCGGGGGCTTCGCCGCCGACGCTTCCAGCGCCAGTGGAAACTGCCATGAAAGCTCCTTCCAGATTGGTTTGTCGTGCTGAGCCGGCGGGAGTCCGAGGCGCACCCCTCGCAAGGAGAGGCACGCGCGCCACGGCTGGGCCGCCGGGGAGTAGGGACAGGAACGCGGGTAGGTTAGCTGCGGGCCGCCGCGAGCGCGGCTGCGAGGTCGGCAGGCAGCGGTGACGAGACGTCCACCGCCGCACCGGTCACGGGGTGCTCGAACGCGAGCCGTGCCGCGTGAAGGAACTGTCGCTCGAGGCCCAGATCGCCCCGCACCCCGTAGGTCGGGTCGCCCGCCACGGGCAGGTCGATCGCGGCGAGATGGACACGGATCTGGTGCGTCCTGCCCGTCTCGAGCCGGACGCGCAGCAGCGCGTGGCGCGGCAGGAGGTCCTCGAGCTCGAACTGTGTCACCGCCGAGCGAGGCGTGTCGGTGTCGAGCGAGTGGCGGAGCCTGTCGTGCCGGTCCCGGCCCACCGGGGCGTCGATCGTCCCTCGCCGCGACCGCGGCTTGCCGACCACGAGCGCCAGGTACTCGCGCGTGAGCGCCCGGCGCCGCACGAGGCGTTGCAGCCGCTCGTGCGTCTCGTGCGAGCGCGCGACCACGAGCAGGCCCGATGTGTCCCGGTCGAGCCGGTGGACGATTCCGGGCCGGTCCTCCTCCCCGCCCTTCGCTCCCGCGGCCGCCAGCGCCTGCGCGAGCGTGCCGCCGGCGTGGCCGGGAGCCGGATGGACGACGACGCCGGCCGGCTTGTCCACCACGAGCAGGTGCTCGTCGGAGTAGGCGAGGGTGAGCTCCGGCAGCGGGACCGACGGCTGCTCGGCGGCCGGTGCGGGCGGCTCGATCTCGAGCGCCTCCCCACCTGCCAGCCTGTGGCTCTTGCCGCGGGCCCGCCCGTCGAGGAGCACTGCACCGGCCGAGAGGAGACGCTCCGCAGCGGCGCGCGATCCCACCTCCGGCAGCCCGGCGAGATAGCGGTCGAGCCGCTCTCCGGCGGCCTCGGGCGGGACGAGCCGATTCAGCTTCTGGGCGCCCGCGGCTCTCGCTCGGCGAGGACGAGCGCGGCCAGCAGGATCCCGACTCCGATCACGATGAAGCTGTCGGCGAGGTTGAACGCCGGCCAGTAGCGGAAGTCGAGGAAGTCGGTGACGAAGCCGAGGCGAACGCGGTCGGCGAGGTTCGAGACGCTGCCGCCGATCACGAGCCCGAGCGCGACGGGCAGCACGGGATGGCGGGCGCCGGAGCGCGCGAAGTAGGCGAGCATCCACGCGATCGCGATCGCGGTGACGACGATCACCGCGGCCGTCGCGTTGGAGAAGAGCCCGAAGGCGATGCCCGAGTTCTCGACGTGCCGGATGGTGAACGGGCCGACGACGTGGAGGCCCTCGCCGAGCCTGAGGTTGGAGGCGACGACGTGCTTCGTCACCTGATCAGCGATGACGGCCGCGATCGCGATGGCCGCAAGCGCCAGCCACTGCGCGCGCGTGGCCGCGAAGGAGCGGCTCGCCCGGGAGAGCGGTGTCAAGGCGTCCGTCGCCGAGCCGACGCGCACCTCGAGTTGCCGCAGAGGCTCGTTCACCCTCCCTCGGCTTTGCGCTTGCAGTCGATGCAGAGAGAGGCCCAGGGATTCACCTCGAGCCGCTCGCGTGGGATCTCGCTGCCGCAGTTGAAGCAGATGCCGTACGTCCGGTCGTCGATTCGCCCCAGCGCGGCCTCGATCTCCGCCAGCACCTGCCCGGCGTTGTCGCCGAGGGTGTAGTCGATCTCGCGGCCGAGGGTGGCGCTCGCCGTCTCGGCGAGGTGGTTGTCGCTCGTGGCCGCGACCTCCTCGACCTCGTCGTCGAGCGAGCCGGGATGCTCGTCGCGCAGCGTGGCCAGCGCGTGCTCGATCCGCGCCTTCTCCTCGAGAAGCGCTGCGCGAAAATGCTCGGTGTCGATGCTCGTCACCGCCTCTCCTTTCTGCCTCGGGCGTCTCCTGACGCCGAGGCGAGGCGCCGCTCGATCAGCGCCGGCCCCATCCCCGTAAGCTCCACGATCTTCTCCCGCCCGCCGTGCCCCGAAACGAGGGTGAGCGCCGTGCGGGGCAGTGCGAGCGTCTCGGCGAGGAGGCGAAGGACTGCTTCGTTCGCACGTCCCCGCTCGGGCGCCTCGGTGACGCGGACCTTCCAGGCGTCGCCGTGCCGGCCCACGAGCGCCGTCCGGCCCGCTCCCGGGCTGACGCGCACGCGCAGGCGAGTCGTCTCCGCCGTCACGCACTCAGTTTACGTCGGGCAACCTCATGCAGCATCGGCGTCCGGCAGGCCGTACCAGCTGCGTTCCTCGAAGGTGTCCTCCTGCTCCGCGGTCGTCTCGGGCTCGGGCGCCTGCTCGCCTGCCTCGGGCTCGCCGAAGACGGACAGCGCCTCCTGCAGCTGCACGCGCAGCCGGCGCGACTCGCGCTCGAGCCGCTCGTTCTCGGCGATCGCGCGCCGCTGGATCTCGCGCGCTTCGGCGTGAGCCTCGCTGAGGATCAGCTCCGCCTCGCGGCGCGCCTGGTCGCGGGTCTGGGCCGAGGCCTGCTCGGCGGAGACGAGCGTCGTGCGCAGGAGGGCCTCGAGCTCGCGGAAGCGGACGAGGTCGGTCTCCAGCTGCTCGACCTTGTCCGCGAGATCCGCGCGTTCGCGCCAGACGTCCTCGAAGCTCACCGCGATCTCCTCGAACAGCTTGTCGGTGGCCGCGACGCGGTAGCCCCGGAAGGTCGTGCGCGGCGGCGTCAGATGTCTGATCTCGACGGGTGTGAGTGCCATGTCGTCTCTCCTCAGGCGTAGTTGTCGATGAGCCGGATCACGAATCCGGAGACGATCCAGAGCACGATCAGCGCGACCATCGGCGAGAGATCGAGCCCACCGAAGGAGGGCAGGATGCGCCGGAACAGACGCAGGTAGGGCTCGCAGACGTCGTAGAGAAAGCGCTGGATCCGATTGAGCGTGGGCGAATACGGCAGCCGCAGCCAGCTCGTGAGGATGTACGCGAAGATCGTCAGTGTGTAGACGAGCGTGAACGCCCAGATGAAGGTGGTGACGCTCGAGACGGCGTCGCCCACCGGCATGGTCGAACTGGCCGAGACGCCCATCCGTCGAGTTTCGCGCTCGCCGGCGCTACTCCTGTTGCCTACGCCTGGTTGAAGAAGCCCCGCTCGAGCATCCGCGCCCGGTCCTCGGCGGAGAGCTCGACGTCGCTCGGCGTGAGCAGGAAGACCTTGTCGGCGATTCGCTGCATCCCACCGTCGAGCGCGTACGTGAGGCCGCTCGCGAAGTCGATCAGGCGCTTCGAGAGCTCGCTGTCCGCCGACTGGAGGTTGAGGATCACGGGCACGCCGTTCTTGAACCGGTCGGCGACCTGCTGTGCGTCGTTGAAGCTGCGCGGCAGGATCAGGTGCACCCGGGAGGCGCCGGCGCCCTGGACCGGCTGGAGGTTGCGCACGCGGCGCGTCTCGCCGCGCGGCCGGAGGATGCTCGTGCGCTGCGCGTCGGGCTCGGGGTCGGTCCAGTCGTCCTCGTAGTCGTGCCGCGACCGCCGGGCGGGAAAGCGGCGCACGTTCTGCTGCTCGTATCCCTCGGCGAGCTCGTCCTCGGTCAGATAGCCGTCCTCGTCCCAGTCCTCTTCCTCGGCGATGCCGAAGTAGACGAGCGTACGGGCCCAGACGTCGGAGAGAGCCATGGCCGAGCCGATGTTAGCGCTGCCACAGGACTGCGCCGACCCGCACATAGGTCGCTCCCTCCCCGGCGGCGACCCGGTAATCCTGGCTCGTCCCCATCGAGAGCTCGCGCAGCCCGTGCTGCTCGGCGAGCTCGCGGAGGCGGCGGAAGTAGGGCCGCGACTCCTCCGGGTCGGTGGCAAAGGGCGGCATCGTCATCAGCCCGCGCACGTCGGGATAGGCCTCGAGCAACGCCGGTAGCTCCTCGGGGGTCACGCCCGACTTCGTCGCCTCGCCGGAGAGGTTCACCTCGACGAGCGCGGGGATCGTGAGCTTCCTGGCCGCCGACTCGGAGGCAAGCGAATGGCAGAGCTCGCACAGCCTGCTCACCACCGGCGCCTTGCGGCTCTGGAGATGGCCGATGAAGTGCCAGCGGAAGGCGTCGCCGTAGCGGTCGTGCTTGGCCTGCAGGTCCTGGGCGCGGTTCTCGCCCACCACCGCGACGCCGGCTTCCGCGAGCACGGCCAGGTCCTCGAGCGAGACGTACTTCGTCGCCACGACGACGGTGACCTCCGGCCCGACCTCCTCCTGGATGCGCTCGTAGCGCTCGCGGATCTCAGCCGGTGACATAGGCGATCACCCCCTGGCGGCCGGTGATCCCGGCGTCGCGCCGGTGCGAGAAGAACGACTCGGGCTCGCAGGCGGTGCAGCGGTCGAAGCGGTCGACCCGCTCGACTCCCGCGGCTCGGAGCGCGCGCTCGGCGCTCGTCCAGAGGTCGAGCCGGCTCTCCTGGACGACGTCGTCCCCGAAACGCTCGCGGAACGGCGCCGCCACCTCCTCCCCCACCTCGTAACAGCACGGGCCGATCGCGGGGCCGACGGCGGCGACGAGGCCGTCACCGCCGAGCGCGGCCGTGCCTGCCGCCGCGATGCCCGCGAGCAGGCCGCGCCAGCCGGCGTGAAGAACCGCGACCCCGGGCTTGCCGATCCGCGCCAGCACGATCGGCAGGCAGTCGGCGGACATGGCGAGGATCGGCAGGCCTGGCTCGTCCGTCCACAGCCCGTCCGCGTGCTCGCCGCGCAGCGCCGGCGCCGCCCGCAGCACGCGCGCCGAGTGCACCTGGAAGTTGAGCGCGAGCTTCTCCACGTCGGCGCCGATCGCGTCGCACGCGATGCGCCGGTTCTCGTCGGCCCGCTCGGGATCGTCCCCGCTCTTGCGACCGAGATTGAGCGAGGCGTATGGCCCCTCGCTCACGCCGCCGACCCGAGTGGTGAACGCGACCTGGCAGCCCTCGGCTTCCCAGCGGATCACAGCCGCTCCTTCGCGCGCGCGAGCAGCTGGTCGCGCGTGTTGAGGGCGGGCTCGTCCACAACGGCATCGAGGAGGTCGTGGAGGATGCGCCCGAGCTGCGGCCCGGGCCGGAAGCCGAGCTCGATCAGGTCGTTCCCGTCCACGGCGAGATCCTGCAGCCGGTGCGGGCTCGAGAGCTCTTGCTCCACCACCTCGCGGAAGCGGCCGAGGCGCTCGATCTCCTCGACCGGCGGGGGCTCGCCCTCGGTGCCGCGCTTGCCGAGCAGATCGGCGTGCTTGTGGTCGATGAGGTCGAACGCCAGCTCGTCCCCGTTGCGGCGGAGGAACCGTCGGGCTCGGCGGGCGTCGCCTTTCCCCGGCTGGAACATGTGCCGGCGGACGATGCGCACGACGTATTTGCGGAGCGCGTTCGGATACCGCAGCCGCAGCAGCGCCTCGGCGGCGAGGTCGGCGCCGACCTGGTCGTGCCCATGCGCGGCGAAGCCCGGCTTCGCGTAGTAGTGGAGGCGCCCGTCACTCCCGCGCCACCCGACGATCGGCTTGCCGAGGTCGTGGAAGAGGGCCGCGAGCCGTACCGGCAGAGAGAAGCCCCGGTCGGCGGCGGCCTGGACGACGGCGAACGTGTGCTCGTCGACGGTGAGGTCGTGGTAGCGGCTCTCCTGGTTGAACCCGATCGCGGGGCGGAATTCCGGCAGGAGCTCGACGAGGACGCCGGTGTCGCGGGCGAGCCGCAGCGCGCGGGCCGGCTCGGCCCCGAGGAGGAGCTTCGACAGCTCCCCCATCCCGTCCGCGGAGAGACCGCCGCCGATGCGCTCGCCCGAGACGAGCTTCACCGCGGGCGCCTCCTCGCGCATCTGCGCAAGGAGCTCCTCGTCCGGCTCGAAGCCGAGCTGCGACACGAAGCGAAGAGCGCGGACGAGGCGCAGGGGGTCCTCGCGGAAGCTCTGCGGCGAGACGGTGCGCAGGCGGCGGGCCTCGAGGTCGGTGCGGCCGCCGATCGGGTCGATGAGTTCGCCGTCCGCGAGCCGGCGAGCCATGGCGTTCACGGTGAAATCGCGGCGCCGCATGTCGTCCTCCACCGACAGGTCCGGGTCGGCGACGATCTCGAAGTCGTGCCGGCCGGGCCCGGTGGAGACCTCCTTGCGCGGCGGCGCAAACTCGATCCCGGCTCGGGTCAGCTTGCGGATCTTGCTGTCGCTCGGGTGAAGTCGGATACCCACGAGTCGATTCGCAACCACGAGGTCCTCCACGCGGCCGTGCGAGGTCAGCGCGGCGCGCAGCTCTTCGGTGTCGACCCCCAACACCAGGAAGTCGGCGTCCTTCGAGTCCAGCCCGAGCAATTCGTCACGCACCGCGCCGCCGACGAGGTAGGCGTCGAGCCCGAGCGAGCGCACGTAATCCGTTATCTCCTGCCGCACGCAGCCATTCTCGCCGGACGGCACAAAGACGTCACGGTGGCAGCCACCGTGACGGGAGTGTCACGAAAGCGTGGCGATCGCTTCGATCTCGACGAGTGCCCCGGATGGGAGCTTCGCGACCTCCACGGTCGCCCGCGCCGGGGGCTGCTCGCCGACGTGCTTCGCGTAGACCTCGTTCATCGCCTGGAAGTCGTCGAGGTGCTGCAGAAAGACGGTCGTCTTCACGAGCCGGTCGAGCCCGGTGCCCGCCTCCTCGAGGATCGCCTGCAGGTTGGCGAAGACCTGCTCGGTCTGCTCCTCGATGCTGCCCGAGATCGCGGTGTCTCCCGGCTTCAGCCCGAGCTGCCCGGAGACGAAGACGAATCCGCCTGCCGCGATCGCCTGCGAGTACGGCGCTCCCTGGAACGGCGCCGGCGCGGTCTCGGTGCGGACGACGCGCTTTTCGCTCATGGACGGGCCTCCTGTCGCTCGCATGCCTGGGCCAGCGCGGCGCCGAGCCCCTTGAAGATCGCCTCGAGCACGTGGCCGCTGTCGGTTCCATTGAGGAGCCGGACATGGAGGACGAGCCCCGCGTTCTCGGCCAGCACCTCGAGGAACCGCCGCGCGACGTCCGTGCCGAGCCCGCCGATGCGAGCCTGCGTGAGGTCGACGTTGGTCACAAAGAGCGGCTCGTCGCTCGTCTCCAGGACGACCGAGGCGAGCGCCTCCGCCGAGGTCATCGCGCCGGAGCCGTAGCCGCGTGCTCCCTCCGCCCGCAGCGGGCCGGCGAGGGCGTGCCCGAGGGCGCCGGCGGCAGCCTCGACCTCGGCCTGCGTGTCGCCCGGCTCGATGTCGAGCACGAGGTCGAAGCGCGCGGTCTCGGCGAGGCGCGCCAGCAGCCGGTTGAGCACCGGAAGACCTGTGTCCACCGTCGCGTCGCCGTGCCCGTAGACGTTGACGCGGACGCCCGCCGCAGCCTGCTCGCTCACCCTCGGAGGGTAACCGCTCGGGCCTGCTACGCCTCGACGCGCTCGATCTGCGCGCCCAGAGCGCGGAGCCGATCGTCGATCCGCTCGTAGCCGCGGTCGATCTCCGCGACGTTGCCGATCACCGAGCGGCCGCTCGCACACAGGGCGGCGATCAGGATCGCCATTCCGGCGCGGATGTCCGGGCTCGTCAGCCGCTGCCCGTACAGGCGTGACGGGCCGCTGACGACGACGCGATGCGGGTCGCAGACGATGATCCGCGCGCCCATCGAGACCAGCTTGTCGACGAAGAACAGCCGGTTCTCGAACATCTTCTCGAACACGAGGATCGTCCCCCACGCCTGGGTCGCCACGGCGACCGCGATCGAAGTGAGGTCCGCCGGGAACGCCGGCCAGGGGCCGTCCTCGATCTTCGGCACCTGGTCGCCGAGGTCGTTCTGGATCACGAGCTCCTGGTGCGGTGGCACGCGCAGCCAGTCGTCTCCCAGCTCGACCTCGATCCCGAGGCGGCTGAACGCGGTGAGGATCGTGACCATGTCGCGGGGATTGACGGCCTCGATCGTGAGGTCGCTGTTCGTGACCGCGGCGAGGCCGATGAAGCTGCCGACCTCGATGTGCTCGGGGGCGATCGCCCACTCCCCTCCCCTCAGCCGCTCGACCCCGTGGATCCGCAGGACGTTCGACTCGATGCCGTCGATCTGGGCGCCGAGTGAGACGAGGAAGCGGCACAGGTCCTGCACGTGCGGCTCGCAGGCCGCGTTCCCGATCGTGGTCTCGCCGGGCGTGAGGACGGCCGCCATGACGGCGTTCTCCGTCGCCATCACGCTCGCCTCGTCGAGGAAGATCTCGGCCCCGCGGAGGCCTTCCGTCTGCATCTCGTATCGGCTCTCGATCTCGATGCGCGTGCCGAGCCGCTCGAGTGCGTGAATATGCGGGTCGAGCCGGCGCCGGCCGATCACGTCGCCTCCCGGAGGCGGCACGCTCGCCCGGCCGAGCCGCGCCAGCAGCGGGCCTGCGAGCAGGAATGAGGCCCGGATCCGCTCGGCGAGCACCGCGTCTACCTCGTAGGACGAGAGTCCGTGCGGATCGACGCGCACCTCGTTCGGACCGGTCCACTCGGCGCTCGCGCCGGTGCCGGCGACGAGCTCCAGCATCGTCTCGACGTCCCGGATCCGCGGGACGTTCGAGAGCGTGACCGGCTCGTCCGCCAGCAGGCACGCCGCGAGGATCGGCAGAGCGCCGTTCTTGTTCCCCGAGGCTCGGATGCGGCCGTTGAGCGGGTTTCCGCCCTCGATGACGAGGGCCTGCGGCGCCGTGACGACGGACATGCGGGGGCTAGGATAGCCGGGGCCGAAGCGCGCTCTACCTGCGCGCGTCCCTCGCAATCACCGCGGCGAATGCGAGCGTTCTCCCCTAGGAGTGAACGTACAGCGCGTCGTCAGCCGTTGCAGCGCCGTGGAACGAGTAGCCGTCGCGGTTGTGCCACCACCAGTGGGCGTCCTGGATGTTGTCGGGGAAGCCGTAACCGCTGTGGGAGAGCTTGATGCAGCCGTTCGAGTAGTAGTCCGTGGAGCTGTCGAAGCAGTAGGTCTCGCAGGAGTTGCCGTAGTACGCGAGCTCCTTCGTGTGGATGAACAGCTGCGTCCGAAGCGTTCCGTCCCCGCACGCCTTGTCTTGCAGCTGCGTGGCGAGGCCCTTGATGATCGAGTCGTAGTGGTCCCAGTGGCCTTTCACGTCGTACCACCCGAGCGGCAGCCAGCCGTGACCGACGTACGAGCAGTTCGTCGAGTCGCCGGAGCCCGCACGCCACGTCGGTGAGTAGTACGCCGTGGGGTTCGACGACGGGTAGTAGACCCAGACCAAGGACGAGCTCAGGTTCGACGTGCGGTCGAACTCGAAGTGTCCATGGGCCGAAGCCGGCGCGACTGCAATCGTGATCGCTGCAGTCGCGGCGGCGACGACGAGCGAGAGGCGGGTGCGAGTGTTCACGAGTCATCTCCCTTCGGTCGGCTCGGGTTGTACGCCGGGTGCAACCAGGCAGACCCGGGTGCCCTCTCCTGCGCGAGACAGGTGGCTGTCGCGAGGTCGCACTCGAGCGCCGTCGTGCCGCCACCCGGTCCTTCATCGCCGCGGGCGACGAGGTGGTCCGTGTCGCTCGTGAACTGCGGCTCGGTGAAGCCGTCTGTCGACGTGCTCGGGTCGCTCTTCAACAGCTCCCTGAGCGAGATCGCTCCAGCCGAGACCTCGAATACCGCGATCCCGACGTTGGTTGGGGCGGCAACGAGGTCGCCCGACCACGAGCCGCCGTACGCCGCCCACCGGATCCCCTGGTTCAAAGATCCGAGGTCGAGTGTGTTGACGATCGTTCCGTCGGCGACATTCACGACCGATACCGATCCCGGGACGGTCGCCTCGCTTGCGAGGAGAGCCCGGGTGCCGTCGGGGCTGAGGGCAACGAGGTTGGCGTCGGCCAGCAAAAGACGTTCCTCACCCGGTCCGTCGAAGGCGAGGACGTCGAGTTGCTCACCCTCGTCGATGCGATACGCAAGGAGGGTGTCTCCGGCCCAGGCGGCGGCGACGTACTCGGCCGGCTTCGTGCTCCAGACGACCGGTTGAGCCGAGACGGCGCTCCGTACGACGATGTCGCCGGTGTACGTTGTAAACGCGCGATAGACGTCCGTCCCACGGACGTACGCGATCGCCCCGTCGGAGCGAACCGCCGCCGAGAAGGAATTCGTGTCGATCGCCTCGTCCCGGCCGGGGCCGAAGTCGTGGATCCAGAGCGTCGGCTTGCCGAGCGCGTCGCCCGGATGGATGCCTTGCTTCGACCACGAGAGCCCTGGATCCGTGTGGCGAAGCTCCCGCCATGTGCTGTAGACGAGCTGACGGTCGCCGGCAGTAGGGACGGCGACGGGGGCGATCCAGCCGGACAGCGGCGACGACGCAGTACCTGCGAGCGCCGCGTTCCGTGCACCCTCCACGTGCCCCGCCGCGACGAACAGTCCCCCGACCGGCCCCGTCGCTCGCCGGACGGTGACCGTGTGGACGTCCACGCGTGTGCCTGCGGAGCCGATCGGCTGCAGAACGGCGACCGCCACCAACGCGACGAGTGTCGTGGCGGCCAGCAGCGTGGCGGCCTTTGTGCGGCGGCTCAGGCCTCGTAGCGGAGTCATGGGCCTCCTTTCGGGAGGTGCGAGGAGTACGACCTTGCTGCCCTTGTACGTGCGCCGTTCGTGAGCCGCCAGGCGTTTCACGCTCTTGCGGCACATCTCTTACGCTGTCGTCACGCCGGACAACACGGGCTAGGATGCACGACACCATGGAGCCCACTCGCGACCGCGCCTGGGAGACGCTGACGCGCTACACGAAGAGCGAGTCGCTGCTGCGCCACGCGCTCGCCGTCGAGGCCTCGACCGCCGCGTACGCGCGGAAGTTCGGCGAGGACGAGGAGCTCTGGCGGGTGGCCGCGCTCCTGCACGACTTCGACTACGAGATGCACCCCACGCTCGACAAGCATCCGCAGGACGGCGCTCCGATCCTGCGGGAGGAGGGCTATCCCGAGGAGATCGTCGAGACCGTGCTCTCACACGCCGAGCACCTGGCCCTGCCGCGCGACACGCTGCTGAAGAAGGCGCTCTTCGCGTGCGACGAGCTGAGCGGCTTCGTCCACGCATGTGCGCTCGTGCGCCCGACCGGCCTCGAGGGGCTCGAGCCGAAGTCGGTCAAGAAGAAGCTCAAGCAGCCGTCGTTCGCCGCCGGCGTGCACCGCGACGAGGTCTACAAGGGCGCCGAAGATCTCGGCGTCGACCTCGACGACCACATCCGCACCGTCGTCGCGGCGCTGCAGCCGATCTCCGCGGAGCTCGGCCTACCGGCCTAGGCCGTCGGCGAGGCGGCGGAGGTCGTCCTCGCTCGTCCACCAGCCGCAGGACGCGCGGACGAGGTTCCGGCCCGGGAGCTCGCGGACGATCACGCCGCCCTCGTGGAGCGCCGCCACGAGCTCGGTGGGATCGCCGTGCGGACGAAACGAGACGAGGGTCGAGTGCCCGGCGGGCGTCACGACCTCCACGAGCGGCTCGAGCAGCTCGCGGCACCGGGCGGCCGCGCCGGCGCCACCCTCGTAGCGCCACTCCGGATGCACCCCGAGCGCTGCCTCGAGGCCGGCGAGTGACGGCGTGCCGATCCAGCCCGCGTCGAACCGCCGCGCGCCGTCCTTCGGCACGAACGAGCCGTCGGTCTCGTAGCTCTGCGTCGAGAACATGCTCGGCAGCGCGACGGCCAGCCGCTCGGGATCGCGCACGAAGAGGGCGCCCGAGGGATCGGGACCGCACAGCCACTTCTGCGCGGAGACGGTGTAGAAGTCCGCGCCGGCGAGGTCGACCGGGATTGCGCCCGCCGACTGCGCGCCGTCCACGAGAAGCGGTGGCCCGTCGGGTCGACGCAACCGGGCGAGGTCGAGCCTGCGCCCCGTCGTCCAGAGGACGTGCGAGACCGCGACCAGCCGGGTGCGCGGCGTCACGGCGGCGAGCAGTGCGTCCTCGTCCGCCTCCGCCAGCACGATGCGGGCGCCGCTCCCGTGCAGCTGGCCGAGCAGTCCGAAGTGCTCCTGGTCGGTCGTGACGATCTCGTCCTTCTCGTCCAGTCCCAGCCCCGAGACCACTACCTGGCAGCCCCGAGTCGTCGACTCGGTGAGCGCGACGAGCTCCGCCGAGGTGCCGAGGACGGCGGCGATGCCCCCACGGATGCGCTCCCGCAGCTCGAAGATCTCCTCGATGTACTCCTTGCCGCTCCGGCCTTCCTGCAGATCGCGCTCGAGCCGTGCCGAGATAGCGTCGACGGCCGCCTGCGGGAGCGGGCCGCTCGAGCCGGCGTTGAGGTACGCGTAGCGCTCGAGGACCGGGAACTGGGCGCGCGCCTCGTCGAGCGTCATGCCACGACTGCCTCGACGGGCGCGTGGTCGGAGAGCACCCGGCCGCCGACGACGCGCCGCTCGAGCGGCCACGCGGACGGCCCGTCGCGCAGCTCCAGCCCGCGCACGAGGATCTGGTCGATGCTGCCGGCGAGCGGCGCCGAGAACCCGTCCGCGGTGGGCGAGACGAGGTTCGCGTCGCCCGCGATGATCGAGCGCTCCCGCGCGAGCGCGACGACTCGGTCGAACTGCTCGCGGACGCCGTCGATGTGGAAGTTGACCACCATCACGCCGTCGAGGTCGACGGCATGGGCGATCCGCCGCAGCTTGGCCTCGCCGACTACGTGCTCGCCGAGATCGCGCGCCTCGTTGCGGGTGAGGATCGCATCGCCTTCTCCCGTGAACGCCGACCGGAAGAGCCCATGGTGGAGCGCGGTGACGGCCTGTGCTCCGACCGGAAGCAGGGGCCGCCGGGCGATCGCAGTGGTCGCGTGCATCCCGCTCCAGCTCTCCAGATGACGCAACGCCCACACCGGGAGCTCCTGCAGGCACACGACGTCGGGGCCGTCGCGGGTCACGAGCTCGATCATCTGGCGGAGGAACGCCCGTCGCGCGGGCGGAGACGGTCTCCCGTGGAAGAGGTTCCAAGTCCGCACGAGCATGGCCACGGCGTAGCGTACGAGGCCGTGCGCGTCCTGCTCGCCGATCCGCCGGCCTTCACCCCGCCGTACGACCACGAGCTCGCTGCGGCGCTCGCGCGGGCGGGAGCGGAGGTCGAGCTGGTCACGTCACGTTTCCGCTTCGGCGCAGTGCCCGAGCCGGACGGATACCGGCGCCGCGAGCTCTTCTATCCCCTCTCCTCCCGCGTGTTCGGGCGCTCGGTGCTGCGTCTGCCGCTCAAGGTCGTGGAGCATCCGGTAGGGCTCGCTGCACTCCGCCGCAGGCAGGCCGACGTCCTCCACATGCAGTGGCTGCCCGCGCCCGAGCTCGACGCGTTCCTCTTCCACCCGCACCTGCCGTCGGTCCTCACCGCGCACGACCTGCTCCCCCGCCGCACCGCGCACCGCACCGACCTGTGGCGCAGGCTCTTCGCGCGCTTCGACCGGATTGTCGTGCACAGCGAGAGCGGGCGGGAGACGCTCGCCGACCTCGGCGTCGAGCCCGAACGGCTCCGGGTCATCCCTCATCCCGTGTTCCCCAGCTCGCCCGAGCGGCAGGACGACGGCCGCACCGTGCTCGCCTTCGGGATCATCCGGCCCTACAAGGGGCTCGGCGACGCGATCGAGGCCGTGCGCCGCGCCGGGGATGCGCGGCTGCTGGTGGCCGGCGATCCGCTGGAGCCGGTCGAGCCGTACCGCACCGCGGCGAACGGGCTCGAGGTGGAGTGGCGGCTCGGCTATCTCCCCCAGCCCGAGATCGACCGCGCCTTCGGCGACGCGACCGTCGCCGTGTTCCCGTACCGGCCCGAGCTCGACCAGAGCGGCGCCCTACTGCGCGCGCTCGGCGCCGGAGTCCCGGCCGTCGCCTACGACGTCGGCGGCATCGCCGAGCCGGTGCGCCGGTTCGGCGCCGGCCGCGTCGTGCCCGCGGGGGACGTGGCCGGTCTCGCAGAGGCGGTCCACGAGCTGCTCGCCGACCCGCAGGCGCTCGCACGCGCGCGCGAGGGGGCGCGGCGCGCCCGTGACGAGCTCACGTGGGATGCGGCGGCCCGCGCGCATCTCGATCTCTACGAGGAGATCGCGTGACGATCCCGCTGCCGATCGAGACGGAGCGGCTGCTCATCCGGCCGTTCGCCGAGCCCGACGTCGACTCGATGGCGGAGATCTACGGCGACCCGCAGGTGATGCGGCACGTCTGTCTCGGCGTGCTCGACCGCGAGCGCACGAAAGCGATGCTCGAGGAGTACCGCAGCGCACAGGATGAGCGCGGGTTCTCCACCTGGGCCGTCGTCGAGAAGGAGTCCGGGACGGTCGTCGGCGACGTCGGCTTCGAGCTCTACGCGCCGACCGGCGAGCCCGAGCTCGGCTTCACTCTCGCCGCAGCCGTCTGGGGGCGCGGCTACGGGCTCGAGGCCGCCCGCGCCTGCGTGGAGGCGGCGTTCGCGCACCTCCCCTATTCGCGTGTGGTCGCGAAGGTCGAGCCCGAGAACGAGCCCTCGCTCCGGGTCGCCGAGCGGCTCGGAATGCGTACGGTCGAGACCATCGACGTCGACGGGCGCCCGCATCTCCTGCTTGCCCTGGAGCGGTCTTGAGGATCCGCCGCGACCCGTTCCGCGACGTGATCGCGCGCCAGCTCGACCTCTTCGTCGAGGACGAGGCCGATCTGCTCGAGGAGTGCCGCGAGAAGTTCCGGGCGTACAACAGCGCGGACCGCGAGGACCGCGAGGAGGCCTACGGCGACTTCAGCGACGCGGTCGAGACCGCGACGGAGGCGCTCGCGGACATGCGCGACCGTTTCGCCCGCACGCTCGACGAGGATGCCGCGGAGGCGTACGAGGACTCCTTCAACCGCGCCGTCCGGAAGCGCTGGACCGAGCTCGGACTGGAGATCGAGAACCGGTGACCGGCCGCATCGAGGACTACGCGCTGCTCGGCGACCTCCAGACCGCGGCGCTCGTCGACCGAGGCGGCTCCGTCGACTGGCTCTGCTTCCCCCGCTTCGACTCCGGCGCCTGCTTCGCCTCGCTGCTCGGCGGCCCGGACTGCGGCCGCTGGCTGCTCGCCCCGTCCACGCCCGCGACGAGCACCCGCCGCTACCTCCACGACACGCTCGTCCTCGAGACGACCTGGGAGACGGAGGGCGGCTCGGTCGCGCGCGTGCTCGACTTCATGCCACCGCGCGGCAAGGAGCCGGACATCGTCCGCATCGTCGAGGGCGTCAAGGGCCGCGTCCACTTTCGCTCGGAGCTGACGATCCGCTTCGACTACGGGCGCATCGTCCCGTGGGTGCGCAAGCGCACGCACGAGGAGGACACGCGGGTCGCGCTCGCCGGGCCGGACGCGCTCTGCTTCCGCACGCCCGCCCAGACGCGCGGCGAGGACCTGCGCACGATCTCGGAGCTCTCGGTCGACGAGGGCGAGCGGATCCCGTTCGTCCTCACCTGGTTCCCCTCCCACGAGGAGGTGCCGGAGGCGATCGATCCGGAGCAGGCGCTCGCCGACACCGAATCGTTCTGGCGCGAGTGGAGCGAGGCGTGCCCGCTCGGGCTGCCCGGCGAGTGGGATCCGCTCGTCCGGCGGTCGCTGATCGTGCTCAAGGCACTCACCTACGACCCGACGGGCGGGATCGTCGCCGCGCCGACCACCTCGCTCCCGGAGTGGATCGGCTCGGTGCGCAACTGGGACTACCGCTACTGCTGGCTGCGCGACGCGACGCTGACGCTCCTCGCCCTCCTCCACTGCAACCACGCGGGGGAGGCGGGACAGTGGCGGCGCTGGCTGATCCGGGCGATTGCCGGCGACCCGGCGGACATCCAGATCATGTACGGCGTCGCGGGCGAGCGGCGCCTCAGCGAGTTCGAGCTCCCGTGGCTCGAGGGCTACGAGGGCTCACAGCCGGTTCGGGTCGGCAACGCGGCGAGCGAGCAGCTTCAGCTCGACGTCTACGGCGAGGTGGTCGACTGCCTCTACCAGGCGCGACAGCACGGTCTCCCCTTCGATCCGAATGCGTGGCAGCTGCAGCTCGGCATGCTCAACCACCTCGCGGAGGCGTGGCGCCAGCCGGACGACGGCATCTGGGAGATCCGCGGCGAGCGCCGCCATTTCGTCCACTCCAAGGTGATGGCCTGGGTCGCGTTCGACCGCGCCGTGCGGACGGTCGAGGAGGACGACTTCGAAGGGCCGGTCGACCGCTGGCGGGCACTCCGTGACGAGATCCACCGGGACGTCTGCGAGCACGGCTTCGACCCCGAGCTCGGCTCGTTCACGCAGTCGTACGGCTCCAAGGAGCTCGACGCGAGCCTGCTGCTGCTGCCGCTCGTCGGCTTCCTGCCCTGTAGCGATCCGCGCATCCGCGGCACGATCGAGGCGGTCGAGCGGGAGCTCCTCCATGACGGCTTCGTGCTCCGCTACCGCACGCACGAGGACGCGGCCGACGGACTGCCGCCGGGCGAGGGCGTGTTCCTGCCGTGCTCGTTCTGGCTCTGCGACTGCTACGAGCTGCTCGGTCGGCACGAGGACGCCCACGAGCTGTTCGGGCGGCTCGTCGGCCTCGGGAACGACCTGGGCCTGATGTCGGAGGAGTACGACCCTCGCGCGGGACGGCTGCTCGGGAACTTCCCCCAGGCGTTCACGCACCTCGCGCTCGTGAACACGGCGTTCAACCTCGCGCCGCACCTGCCCTCGCCGATGCATCGCCGGCACGCGACGCGGCAGTAGCGTCCTCCACCGCACCGGCGGCGTTGACGAGCGCGAGGTGGCTCAACCCCTGCGGGAAGTTCCCCAGGAGCTCGCCACTGTCCGGGTCGATCTCCTCCGAGAAGAGCCCGAGGTCGTTCGCGTACGGGAGGATCTGCTCCATCGTCTCGCAGGCCTCGTCGACGCGTCCGAGCCGCGCCAGAGCCTCGACGACCCAGAACGAGCAGGCGACGAACGCGCCCTCGCAGCCCACGTGCTCGGTCGTGCGGTAGACGAGACCGGGCGCGGCCGCGAGCCGCTCCCGGATCGCGTCGACGGTGCGGTCGAGCCGCTCGCGCTCGGGGTAGCCCTGGCGGCAGGCTCGGAGCACCCCGGCGTCCAGCGACTCCTCCCCCGCCCAGCCGCAGTATGCGCCGAGCTCCTCCGACCAGCACCGCTCCTCGATCCAGGCGTGGAGGCGGTCGCGCTGCTCGCGCCATTGCGCGACGTGGTCGTCGGGAAGGTGTCCCTCTGCTGCGAGCCGGAGTGCCCGGTCGAACGCCATCCAGACCGCGATCTTCGAGGCGGTGTAGTGGCGGTGCTCGTCGAGCTCCCACATCCCGGAGTCGTCGTCGGGCCAGAGCATGGCGACGCGGTCGATGCAGCCGGCCAGCATTCCGGCCGTCTCGTCGTCCAGCACATTCCCCTCCGAGACGTACAGGGCCGCGGTCTCGAGCAGGTCGCCCCACGAGCCGAGCTGGAGCTGGGTCGAGGCCGCGTTCCCGTAGCGAACCGGGCTGGAGTCTCGGTAACCGCGGAGGTGGTCGAGCGTCTCCCGGCGCGTCGGCACGGTGCCGTCCAGGTCGTAGAACGGCCGCAGGTCGGGAGCAGTCGGGCGGACGGCGCGCAGGAGGCAGCCGAACGACTCCTGCACCTGCTCGGGGATCCCGAGTCGCATGAGCGCGTCCAGCGTGAAGGCGGAGTCGCGCACCCACGAGTAGCGGTAGTCGTAGTTCTTGTCGCCGCCGATGACCTCCGGCAGCGACGTGGTGGGCGCTGCCGCGATGCTGCCGTTGGGTGCGTACACGAGGAGCTTGAGCGCGAGCGCGCTGCGCGCGACCTCGTCCTCCCAGGGCCCGTCGTAGTGCCAGAACCCGAGCCACCGCTCCCAGACGCGGCAGGTCGCGTCGAGCCGCGCCTCGACGTGGTCGCGGCTCGGCACGTGCAGCGGCTGCTCGTGGGCCGCGACGAGCGCGAGCATCGCCCTCTCCCCCGCCGCGATCTCGAACGAGCCGGTCAGCGCGTCCTCCTCCGCCTCGACCGCACCGGCGTCCCAGGACAGGACGGTGAGCTGCAGGTCGCCACCCGCAGCGACGGTGACGTCGCCGCGCCGGGTGATCCGGGGCGACTCGCGGCCCCAGTCGAAGCGCGGCTCGACGCGCCACTCGAGCCGCACCGATCCCTCGATCCCCTCGATGCGCCGCGCATGCTCGACCCACGGGAGCAGGCCGCCGTCCTGGAGCGTCAGCGCCTCGGTGACGCGCACCGCGCCGTCACCGCTGCGGTACGTCGTCTCGAGGACGTTCGTCCGCTCCACGTAGCGCCGGGTCGCCTCGTAGTCACCGGCCGGGGCGAGGGTGAAGCGGCCGCCGCGCTCGGGGTCGAGGATCGCGGCGAAGGTGGTCGGCGCGTGGAGGCTCGGCAGCGACATGAAGTCGACCGAGCCGTCCGCCGCGACCAGCGCGACCGTCCGGCCGTCGCCGATCACGGCATAGGAGCCGATCGGAGCGAAGCCGTCCTTCCGTTTCATGTCCGGTAAACGCGCGGACGCAGCCGGAGGTAGCGCAGCTAGCGGTGCCCGAAGTGGTGGGCACGCGGGAGGGCGACGTGGACGTCGGCGCCGTCGGTCAGCGACCGGGCGAGCGGCGCGAGCGAGACGAGCTCGTCCACGAGCACGTTCCGGTTCCGGTCCGAGTGCTCGTAGCGGCCACTGACGAGCAGGAGTGGCTCGCTGCGCACGACCGCGCGATACCGCTCGTACACCTGTGGCAGGACGATGAGGTTCACCTGCGCGAGCTCGTCCTCGAGGAGCATGAAGACGACGCCGTTCGCGGTCGCCGGCCGCTGCCGCGCGACCACCAGCCCGGCGAGCTGGACCTCCGCTCGGTGCGGGCGCTCGCGCAGCTCCGCGCTCGACAATGTTCCCGGCGGCAGGTGCGGACGAAGCAGCTCGAGCGGGTGGACACCGACGGACAGGCTCGTCGTCCGGTAGTCGGAGAGCATCCGCTCCCACACGGTCGGCTCGGGCAGGTCCGGCGTCGCGACCGTGGGCTCGAGCGGCAGCGCGAGCTGCTTCGCCTCCCCCGCCGTGCCGGGGACGCTCGCCGGCCGCGGCACGAGCCCGAGCTGCCAGAGGAGCTCCCGCCGCCGCAGCCCGAAGCAGTCGCAGGCGCCCGACTCGGCGAGCGCGCGCAGCTCGTCCTCCGAGAGCCCGGTGCGTTGCGCGAGCTCGCGGATCGAGGAGTAGGGGCGCTTTGCGGCGACGGCTTCCGCGTCGTCCTCCCCCAGCCCGGTCACGTACTTCAAGCCCACGCGGACCGCGCCGTCTTCCTCGATCGTGCAGCCGGCCTCGCTGCGGTTCACGTCGGGTGGGCGCGTCTCGACTCCGCGCTTCTGCCCGTCGCGCACGAGCGTCGCGGGCGGGTAGAAGCCCATCGGCTGCGCGTTGAGGAGCGCGGCGAGGAACTCCGGCGCGTAGTGGTGCCGCAGCCACGCCGACTGGTACGCGAGCAGCCCGAACGCAGCCGCGTGGGACTTCGGGAAGCCGAAGCCCGAGAAGGCGACGAGCTTGTCGTAGAGCTCGTGCGCCTGCGGCTCCTCCACGCCCTTCTCGAGCGCCCCCGCCACGAATCGCTCCCGCCACGCCTCGAGCGCCGCGTGTGAGCGCTTGCGGCTCATCGCCCGCCGCAGCCCCTCCGCCTCGCCGACCGAGAAGCCGGCGAGATGGACGGCGACGTCGAGCACCTGGTCCTGGAAGACGACGACGCCGAGCGTCTCGCGCAGCGGCTCCTCGAGCAGCGGATGGTCGGCCGGCGCGCGGTAGCCCGGGTCGTCGCGCAGCAGCTGGCGCCGCTCGACGTACGGGTGCACGGCCTTCCCCTGGATCGGCCCCGGCCGCACGAGCGCGACCTGCACCGTGATGTCGTCGATCGTCTCCGGCCGCGTGCGGAGGATGACCTGCATCTGCGCGCGGCTCTCGATCTGGAAGCAGCCGATCGTGTCGGCCTTCTGGATCTCGGCGAACACGTCCGGGTCGTCGAGCGGCACGCGCGAGAGATCGATCTTCTTGCCCCGGTTCCGCGCGATCAGGTCGACGCACTCCTCGACCGCCGACAGCATCCCGAGCCCGAGCAGGTCGATCTTGAGGAAGCCGGCGTCGGCGCAGGAGTCCTTGTCCCACTGACACATCTGCCGGCCTTCCATCGCCGCCGGCTGCACCGGCACGAGCTCGACGAGCGGCCGCGAGGAGATGACCATCCCGCCCGGGTGCTGCGAGATGTGGCGCGGCAGGCCGGCGATCTCGGTACAGAGAGCGCCGAAGGCGCGCCAGCGCGGCGAGCGCAGTTTCGTCGCCGCGTCCGGGAGCGCGGCGATCTCGTCGGCAAT
>Ga0207657_10000746_pt1 | contig 34480 bp, 31 predicted proteins | sample KBSC33metaG_FD_184316 | JGI IMG/M metagenome (GOLD analysis project Ga0207657, IMG submission 184316) | Corn rhizosphere microbial communities from Kellogg Biological Station, Michigan, USA - KBS C3-3 metaG (SPAdes) (version 2) | ecosystem: Host-associated > Plants > Roots > Rhizosphere > Soil ...
GGGGTTCCCTGGTTTAAGTCACCAAATGGAAGGTATCTTTTAGCGCCTAACCCCGGTTGAGAGTACAATACGTTCAAATCAAAGCCTTGTGGGTCTAACGAGCCATAACCTACGCTATAAACATTCTTCATCATTAGTTGCCAGATAGGCAGGTTTGGCCTTTGAGAAGTAGCTTTTAATAATTTCAAAAACAGTACTTTCTGGTTGCTTGAAGTAGAATCAGGCGGCACATCCTGGGAGAATTCTCCTACCTGGTATATTTTTCCATTGTAGGAATATTGAAATGCAACCGCTAAAACTTCATCAGCCTGCAAAGGCTGGCTCAATGAAATGAAACCTACCCTTTTATTAAATATATATTGTGAGGAATCTAATTTCCTGGCGAAAGTTTTTTCATAATCCTGAACAGGATTAAGTCCCATCGTGCTTAATTGACTATTAATAAGTGAAGAATTCCGGCTGTTTGGATTACTGATAATGGAAGCATATTCGCTATTGGTATTGTTATCCGGCAATGAGCCTGTAACTGTAAAATTGTGAAATGGATTTGATTCCCCAAGATCCATCAAACCCACTATTTCCCTCGCATTTGTAGTAGTTCCGTTTTTATTGGTTACCCATACTTCAAGCCTCAGTATCTGCACCGGAGTAATTACCGCCGGTGCATTACTCATTACTTTATTATAATTATTTTTAAAATATTGGGCAAGGAGAAAATGCCTGTTTTCTTCATAATCATCGGCCTTTATCTGGAACTGGGTTGCCGCACTTCCGCCCTGCAGATTCATTGATTGTTTCTGTGATTTCTGATTTGCCAGCACGGCTGTAACCGATAATTTTCCAAATTGCAATTGTGTTTTTAAACCAAACAGGGATTGCGCTCCGGGAATTAAAGTAGTTCTTAAAGGAAAAGTAATATTTCCGGCTTCAAATTTTTTCAAAATCTCATCGTCAGTACCCGTATAATTTAATTTGAGTTGATTGGTAAAATCAAAATTAGCCAGCGTATTATAATTAATAGGAAACTTAAGTTTGTCGCCTATGTTTGCCAACACATTTAATTGTGCTGCCATATTAAAATCAAAACCGCCATTTTTTCGCGCCGCTTCAGGAAGCGTAGGGTTTTTCACATTCTGTCCCTGGTAGCCTGCGGTGATATCAACGTTTCCCTGTGGCTGAATATCAATTTTTCCATTCCCAAAAAGCCTGTTGAAAAGATTGTCATAAACATTAAGCTTAGGCTTTACCTGCCCACGGTTTAATAAATTAAGCGTGTTGGCCCTTTGTTGAAAATAATTCATTTCCGATTTCCTTGCTTCCATCTCGCGAAATTCTTCTGCAGTATAGACGGTGGGGGTTCTGTAATAGCGATCGCCTACTTTTTCAAAAACAGTATAAGTCTTTGTGATGGGATCGTAAGCTACTGAATCATTAATATTCGGAGGCAATTTAAAATCATAAACATTGGGATTTCCGGAAATAAAATCGCCTCTCCTGTCATGCAAAGGAAAAGGAAGACTGTCGTTTTTGCTTATTGCGGAAGAGTCTTGCGCCGTTGCATGAGATGGCCATACAATAGAAATTACTATTGACAGAAACCAACAACCTATTAACCCAATATAATTTGGCGCCAATTTTCTTTTAAGCAACATCCGGCAAATTAATTAGGTAGATTTCTATCAAATAGCTTTTAGGGCTTTTTTTATTAGGATTTCCAGTGTATTTATTGAGGGCTCCGAAAGTACGATTTTTTTTATTGATTGTTCAGCCACCTGCCTTGCAATCCCTAAAGCCACTAATGCATTTAACGCATCCTGTTCCAAAGTATTGCCGGCATTTACAAAACCAGGTGTTGATGTGGATATTTTTGAAACTTTATCTTTTAATTCAAGCACTAATCTTTCAGCAGTCTTTTTGCCAATACCTTTCACACTTTCCAGTAGGGATGTATTTCTCATCATAATGGCGTTGCTGATTTCATCCGGCTTCATACCCGACAACATCATTCGCGCAGTAGCTGCACCTACTCCCGAAACGCTTATCAGCAAGATAAACATTTCTTTTTCCATCGCATCAAAAAATCCATACAATGTATGCGCATCCTCCTTTATCTGCAGGTAGGTAAACAATTTCCCTTCGGATAATTGCTGAATATGCGAGTAAGTATTCAGGCTGATATTTACTTCATAGCCCACTCCATGCACGTCTATATAAACCATAGCCGGGCTTTTATAAGAAAACTTACCTGATAAATATGCGATCATAGAATATGAAAAAGTGCGCCAAAAATAAGTAATTCAGGCTAATGACGCCCATATTATGAATTAATTATTATCAATTACAACATGAATAAGCAGGAAGTTGTATTTTTATCGCCTTAATTAAATTATATTTTAATATACATGAGTCAAAAAATTTCCGCGGCTATTACGGCTGTAGGCGCATTCGTACCCGAATATAGACTTACAAATGCCATACTTGAGACGATGGTAGAAACATCCGATGAATGGATAAAAACCCGCACCGGCGTAGAAGAAAGAAGAATATTGAAAGGAGAAAATATGGGCGTTTCAAAAATGGCCGTACCCGCAGTTTTAGAACTTTGCAAAAAAAGAGGAATTGACCCCGTTGAAATTGATTGCCTCATTTGCTGCACCGTTACTCCCGATATGACGTTTCCGGCAACTGCCAATATAATTACTTACGAAATAGGCGCTGTCAACGCATTTGGCTTCGACCTTTCTGCAGCTTGCTCCGGATTTTTATTCGGCGTGACTACAGGCGCATCCTTCATCGAAAGCGGGCGGTACAAAAAAGTAGTGGTGGTAGGAACCGATAAAATGAGTGGCATTGTAGATTACAGCGACCGCAAAACCTGTGTGCTTTTTGGAGATGGCGCCGGGGCTGTTTTATTAGAACCCAATGACGAAGGTTATGGAATACAAGACAGCCTTTTAAAAACCGATGGCGTAGGAGCGGATTATCTTAAAATGGCTGCAGGCGGCTCGGCAAAACCGGCTTCTGTAGAAACAGTGATGGCAAAAGAGCATTATATTTTCCAGGAAGGGCCAACCGTTTTTAAATTTGCAGTGAAAGGAATGGCCGATGTATCGTATGAGTTATTAGAAAGAAATAAATTAACCGGCGATGATATTGCATGGTTAGTTCCGCACCAGGCCAATAAAAGAATCATAGATGCCACAGCCAACCGCATGGGACTGAGCATGGATAAAGTGATGATTAATATTCAGCGTTATGGAAATACCACTTCAGCAACTATTCCACTCTGCTTATGGGAATGGGAAAAACAATTACATAAAGGCGACCTGATAGTTCTTGCTGCATTCGGCGGAGGATTTACATGGGGTGCTACACTGGTGAAATGGGCGTATGATACGAAGTGAGGGATTGAAAAATATGAGCAACAGCGAACGAACAAATAATCGGGATTTCTATTTTTCTTTTTATTTACCCTGAGTTACAATGAAGGTTGGTGAGGGCACTGACCACAAATTAGAAAATTAACGTGGGTTGTATTTACGCTACAAAAGAAGGGTCCATATTTTTTCATAAATGCTTTAAAACGGACTATAAAGTAAAATTGTTAGATAAGGCGAATAGCGTATTTTGGCGTAAATACAAACGTTAGTCAGAATTCCTGCAGACAAATTGAACAATGAATACAATTAAATATTTTACAACACTTATTCTGACACTTTCAATTATTTCATGCTCAACAAGCTATGAAGTAGTTATGCCTTACAAGAACTTAGGAGGTTATTCGGGAACAAGACTTTTTCCAGTAAAGACAAACGAATCTGAATATACGTTTCGAGCTTGGATAAGTAACAGCACTTCAATAGACAGAATTATTTCCATTTCAAAAGATTCAGGACAAAACTACATAGGCACTCTAATTGAATTTGGGAAAAAAGTTAACGGGAGAAAACATGCAAATTTTTATAAAGAAATTTCAATCACACCTGCAAGTGGCTTTGAGAATTTCAGAAAAAAACTTGATAGTTTAAAAATACAAGAAATGACAAATCAACCTTGTTGTATTCCTATTCCTTATGACTCTCCATTCTCAACCTATGTAATTGAAACAAAAAATAAAAATTTATATAATTGCTTCAGGTTTGACACAAACTATCCTTTAACAACCGAAAAAAAAGACATGTATTCGGATATTCAAAAGTTTTTGTTTGATGAATTTAACTTGCACAAATATTTCAAATTTGAAAAAAACGATAGCTAACATTCGCACACTTTGGGAGCAATGCATATTGGCGGACGAATTATGGTTATTGATACTAGTGGCATTAAAACTTATAAATAAATATTTTCCAAATGAAAAATAAACTTAAAGAACTAGATGTAGATTTCATTGGCGGACAAAATCAACCAATTACCAAGGAGGAAGAATTGGCAATTAGTGCTTTCATACGTGCATCTAAAGAAAAAAGGGGGTTACAAGCTATCCGCAAGACAAAAACAAAGACAACACAAAAAACTTATCAACCTGCCTGACAAGGCACGAACACGCTAAAGCTGTATTTGCATGGACTGACGTATATTTCCTCGCTTTTTGTAGCAAAGCTTAATCTATCAGTCATGCTTGTACTAAAATTTGAAATCAATTTTTTATCTTTCCAGCAAACAAACAAATATCCACGATTCTTATTCTTCAAAAACCACATTTTAAATTCGCTAATAATATTTATTCGTTATGACTTTAAAAGAAATTATGGCTGAGTTAAAATCTTTTGGCAATGAAAACATCAAAAAGATTTTGCTAAAACATGGTGTGAAAGAGCCGTTGTTTGGCGTAAAGGTTGAATACCTGAAAACCATTCAGAAGAAAATAAAAAAAGATTATAAATTATCTAATGAGCTTTATTTTACCAATAATGCTGATGCAATGTACCTCGCAGGATTAATTGCTGATGATGGTAAAATGACCAAAGAAGACCTGCAGGCATGGGTCAAAATTGCGGTATCCAACAATATCAGCGAATATACTGTTCCCTGGGTGGCTGCAGGCAGCAGGTATGGTTTTGAATTGGCTATGGAATGGATTGACTCTAAAGAAGAACATATTGCCGCAGCAGGATGGTCAACATTGAGTGGATTGGTAGCATTGAAACCCGATGATGAATTAAATTTATCAATCTTAAAAAGACTCCTCACCCACATCGAAAAAAATATACATTCTTCTAAGAACCGCGAACGGTATGCCATGAATGGTTTTATAATATCGGCAGGTAGTTATGTAAAAGATTTAACAAAAGACGCCATAGCCACAGCAATCAAAGTTGGCGCTGTAACTGTTGATATGAACGGAACTGCATGCAAAGTCCCTGATGCAAAAGAATATATCCAGAAAGTAGAAGGCAAAGGATTAATCGGGAAAAAGAAAAAGATATTGAAATGCTAAGCCGCTTGTTCAATAATTTTTAGAAGGTGATTTCTATGAAAAAATATTGGCTTTTTTCTTTTACAACAAACGAGCAAATATTGAGAATTCCTATTCTCCTTAAAATCTAATTTATATTCCGGTCTGTTTTATAAGCGGTTCTTATAAGGTTGATTTTAGTTACAGGAGCTACTACCAATGGAACTTTTTCTATTACCGTTTGGTCGCTGTCTATTCCATAAGCTTCTCTATCGGAGCGGGCAAGTTTTATAATACTAAAATAAGCGTTTAAAATAAATCCCTCTTTAAAAGAAAATTCATTATCGTAAGAAAGAAATCTTTCTAAAATTACAAACCTGAAATCACTTATCGCATCTTTTTTCATGGAGATTTGTGGAGCGGGAATTACCAGTTCTTTGTTGCAAATCATTTCTTCTACCACTTTTTTGAGCATTACGCCTATTCTTGGCTGTATCTTAAATCCTATGCGAAAATCCACACGCATCACTTTATCTTTCAACAATTCTTCAGCGCTGTATTCCATTGTATATGGGTCATCGGCCCTTACAATATTCACGAACCAGTATATGTCAGCACGTTTTGGATTGTTATTACAAATAGAATCAATAACTCTTTTTTCTATCTGTCTATGGCTATCCGATTTTGTGAGATAAACCAAATGTGTTGAGTACTTGGGAATACTCGTATTACTACTTAGTTGTTGTAATAATGATAAGTAATCCTTTATGTTCACAAAGGGCAGCAGGCGAAGCGTAATTTTTCTTGCATTATACCATACGTACATTGTACCGATAAGCCCGATTTCAAACACAAGAAAAAATAATCGTTTTAAAAGCTTGACAGCATTGGTTATAAAAAAACTTGTTTCCACACAGACGAAAATGGTAATGATAGCGCCTACTATCCAAAAAGGATAATGTTTTATGTAACGTAAAAAATAATACATCAATATAGTTGTCATCAGCATGGCAATGGTGATAGAAAAGCCATAAGCCGCAGTCATAGCCTCGCTGGCCCTGAAATACACTACTACTGCAATGCATCCTATAAATAAAGTCCAGTTAATGCTGGGTATGTAAATCTGTCCACGTATATCAGTCGGGTATTTTACTTTTACCCTCGGCCAAAACCCTAAACTGATAGCTTCGCTGATGAGTGTAAATGAGCCGCTGATGAGCGCCTGGCTGGCAATGATGGAAGCTGCTGTTGCAATAAGAACACTGGGCAATAAAAACCAATGGGGTACAATTGCAAAAAATGGATTGATTCCACCCAAATCATTTTTATGCTGCCCCATTGCCCATGCACCCTGTCCTAAATAATTAAGTACCAAAGTGGTTTTAACGAATATCCAACTTACCTGGATATTCCTTTTTCCACAATGGCCCAAATCTGAATAAAGCGCCTCGGCTCCTGTTGTACAAAGAAATACAGCGCCTAATAACCAAAATCCATGTGGATGCAGTGTCAATAACCTAATTCCATAAACAGGATTTAAAGCAGCAAAAATTTGCGGGTAATTTATGATCTGGCTAAAGCCTAAAACGCCAATCATACTAAACCACAAAAACATAAACGGCCCAAAAGAAGCTCCTACCAGTTTGGTACCAAATCGTTGAAAAATGAAAAGCAATAAAAGAATAACGATTACTATTTCTACAACTAAACTATTCCCCGGTATAATTTGATTCTCCATGCCTTTTACCATACTTAAACCCTCAATTGCCGAAGTAACTGTAATAGGTGGTGTAATAATACCATCTGCAAGCAAAGTGCCTGCGCCAATAATAGCAGGATACACAAGGTTTTTCCCATATCTTCTTACCAATGCATATAAAGAAAAAACACCTCCTTCCCCATGATTATCTGCCTGAAGCGTGATTATCACATATTTAAAAGTGGTTTGTAAAGTAAGTGTCCAGAAGATACAAGAGATGGAGCCAAATACAAGTTCTTTAGTAACCCCTCCGCCTTCTGTAAGTATTGTTTGAAAAGTATATAAAGGGGATGTTCCAATGTCGCCATATATAATGCCAAGGGCAATTAATAACCCAGCCATTGAGGCACGCTTAGTGGATATCATATACTAATATGTTACCATAAAAATACGCAAATATTTTAATGCAAATTTTCCCGCCAACTATCTTCCTGAAAAAGCCCTTTCGACAATGGAAAATTCTCCTAAAAAGCCACCTTAGGAATTGCAGCTATCAGCTTTTGCGTATATTCTTTTTTCGGATGAAAATAAACTTCATCAGCACTACCGGTTTCTTCGATTTTTCCTTTGCTCATAACCATGATGCGGTCGCTGATATAATGCACTACGCCAAGATCGTGAGATATAAAAATGCAGGTAAAGCCAAACTCGGCTTTCAAATCGTTTAATAAATTCAAAACCTGAGCCTGCACGCTTACATCCAACGCCGACACGCTTTCATCGCAAATAATAAAATCAGGATTCAGGCTGAGCGCCCGCGCAATGCATATTCGCTGGCGCTGCCCACCACTAAATTCGTGAGGATAGCGGTTAAAATATTCCGGCTTTAGATCTACTTTTTCCAACAGGTCAACAATCTTTTCTTTGCGCTGTTTTTTATCAGGGAAAATCGAATGAATTTTCATTGGCTCATTAATAGCTTCGCCAATGGTTATCCGTGGATTCAAAGAGCCATAAGGATCCTGAAAAATGATCTGGATATCTTTCCGCATCTTTCTCAATTGCTCACCGGGAATATCGGCAATATCTTTTCCATTAAAATAAATGTTGCCCGAAGTTGGTTCTATCAGCCTTATCAAAGACCTGCCCAGCGTGGTTTTGCCGCAGCCACTTTCACCAACTAATCCTACCGTTTCGCCTTTATTTATTGCAAAACTTACATCGTCCACGGCTTTGAACTCTTTTAATATTTTTCCAAAAAAGTTTTTCTTAGTTGGAAAATACACCTTCAATTTTTCTACTTTTAAAAGTTGCTTTCCGATTACTGACATCTGATTATTGATACCTGATACCTGATTACTGATTACCGATACCTGATTACTGGTATCTGATACCTCACTCATAAAATCACTAATTACCGGAAGTCTTTTTCCTTTGGAAGAAGCATCAGGCCTGCAACTTAATAAAGCTCTTGTATATGGATGCTGCGGATTCAAAAATATGTCTTTGATAGTTCCGGTTTCCACCGCTTCGCCTTTATACATTACGATTACCCTGTCAGCAATTTCCGATACTAAACCCAAATCGTGTGTAATGTAAATCACGCTCATTTTTTGCTTTTGCTGAAGCTCCTTTACCAACTGCAAAATGGTTTTTTGTACAGTAACATCAAGCGCAGTAGTTGGCTCATCGGCTATCAGTAAGGCAGGATGGCAACTAATAGCCATTGCTATCATCACTCTTTGTTTTTGGCCGCCACTTATTTCATGAGGATAACGGTGAAGGATAGACGCAGGATTCGGCAACTTAACCTGCTCAAATAATTCAATTGTTTTCTTCTCAGCATCTTTTTGAGAAACATGCTGATGAATTCTCATTGCCTCTATCACCTGTTCACCACAGGTTTTCACCGGATTCAGCGAAGTCATCGGTTCCTGGAAAATCATCGAAATTTTATTTCCACGAATTTTTCTTAACTCTTTATCGTTAAGTTTCAAAAGATCAACCTGGCTCTTGCCATCCTCAGAAAAAAGGATTTCTCCACTTTTATATTTTGCCGGCGGCGATGGAAGTAATTGTAAAATGGAAAGAGATGTAACCGTTTTGCCTGAACCCGATTCACCAACAATAGCAATTGTTTCGCCGGAGTTTATATCATAAGAAATATTCTTTACAGCCGAAGTAATACCAGAATCTGTAATAAAATCAACACTGAAATTTTTTATTTGAAGAAGGGGATAGATCATTGGCGAATCGTAAGTTGTGAATAAGAATCATTGTTATTTCTTGTTTTACCGATACCTGATTTTAGAAATCCTAAAACTGATTGAGTCAAAAGTAAGGTTAAAAGTAATTTTTCAACAATTATAATTTAAGTATTCTGTGTGATGCCATTTTGTATATTTTTTTTTACAGAAAAGGGTAACCGTAACTGATCACCCATACGGCAAAAAAGAACAATTAGACATCTTAAAACATAAACCCTATTTTTGAATACATCTTAAAAATTTTTAGTTATGAAAAAATCTTTATTTTTTGTCGTTTGTTTTTTGGCGATTTGCGCGTTCTCGTATTCCCAGGGTTTTGTTTCTTTATTCAATGGCCACGACCTTTCGGGCTGGAAGATAAATGGTACCGAAAAATGGTACGCACAAAACGGTGAACTTATTGCCGAAAGCGGCCCCGACAAAGAATACGGATATCTCACCACAGAAAAGCCTTACAAAAATTTTATTCTGAGACTTGATTTCAAACAGGAAGAGAATGGAAACAGTGGCGTGTTTTTTCGTTCATCGGTTGAAGGAACAAAGATAAGCGGATGGCAGGTAGAAGTAGCGCCACCAGGTCTTCACACGGGCGGCATATACGAATCTTACGGAAGAGGCTGGTTGATAAAACCGGATGCAGATGGCGAAAAAGCATTGAAGTTTGGAGAATGGAATACAATGAAAATACAGGTAAAAAATGACGAGGTAACTACATGGCTTAACGGTAAAAAAATAGTACATCTCAAAGATTCGCTAATCGGCAAAGGCGAAGGTGTAATTGCTTTGCAAATACATGCTGGCGGCGGCATTAAGGTAGCGTGGAAAAATATTATGATTAAGGAATTGAAATAAGTTTGGAACCACTAATCACGCAAACCTGACTGACGGCAGGCAGGTTTTCACAAATGTCTTCCAAGGTTGCCAACCTTTTGAAGGTTAGCAACCTTTAACAATTTTCACGAATCTTTTTGTATAAATAATAATCTCTGTTTCCCGATGGCTATCGGGATGTTTCTTTACTGCATTGTTTCTTTTACGCAAAATTGGGAACATTAATTTTATGCATAATCAACTTTTCGCTCACAGTACATTTCAATTTTCTTTTTTAGTTCTGATGGCTTAAAAGGTTTCAGAACATAATCGGTGAAGCCGACTTCAGTAATAAGCGAATCCATATTGTCCAGCAAAGTGGCCGTAAAAGCAATTACAGGAGTAGCGATGTTACTTTCCCTGATTTTTTTGAGCGTATCGTAGCCATTCATTTCGGGCATTTCGAGATCCATTAATATAAGGTCGAATTTGTGGTATTTAATTAATTCCAAAGCGTGAATTCCTGTTATGGCTTCTTTGACGGGCATTTGCCATTTATTTAAAAAGCTTTTTAAAATACCGGCATTAATTTCATTGTCTTCTACCACCAATACTCTTACTCCTCTAATATCTTTTTTAGCATCTGAAAAAGTTTTTACAGGTATTTTAATATCCGCCGGCTTTTCGGGAATTCTGAAACGGAGCATAAAGAAAAAACTTGAACCTTGCTGAAGTTTGCTTTTTACTTCAAGAGTACCGCCCATCATTTTCACCAATTTACGGCTGATAGCGAGTCCCAGACCGGTTCCTTCATATTGTCTTTTTAAACCATCATCATTCAATTGCGAAAATGCCTGGAAAATTTCTTCCTGTTTTTCTTCAGCGATTCCTATGCCTGTATCTTTTACTTCGAAATATAAAGTAGTTGCTGCATCAGATAATTCTTTAGTTTTTACCACAAGCGATACGCTTCCGTGGTGCGTAAACTTAAGTGCATTCGACAAGAGGTTTTTTATTACCTGGCTAAGTTTAGTTTGATCACTTACAATTTCAATATTTTTTAAATCCTCTTCCAGGAAATTGGTAATAAGTGCAACATCCTGTTTTTTGAACTGAAGAGAAAAGGACGAAGTAATATTATTGAGACAATCCAATAAATTGAATGGCTGTTCTTTCAGTTCCATCTTTTGAGCATCTATTTTACTGAAGTCTAAAATATCGTTTACAATGCCCAGCATGTGTTCAGATGAATATCGCACCATATTCACATGGGTTTTAATATCTTCTTTCAAATCAGGATCTGATAAAATAACATTGGAAGCCCCTATGATACCATTAAGCGGCGTTCGCAGTTCATGGCTCATGCTGCTTAAAAAACGGGCTTTTGAACCTGTTGCTTTTTCTACTTTTATAGCCGCTCTTTTTACTTCTTCATCTGCTTCTTTTATCCTGGTAATATCTGTTATACTCAATACCTGGTAATCATTTTCGTTGGCGTCAGGGGGCAAAATATTGGTGTTTACCATCCCATAAAATCTTTTTTTATTGTTTGTAATAAATACAGCCTCGCCTGTCCATCTTTCGGAAACATTATTCATCAAAAAATCAAGATTGGGACTATCACCGGCGAGGTAACGCATCATTACCTGTGTCATATATAAGCCTGTAATATCTTTTTCCGGTGGCAGTTCCAAGAGTGAAGCCGCCATTTTATTGATGGCAATCACCTCAAGCGTTTGCCGTGAATAAATAAAATATGCATTTAAAGTATGTTGAAAGAACAATTCAAAAATAGAGGCTTTTTCCTCAAAAGAAGATTTCTTATTTCCCCAAAAAGATTGCTGAAATATTTGGAGCAGTCCCTTGCTTTTATTCAATTTCCCCTTATTCAAAATATTATATTTTTAATGAGTTTGAATTTGATAACGTATTAAACTGAATTTTATTTAAAGTGATATGGTTAAAAAAACATATTACAAAAACGCCAATAAATATTAATAATAAAAAACATAATATAGATTTAGCATGTACGTTATACTATCAGCAAACACAACCGGAATGGAAAACTCAAACTTGTTCTTTGATCAAAGACTGGATAATGAATTTTTACAAAGTATCTATGAAAATGACATGGAACATGCCATGATAATTTTTGGCCAGTTTTTAAAAATGGCTCCTGAGTTGATGCAAGACATAGATGAAAGCTACCAGGCAGGAGTAGTCGAAGATTTTAGAAAAAAAGTACACAAACTGAAGCCTGTGTTTAGTTTTGTCGGGCTGACAGAACTTACCAGGAAGGCCGAAGTGTTGGAAACAAAATGTAAAGAAGCCTCAGAGATATATGATCTAAGCGATTTGTATATAGAATTAAAAAATCAATATTCCCTCGGATTTCCAATTATTGAAAAAGAGGTAAAACGTTTCGAAAAGCAAGTAAATTAATTTTATGAAATTAAAATGTATCATAGTAGATGATGAACCGCTGGCAAGGAATTTCCTTGAACGTTATTGCGAAAAACAAGGGTCCCTCGAAGTAATGGGATTGTTTCCTGATTCTGAAACAGCCCTGAATTATCTTGCCGGCAATGAAATAGATATTTTGTTTCTTGATGTGGAAATGCCCGGTAATAGTGGATTTGAGCTATTAGATAAACTTCAGTATATGCCTAAAGTAATACTCACCACATCCAAAACTGACTATGCTTTTGACGCATTTCAATACAACGTAACAGACTATTTAAAAAAACCAATTTCTTATAATCGTTTCCAGGAAAGCATCCATAAAATAACCGAATCCCTTAACAACACCACGGTTGAAACCAACAAAGAGGATATTTTTATTAAGACTGACGGTAAATTTATCAGGCTTAGCTACCAGGATATCTTATATATCGAAAGCATGGGCGATTATGTAAAATATTTTACGATGGCCAAGCACTATCTTACTCACAGCACACTTAAAGCGGTTGAAGAAAAAATGAATCCAAAACAGTTTATGAAAGTTCACCGTTCTTACATAGTGAACATGAGTAAAATCGTAGATATCCAGGACAATACCATCGTAATAGAAAGCAAAGTAATACCCATCAGCAAGGCTTTAAAATCAGATGTTATGGGTAGGATAAACGCAGTGTAATCTCTTTCTTTTATTGTATCTATATTTAGAAATGCCCCGTTTTATATGGGGCATTTCTAAATATAGATACCTTTACAATCACTGAATATTTACTGCCTGATTTCGAAAGATAAATTTGCACGTAATATACAGGGAACAGCTTACCGATTGAGTCTTCATGTTCATCGAAAAATACGATGCATTCAGCGAAATTTAAAAATAATACCCGTATTTAATTACATCTTTGTATCAGAAAAAGGGAACATGATTCACACGACATCAAAAAAAAGAAGCATAAAATATAGTTCTCTTAAATTTTAAAAAATTAAATCATCAACTAACTGCTTAAAATATTTTCCGGGGTTTTCAGAAAACTTTCCTCCACCCGGGGGAATTTTTTTTTGGTTTAGATCTCTTCTTTATTCCTTTTTTACTAACCATCTATGGTCTGCCCGCAGCGAACCGGTGTAGAACTTTTACACTTCACATAAACATAGGCTTCGCCCAATGTTAGCGTATCAATAAATAAAGAAAAATACATTTTCAATCATCATGACAAACGATCTGATATTTTGATAGTGAAAGAACAAATAACAAGAATTCCATTTTTACAAACCTGGCTTGTGTAAAAGAATGAGGCATAAAAAAGTGTTATCGTCCCAATAGCACCATTCATCGAAAAGATAAGCCCTTTCAGCGAAATTCCGGGAAAACATTTGCAAAAGCGTTGCATCTTTGTATCAGAAAAAGGGAACATGCTTCACACGATATAAAAAAGAAAAGAAGCATAAAAATATAGTTCTCCTAAATTTTAAAAACTAAATTATCAACTAACTGCTTAAAATATTTTCCGGGGTTTTCAGAAAACTTTCCTCCACCCGGGGGAATTTTTTTTAGCACAAAAATTCTTGAAATTAATATGTCAATGTAATACCAGCGCCCAACCCCATGTCGCTGTCGTAATGAGTAGATAGCGCCGCCCATTTTCGCAAAATATATTTAAATCCTGCTGCATATTCTTTATCGGTATTTACCATAAAGTTAAATCGCAAACGTTTCGACAAAGGCACATCTTCTCTGCTTAACTGAAAACGCAATTTACCGTTTCCATCAATACGCATGTCTGCAAAAACAAGCATGGGTAATGTATAGACAACACCCGCCATTATGGTTTTGCGATTGTCTTTATTACTTGTTTGGCCAAACATATTTTTCGCATCATTGCCAAAAATATTTTCTTGCATGCTATGTATTTTCTTATAATGATAATCGAAACCAATGTAGGGCATCCACCATTGCATCCTGCCCAAATAGCGACCCAGCATTGTTTCGCTTTCATATCCGTGTTCAGGTTTTATACCAACGTGCCATAAGGTATTCAGTTGCCAGCGCGTGTTGGACAGCATTGCTTCCCCATCACTACCATTACTTTCCAATCCCACATTAGCCATAAAATGTGTCATCTTATCCTCCATCAAAAATTTCTTATAGTCTTTTTTCGGATTGATGATTTCAGGGTTGGGTGGCGAATTTTCATAACTGAACACTCTTCCCATTCCACTCATCATGTGGTACAAAATATGGCAATGAAAAAACCAATCGCCGCTTTCCGTTGCAGCAAATTCCAGTGTATCCGTTTCCATTGGCATAATGTCAAGAACCGTTTTTAATGGCGAATATTCTCCGTGTTCATTCAGCACCCGAAAGAAATGTCCATGCAAATGCATCGGGTGGCGCATCATAGTATTGTTACGCAAAATGATTCTTACATTTTCTCCTTTTTTTATTAAAATTTTATCCGATTCAGAAACAGTTTTATTATTAATGCTCCATACATAACGGTTCATGTTTCCGGTCAAATCGAAATGCAAAACTTTTGTTGGCCCATCTCGCAAAGTGGTTTTAAAAGGTGAACGCAACATGCCGTAATTCAAGGTTGCAATATCTGAACCGATATGATTCATTTCCATACCTTCCATGCTATGCATATTCATGTCAGAGCCAGATAAATCATTTTTATTGCTGTCAATGTTTTTCATTCCATCCATTTCATTTTTTTTATCATGGTCTTTGCCATCCTCATAACCTATAATTTCAGGATACATCACATTGTTCATATCCATTGTTTGATTACTCATTTCCATGCCTTCCATCGGTTTCATATCGCCATTCATTTTCATCATGTCATTCATCATTTTCATTCCTTCAAAATATTTTAAATGAGGCAATGTGGGTGCAGGCATTTTCATTCCGTTTCCCAGCCAGAGCGAGCTATAGCCTGTGCGGTCTTCGGCGGTAGCGCGAAATTCATAACTCATATTTTCAGGAATGGTTACTATTACATCGTAGGTTTCTGAAACGCCAATAATCAATCTATCCACGTCAACGGGAACTACGTCCTGTCCATCATTTGCAACTACAGTTAATTTACCACCGGCAAATTGTAGCCAGAAATAAGTAGAAGAAGAACCATTGATAACGCGCAACCTCACTTTATCACCCGCTTTAAATTGTGGCTGTTCTTTTACCGGTTCTCCATTTACAAGAAACCTATCATACGCCACATCACTCACATCCATTGCCAGCATTCGCTTCCATTCGTTGGTAATTTTTGTTTTGAAATGCCCGGTTCGTATGGCTTCTGCATAGCTTTGTGTAGTGCCTTTTCTGATAGCATACCAATCTGTAGCATTGTGTAACCGCCGGTTTATTTCAGCAGGTTTCTCATCTGTCCAATCGCTTAAAACCATATTGTATTCGGCCTCAGCCTCCGAAGGAGAGGGAACCTTTCTTTTTCTAAAAACAAGTGCGCCGTACATGCCACTTTGCTCCTGAAACATGGTATGGCTATGATAAAAATAAGTACCGTTTTGAACGATAGGAAACTTGAACAGATGTGTTGTATGTGGCGCAATCGGCTGCGTGGTTAAATAAGAAACGCCATCATATTGATTGGGCAAAATAATCCCGTGCCAATGAATAGATGTTTCCATGTGCATCATGTTATGCACATAAATTTCCGCTGTGTCGCCTTCCGTGAAATATAAGGTAGGTGCAGGAAGAGAGCCATTTATGGCAATGGCATGTTTTTGTTTTCCGGTATAATTCACCATTGTATCTGCTACATACAAATCATAACGGACAACCTTAGGCAGTGAATCAGAAACAGGCTCAATCTCTTTGTTGTTTTCTTTTTTGGGCATGTTCCCGCCTGACGGACGGGCAGGCATTGCCTTCATATTCTGCGCCGATAGGGAAAAAAACAAAGAGCTAAGAAAAAAAGAAAGAAATATCTTTTTCATTTTTGAGATTTGAAATGTGCGTTATTTATTTCTTTACTGTATGGCCTCAGTTACCTTGCCGCAAGTGAGCATGGCATTACCGTAATAAGGATTTTTAATAGCCTTATTGCTACTTAGCCACGTTGCTTTTTTCATAGGGCAATACATATAATAAACAGGCTCGGCACTGAGTTTCCTTTCTTTCGTAAGCGCAAACATATTTGCAGAAAAAGTTGAGAAATATTCACGTTGTTTTTTCAGGTCTTTGGTTGCCGAAATTTTGCTTGCATCTTTCAGCAAAGCCTCTTTGTTTGATTCGTGAATAATTTCCAGACTAATGCTATTGATTGTTTTTACAAATTGCTCAGCGCTGGCAGCGGCAATAACCGCATCGCCGGCCACTAAAGCATTTTTTACGTTGTAATAGGAAGTGAGTAATTCTGAAGGCTTGGCTATTGAAGTTTTTTGTGCAAAACTTTGTTGCGCAAATGCGGTTACGCAGACGGCAAAAAATAGAAGAATCTTTTTACCCGCTGAAATTTTTATTGGGCTAACGCGCCCGTGAGACTTTGTGTTCATTTTATTTTGATTTAATGTGGATACAATAATTACATATTTAGAAAACTATTTGCCTGCGCATGCAAGCAAAAACATTAAATCATATTTGAAAACTCTGTATGGCTATCCATATATCCGGTATGGGCGGGCGATGCTTTCGGACTAAATAGTTGATGCCAGAACTTTTATTCCCTGAAGATAAAATATCAATATTATAAAAGGAAGCAGGAAATGAAGTAAAAAATGAAGGGCCAATTAAGCTAAAAGCAGCTTCGATATTCTTGTCAATCTGTTGAAATTTCACCACTCCATTATTACAACAATTGTCTTTTTGGCTATTTGTTTGATGGCAATTAGTATTTGCTTCATGATGATGATTTTCTGAAACTTCCATTCCGCTTTCTTCATGATGATTAGAATTAAAACCCATATCGAGCCCAGCGGCACACGCAAATCCTACAATAGAATTCAATGAGAATGCCATCAACAGGAAGACTGCTTTAAGTTGTATGGATTTATTTCGCTTCATACTTTGTGTGAGAACCATCATTTAATTTTAATTCAAAAATGAGTCCAAAAATTCCGGCCGTTTTATAGCATTTTATTTTATACTAATTTCTCAGCTTTATAACCTGCTTTTTCAACCACCTTTACAACATCGCTTTCAGCAAGATTATTATTAGTAACACTTAGAATCTTTTTTGGATTAAGTATATCCACTTTCCAATTATTTTCTCCGATCATTTCATTTAATACAGGAGTTACTTTTGCTATACAAGAGCCGCACATGATATTTGTTTTTAGTTCCATTGTTTTTATTAAACTTTTATTTTAAAAATGGTAAAATTAGAACAGCGCTAAAAGAATTACGTACACAATTACGGATTTGACTTATATTATTTTGGATAAATACTTGTTTTAGTAATCCATCAATTACAACTACTTCTTCTTATAACTACAAAAAAGAAAATTCTGAACTGTGTTGAAAGGCGTGGTATGATTCACTTCAACGCATTTAATTCTATTGAAAGCAATTTCAAACCTTGCCGACATAGAGGCTTCCGAGTATTGCTTTATTTCCAGGCCACTGCATTTCTTTGGACCACTCTTAGAAAATGTCCCTAATATCAAATAGCCGTCTTTCTTAATTGCATTTTCGGCAAGCGAAATGTATTTATCAATTTTTTCTTCCGTGGTTATAAAATGAAACGCAGCCCTGTCGTGCCAAAAATCAAATTGTATACCAGGAATAAAATCAGTAACATCGGAAACAACCCAATGAACTTTTAAGACTTTATCGCCTAATCTTTTCTTTGCTTTTTCAATTGCATTTGCTGAAATATCGAGCACCCAAATATTTTGATAACCTTTTTCAAGAAGCGCATCAACGAAATGACTATCTCCTCCACCAATGTCAATGATATTGGCAGTCACGGGCAATTTGAATAATTCTACAAATTCCATTGAAGTTTCCGGGTAAGGCTGAAACCAGCTTACTTCAACCTCCGATTTCGTATTGTAAATATTATCCCAATATATTTTGTCCTGAGTGTTCATTGTATTTCCCATTACACAAATTTAAATTTTCTTCCTTTTCAACAGTAAACTATTACTCACTACGCTTACAGAACTCAATGCCATAGCTGCTCCCGCAATCATCGGGTTTAATAAAAACCCGGTAAACGGAAATAAAATTCCTGCTGCAATAGGAATTCCAATTACATTATAAATAAATGCCCAAAACAAATTCTGATGAATCACTTTCACGGTTTGTTTCGATAACTGAATAGCTTTTGGAATATGATTTAAGTCTGAGGAAATTAAAGTCATTTTCGCCACATCCATTGCAATGTCAGTCCCTTTACCCATCGCGATACTTACATCTGCAAGCGCTAATGCCTGGCTGTCATTGATACCATCGCCTACCATCGCAACTTTCTTTCCCTGCTGCTGCAATTCTTTTACGAAACCGGCTTTTGCATCAGGCAATACTTCCGCCATGAAGTTTTTAATTCCAACGTTTTTGGCAACTGCGGCTGCAGTTTTTTTATTGTCGCCGGTAATCATGTAAACTTCAATTCCCATTTCCTGCAATTGAAGAATGGCTTCCTTCGACGTGGGCTTTATTTTATCAGCAATAGCCACCGCATTTAATGCATTTTTTTCGTCGGCAAACCAGATAACAGTAAACGAATCTTTAAGCCATTTTTCTGTTTTACTTTTTAATTCATCCGGAATAGAAATTTGCTTTTCCTGCATCAATTTATAACTTCCTGCAAAATATTTTTTATCATTAAAGATAGCGGAGACACCTGACCCGGTAAGGCTTTCAAATTTGCTCAACTTCTTTCTGGAAATATTTCTTGATTGAAAATATTGAGTGATAGCGTCCGCCAAAGGATGTTCAGACTGAGATTCCAACGAAAATAAAAGAGAAGATAATTCCTCGATATTTTCATCTTTCTTCCAAACAATTTCCACCACCTGTGGTTTGCCTTCTGTGATAGTGCCTGTTTTATCAAGAATAATGGCATTGATATTTTTTGCCTGCTCCAGGCTTTCCGCATCTCTTATCAGAATCCCGTTTTCTGCTCCCCGCCCAACACCCACCATAATTGCAGTAGGCGTAGCAAGGCCAAGTGCGCATGGACAAGCAATAACCAGCACCGTAATCATTGCAAGCAAACCATAAGTAGGACCATTAACGCCACCAAAAATAATCCAGGCAATAAAGGAAATAATGGCAACTGCTATCACCACCGGCACAAAAATTCCCGCGATTTTATCAACTAATTTTTGCACAGGCGCTTTGCTTCCCTGCGCTTCCTCCACCATTTTTATGATGTGCGCCAGCAAAGTATCTGAGCCAACTTTAGTAGCCTTAAAAACAAAACTTCCTTTTTGATTGATGGTTCCTGCAAACACTCCGTCGTCCTTCTTTTTCTCCAGAGGAACCGGTTCGCCTGATATCATACTTTCATCTACAAAAGAATTTCCAGAGATCACCAACCCATCAACAGGAATTTTATCACCAGGCTTCACCAAAAGTTGGTCGCCTGCATTTACTTCAGCAATCTTTATTACTATTTCAGAACCATCTTTATTTATTTTCACAACAGTTTTTGGCTGAAGCCCAATTAATTTTTTAATGGCAGAAGAAGTATTTGATTTTGCTTTTTCTTCCATCATCTTTCCCAATAAAATAAAACTGATAATGACAGCAGCAGCTTCAAAATATACATGAGCTTCAAGTCCCCTGCTTGTCCAAAACTGAGGATACAAAGTATTGAAAACACTGAAGAGATAAGCGATTCCGGTACTCAACGCTACTAAAGTATCCATGTTGACAGAACGGTGTTTAGCTTGTTTAAAGGCATTGATAAAAAATTGTTTACCAAAAATAAAAACTACCGGAGTAGCCAGCGCCCACATTATAAAATCAGCGTAAGGCACATTCATAAAAACCATCCCAATCAAAACGATAGGAACTGAAAAAATTATAGAAAGAATAGTACGTTTACGAAGTTGTTGATAATGGCTTTTTTTCTGTTTTTCTAATTCATCTGTTACGGTTTCATTGTTCTCAATTATCAAATCGTAGCCAGATGATTGAACCGATTTTTTAAAGTGTTGGATGTCAGCAACATTTGGAGCATATTCTACAGATGCAGATGAATTGGCATAATTCACGGCTGCATTAATTACGCCTGGCTCTTCATTTAATGTAGTCTCTACGCTTGCAGCACAAGAAGCGCAACTCATTCCTGTTACAGGAAAAGTCTTTTTAATGGTAATTACATCTTCGTCAACTTCCGTCATTTTACTTTTACTTTAGAAAGCAAAGTTCCGTTGATTATTTTTTTCAGGGTTATATCCTTGTGGGAAAGATGTATATTTTATCGCATAGGGCTTCACTCAGCGTCAAATCTGCATTGGGTTTCACCCAATGTTAGTATATGACGCCTCTGTCTGCCGGAGCATTCAGGCAGGCTTTCAGGGCTATACGAGAGAAACTCTTTTTGAATCAAAATCATTTTATATCATCTATAGCTCTTCTGTGTTCGGCGCCTAAAGACTTAAATTGTGTCGGTGTCATTCCAGTTAATTTTTTAAATTGACCACTAAGATGCTGTGTGCTGCTGTAACCAAGATTGAAAGCAATCTGGCTTATAGAAAGCTCATCATAAATAAGCCATTCTTTTGTTTTTTCTAACTTTTGAAGAATAAAAAATTGTTCAATGGTAATGCCTTCCACTTCAGAAAATAATTTACTGTTAGAAGAATAATCTTTAAATATTTTTTTGGTCAAATATTTTTGGATACTAAAATGATCTTCGATATTTCCTTCCTGTACTTTTTGAATGAGCAGTGTTTTTATTTTCTCAATCAATTGTGTTTTCTGATCATCTAATAACTCAAAACCCACTTTTTCTAAATCTTCAGAAAATTTTTGTAGTTGTTTTTTACCGGGTGTTTCTATTAATTCAATTTCTCCCAACTGCACATATCTTGACTCAAGATTATTTTCTCTCAAAATATTTTCAACGCTCATAATGCAGCGTGGACAAACCATATTTTTTATAAAGAGCTTCATTTTAGATTTTGATTGAAATTAAAAGATGTTCTAAAATACCAAAGTCTGAATAGAATGTGGTATTCTATAATTGTAGCATCAAGGTATGCCTTGATGCTGATAAACCCTCACATAATCTATTTGATAGGTAGCGGGAAAAACGGAATCGTCTATACCTTCTTTGCCACCGAGGTTTCCACCAACCGCCATATTTAAAAGAAGAAAAAAAGGCTTGTCAAAAGGCCATTCGGCGCTCGTTTTATGTTCATTAGAGAAATGATAATATTTTTCTCCATCAAGAAAAAAATCAATTTTTTCCGGTGTCCAATCAATTGCAAAAGTGTGAAATTGGCTATATGGATTTTTAATTAGATATTCTATTCCTTTCTGCGTTCCTTTCACATGATTATACGCTCCGGTATGTACCGTACCAAACACAGTGTCTTTTTTATAACCCACATGTTCCATAATATCAATTTCTCCACAATCAGGCCATCCGGTTTTGCTTACTTCGCTTCCCAGCATCCAACCTGCGGGCCAGAGTCCGCGACCGGGAGGAAGTTTGGCGCTTATTTCAATGTACCCATAAGTCCATTCCGCTTTTCCTTTTGTAAGCAATCTTGCAGATGTATATTCATTGTCACCGCGATTCTCCTTCCTTGCAATTATAGAGAGCACTCCATCTTTTACGATCGCATTCATTGTATCATGATCAGTATAAAACTGCTTTTCATTATTTCCCCAACCATGCCCACCTGTTTCGAAATTCCATTTGGAAGAATCGGGCAAACCAGTATAATTAAATTCATCGCTCCACACCAATTTCATTCCTTTTGTTACGGGCGATTTTTCTATTTCTTTAAATAATAATTCAGGTTCATTAGTAGTGATAAAATTAAAGTCATTTGCCAAAAGCAAATTCATGTCTTTTTCTTCGTTTACTGTCCATGCATTCAAATCAATATTATTTTTCTTTGCAGATTCAATCCATCCGGGATGTCTTAGAAAAACGGAATAATGATAATCCGCACCTCTTATTCCATCCTGCTTTAACTGTTCAGGAGTTTTATCTCCATTCAGATATTGTACATTAGCCGAAGGCTCTAATCTTAAAATTTCTTTCAGCATTTCATAATCAAAACTGATGTAAACAATCCACGCCTGAGCCTGCATTTTATGAACCGTGTTGAGTACTTTTCGTACGGTTGCATTAGCCCATTCCCTTCCTCTTTCAGAAGGTTTTATCTCTAATATTAATTTGGTACCGGTTTGTTGCACAATTGTTTTTAAAAAATCAGGAAGTACCGGTAATAGCTCACCGTTAGCAAGTCTGGCTTTCCGCAGTTCGTCTAAAGTACTTTTTTGGATGTTCAATCCTCCCCACACCGGGTCGTGATTAATAACCAATGCACTATCAGCCGTCAAATGAACATCAGTCTCTGAACCTGCACAACCTAATGCTATTGCGGCTTTCAATGCAGCGATAGAATTTTCAGGAGTACCGGAATTTTTCCATGCGCCCCTGTGAGCAATTACCTTGTTATTCGCAAATTTCATTGATAAAGTATTTACCGGCTGCGAAGCATGACACGCATTTGCCAAACCCAGAATTGAAATTAAAAAAAAACGTCTCATTCGAATATATAGTTTGAAAAATTTCCACTAAGTATCATCAAAATAGTTCCAATGATCATTAAAATCAAAATCTTATCGATTTGTTGGTTTACTGCCACCCGAAAATTAACCGTTCTAAACTTTCTCCTAATCTCTTCTAAACTTTTTCTAAGCCAACCAACTAAAACAATCCATACAATTGCGCATCAATCTGGTTAATGATGAGGCCGAGATCTTCTTCATTTTCAGCAAATTTATTTGTATCCGCATCCACAATCAACAAAGGGCCTTCCTTGTAAGTGCCAATCCATTTGTTGTAAAATTCATTTAGTTTTTTTAAATAATCCAACCGGATATTTTCTTCATATTCGCGGCCACGCTTTTGAATCTGGGCCACTAATGTCGGGACAGAAGCATTCAAGTAAATCAACAAATCCGGAGGTTTTACCATTGACTTAAGTGTTTCAAAAAAAGTGTAGTAATTGGTAAAATCCCTTTTATCCATTAACCCCATATCATGCAGGTTTGGCGCGAAAATATTAGCATCTTCATAAATAGTTCTATCCTGAATGATGGTTTCCGTGCCCCGCTGAATTTCCAACAACTGATTAAGCCTGCTGTTGAGGAAAAATACTTGTAAATTAAAGCTCCACCTCGGCATATCTTCATAAAAATCGTAGAGATAAGGATTGTGATCCACATCTTCAAATTGCGGTATCCATTTATAGTGCTTACTCAAAAGTTCTGTTAAGGTGGTTTTGCCTGCACCAATATTTCCTGCCACGGCAATGTGTTTAGGTTTATTTGATTTTGCCATTCGTATCCTTTTTATGTGCAATATTTATTTATAGACCTTCCGCATGGCAGGCATTTAAAAGTAAACATAAAATCAATAAGATAAAATTTTGGTTTATTTTCAGAATGCTTTTTTGTAAAAGTTATTAGGTAAAAGTTATCGGCTATCAGGTAAAGTTTCTCAGGAAAAAGTTACCGGCATCAACCAATAAACAAATAAACCAATTAACTAATTAACCCATCAAAAGTAATTCAGTCCCATTGCATTTCTCACGTCGCGCATGGTGATATCCGCATGAGCAATTGCTTTCTCCGCGCCCTGGCGCATTATTTTTTGCAAATATTTTTCATCGCCCAATATATCGTTTACCCTTTGCCTGATAGGCGCAATAAAATTTACCATATCTTCTGCTAATTGCTTTTTCATATCGCCATAACGAATGGAGCAATCATCGAACTTTTCTTCAAAATACTTTACCGTATCTGCACTGCCCGCGAGTTTCATCAGCAAAAACAGATTTTCAATATAATCCGGTTTTACAGAATTATTTTCCGATGGGCCACCATCTGTTTTAGCTTTCATTATTTTTTTTCGGATGGCATCATCTTCATCAGCAAGAAATAAAGTAGCCATTTGATTTTCGCTTTTACTCATTTTGCCATTTCCATCAAGCGACGGCACTTTTACTAAATCGCTATTAAAATTGAAAGCGAAAGGCTCGGGAAAAACTTCGCCATAGCGATGATTGAACCTGTTTACATAATTCCTGGCGATTTCCAAATGCTGCTCCTGGTCTTTCCCAACGGGTACATATTTCGCTTTATGAATCAAAATATCTGCAGCCATTAACACAGGATACGTCAATAAGCCCGCATTTATATTATCAGGATGCTGACGCACTTTGTCTTTAAAAGTTGGCGTTTTTTCCAGTTCGCCTTTGTAGGCCAGCATGTTCAAATAAAGATATAATTCAGCCGTTTGGTAAAGATGGCTTTGACAATATAAAGCTACCTTTTCAGGGTCAAGTCCGCAGGCAATATTTTCAGCTAAAACTCTATGCACGTTAGATTTCAGATCTTTAGTATCAGGATGCGTAGTAAGAGAATGCAAATCGGCCACCATAAAATAACACTCATATTCTTCCTGCATTTTCACGTAATTACGAATAGCGCCAAAATAATTTCCCAGGTGCAAATACCCTGTAGGCCTGATGCCGCTCATTACTATTTCTTTCTTCTTTTCCATACGTCGGCGAAGATAAAATAAAATCGTTTCCTGTTTTGAACTTCACTAAAGTGAATATGGTTTTCACCATATATTAATGACGCGGCTAACCTATTTAGAAGCAAAAAAACTCAATAATCTATTATTGCTGATCCGGTATTAAATCGCTTTCGCCTCCCTGGTTTGACTGTTGACTTTTATTTTGTTTCTTGCGAAAGAGTTGAAAATTCTCTTTGCCAAAATTATAAGTAAAGTTGACCCGTAAAAAACGGGATGCTCTTTTTGATACACTTTTTTGTGTAAATACGTCCGGAATGGCATAAGTGCTTTCATTCTCTCTTGTATTGAATACATCTGAAAGGCTAAGGTTAACAGAAGCATTTTTCTTTTTAAGAAAATCTTTTTTCAATCCAATATCAACATAACCAAACTGTTTTGAAATTCCCTGCGGCGTAGCAATCGGGGAATTATAATTACCATCCACCTGGACACTGAAATGTGAGGGCAACTTCATATTAGAATTCAACTTGGCAAACCAACTGAATTTACTGTTGGAAAATGAAGTTGATTTTACATTAGCGGAAATGTTGGTTTGAAACAGATTCATGTTGGCTGTAATGTCCCACCATTTGTTGATTGGGGTAGCCAGTGTAAACTCTGCACCATAAGAATTATTCGTATTTGCATTTATTGAATAAGTAATAAGCGTATCGCTTGAATTATTAAAAGGCTCTGTATAACTGGTAATCTGATCAATGGTATTCCTGAAATAAAAAGTAGTCATGAAATTACTGCTGATTCCAAAAAGTCTGTTATAAGATAGTTCAAATGAATTGGTGTACTGAGGTTTCAAATCAGGATTTCCTTTGGTGAGGTTTTGAGGATCAGAAAAATTGACGTACGGAATACGCTGCCAGAAATTAGGACGATCTACCCTTCTACTGTAATTGGCCTGTATCTGGTCAAAAGTTGTAAGTTTATAGGTTAGATAAGCGCTTGGATACAAACCTGGTTTATCACTTACAGGTTTAAACTTGAGTGATTGACTCGGTATGGAGCCATCATAAACATAGTCTTCTCCCCGCAAACCAAGCTGATAACTTAGCTTATCCCATTGGCTGGAAAACTGCAAATAAGCTGCATATATATTTTCATTAAAAGTATAATCGCTTGACAAATAATTATTAAAAACATAGCCGGTAGAATCCAGATCATACACATCATAAGTACTGCTGTAATGACGTGCAGTAGTTTTCAATCCTGCTGCTAATTTAGATTTCTCTGTAAGAGGATTTACATAATCAACCTGCCCTGTAAAATAGCTGCTCTTCCCATTGGAATTATTCGCTTGTACAATACTGCCAGGCATTGGATTGCCATTCTTATCAAAAAATTGTGTATGAAAATTTCCGTTGCCACCGTTTGTAAAAGTCTGCAGATTAAAATCGGCAGTAAGGTTATGTCCTTCCTTTGCAAAAGTATGTTTGAAACCCAGGTCGCCTGAATAAAACTGAAAATGGTTTTTATTATAAGTTTGCCGGTCGCTTGTAGAATCTAAATTAAGAGTGCTATCTAAAAAGTTACTTTTCAATGTTTCATTTGTAATAGAATTTCCACCTCCCATTCTTCCATTTAATGAAATAGTATTTCTATTTGTCAGATAATAGTCAAGGCCTAATTGCCCCATCTGAAAAGTACCAGTCCTTTTTCCATCTGTATTTTGATCCAACCAGTTATTACCACGAATATTATGCCTTGATAAAGTTTGGGTATAAGGTTGGTCATGCTGATGCAAAAAATAGCTCATCGTGAAATTGAATGGATTTTTGTACACTGTTAAATTAGCTCCCGCATTACCGCCGCCCCTGGTATCCGCTCCTGCCCGCAACATGCCATTAATCCCGGGTTTACGGTTTTTCTTCAAAATAATATTTATAATTCCAGACATTCCTTCTGCATCATATTTGGCAGAAGGGTTGGTGATTACTTCCACTTTGGCAATACTTTCTGCTGGAATTTCGTCTAAGGTTAATATAGTTTGTTTTCCATCAATATAGATTTTAGGGGTGCCGTTTCTAAGTGTAACATTTCCATCAATATCCACATTTACCGATGGTATTTGTTTTAAAACATCGGTTGCATCTCCGCCAGCACTTACCAGGCTTTTGGAAGCATCAAATACTTTTTTATCCAAACTCATTGTATAAGCAGGCGGATTGGCATTTATAGTTATGCCGCTTAAAGTAACGGCAGAAGTTACAAGCTTAAAATTACCGAGATCAACGCTCAAATTATTTGGGGCGAGAACAAATGGATGATATACCTGGCTGCTGCCTACAAAATTAATATGAAGGATGAATTTTCCGGAAGGGAGCTGATCAACAGCAAAGTCGCCATTATCTTTGGAAAGCGCCTGAAACAACGCTTGAATCCTTAGCACGCAAAACTTCTACTGTAGCAAAACCTACACCTTTATTAGTTTTTCCATTCAAAACTCTTCCAATTACCTCTCCAATTGCAGAACCTTTTCCCGTAAAATTTTTTTGTCCGTATGCTTGTTGATTTGTTTTTTGTGCAAAAATTATGAAAGGGGAGATTATACAGCCAATGGTTAATACCATAAACTTTTTCATGTGAGATATGATTTTATTTTATATAATTTTATCTGTTTTTAATATTTTATGTTAAGAAAAAAAGTACATTTTTTTATTAAATGAGATTTTAGCCTGCACAAAGTTGTTACTAAAAAATTCTTATGCTAATGTTAAATTGTATAAACAATCAGCAGTGATAGACTAAAGGCAAATCTTTCTTAAACAGCAGCGTGCTTTCAGGATAAAAATGATAAACGGGATTATATGCCTGCAAACGATAAATTACAAAACAAGAAACCTGTTATATTTGCCAAATGGATGTAAACGATGCTCTAATAGAAAAACTGGCTCATCTTTCGAGGCTCGAATTTGGTGAAGCCGAAAAAAAGGAAATAAAAAATGATCTTGAGAAGATGATTGGTTTTATTGATAAGCTGAATGAACTGGATACCACAGGCGTAGCACCCTTATTGCACATGAGCGAAAACGTAAATATTCTAAGAAAAGACGAAGTAAACGGACAAATAGATAAAAAAGATGTTTTTAAAAACGCGCCTTTGCATGATGATACATTTTTTAAAGTACCTAAAGTGATAAAGAAATAATTAGCTAATTAGCCAATGTGCTAATCAGCTAATGTAACAATTCAACCATTTAACTATTTAACCATTCAACCTAATAAATGTCTTCAATCATACACTTAGAAAACATTCAAAAAAGTTATTACCTCGGCAAACAGGAATTAAAAGTGCTGAAAGGGATCTCGCTCGAGATTTTCAAAAACGAATATGTGGCGCTGATGGGCCCGAGCGGAAGTGGTAAGTCAACTTTGATGAACATTCTCGGCTGCCTGGATTCTCCTACTGCCGGCAGATACATTCTTAATGGTGAAGACGTGAGTAAAATGCAGGATGATGACCTGGCCGATGTGCGTAATAAAGAAATAGGTTTTGTATTCCAGCAATTTAATTTATTGCCAAGATTAACGGCTGCTGAAAATGTGGCGCTTCCATTAATATACAACGGTACTACCAAAAAAATAAGAACAGAATATGCGCTTGAAATGCTTGACAGGGTTGGTTTAGCCGAAAGGAGCCATCATAAACCCAATGAATTATCCGGCGGCCAAAACCAGCGGGTAGCCATTGCGAGGGCGCTGGTAAACAATCCTTCCATCATACTTGCTGATGAACCCACCGGAAATCTTGATTCCAAAACATCTATAGAGATAATGCATATTTTTGACAAGATACAGGCCGAAGGCAACACCGTGATTTTAGTTACCCATGAAGAAGACATTGCCGAATACGCCCGCCGCATCATCCGCCTCAAAGACGGAGTTATCGAAAGCGACCACCAGCATAAAAAGGATATGGTGAATGCTTAAAACCCAAAGTGATAATTTTTTTTCAAATAGACAGTAAACGAAGAAAAAGGGAAGATTTTTGTTTTTGTAAGAGAGGATTCCGCTAATAACATCAAGCAAGTGGTTGGCTTCGAAATTCGATTTTTTTGATAGGTTGCATCTTATAACAGCAATACTAAGTGTCGTATGCCATAACAAAACATTCTATGAGAAAAGTTTTTACGTTTATCATCTTTCTATTCCTGACAGCTACATCTTTTGGACAACTTCCGAAAAAGGTAATGAAGAATTTAGGTACAAACCCGATTGTATTTTTAGACAGCTTGGAAATAAATATAAGTGAATTAGAAAAACTTAACCCATCTGACATTTCAAATATTGGTATTCTAAAACGGAAGAAGGCAAAGAAACTTTTAGGCGACCAAGGTGTTGACGGAGCTATTTACGTAACAACTGTAAAAGCAGCGAAAAATATTTATTGGAATTTTTTCAGGAACAAGTCCGACGAATACAAACAATTATTGAATTCACCTCAAGCAGACACGATAGTTCAATATATACTCAATGGAGAAGTCTTGTCTGACTCTGCAGCACCGGGAAGTTTATTTCTTATCAACGATAATAATTTAAAAAGTATAATCATAATTGACAAAGGAAGCGGAAAGTTTTTGACGGACAATGTTATTCCCAAGCGGTACATAGTTGTAATCACTTCAAAACGCCCAAAAGGACTTGTAAAAAAGAGAAAAAGGACATAGACATGGCATACAAATTCGCATTGGCTACAATACGACAGAACAACCTCAACGATGAGACCATTCTTCTATTTAATAATTACACTTTTAATTTTTGGTTGTAACACGAACTTCAAAAAATGATAACAGAAGAATATCTTGAAACTGAAAATATATCTGGAAAACTTAATTTTATAATTTTTTTGAAAAAGCAGTAAACGATTAAAATTTAAAAAATGAGTTTCATCCTAATTGGCGACTTCAACGGGAATATCAATATTATTTGCAAAGATGATGGTTCCGGAGAGCCAATAATATTTACAAATCTTCATGATGCTGAAATTCTTTTAGAAGAATACTGTCAAGATGGAACCATTGTTCCTTTGGGTAACACTATAAGCGTAATCAAAAGAGTTAAAGAGATATTTGATTCAGGTAAAATTTATATTGAAGAAGGAACAATTGAAGATAGAAAAAATTTTATGACTCTTAAAAAAGAAGTAAACGAGATTTTAGAATAAAAAAATAAACTAATTAATAGCGGCATTCAACTTACAGAAATCTCTAAGGAATATGCAATACATATTGAGATAAAAAGATAGTAATTATGGCAATGAAAATTTACACCAAAACAGGAGATGCAGGCAAGACAAGCCTGATCGGAGGCACTAAAGTTTTAAAAAGTGATTTGCGCATAGAAGCGTACGGCACTGTGGATGAATTAAATTCCCACATTGGCTTAGTGTCGGATTTCTGTAATGATGATAAAACAAAGATTGTTTTAAAAGAAATCCAGGACCGGCTTTTTACGATCGGTTCTGAACTGGCCTGCGACCCGAAAAAAAATACTAAAATGCCTATTCCTGATTTGTTTGAAAGTGATATTAAATTGCTGGAAGATGAAATGGATAAAATGGATGAACAACTGCCGGTAATGAAAAAATTCATTTTACCGGGAGGACTTCCGGCAGTTTCGTTTGCCCATGTAGCGCGCTGTGTTTGCAGACGCGCCGAAAGATGCTGTGTGAATTTAAAAGAAAATAACGGGGAAGTAAATCCATTGATCATCAAATATATCAACCGCTTAAGCGATTATCTTTTTATGCTGGCAAGATACATCGGAATGAAAAACAACGCGCCTGAAATAACCTGGGATGCACGTGTATAAATGTTTTAACAAAATAAGAATTGCAAAAATTTGTTCGTTTACTGTATTGATGAATAACCAACGCCAGCAACGATATTTTCAATTTACATCTAACCTACAGAAGTGTTTTCTTTCAACACGTTTTGAATTCTTTCGTTCAATGTCTCGTAATCAGTATATCCTTGTGCAACAAGATAGAATTTCGATTCGCTTAATTGAATAAATACCGCAGGAAACCCAGATACTTTTAATTGTTTGCATAAAGCAAATTCATAATAAGCATGCTCTTTGTATTCTTCTTCATGAAGCTTTTCATAAAATTCCTCTTCAGGAATATTGTATTTTTCAAGCAACAATCTATATGCCTCGTCATCCGTGAGATCGCGGCCTTCAAAATGCAGCGCATATTCTAAATCTGTCGCAAAACTTATCTGCTGCTCAGGATAATAATCTTTAAACACACAAAGAGCAATGGCCGGTTTTTCCGAATTGGGGAACCAATCACTGGCATCAGGATACCTGATATGCCACAGATAATCTTCGCCAAATTTTATTCCAGTAATTTCTTCCACTCTTTTATAAGACTCTTCAATATATTTTGCGGTAGCGCCTATGGCCACCGGCTCCTCGGGCAATATCATTCCTCCCGAAAGAACTTCAAATTCTAGTAAATTTTTGTATTGAGAATTAATTTTTTTAATGACTTCGCTAAAGCCATAACACCATCCACAATAAGCATCGTAACAGTAAATTAATGTTTGCATGAATTACTCATTCTTTTAGGTTAGAATCTACTTGTTCGAGAAATTCTAATTGATCAGAAAGCTCATTTTGAATAATATTCCACATAATTTCATAATCAATTCCAAAATAGTTGTGAATAAGAATATTTCGGAAATCAGCTATTTTTCGCCATTCTACAAAAGGGTTTAGTGATTTTATTTCAATAGATATATATTTACACGCTTCGCCTAATACTTCAAAATTTCTTATAACTGCGTCAGCAGTTTTTGCATCATTAACAAAAGTTTCATAATCCATGTCATCTACAAAATCCAAAATCTTGCGGCAACATTCAATCATGTCAGCTATTAGTAAATCATCATCTCTTTTAGGCATAAATTAAATCTTCTTTAATCCGGTCAAAATATTTTGGTTTTATGGCGCCTCTTGATACAACCTGGATCGTCTTATTCTTAAAAAGGTCTTCCAGTTCATACACCATATCAAAAAAATTTAACCCTAACGGGTTTTTATAACTTACCAAAATGTCTATATCACTTTTGTCAGTCTCCTCATTCCTGCTATAAGAGCCAAACAAAGCCAGTTCCGTTATTCCATACCTTTCAGAAAACGCAGGTTTTACTTTTTTGAGTTGTTTTATAATTGTTTGTTTATCCATAAAGTAAAATTAAGTTTAATAAACGATTCAATGGAATGCTCCCAATCAATGTGCCTTCAGCCAATTCTCCCCTACTCCCAATTCCGCTTCCACAGGTACTTCATTCGGCAGTTTCATTGCGTTTTTCATTGACTGCAGAATAATGGGTTTTATTATTTCCACCTCAGATCTATGCGCATCAAAAACCAATTCATCATGCACCTGCAAAATCATTTTTGATTTAAAATTATGTTTCCGGAATTCCCGGTGAACATCAATCATAGCCAGCTTTATCATGTCAGCAGCAGTGCCCTGAATCGGAGAATTAATCGCGTTCCTTTCAGCAAAGCCGCGTACCGTCCAGTTCGAAGAGTTAATATCCTTCAGCCAGCGCTTGCGCCCCATAAGCGTTTGTACATAACCGTTAGTTTTGCAGAATTGAATGGTTTCGTCCATATATTTTTGAATATTGGCAAATTCTTTTTTATAAGCATCTATAATTTCTTTCGCCTCTGTTCTGCTTACTCCGATATTCTCTGCCAGCCCAAAAGCGCTTTGTCCGTAGATAATTCCAAAGTTGACACTCTTGGCTTTGTAACGCATTTCTTTGGTTACCTCTTCTTCAGCTACATTAAATACTTTGGCTGCAGTTGCTGTATGAATATCTTTCCCGAGTCTGAAAGCCTCGCCCATAGCAGGGTCGCCACTAATGCCCGCAACTATCCGCAATTCTATCTGCGAATAATCCGCAGAAATGATAACATGATCTTTATCGCGCGGAATGAATGCTTTTCTTATTTCACGGCCTCTTGCAGTTCTTACAGGTATATTTTGAAGATTGGGATTGTTGCTGCTTAATCTTCCCGTAACTGCAATGGCCTGTCCATAATTTGTATGTACACGACCGGTTTTTTTATTGATCAGTTGCGGAAGCGCATCTACATAAGTGGATCTTAATTTAGTAAGTTCGCGAAAACTCAAAATATCTTCTACAATCGGATTCTCTTTTGCCAATTTTAAAAGCACATCTTCTCCTGTAGCATGTTGTCCGCCTTTAGTTTTCTTAGTTTTAGAATCAATGCGCATCTTTTCAAATAATACTTCGCCTACTTGCTTTGGAGATGCCAGGTTAAATTTGATACCTGCCTGTTGGTAAACACTTTCCTCACATTTTTTTGCGTCTGTTTCCAATTCTTTTGAATATTGTTTCAGAAAATCAGTATCTACGTTCACACCCTCAAACTCCATATCCATTAGCACATTCAGTAAAGGAATTTCCACTTTTTCAAATACTTTTTCTACTTCCTTTTCTTTTAATAAAGGGGAAAAAGCTTCTTTCAATTGCAAAGTAATGTCCGCATCCTCTGCCGCATATTCTTTGGCATCTTCTAATTCCACATCGCGCATATTTCCCTGGGCCTTGCCCTTTTTTCCGATTAATTCCGTGATAGAAACCGGCACATATCCAAGATATTGAGCACTTAACAAATCCATATTTCTTCTTCCTTCACTTTCAATCAGGTAATGCGCCAGCATTGTATCAAACAGCTTTCCTTTTACTTCAATGCCATACCATTTCAACATTATCAAATCATACTTTATGTTTTGACCAATCCATATTTTTGATTCATCATTAAACACCGGTATAAAATGTTGCAATATTTTCTTTGTAATTTCCTGGTCTGCCAGGCACGGAACATAATAGCCTTCCCCTTTTTTGAAAGAAAAACTAAGTCCGACCAGTTCCGCTTCATTAGGGTCAATGTGCGTGGTTTCTGTATCAAACGAAATTTCTTTTTGAACAGATAATTTTTCTACCAGATCTTTTATCGCTTCCTCCCCTTCTACCAGTATATAATTATGAGGCGTGTTGTGAATATTCTTATCCGCAGCAAGTCCTGCTTTTTCTTCCGGCACTTCGGTTTC
>Ga0207657_10000747_pt1 | contig 34417 bp, 31 predicted proteins | sample KBSC33metaG_FD_184316 | JGI IMG/M metagenome (GOLD analysis project Ga0207657, IMG submission 184316) | Corn rhizosphere microbial communities from Kellogg Biological Station, Michigan, USA - KBS C3-3 metaG (SPAdes) (version 2) | ecosystem: Host-associated > Plants > Roots > Rhizosphere > Soil ...
AGACAATGCCGAAGCGCTCGACCGGTTCCAGTTGAAGCACAACGTCGCTGAAGCCCGCGGCTCGAAGTTTGCGTTCCAGGTCCTTCATTGCGAACAGTCGCATTACGAGTGTCGCACCGATTCCGCCGTGGAAGTCGAGATTGCCGTGAATTTCCAGAGTCTTGTCGGCCCTGCGGTTGATCAGCACGTGCTCGCCGGCAAGTTCGATAACGGAATATTGGAAAAGATCAGGGTAATGTTCAACGGTCTCTTCGGCAAGATGCGAAGAGGGAACGGTGACGCACAGGATTCCGTTCGGCTTCAACAGACGGAAAGCCTCTTCAAAAGCGCGCTCGATCGGCGGAGCGACGTGTTCAAAAACATCGCTCGACAGGATGAAGTCATATGTGCCGTGTTCTTCGGGATGAGACTTGGTGATATCCAGATACGGCTGGCGATCGTAAAACGTGTTGCTGTAGTCTAGCTTTTCGGCCAGCGGAGTAGCATAGCACAAGGCGTCGCTCATGCCGAACCCCTTGATAGCATCGCATTCCGGAAATTCGGGGAGCGGAAGGGCTTCGCCAAATAATTCGGCCGCGAGCATATAAATCAACGAGCGCATGCGCACGTTGGATCCGCAACCCGTGCAGGTCGAGGCTTCCCACGGTACCGCTTCTACTGTATTCGAAGTCCCACACAGATTACAGGTGAATGTCATCATCGTCAAAATAAGGGCGTCATCGAACAGAGTAACCCAAAGCCGATATCATTGAAGGTAAGGCATGACGGTCACCCCCCCAAGAAAGAGGAATACGCTGCTGCGCGTGATCATGAGCGCAGTTCTGGCGGCCTTCGCCCTGTTCGTAGTGCAGTATAAAAAGTCCACTGAGCCTGCCAAGTCTAGCGCGAGCGCGCCATTGAAACCATTCTTATCCACAGCGCCATCGTCGGAAGGATCCAATCGGTTCGCTTGGATCCCGCGCTATCCCGGCGCGACGGTCGAGAATATCAGCACCAAACAGACCCGCGATCAGCTCAGCTACGGCTTCAACTTCCGAACCGCGGACGACTTCAAACACGCTCTCGGGTTTTACAGCGAACAGCTCCAATCCGCCGGTTTCAAGGTGGAAGTGAAGAATTCGGGCGAGTACGGAGGCGAGCTGCACGCAGACGCCGCGAGCAGCGGCCGATCCTTGGATGTCGCCGCGGCCAAAGTGTTGCAGGGCACCGGCACCGAAGTTGGCGTCACAGCAGTACAGCGATGAACCAAACTCCTCCCGTTATCCGCCAGCCGGAGACCGCGCGCAAGCCCGAAGTAAAGAGTCCGGCGGGCCATTGGCCGCAGTTGCACGCCGCCATTGAAGCAGGCGCCGATGGCGTTTACTTCGGCTTGAAACACTTTACGGCGCGAGCCAAGGCGGGCTTCGGCGTGGATGAGCTGCCGGAGGCCATGCGCACACTTCACGCACGCGGCGTTCGTGGCTATGTCACTTTTAATACGCTGCTGTTCGAACATGAGCTGAAGGCCGCCGGGCGCGCGATTGCCGCCATTGCCGAGGCGGGCGCCGACGGCCTGATCGTGCAGGATTTGACCGCCGTGCGCCTGGCGCGCGAAATCGCTCCCGGCATGCAGCTTCACGGCAGCACGCAGATGAGCATCACCGACGCGCGTGGAGTGGAGCTGGCGCGGGGCCTCGGCGTCAACCGCGTGACGCTGGCCCGGGAACTGTCGATGGAGGAGATCCGCAAGATCGCCGCCGAAGCCCGGTGCGACCTGGAAATTTTCGTCCATGGAGCGCTCTGCGTGGCCTACTCGGGCCAATGTTTTTCGTCGGAAGCTTGGGGAGGCAGAAGCGCCAACCGCGGGCAATGCGCGCAGGCCTGCCGCTTGCCTTACGAATTGCTGGTGGACGGGCGCATCGAGCCGCTGGAGGACGCGCGTTATCTGCTCTCGCCCGGCGATCTCTACGCGCTGCGCCAGATTCCGGAAATCGTCGAAGCCGGCATCGCCGCGCTCAAGATTGAAGGCCGCTACAAGGACGCCGACTACGTGGCGCTCACCACGCGCGCTTATCGCAAAGCCGTCGACGAAGCTTGGGCCGGACGCTCGCTCAGCATCACGCCCCAGGAAGAATTGCAATTGGAGCAAGTGTACTCGCGCGGCCTCGGGCCATTCTTTCTTACCGGGACGAATCACCAGGCGGTGGTCGAAGGGCGAGCTCCGCGGCATCGCGGCGTGAAAATAGGGCGAGTGACACGGGTCGAGCCAGATCGTGTCATGGTAGAACCCAGCCCGGCGCACGAGTTCGCTCCTCTAAAGCCGGGCGATGGCGTAGTGTTCGATGCCGCGGACTGGCGCAGTCCCGAGGAACCGGAAGAAGGAGGCCGCCTGTTTGCCGTGCAGACTCATTTGAGCGGCGAGATCGAGCTGCAGTTCGGCAACGGCGCGGTCCGCTTCTCTCGCATTCGCGCGGGGGATTGGCTATGGCGCACGCATGATCCCGAAATCGACCGCATCGCGCGTCCCTTCCTGGATCCTTCCGTCCCGGTGGCCCGGCGGCGCGTAAACGTATCGGTCGAAGCCCGCGAGGGCGTGCCGCTGCGAGCCGTTTGGTCGCTCGAAACGCAACCTCAGATGAGTGTGTTGGTCGAATCGGTCGAACCTTTGCGCCCCGCGCAGAATCGCGGCATTACACTGGAATCCCTGCGCGAACAGTTCGGACGGCTCGGCAATACCGCCTACGAGCTTGCCGAAATTACTCTGAACGTGGAAGGATCACTCTTCGCCGCGGTATCGACGCTCAACCAGATGCGGCGGGAGGCGGTGGAAAAACTGCAAGCCGCCGCGACCCGCCGGCCGCCTGTCGAAATTCACGATCCTGCCGTGCTCAATACGTTGCCGATCGCACCGCGCCCCGGCCAGCCTGACGCCGCGCCGCAACTTCATGTTCTGGTTCGCACGCCCGAACAACTGGATGTGGCCTTGTCATTAGCGCCGGCACCCGCCAGCATTACGCTGGATTACCTGGATCTCTACGGCCTGCGGCCCTCGATTGACCGCGTGAAGGCCAGCGGCATTCCGGCCCGGGTTGCCAGTCCGCGCGTACTCAAGCCTGGCGAGGCGCGCATTCTGGATTTTCTGGTCAGCCTGGACTGCCCGATCCTGGTCCGCCCGGCGGGCTTGCTGCACGCATTGCGCGAGCGCGATCATGCGCCGCTGATCGGCGACTTCAGTTTGAACATAACCAACTCCATCAGCGCCGAATTGTTTTTGGATCTCGGCCTGGAGCGGCTAACGCCGGCCCACGATTTGAACGCCGCGCAAGTGGCGACCCTCGCGTTGGGCATTGGGGCAGCGAATATCGAGGCTATCGCCTATCAGCATCTGCCAGTGTTTCATACTGAGCACTGCGTCTTCTGCCGCTTCTTATCCAAGGGAACTAGCTATCGCGATTGCGGACGTCCCTGCGAAAAGCACCGCGTCGAGCTTAAGGACGCCAAGGGCCGGGCGCATCCGGTGCTGGCCGACGTGGGCTGCCGCAACACTGTTTTCGGCGCGGAGGCGCAGGAAGCTAGCAGCCACTTAGGCGCTTGGAGACAAGCTGGAATTCATCACTTCCGCCTGGAATTCGTGCACGAATCGGGCGGTCAGGTACGCCAGGTGTTCCAAGCTTTTGAATCCGTCCTCGCCGGCCGCACAAACAGCCAGGACCTCTCCGCTCAACTTCGCCGCGCCGCCCCGCAAGGCGTCACCGAAGGCAGTCTGTTTGTGTCCGCCGATTACCTGAAGCTTCCGATACTTCAGTAGCTGGGCTGCCCGCCTTCCGCGCGTTCCTCGTGAAGCGTATAATCGACGCATGACGGGAGGGGACCATGCAACCCTGGAAAATCGCCGCTGCGGCATTTATATTGACCGGCGCCATAAATGCGCAGACGACGAAAGGGCCCGGGGCTAATCCTCCGCCCACTCCCGGCAACACGGTGCCCAGGTCTACTCAGCCGAATAATGGTAATACGACGACACCATTTCCGGGAGGCAACAACCCGTATCAGCCGCCCATTTTTATCTCAGGCACCGTGATGCTGAGCGATGGGACGCCCTTGCCCGACCGCGCGAAGATCGAGCGCGTGTGTAATGGGGTGCCGATTGTTGAGACCGAGACCGACAAAAAAGGGCACTTCAGCTTTGAGGTTGGGCACAGCTTGGAATTGCCGGACGCGAGCGTCAGCTCCGATATGAACGGGCGCGAGTCGCCATTCGGCAACTCGTCCAATAACGGTGGCATGTCCAATCGCATGGGAAATACGGACAGCCGACTCTGGGGTTGCGAGCTGCGTGCGGCACTGGTAGGTTTCCGGTCCGACGTGATTCAACTCGATACCATTCATTATATGGACGAGCCCAGCGTCGGAACGATTATTTTGCACCGCCTGGCAAAGGTGGACGGATTGACCATCAGCGTGGTTTCCGCTCTCGCGCCGAAAGAGGCTCGCAAGGCTTACGAAAAGGGGCGCCAAGATGAAGCCAAAAACAAACTGGACGACGCCCAGAAAAATTTCGAGAAGGCGGTTAGCGTATATCCGCAGTATTCCGCCGCTTGGTTCGAACTGGGCCGGATGGACGAACATGGGAATCGTATAGAAGAGGCTCGCAAAGCCTACCAACAAGCCATCGCGGCTGAACCTAAGTTCATCCTTCCACGTGAACAACTGTCCTGGCTGGCGTTGCGGGAGGCTAAGTGGCAGGAATTAGTCGAGAACACCGATCAATGGCTGCTCCTGGACTCCCTCAACTCTCCTGACGCCTACTACCTCAGCAGCATCGGCAATTTTCAGACGCAGCATTTCGATATCGCGGAGAAGAATGCGCAAGCGGCCGTGCGCATGGACCCCGGCAAGAAGAATATGCGTGCGCGCTATGTGCTCGGCCTCATACTGGCGCAGAAGCACGATTTCAGGGCGTCGGCGGAAGAGATCCGCGCCTATCTGGATGCCACTCCAGACTCGAAAGACAAAGCCGTCATCCAGAAGCAACTGGAGCAGATCCAGGCGGCGGCGCAGGAGCAGAGTCAGCCCGAAGCAAATCAGCCGAAGCCGCAATAGCGACGTTACAGCACGTTACACTGGAGCTATGAGGCCGCTTCTGCTGCTTGCCTTGGCGGCCGTTTTACCTCTCCGCGCCGCCGATGCAGCCTTCGCGCGGGCCGAGGACAAGCTGGATCGTATCGAATCGGGCCACGCGCGTCCCGGTTCCGTAATCGTGTTCACGCCGGCCGAAATGAACGCTTGGGCGCGCGGCCGCGTGCCGCAGATGTACCAGGGGATTCGCGATCCTAACGTCCAACTCGGCGTTGGTACTGCTACTGGCTCCGCGTTCGTCGATTTACTGAAGATGCGGCAGGGCGAAGGGCTCGCCACCAACCCTTTCATCGCGAAGCTGATCGAAGGCGAGCGGCCGCTTAAAGTCTCCATCCAGCTTGACTCGAGTCATGGACACGCCACAGCGCGTCTGACGCGTCTGGAGATCTCCGGTATTGCGGTCACGGGAGCACCCTTGGATTTTCTGGTGAATGAGTTCTTCCTGCACCTTTTCCCGGACGCCAAAGTCAATCAACCGTTTGAACTGCACGATAATATTGAGAGCATCGAACTCCGGCCGGATGGAGTTCGGGTCACGATGCGGAAGTGAGAGCCGCCTTGGCGGCCGCGCGGCCTGCCTGGATGCAGTCCGGGATGCCGATGCCGTCGTAGGCGTTGCCTGCCAGATGTAATCCCGGAATCGCGGCGGCGCGCGTGCGTATTTCCTCGACGCGCTGCTGGTGGCCCAGCGTATATTGAGCCATGGAACGCGGCCACCGCGCGATCACTTGCGCGATGGGCGCCGCCGTCAGGCCCAGGATTCGACGCAGTTCTTCCCGCGCAATGGCGGTTACCGATGCATCGGATTCATTTAGGATCGCCGGATCGCCGATGCCGCCGAAGAAACATCGCAGAACAATGCGGTCATCTGGAACGCGGAACGAGAACTTCGTACCCACGAAAGTACACGCGGCCAGCCGCTGGCGTTCTTTCTTTGGCACCAGGAAGCCAAATCCCGCGCGTTTACCATCGAAATCCGCCGTGCGATAGATCAACGAAAGCGTTAACGAAGAACTATAGTCGATGCTGCCGAGCAGTTCCGCGAGGCGCCCATCGAGTCCCTGAACCAGACGGGCCGCCGACCACGCCGGACACGCCACGATCACTTGATCGGCGTCGATCCACTCGCCGCCGGTACGTAGCCGGAACCCGCTGCCTGAGCGCTCAATGGTTTCCACCTCCGCGCGGCACACCTTCACTCGCGCAGCCAGGGCATCGACCAGAGTTCCCAGGCCGCCTTTCAACGTACGGAATAACGGGCCGCTGGGCGCCGCGCCGGTGCGTCCGGCCAGCACTCCTCGCACGAGGCTCCCGTATTTCGCCTCCGTTTGCAGAAAACGCGGCAATACGCTGCCCACGCTGAGCTGTGCCGGATCGCCTCCGTACACGCCCGAGAGCAGCGGCTCAGCCAGATAATCCAGTGTTTCCTGTCCGAAGTGATCGGTTACAAATTCCGCGACGCTGCGGTCGTGCGATTCGCCGGGCCTGCGGAAATATTCCAGGCCCATGCGGATCTTGGTCCCCCAGCTCAACAGCGGCGACTTCACCATGGGCATGACGCGCGTGGGCACAATCATCATCACACCTTCGGGCAACGCGACCAGCGCGCCGTGTTTCAAGATGTAGGTGGTTCGCTGGTGATCGTTGGAGCCTATCACGTCGCCCTCAAGCCCCAACTCTTTGATGAGCGCGAGCGCAGCGGGCTTGGCCGAGAGAAAACTATCCGGGCCGCATTCGAGCGTGCAGCCCTCGGCGATACGCGTTTCGATGACGCCGCCGACGCGAGCCTGATTTTCAAGGATGGAGCAATCGGCGCCCGCAGCCGTTAGATAGTACGCTGCAGAGAGGCCGGAAATGCCCCCGCCAACGACGAAAAAAATAGGGACAGACGACATTTTCGCTAGCCGGGCTTATGGGTATCGCGGACACTGCTTCGCGAAAATGTCGTCTGTCCCCATTTTTACGGCCGGAAATCGCGCACGATTTCGACGCAGGCCTTCACGTTTTCCACCGGCGTTTCCGGCAGAATTCCATGGCCCAGGTTGAAGATGTGGCCCGGCCGCGAGCCGGTGCGCTTCAACAGCTCATGCACCCGCATCTTGAGCTCCGGCAGCGGAGCCATGAGCACCGCTGGATCCAGATTACCCTGGATTGCCGAGCGATAGCTGATATCGAGCCAAGCCTGGTCAATGTTAATGCGCCAGTCGACGCCCATTACGTCGCCGCCCGCCGCATGCAACTCGCGGAAAAAACCGGCAGCGCCGGTACCGAAGTGGATCGCCGGAACGCCCGCCGCGCGAATGCGTTCGATGAGCGCGCGCGAATAAGGCGCGACATAGCGAACGTAATCGTCAGGTCCTAACGCTCCCACCCAGCTATCGAACACTTGAACGATGCGCGCACCCGCCGTGACTTGCAGCACCGCGAAAGCGCCCAAGACGTCTACCAGCTTGCCCATCAAGCGACGCCACAGAGTTTCGTCGCGGTACATCATGGTCTTGGTCTTGAGGAAGTTGCGCGATGGGCCGCCTTCGATCATGTAGCTGGCCATGGTGAACGGGGCGCCTACAAAACCGATCACCGGCACGCGGCCAGCCAGCGCCCGGACCACCTGCTGGATCGATTCCCCCACATACCCCAAATCGTCGGTGTTCGAGATCGACAGGCTATCGACGTCATCGCTGGTCCGCACCGGATTATCGATCACCGGACCCTCGCCTGGGGCGAAGCGCAGCTTCAGACCCATCGGTTCCACCGGGAGCAGTAAATCCGCGAAAATGATGGCCGCATCGACGTCCAGAATTTCCACAGGCTGCAGTGTGACCTGGGCGGCCAAATCGGGGCGTTTGCAGATCTCCAGGATGCCGTGTTTGGAGCGGATGTCCCGGTATTGCTTCATATAGCGGCCGGCCTGCCGCATAAACCACACCGGGCGGACGTCGGTCGGCCGACGGCGGCAAGCATCGAGAAACCGGCTATTCATGGGGGCCACACGCATTCCCCCAAATTAGCACAAACGTTCTTAGGAAAGCGTATTTTTTGCTCGTCCGCGGCGGATTCTCTTTAGAATCTGCGGTGCTTTGGCGCTCAGCGTGGCCGGGAGTGCAGGTTCAAATTGCAGTTCGGGAGTATGGTAAAGTTGGAGCCGTTCCGCTAACTGGTGTCTTAAGAACTGTTTAGCGTGGTCGATCGCCGCGAGCGTTGCAGCTTGCTGCTCTGGAGTGCCTTGTAATAGCAGCCGGACATTCGCGCGGCGAAAATCCGGCGAAACATGAACCTCGCTCACCGCCGCTGGACCAACCCGCGGATCGGTCAATTCATAGTTGATGAGCTCGTCGAGTTCTTCGCGGAGCCCCTCGGAGACGCGTTCATTGCGATGAGGGTCCAAGTTTCAGGATACACCCGACTTCAATTTAGTCCGCCGCGCGATCTTTGGAGATCCACTTCGACCAATAGAATGTCATCGGCGTCTTACCGGTGTTTGTGATGCCGTGCAGCGTATTTCCCGCGCAATACATGATGGCGCCGGGACCAACATGGACGATTTTGCCATCGCATTCGATTTCGCCGGTGCCATCGCTGACGATCAAGAACTCTTCTTCCGGATGCCGGTGCGGTGGATGCGGGCTCGCGCCTGGAGCCAGAATCGCCATACCCGCGCAGATTCCTCCCAATTGATCGGTGGGGCCGTTATAGTGCGTGAAGACCTGACTGCCTTCCATTCGGGTGCTCGCTACGTTCGTCGAATCCAGTACGCCGTCCCGAAGTTTCGCCGAGGTTGTGGCGACGGTCACAGCGTTATCTTTCTCAGGCATCTTGCCTCCTAATGCGCGAATAAGCCAGCCGGACAGCGTCACTTGGCGCAGCCGGAATCCCTGGCTCTATTCTAGTCACTGACCGGTGCAGTCACGAAATCACGCCTTAGAAGAAGACTCTCACTGCCAACAATTGGCACGACACCTGCTTAGGATATAGCGGCGGGCTCAACCCCGACTGATGAAAGGAGTTACAATGCTCTACTACGCGTTGATGTTCCTCTTGGTTGCCTTAATCGCGGGCGTCCTTGGTTTCGGTGTTGTCGCTTTCGCTGCTGCGGAGGTCGCCAGAGTTTTCTTTTTCGTTTTCGTAGTTCTGTTTTTGGTGAGTCTGGTGTCGCACCTGTTTCGACGAGCTAACCATTCCTAAGACTGACACCTCTATCGCGGGACCGATAGATTCTGGCGAATTCGTTTCTGGGCATGGCCGAGCCAACCGTTGCCGCGAGATTTGGCATCAACAGGAGTGTCCATGAAAGTTCGACCAATAACAGAATTGATTTTCATTTATTGCGTAATGGCTATGTGCAGCCTGGGACTTATCGGTGCGATTGGCGCAACCGGATATTATCTATTGACTCGTTGGCCCTATCATTAACGAAAGCTACTTCGCTAGCGCTGGAAGGGTAGTGAAAGTATGCGCCACCGGAATGCGGATGCCAAGCACGCCGATCTGGCCGTTCGCAGGTTTATCGAACTCGATGGTACCGCGGATGTTCGCCGTGGCCGGATATTTGTCCGACCCAAGCGTAAACGCAGAGTGTCCGTTCGCGGCCAAGGCAATCGTATCCGTCGCGATCAGGGTTCCTGCGTCGTTCCGGACCGTCACGGGAACGTTCACCTGCTGCGCGGATACCGCGTTCAGCGCCACGCCGGTAGACGTGCCCTTCGTATTGTCGAAGGCCAATACGTAGCCGTTGGCATTGCGGCTTTCAAGCGGCACCACCGCTTCCTGGTCGTTGTGGCGGAAAATAACAAAGCCGCTGACATTCCCAGCGGTGCGGAGCTGCGCCGAGCCGGTGAGCAATTGCGGCGCCCCGCTGCTTACGATCACCAGAGTAGCTCCGGCCGCAAGCGTTTGAGTATAGGAAGGAGCCGCGATGTCCGTCGCGCTCGATTGCGGGAACGAGAGCGGCAACGTCAGCGGCGCGCCGGTTTGATCATCGAAGAAGTTGAGGGTGGCGGAGGTGGCGCCGGTGCCGGTGTTGACCAGCACGAAGGTGGTTTGCCAGCCGTCGCCGCCCGAAGCGAGGTGCGCGATGCTGCCGCCTCCGGTTCCGACGTTGGCGAGAGCGGGAATGGTCGTGAGCGCGTTGTTGGGCGGCGAGAAGCGCAGACCCAGCACGCTGATCCGCGCGCCCGCCGGCGTATCGAATTCAACAGTGCCGCGCTTATCTGCCGTCACGAGAAATCCTTGAGCCGGATCGGACAGCACGAAAGAAGTCTGGTAATTTGCGCGCACTAAAATAGTCGCTCCAGGATTGCTGATGACCGCGCCCGTATCGTCGCGAATTACCACCGGAATGTTAATGTCTTGCGCGGAGAGGTTGGCGATCGCTACACCCAATACGGCGCCCCCTGTGTTGTCAAAGGCCAGCAAATAGGAACTAGCGTTGCGCGTTTCCAGCGGCACCACGGCTTCCTGCTGCGTCTGAGTCTGGTGGAAAATCGCGAATCCGTCTACCGCCCCCGTGGCCGATAATCGCGCCGAGCCCAACAGCACTGGCGGCGTCTGCGGACCCGCCGTGTCGAAAATCAATGAAGCGTTCGCGGCCAGTGCCCGGTCAAACGTAGGACCCAGCAACGGTCCCGTAGCCGGAGCTAGCTGCGGAAAAGTGACCGGTAATTGGAGGGTGCCGTCGAAACTAGAGTCGAAGATGGTGGGGAAAAAACTCACCCGAGCCTGCGCTTGAGCTGAGCTTTTATTGACCAGGGTGAACATCGTGGTCCAATTCTCCTCGGCTGCGAGATGGGCCATGGAGCCAATGAAGTTCAACCCCGGAAGCGACGCCGACTCCTGTTCAATAGTGAAGGTGTCCCCCTCAATAGTCAGAGTATTGGACGTATCGACCCCCGGGTTACTGTAGAGCGTCAAGTTGAATTGGCTATTGCCGATACCGGAGGCGGTAATGCCCTGGGAGGTCGTGGCAGTCCAGACACAACCTGGCGGGGCCGTAACGCCAAGCGTTAGTGTTCCGCCTACCGCCGAAAAAGCCTCGCCGCTTGCACCCACCACACCGCCTACAGCCACTTGATACGTGCAATTCGGCGATAGCGCTGCCACATAGGGCCCGTTGCCCGTAGGCGAGTTCTGGCCCTCAATCCCAATAAATACCGTGCGGCCGAAGAAAAATGGCAGACCCCAATCGAAGCCGGCGAAGAAACCGTCCCCCCCTAAGTCGTTAAAGGCTGTCTCGGGGACAATATCATGCGAGGGTATGGCCGAAGAAAGAAGGCCCCACCCGTTCGCGATTGTGAAGGCGATGTTCGACGAAATGGAAACACCGGATCCGTCGGGATTAGGACCACTGTTGACCGCCGTGAAATTCGTTGGTAACTGCGGGCAGTAGAAGCCCGCGAAAATACCGGCGGTACACTCGGGCAGTCCGAGCGAGGACGCATCCAGGATGTAGTAGGCATTCGAGCCGCTATCGATAAAACTTCCGGGATACGCCTTTCCGTTGAATGTGGTGGTGAAGGTGCCGGAGCGATCAGTCGCCATCGCCACTGCGCCATTCAATCCGTTATTGGATTGCGTGCCAATCCCAAAAAACATGGAACCGGTCAAAGCCGTTGACCCGGTGGCAATCACCTGCGGAAGAACGATCGACAAACCATTGTTGTCCTGGGGAAACATCCAGACGGGATTCTGCAACTGCGCGGACAGGTCCGTGGAAGCAATCGTGCAAGCTGACGGGCTACAACTCCAATAGGCTGGGATAGTAGGCGTGTCCCTGCTGCATAAGTCCCCGCAATCCTGGCGGAAGAGGCCCACGCCGAGTATGCCATTAAAGCCCAGCTCGCTCACGTCTTGGGCAGGAAAAAGATAGCCGCCGTAGTCGCAGTCATAGGGCGCGGCTGGGAAATTAGCGGCTCCGACGATCTGAATCGGTATGGAAGAAGCCACCTCCCCTGCCATTTTCACATCCGCCTTCGCTACCGGACCCCACTGGTAACTGAGGTTGGCATACTGAACGCAGTTGCCAATTAAGTTCGTGCTCGCGTCCTTACTATAGGGCAGGGTGATCGTGAGCTGAGAGGACAGAAGACGGAGTCCAACGGACCCAGTGTCGACCAGGATATGGTCGATACTTTGGCAAGTGCTCGTACCCGGCACACAGACAGTCACCGTGGTAAACAGAGCATTGGGATAGGGAGCTAGATGGCCGCTCGTGGTTGGGCCGTAATCCACGACGACAGGTTGAACGTTATTCACCGCAGCGGTTGCGACCGCCGCCGACGTTCGGGTCGTGCTGCTGCCCTCTCCGTTCTGGTACGCGCAGAGGGTAAAATTCATCAGCATAACGGCGGTGGCCGTTGCTACGCGGCTATATCGCATTTCGCAGTCTCCTCCATAGCGCCATCCGGCAACATAAACATGAAGTCGTGAACTTTAATGGGACGCAATATACCAAAACCTTCGCCGTAACTCTACAGGAATATTAGTGCGGGCGACAAAATAGCTGCCGCCCAGCCGTGCCTCACTTAATTGCTTCCCGCGAAACGCCAGCGGGCAGCATGGAGTTTACATAGGCGCGCCCCTGAAAAGCGCGCATGTGGCCACCAGTCTCGACAACCAAATCGGAGTTGTGCACGGCGGCAGGCTTGCGGCCGAAGGATTTGGGCTGGGCGAGCAGAGTATTCCGAAATTCGGAGCTATATGATCCTAGCAATTGGGATAAGTCGGGGATCGTCGGCCCGCTCCAGGAAACTCCAAATACCTTACCCGCGGGCGTAACATACTCCCGGATTAGCGTGCCGTCATCGCGGCTGATTTCGTGAACCGTATACCCGGGCATTTCCGCCATCTTGCGTTGTGCTTGGAATTTAGCCTGATCGGCTACCACGGATTCGGCGGAGCCGCCGAGTGCCGCCCATCCGGGCAACGCACCAGCGATAGCCGCGCATAGAAGCAAAAAAGCTCTACTCATCGATGAAATCCCCCCAGTAATACGATTAGGGACTGCTGCGGAAAATAGTCTAGCTAACGCCTGACCGGCAATTCAGGACTGGCGGTTGCCAGCAATTTACCGTAGAGACGAGTCTGCAGCAAACCCGGTTAAACGTCAAGTCCAAAGTTAAAAAAGGGGCAATAGTCGCCTAAGATCTACGTATTGATGGCGTGACCTTTGCAGGATACATCGTATATCGGGGTCTAATCGTAAATTTCAAGAAACGGCAAGAGAGAAAAAGGATCGATTTCAACCAGGCAACTGCCTCTTAAAAACGGCAAACCATTCGCTTCTCTGGCTCTTCGCCGTATCCTGCGGGCGCACGATCCCTCACTTCCAGCGCCATGGCCCTAATCGAAATGCGCTTTATGAAACGCCCAAACTGAAAAACACTTTCCGGCGGGTGCGAGGGGGTATTTCGGGAACTCAACCTTGAACGAACTCGTCGCCGCCGAGGAGTTGGCAGCAGGGTGCTATGTCTGCATTGTTGGCCTAGATCGAAAATGGACCGGCCGCAGGGATTGAACCCTGGACCTCCTGGGCCCGACGAGAGAAGCGGCAAACGCGAAATCCGAGCGGGAAGAAGTGAAACAGGCTGCAACACCTCGCGTCCGAGAGCGATCTCCTTGGTGAATGGTCTTGCGGGACAGCAAGGGCAAACGCCTCCGGCGACCCGATGCGATCGCAAGGCGAAGTTGAGTCCAAAGTTCGGCTGAATCGCTTAAGGTGCACGATGACCCGCTGGAAGGCCCGAAGGACCAAGAAGACGAAGTGAAACATGGACCTTGCGAAACACACTTACGCTGCGGTCGTAATCTCCTCTGAATGGAGACAATTGGGAGCGGTCAGACTTCTTATCGGTCCGCCCGATAATTCGACCGCGGCTGGAGATGGCAGTAGTCTGCTAGAGGCCCAAATTCTCGACGCTACCGATCGACGCGGGCTTTGGCTTGAACTCAATAGCGGGCAGAAGCAATGGCCAGATCGTCCGGCACAAAAGCTGATGGTGCCTTGGAAGTTCGTTCTCGCGATAGTGCTTCAACCGAACTTGGAGCCAAAAGAAAAGAAGGTTGGTTACGAAACCAGCGAACCAGTACCCCAATAATATGAGCACCCCCCAAGACCCTCCGTACCCATTCCCATCCCCGCCTTTCCCGCTGCCGGACCCCGATGCGCCGCCAGTTCCCGACGAAGAGGAACCGCCACCCGCACCGCGGCCGTCGGCTTCCGCTAGCGCCCCACTCCGGTTCGCAGGCAGTCGATGAACCGCGCGATAGCGGCCGGATAAAGCGAGCAGCCTTTCCATTGGGTAGGGCCGCCGGAACTCACTGGAGGACTAGTTCACGCTCTTTTCCGCCTCCGTTTTGGCTCCTCAGGCTGAGCAGACTTTTTAAACGCGTCATCCCTCGGCTCTTCTATTTGCGCGTCGTCAATATCTACGCCGTCATTATTGGGCTGTTGTTCTTGTGTACCCGGGAGTTGAGGACCGGAATCTTCATTAATCACATCTACCGGTGGGGTTGGTTTCTTAGCGGTACTCATAGCTGCAAAGAAGATTCATGGGAGGCGAGGACTGTTACTTGTTTGAGGCAGTTCATTGGGACCACGCCGCCGCGCGAAATTACTCTCTTAGAATTAGCGACTCCAATGGCCCCCATAAGGACTAAAAGTTTGGGACGACAGTGATTCGCAGGAAGGTTTGCCTGCCCGGAGTGGGTACACAACGGTCCGATAATCGTTATTGACGGCGGTAGAGAGTTGCGAATGTGCGCGTTTCGCCGACCGCGATGGCGTCTTTCTATAGGCGCCTTCTATACTTGGAGGTTAAGGAACCTGAACTCCATTGGCCTCACTGATTGATGCGATCAACATAAAACGCCGGACGCTGTTTGAACACGAAAACGCGCCCTTCTCCTGCCTGGAGGCAGAAATCAGCACTCCCACCGCTCGCGGCGGGCAGACGCTGGTCCGCCTGAAAGTTCGCAACCTGCTCACCGGCGCCGTGTTGGATAAGACCTTCAAGGCCGGTGAGAAGTTCCGCGAACCGGATATGCAACTGGTTCCGGTCAGCTATTTATATAGTGACGGTGACGGTTCCTATTTCCTGGACCAGGACAACTTTGAAACCCTGAATCTCCCCGCTACTGTGATTGGCGATGCGTTGGATCTTCTGGTAGAGGGTACACTGATCCATGCGCACAAGTACAACGGCAACCCGATTGGTTTGCAACTGCCGATGTTTGTGGAGCTGGAAGTTACCGAAACCGAACCCGGTGTCCGGGGTGACACAGCCAGCGGGAGCGGCACGAAGATAGCCAAGCTGGAGACAGGTCTTGAGATCCGCGTTCCGCTGTTTATCAAGCAGGGTGAAAAGGTGAAAATCGCCACAGAAACCCGGGAGTTTTCGGGCAGGGCGTGAGCCCGTTCCGGCCAGCCGCGGCGGCTGCGCGAAGTGGAGGTTGAACGCGATGTGTGGATTCGCATCTTCGCTACGGCCCCGTGGGGAGTCAACCTCGCTTCAAACAAGGATGCGCGCGACGGGGTGGCCGTGCCGTTGTAAACCGCGGCCTAGAAAGATGCGCCTACGTCGCGGAAGTCATCTTGGCTTCCCTCGATGCGTGTCGCGGTAATGATTGACGTTTATTATTGGCCGTCTCCTCGCGCGTCCGGCTGGAAGTAATGTACCTGCCCTTCCTTGTTGCGCGGAGTGATCGCCAGCCGCGTCGCCATGCCCGTGCCGTGAAATGTTGCGCGATGCCAGCGTTCGTTCGGCGCGAGAACTACGTCTCCTACGGTGCCGGTAACGAGGGGTTCTCCTTCGATCAGAAAATCAAGCTGACCCTCGAGCACGATCCATAATTCCACCATGTTTTCGTGGAAGTGACCCAGGCTCGTGGGCGGTGGCGTTGGGATGCCCTTTCCTCGAATGATGTGGGCCGAAGTATGGCCATCCCACACAAAATTACTGCTGCCGGCATTGGCCTGCACAACATCTTTTTCGAAATCGAGATATGGCTTGTTGTCTTGATCGTAGCCACCGGTATCGGTGATGCGTGATTGAATGAAGGTCCAACCTTTCACTGGCGTCGGAGTTTCCGTGATCGGATAGCTCGGCATTTCGCCCGCGGGCCGCACCTCGAACCGCAGCACCGGCTCATTACCCACGGTTTCCATGCTGTAGGCTAGTCGGGGCGCCGCCTGAACCAGGAATCCTTTCTTTGCCACAAACGGGGCTTGCCCTTCAATGTTCACGCGCATCTGCCCCGATTCAACCACCCAGAAGACGCGATCGTCCGCGTAAAACATGGTTTTGGTTTTCTCGCCCGGCGCCATCGAGATCCAGTCGCCTTCGAAATCGCGGGTCTTGACTACCGGCAGCCGCCAGTTCGCCTGTCCTTTGTGCGCGGAAAGAATCTCCGCGAGACGCCAGATGAGGCGGTTGGGAGCCTCATACGCAGTGGGCGGCACTGGCTTGGCCGCCCAAACCAGGCGCGGTCTTTGGGGATTCCGATCCTGGGCTTCAAGGTGAAGCTGGATCGTGAACGCCAGCATACCGGCCATCAGGGGAGTTGCGTATGTTCTTGATCTCATGGATGTGCTCCTCTAGACAACTAGTTTCACTCATAATTTCAACTCGCGCGTGTCCGTTCCGGCTTGTCAAGCTGGATAACGGTTTGGGCTCATTCTGCCGATTATTTACTCATCAAAGGCGGAGGTGAGGTTATGGATGAGATTGTAGCGAACGGCCCGTGGATCGTGGCTCAGCTTGTTCGCATTCGTACGTTGGAGGCGGAGGTAAGGAAGCTATTGATTACCAGCAAGTCCTCTGCAGTCCTCCAGGGACGAGTGATGGAACTGAACCGTCAACTGACGCTGCTGGATCTTGCAATCAACTGACCTTCGGGCTCGATGGGACCCGAGAGTCAACTAGTGAGAAATTCATCCCTGACAGCCGAACCAAAGTGGCGCGATTCGGAATACACCCTAGCTGCAAACAATTTGGACCCTATTCGCTTGAGGTGGTAACATCTCTCGTGGCAACCTAGATGAGATCCGCCTAATGATAATGCTTGCAGCCACCGATAGCGGGACCATGAGAATCGTGTCGATCCTGGCGTTGAGTGCGCTATTCGCTGGCGCGGCGACCACCAAGACCCCGGATTACTACAAACTTCCCGGCATCGAACGGATCGGAACGAATTTGTACCAATCTTCGAAAGCGATTATTGAAACGCGCGGCTGTGTCCACCTGCCGGTTGACGACGAAGATGCCCTGTTGAAATATCTGGGACCACAAGAGTACGAAATCGTCTGGGAAGACCGTTCGACTTGCGAGGTCCAGAGGGTCACTTTAGGCGAAACGCTTCCGATATAAACCGTCCCTGCTTGGTTTGGCGGGATTAATTCGTCAACGCGAGTGCTGCGTGCAGTCTCATTCCTTCGAAGAGCGCGTCCGTGAGTGCGGCTAGAAGCTCCTTAGCATACTCGGAATAGAGGCTCGGTTGACACAATCGACATACGACTCGGCGCTGAATTGCATGCTGAAGTTGGTTTCTGGGAATGCCCCCGTTGTTGGCGTAGAGCCGCCGGTACTGGTTAGAAACTGTGGAACTGCTTGTTTCTAGGGAAAATGGTCGGGGCGCAGAGATTTGAACTCTGGACCTCCTGGTCCCGAACCAGGCGCTCTACCAGGCTGAGCCACGCCCCGAAAGAATCAACCGTTTAGCAGCCAGGACCAAGAATGAGAACCTCTGGTCGCAATGGGAACTACCGTTAACTCGACTCTGAGTATACCATCGTTCTCAGCCATGTAGACGATCTGGAAGGCCTCAAAAGCGTCTCCTTGGACGGTCGGGCCGCCGGGTAAGCGCGCACCTCTCCGCCTGACAGCCGGGCCTTCGACATGTTCTCATGAACTTTATGGAGCAAAAGGTTCAAGCGCCGTTCGCGCTCGAAGGCAAGGCAGCGCTGGTTACCGGATCGGGACGCGGTATCGGGCGCGCAGTCGCCTGCAAGCTCGCTGCCTGCGGCGCGTCGGTGATGCTTACCGACATCGACCAAGTCCCCCTCGAAGAAGCTGCCAGGGAGGCTGGAGACCGCGCGCACTGGCTGGTCGGCGATCTCACGGCGCCTGATTTCCCGCAGCAAGTAGTCGACGCCACCGTCACGGCCTTCGGCTCGCTGGATATCATCGTCAACAATGCCGGCTACGTGTGGGACAACGTCATTCAGAAGATGACCGACGAACAGTTCCAGGCAATGCTGAATATTCACCTGGTTGCTCCGTTCCGCATCCTGCGCGCCGCCTCCCACTTCCTCCGCGACGCCGCCAAGCGCGAGGCTGCCGAGGGCCGCCGCGTCATGCGCAAGGTAGTGAACATCACTTCCATCTCGGGTGTCGACGGCATCGCCGGACAGGCCGGCTACGGGGCGGGGAAGTCCGGCATCAACGGCCTTACCAAGGTGTTGGCGAAAGAATGGGGACGCTATCAGGTCAACGTGAATTCGGTGGGTTTCGGCTTGATCGATACACGCTTGATTCAGCCGATTGACAAAAATGCGCCACCCACCATCGAGATGGCGGGGCGGCGGATTCCGGTGGGGGCTCCTCCGGCGTTTCTCGATGCGGCCAAGGCAGCGTGCCCACTTGGCCGGCTCGGCACGACGGAAGAAGCTGCCGGCGCCGTACTGTTCTTTTGCTCGCCGTTATCCGACTACGTATCGGGCGAAATTCTGATCGTTAGCGGCGGGGCTCGCGGCTGACAAATCGGTTGCCCTTGATAAAGAACCGCAGCGGCAGTTCGGCGGCTTGGCTGATCCCGATCCGCGGTGAAATTCCAATCTCAAAACGCTCTGGATCAAGAGACTCGTACAGCGTGATCGGCCCCCGCGTCAGGTCTGCCCCATAGTGCTTGAGCGTGATCCCCAGAGCGCGCGTCAGTTTGCCGGGGCCGTTCGAAGTTAACGTCGCTCCCGCTTCGGCAATGAGCGGCTCGACGGCGCGGATCAGCACGCAGCCCGCCACGCCCTCTGACTCCGCGACGATATTCAGGCAGTAGTGCATGCCGTAAATCAGATAGACATAGGCGTGACCAGGTGGCCCGAAAATGACCTTGGTCCGCGGAGTCGGCCCGCGAGCCGAATGCGCTGCGGCGTCGCCAGCACCGAGATAAGCTTCCGTCTCGACGATCCGCGCCGACGCTGAACCGTGGCGAATCACTTTGCCCAGCAGTTCGCGCGCTACCTCTACGGTGCTTCGTGCGTAGAACGATCGAGGAAGCCGCGCAGCGCGCTTATCAGCATTAGCAGCGGGGCGATTCACAAGGGCATCGCGCATATTACACTAGTTAGTTTCGCATGCGTTTGTTTGCCGCGATCGACATTCCCGCCGAGATAAAGGACGCATTGCGTTGCTTCGTGAGCCGCTTGAAGCCCACCGCGAAGATCGGCTGGAGCCCGGTCGACAACCTGCACATCACTACCAAGTTCATCGGAGAATGGCCGGAACCGCGACTGGACGAGATGAAGCGCACCCTCGCCACTGTGCCCGTCAAGGGCGCTATCGATATCAAAGTCAAGGGGCTCGGCTGGTTCCCAAACCCGCGCCGTCCGCGCGTTTTCTGGGTCGGCGTCGAGGGCGGAGAGCGATTGCGCACCTTAGCCCAGGCCACCGAACAAGCTGTCGCCCGGCTTGGCGTGCCCGTCGAAAAGCGCGACTACTCACCGCATCTAACTCTGGCGCGAATCCGGGAAACCGTCCAGCTTGAGTGTCTCCATCAAACAATCGAGTCACTCCCCGCGGGCTGCGGATTCGATTTCGGCTCGTTCAGCGCCACGCAATTCTTCCTGTATCTTTCCGCCGGTGGTAAGTACACGCAACTGGCCGGGTTTCCGTTGGTGTGACGATGTTGGGACCCCTCTCGATCGTCATCGCTTACCTCTTGGGCGGAATTCCCTTCGGATTCCTGCTGGTGAAATTCACCAAGGGCGCCGATGTGCGGGAATCCGGCAGCGGCAATATCGGAGCCACCAACGTCCTGCGCACCACGGGGCGCGTGGCCGGAGTCGCCACCTTGCTGCTTGATATCGCGAAAGGCTATGTTGCGGTTTGGTTGGCCGCGAAACTCACAGGCGGCGCGCCGGAGTGGACCAGCCTCGCCGCTCTGGCGGTAATGGCGGGTCACGCCTACCCTGTGTTCCTCAAATTTCAAGGCGGGAAAGCCGTTGCCACTTTCATCGGCGCGTTCGCCTATCTGGCGTTTCTGCCCTTGGCGGCCGTACTGTTGTTGTTCGTGGCGGTGGTCGCCGTCACTCGCTACATCTCCGCAGCCTCGATCCTGGCGGCGGCCGCTTTTCCCTTTGGAGTGTGGATGATTCTGCATCCGCCCGTGCAAGTGACCGCGGCCGCGTTCATCGCCGGAGCCTTCGTCGTGTACCGTCACAAATCCAACTGGGCGCGATTGCGTACCGGCGTCGAGAACCGGTTTTCCTGGGGTCCGCAGTGACTTTATCGATACTGGGAGGCGGCAGTTGGGGGACGGCTCTCGCCATCGTTCTGGCACAGCGCTTTGAGCGCGTGCGCCTATGGGTCTTTGAGGAGGATCTGGCGGCGCGCATGCATGCGGCACGCGAGAACGATGTCTTCCTGCCTGGCCTGATGATCCCCGCCAACGTCGATATCGTGTCCGACTTACGCGAGGCAATGGATGGCGCTCGCATTCTGCTCGCCGTCGTGCCTTCACACTATTCGCGTGGCTTGTACGAGCGCGTGCTTGCCGGTGTCGACCCCGCCACAATCTTCGTGATCGCGACCAAGGGCCTCGAAAGCGGCACGCTGCTGCGTATGTCGCAGGTGCTGAGCGAAGTGCTTCATCCACGATTTGAGCCGCACGTCGCGGTGCTCTCCGGACCCACATTCGCGCGCGAAGTCGCCGGCGGCGAGCCGACTGCAGTGGTGGTGGCATCTACGAACCCAACCACAGCGGCCACCGTCCAAGCGGCGTTTTCTGGACCCAGTTTTCGCCTTTACACCAACGGCGATTTGACCGGCGTAGAGATCGGCGGCGCGCTCAAGAATGTGATAGCCATCGCTGCCGGTGTCGTGCAGGGGCTTGGTATGGGCAACAACACGCAAGCCGCGCTGATTACGCGTGGTCTGGCAGAGATCACGCGTCTGGCGGTAGCGATGGGCGCGCAGCCGGCAACGCTCGCCGGCTTGGCGGGCTTGGGTGACTTGGTGCTCACCTGCGGCGGGGAGTTGAGCCGCAACCGGCGCGTTGGGCTGGAGCTTGCGCGCGGTCGCAGCCTGGCTGATATCACCGCATCCACGCCAATGATCGCCGAGGGCGTCGAAACCTGTGGCGTCGCCGTAGCGTTGGGCGCGAAGTACGACGTAGACCTGCCCATCATTTGCCAGATGGACGCCGTGCTCCACCGCGGTAAAGCCCCGCGCGAAGCAATTCGCGACTTGATGGAACGGTCGCTCAAAGGCGAATGACGCCGGGATGCGAATTAAGCGCCCTTGGCTTTTCGCACTTCCGCGGCCAGCGCCGGCGCGATTTCGAATAAATCGCCTACGATTCCGTAATCGGCCACTTCGAAAATGGGAGCGTTGGAATCTTTGTTGATGGCGACGATGGTCTTCGCGCCTTTCATCCCCACCAGATGCTGAATCGCGCCTGAGATGCCCACCGCGACGTACAATTTGGGCGCCACCGTTTGCCCGGAACTGCCCACCTGCCGCTCCATCGGGAGCCATCCCGCATCGCAGATGGGCCGCGAGGCTGCCAGTTCAGCGCCGAAGGCCTGGGCGAGGTCTTCCACCACCGGCAGGTTGGATTGCTCTCCAATGCCTCGTCCCACCGAAACGATGATCTCCGCTGCCGTCAGATCCACGGCGCGGGCCGCCTCGCGGAACGGAGCTTCGGGCTTCTGCCGGATCTGCCCTGTGTCCAACATGGGCGCAAACGTTTCCACCGCCGCCGAGCCGCTTTCGAGCGTGTCCGCGCGCCACGCGCCTGCTTGCAGCGAAGCGAACACCGGACCTTCGCCGCTTACGCGGACGTCCCCACTCAGCTTGCCCTGGAAGAACTGGCGCACGAGCGTTAGCATTCCGCTCTCGACGCGCGCCGCGATCACATCGCTCACCAGCACTTGCGAAAAACGCGTTGCCAGCTTTGGCGCGAAGTCGCGCACTTGATAGGTGTGCGGGAACAGCACCAATTTTGGTTTGGTCTTCTGAATCAATTGTTCGAGCGCCGCGGTGTAACCGTCGGCGGTATAGGAATCCAGCAGATCGTGCTCCACGGCCCAGATTTTCGCGAGCTTCTTGGCCGCCGCCTCTTTTGCCAGCGCCCCGATTCCTTTGCCGGCTACCGCCGCTTCCACAGGCTCGCCCAGCGCCGCGCCCAATTGCTGCCCGGCCGCCAGCGTCTCCCACGACATGCGATGCCACTGGCCTGCGTGTTGTTCGAGAACCACTAGAATGCTCACGGCTCTATCCTCACAAAACCCGCGCCTCGAACTTGAGTTTTTCGACCAACTGCGCCGCCGCCGTCTTCGCGTCGCCTTCGAAGATTTGAGTCTGTTTGCTCTTTTGCGGCACGTAAATTTTTTCGACGGACGCCACCGCCGCCGCTGCGCCGCCGAGTTCCGCGGGCGTCACGCGCCGAATCTCTTTGCTCTTGGCTTTCTTGATGCCCATGAGCGTCGCGTAGCGCAGCTTGTTCGAGCCGCTCTGCATCGCCAGCACCGCCGGTAGCGGCATCTCGATGTGCTGGAACCAGCCGTTCTCCAGTTCCCGCTTTACGCGGATGCCCGCATCGCGCACTTCCACCTGCATGATAATCGTCGAATGCGGGACGCCCAGCAGTTCGGCCATCACCACGCCGGTTTGCCCCGCGCCCAAGTCATCGGATTGCAGACCCGTCAGGATCAAATCCGGTTTTTCCGGCGTGACGGCGGCGGCCAGTAGTTTCGCTACCCCTAATGTATCGAGCGACGCCAGCGCATCGGTCTCAATATGAATCGCGCGGTCCGCGCCCTTTGCCAGCGCCTCGCGGATGGTCTGGGCCGCACGCTCCGGACCCGCGCACAGCACCACCACCTCGCCCCCGTGCTTTTCTTTTAGCTGCAGGGCTTCTTCGAGTGCGTAGGCGTCCGGCTCATTGATCTCGAAGCTTAGGTCCGCTTCGTCGATCCACTTCCCCGATGCCGCGGGATGCAATGGGGAGTCGCGCATGGGAACCTGCTTGATCGCGACGATAATCTTCATTTTGTTAACTTCGATCTTACAATTCGAGTTTTTTGAAAATCAGGCACCCGTTGGTGCCTCCGAAGCCGAAGGAGTTAGTCAGCGCATAGTCGATCTTCATCGGACGCGCATGGTTCGGAACGTAATCCAGATCGCATTCGGGATCGGGATGATCGTGGTTAATAGTCGGCGGCGCTATCTGATCGCGAATCGCCAGTACGGTGATTCCCGCTTCCAAGCCACCGGCGCCGCCCAGCAGGTGCCCCGTCATGGACTTGGTGGAGCTTACCGCCACTTTGTAAGCGTGCTCGCCGAAGACCCGCTTGATGGCCAGCGTTTCAATGCGGTCCCCCACGGGTGTCGAAGTGCCGTGGGCGTTGATGTAATCGATCTGCCGCGGCTCAATGCCCGCATCCTTCAGGCAATTGCGCATCACGCGGTACGCTCCGTCGCCATCTTCGGAGGGCGAAGTGATATGGTGCGCGTCGCCCGACAGCCCATAGCCCGCGACTTCCGCCAAAATCAGCGCGCCGCGCCGTTTGGCGTGTTCCAGTTCTTCCAACACCAGGATTCCCGCGCCTTCGCCCACAACGAAGCCGTCACGGTCGTTGTCCCACGGCCGGCAAGCGTGAGTCGGATCGTCGTTGCGCTGCGAGAGCGCACGCATCGCCGCAAAGCCTCCAATGCCCATCGGTGTGATGGCCGCCTCCGTCCCGCCGCAGATCATCACATCGGCATCGCCGTACTGAATCATGCGGAAGGAATCGCCGATCGAGTGGGCGCTGGTGGTGCAGGCGGTGGCCGACGCAGAATTCGGTCCCTTCGCGCCGGTGCGGATCGATACGTAGCCCGACGCCAGGTTGATGATGGTGGCAGGAATAAAAAACGGCGAGATGCGCGACGGCCCTTTTTCGAGCAGGATCTTATGCTCCCGCTCGATCACTTCAAAACCGCCGATGCCGCTTCCGATATACACGCCGGTGCGCTCGGCCTCTTCCGGGTTGGTGATTTTGAAACCCGACGCCTGGAACGCGAATTCGCTCGCCGCGATGGCGAACTGAATGAAGCGCCCCATCTTCTTGATCTCTTTTTTCTCGATGTAGAGCGAAGGATCGAAATTCTTCACCTCGCCCGCGATCCGGCAATTGAAGCAGGTGGCGTCGAAGGCGGTAATCGGCGCGATCCCGTTCTCGCCCTTCTTGATGGCTGCCCAAACCGCTTCCGTGCCGATTCCAACCGAAGTCAGCAATCCGACTCCGGTAACTACAACTCTGCGTGACAAATTGGGACTCCCCAAAAAAACGGCCGGTCTACTTCTTCCTGATCTATTTCTTTTTCGACTCGATATAATCGACGGCGTTCTTGACGGTGGCGATCTTCTCGGCGTCCTCGTCGGGAATGTCTAGGTCGAACGCTTCCTCGAACGCCATCACCAGCTCGACGATGTCGAGCGAATCGGCGCCCAGGTCATCGACGAAACTCGCCGTGGGATCGACTTGCGCTTCATCCACGCCGAGTTGCTCGACAATGATTTGCTTGACCTTCTGCTCTACGGACATGAAACCTCCACTGTCTTTCGCCGGTAGGCGGCGAGCGTAACCCGCGGCATCTGCCACGCGGGACACTCAAACTCATTGATTCTACCGGGAGCCGGGTGGGAATCGCAAGCCCGAGCCGCGATCTCATACACCTGGAAGCTAAAAATATTCACTGAATCAGTTCGGTGGCCAGCAGCAGCGCCATGGCGCCCCCGCGCGGATCGAGGCCGAGAATCGCCTTGCGATCAAGATAAGCTTTCAGGTTCTTCTGTTTGCCGGTCGACGTGCACACGTCGATCAACTGGCCGTCCGGAGCCACGCGGCCTTTTATGGCGGTCCAAGCACGTTCTACGATGGGTCCATATTTTGCGGCCGGAATCCAGCCATGGCGAATGCCCTTTTGCATGGCGACTGCGATCATGGACGTCGCCGTGAATTCCGCATAGCTTCCGGGCACGTCAATCACTTCGTGCCACATACCGTCGGTGTCCTGAAAACGCGCCAGCGTTTCCATCAGATGCTGATAGGCGGTAAGCACTTCTTCATTTTTCGCATCGTTTTTTGGGAGATATTCGAGCGTGAACGCCAAGCCCATCGCCGGGAAGGCGTTGCCGCGGCCCCAAGCCGCTTCATCCAGCGGCGAATGGCGATAGAGGCCGTCGGGACGCAGGTCCAGCTTCTCCATGTAGCGCAAATGACGGACCGCCATGTCGAAATATTTCTGGTCCCCCGTGAGTTTTCCAGCGGCGGCCAGAATCGGCGTCCCCAGGAATACCGAATCGCTCATCTCGTTGTTCAAGGGCATGGCTTCCTTGGGCTTTCCGTCCGCGTCGAAGGCCATATCGGCGGCGGCACGCACCAGTTCGACGTAGCGCGGCTTTTTAGTGCGTTCCGCAAGCTCGGCGAAAATCAGATGGCCGCCAAAATGGCTGGATGTCGCTTTCTCAAGACTGTTCTTTTCGCCGGTGTAGAAGGGCGCGACGATCCGCTCCACGTCGGCCGTTTCGCCCAGGCGGAGGCGCGCAATCAGCGGCACGGCGGAAATGTAAACGGCTTGATCCAGCTCATGGCCGTAGGGTACTTCAAGCTGATGCGCTACTTCGAGGGGGGAGCGCGCAAGCCGCCGCGAGATCTCCTCGTGCGCCGGAGACGGCTTGACGTCGAGCCCTTTCAGAAACGCCGGCTTAGCTGCGACCACGCGTGCGGGGATCGTCCCGACGCCTGCCACCTGGTTGCTCGCGAGCGCTTCAGCGAGATGGGCGGGGTCCGCGCCGACAATGATCACCAGGTCGGGCGCATGGGCTCCCAGCCAGCGCCATAGATAGTGCGATTCCGTGTTCTTCGCGTAGGCATCGCCAGTGGGCGGAAACTGCAGCGCCGTTTTCTCCGGATTCGCCACCGGTATCGCGAACAGCGAATAGCGGCCCTTGGCGCGAGCCATTTCTTTCCTGATAAGTCCCGAGTTGGCGTCATCGCCATCCAATCCGCCGACGATCACGATGCTCGGTTTATTCGCGACCGTCTCTCGCAGGCATGGAATGGGTTTATCGGATGTGGTGAGCCCCATTTGACAGGAGGCGGCAAGAGCAAAAAGCAAAGGAAGCATCAAGAATACGGTAGCAGGAACTGCTGGACGCGACCAGGCTCGGAAACGCTGAAAACGGTCCGGGCAGTATTCCGCTGTCAGGCCAATTTTGATAAACTTGGCGACGATGCAAACTCCACTCTTGAAGGCCACACTCGCGGCGGTTGCGCTATTTGCTTGGGCGATTCCCGAACAGGCCGGCGTCACGCGGCTGGTGGTGGAGCACACCGAATCTCTTGGGCACGACGGATATCAAAAACTCACGGGCCACGTCTATGGCGAGCTCGATCCGAAGCTCCCGCTCAACGCCATCATTACGGATCTCGAACTTGCCCCGCGCAACGCTCACGGCTTGGTCGATTACTCGGCGACGTTCACGATCATCAAACCGGCCGACATGTCGAAAGCCAGCGGTATATTGCTGTATTTCGTTCCCAACCGCGGACGCATCGACATGACCAATGGTGGATTCATCGCCGATGCGCGTAAACGCGGCGATGTGCTGGTCGCGAGTGGATGGCAGGCCGATCTTGAGCCCGCCGCCGGCCGGGAAACGCTGTCTGCGCCGGTCGCGAAGAATCCCGATGGTTCCAGTATCACCGGACCCGTGCTCGCCCGTTTTAGCGATATGCCCGCTGACTCCAGAACGCTGCCCATACTTCGCGGGGGCGTCGCAGGCACCGCCGATCCGGTAAGTTTCGATACGTCGCAGGCTACGCTGACCCGCCGTTCCTCCGAAGATAGCGAAGTCATCCCGCTGCATAGCACGGACTGGGCGTTCGGTGATTGCACCAAGACTCCATTCCCGGGCACGCCCGATCCGCGCAAGCTCTGCCTCAAGAATGGATTCAATCCCGCCTACCTCTACGAGCTTACTTACACCGCGAAGGACCCCAAAGTTTACGGAATCGGATTCGCGGCCACCCGCGATCTGAATTCCTTCCTGCGCTACGAAGCCAAGGACAGCGCCGGCACACCCAATATTCTGGCCGACAAAATCAAGTGGATCATCAGCCAAGGCAACTCGCAATCCGGCAACTACCTCCGCACCTTCATCCATCTGGGATTCAATCAGGATGAGGCCGGGAGAATCGTGTTCGATGGCACCAATCCGAATATCGCTGTCCGCCTCCAGTCGTTGAATATCCGCTTCGCAACTCCCAGCGGAGCCGCCGCCAAGTATGAAGCCGGAAGTGATGGCGTCGTCTGGTGGGAGGATTACACGGACGCAGCCCGAGGTCATCGCGCCGCGGGGTTGCTCGACCGTTGCCGCACCACCGAAACCTGTCCGAAAATTGTCGAGACCTTCGGCTCGTCGGAATTTTACAACCTGCGCGCTTCGCCCGATCTGGTCGGCACCCGCGCCGACCGCGATATCCCGTTGCCCGCAAATGTCCGGCGCTACTTCTTTCCCGGCGTGAGCCATGGCGGCGGACCGGGCGGATTCGATCCCGATCCGCAGATAAAGTCCTGCTGCGGCCTGACCATGAATCCGAATCCCTCGCGCGACACGCTGCGGGCGTTGCAGACGGCCTTGGTCGAGTGGGTGGTGAAGGGCACGCTTCCTCCGCCGAGCCAGTATCCTCGCCTGGATCGCGGAGAACTGGCTTCGCCAACCCGCGTAGCCATGGGATTCCCGGCGATTCCCGGGGTGCCGCTGCCCGACGGAATTCTCAATCCGCTCTACCAATATGATTTTGGAACCAAGTTCCATTACAACGATCTCTCGGGGATCATTACGATGGAGCCTCCACCCATCCGGCAGACGCTGCCGGTTGTGGTTCCCAAGGTGGATTCCGACGGCAACGAAATCAGCGGCGTCGCCAGCGTGCTTCATCAGGCGCCGCTCGGAACCTATACCGGCTGGAACACGGTTGCCAGTGGCTTCTACAAAGGCCAGATTCGCACGAACACCGGTTCATTCATCCCCTTCGCCAAAACCAAAGCGGAGCGGCTCGCTGCCGGGGATCCGCGGCCCTCGCTCGAAGAGCGCTACGGGACTCACGAGAAGTACGTCGCGCAAGTCCGCGCCGCCGCCGAGAGAATGGTGCGCGGACGCTACCTCTTGCAGGACGATGCCGACCGTCTGATCGCGCAGGCCGAAGCCAGCAAGGTTCTTCGGTAGCAAGCCTTAAACGCTGCTCAGGGCAGCGGGACGATTCCCATCCAGAACAGGCTGCCGCCACTGGTATCGACGTCGTATTTACGCACGAAGTCGAGCTTTCCGTCCGTACGAACACGAAACACGGCTAAACTCGCCGGAATCGTTTTCGATCCCGCCGATATGGCGGTCTGATTCCCGGCCACCAGTACCTGGGCGCTGGGGTCGAGCGCGAAGGTTCGCGGCTCCGCGCCCCGAGTGTCGGCATTTTGAAGCAGCGTGGGCTCGCCGGTCTTCTGATTGATCGCATACACCGCGATGCTGTTCTCGCCTCCTCCGAAACTCGCTTTCCCGCTGGCGTCCGAGCCTGCCGAGCGCGTGGCCTGATACACGAATTTGCCGTTCGGATGCACATGAACCGTGCCCGAATTTTGCAGAGGAGCTTTCTTCGCGGGGTTCGCCACGCTGTCTTTAGTGAACAACGGAAGCGCATCCAGCGATCCATCTTTGGTCATGTGGTAGACCTGCAACTGGGTCTGCCGCTCGAGCGATAAAAACACCCACGGCTGCGACGGATGGAAATCCAGATGCCGGGGCTGAAAGTTTACTCCCCCATTCGGCGCGATCGACGCCAGATTCTTCAACACGCCATCCGCATAGCTGAATACTTTCACCGCACCGCGATCCTCCGGCTTGTCCTTCGTCGGACCGTTGCCGCGCGTCACCAGAAACACCGTCTTGTTCGATGGATTCACACGCACCTGGTGCGCGTAAATCCCGGTATCCAGCGTGGACGGCTGTTTCACCAGCGCTCCGATGGTGCCGTCCGGGTTCAATTGACGCACTGAAATCGAGCTCGGAATGTTGAACGCCACCAGCACATGCGTTCCCGTGATATCGACGCTCAAGTGAATCGGCCGTGCCGGCAGGGCTACGGATTTGCCGATCGGCTGCAAAGCTCCGGAGCTTGGATCAATGCGAAATGCGCTCACGCCATGGTTCTTGCCGCTCGGCACCGCGGTAGACCCCACCGCTGCCGCTGCGGCGCCACCATCGCTCCATGCGACGTACAAATACTTTCGCGATGGGTGTTGCCATACATATTGAACGTTCGCCGGCAGCCGGACCGAACTTTTTTTCACCAGCGATGCGGCCTGGGCGTCGACATCGTATTGCGTCAGTACCGCCCCCGCCGACGCGTAAAGAACGGCGTGGGATGTCTGCGCCCGGACGGGTCCCAGCAAGAACATCTCCGCAAGGGTTATCGTCAACAGCAATCTCTTGAAAAGCATCGCTCAGCATTTTACACCTTTCAGGCGGCGAAGCGTCACAATCCGGCGCGGGTTTGCTAGAATCGACTCCATGTGTTCAGCCCAAGATCGCGTTATTCGCATTTCTTTGCTCTTGTCTGCCGCGGCTCTGTTCGCGCATGCGGAAACGCCGCTGGAGCGGGGCAAGTATCTCGTCGAAAATGCCTCCATGTGCGGCGATTGTCACACGCCCATGCTGAATGGAAAGCCCGATGCGTCCAAACAACTGAAGGGCTCGACGCTCGGATTCCAGCCCATTGGTGAAGTTCCCGGCTGGCACAAAACGGCTCCGGATATTTCCAGCACCAGTCAGTTGTTTGGGCGTTGGGGCGATGACGGCTTCAAGAAATTCCTGGAGACTGGTCTCAACCCGCGCGGCCACGCGGCCGATCCTCCCATGCCGCAATACCGTTTCTCGCCGGAAGATGCCGCCGCGATCCTTCAGTATTTGAAGACGGTGAAGTAGCGCCGCTACTGTTCGCCGCCGCTCACGAGATCCTCTGGTGCAATCCCGCTCACCAGAAACTCATCCAGCCGCGAATGCGCGCGCATCAGCGCGGTTCTGGCGAAAGCCAGTTCGTGCGAGATATTGCGAATGCGTTGAGTGCCATCTGGATGCGGTAGCCCGCTCGGGACCTGGCTCGTGACCGCGAGGAATGCGGCCGAAGCGCTAGCGGCTTGCTCGGTTGCGTCCTTCAATTCCTGCTGTAACCGATCGCGAACCTTTTCCGGTGTCGGCGGAGGGTTATGGTTCGTCGTCTTTGGCTGGGGAGCACCCGGGTCCGGCGTCTTCGCCTTCCTGCGCTGACCGCGGCGCTCCATTTCCTTCATCACAATCGCGTTGTTAGCCAGCATCAATTCGCGGAGAGCGGGGAGCTCTTCCGGCCGCAGGCGCGGAAGCAGTCCGGCAAGAGCCGCGTCGAGGGCGGCAATACAGGCTGGGAAGCTGAGACGCCGGCCCAGAAAGCGATCCAGCACTTCCCGCGTCTCACTCTTATACACTTCCATTACGGTTGAAGTATACGCTATTCGAAGCGGCGCGGGAGCATTTCCTGAAACCGCGCCGCCTGCCTATATATTCGAGGCCAATCCCACGTCAACACGCTTCTTGGCCTCGATCGACGCCAGAACCATGTCGATTCCAATCGGTGTGCGGCGCAGATACTCGTCTCCCAGAGCACCGGCCAAGGCGCAGCGGACTGCCGCGGCGCCCGCGCCCACTGCCGCTTCCGCCATCCCTTTGGCGCCCACCGGAGTCTGCGGATCCGGAAGATTCACGGCGTCCCAATCCATTTTCTCCGGGATGTCGAGCATGGTAGGCGGACGGTTGTGATGGAAACGCTTGGCGAGCGCCACACCGAACTCCTGGTCGTAAACCCACTTCTGGCTGCGCGTGTAGCCGATCCCCTGAATCGCTCCGCCGTGGAGTTGACCTTCCAGGCCCCGCGGGTTGACCACGGTGCCACAATCGGCGACGCACAAATAATCCAGGATCTTGTACTCGCCCGTCTCGGTATCGACTTCCACCTCGGCGAAACTGGCGACAAACGCCTGTGTCGTTCCCTTGCGCCCGTAATCGTCTCTGGCGACGCCCATCAACCCGATGCCGGCCAGCGCTTTCGCCGACTCCTTAGTCATCACGTTGAGGTCCTTCGACACTTCGTGTCCATCGTACTTGCCGCCCATTTCGATCGCGCGCTTCGCGGCCTGCGCGTAGCTCATGCCGCTGCCCGGGCTGCCCTTGCGGAACACCCGCTGATTGCCGATCGTGTAATCTTCGGGACGCCCGCCGAATTCCTTCGCTGCGATCTCCTGCAGCTTCTGTTTCGCGTCCATGGCCGCGGCGTAGTTAGCGCGCGAAGTCGCGTGGATGGTCTGGCTACCGCCCTGCCGCGAGCTCCATGGCAGATGCTTCGACGTGTCTCCCCAAATGACCTCGCACTTTTCCCAGGGCATTTCGAGGAACTCGGCCGCGACACGCGCCGTATCGTGCACGGAAAGCGTTCCAATGTTGCCGACACCCGAATAGATCTTCAGCGTCCCTTCGGGGGTAAGCGCGATCATCCCGTCGAACCCGATGGTGCCCGCCGTAAAGTTGGCCAGGGATACGCCCACGCCGATCACTTTGCTCCCGCTCAACTGGCCGTTGCGCTTCCTGCGCTCGGTCCAGTTGAATTTCTCGGCGCCGCGCTCCAGCGCCTCCCGCGCGAACGCACTGGTGAACTCGTTCCGCTTTCCGCTCTTCTCCGGAACACCGAACGCCATCCCAGTGGTCGGCGCGTTGATCTTGCGGATTTCCACCTCGTCGATTCCCAGCTTCCGCGCTGCCTGGCAGATCAGCGGCTCGAACATCACGGTCGATTGCGCGCCTCCGGGGCCGCGCTGCGGGCCGTGCGGAGGCGTATTGGTCAGCACCGCCGTTCCACGGAAGCGCATGTTCAGCGGCGTGTAATTGGCGGACGCGACAACCGCGCAGGTTCCGTAATCGCCGCCGCGGGCATAAGGACCGTTGGCCTGCACCACGAACATATCCAGCGCCACCATACGGCCATCCTTGCGAAAACCCATCCGGACCCGCATGACCATCCCGGCGCGCGCGCGTCCGATGAAATGGTCGTCCTCGCGTGAAATACGCATCATCACCGGGCGGCCCGTTTTCTTGGCCAGCAACGCCGGAATTGCGCTGTGCATCTGGGTTTCCGGATTCTTCCCGCCAAAACCGCCGCCGACATACTCGCCGATCAACACCACATTTTTGCGATCAGCCTTCGACCAGTTTCCAATCGACTGGCTCACGTGCGCGGTCGATTGCGCCGACGCGTGCAGGAACAGTTTCCCGTTTTGCCAGTAAGCCATCGAAGTGCGCGGCTCCAGGCACTGGTGCGAAGTCGATTGGCAGACCACCGTCTCATCGATGATGAGCGCCGCTTCTTTGAAACCGGCCTCGACATCACCCACTTTCCAGGTATCCGGCGCTTCGCGCATCGGCAATCGGCCCGCTTCCACTTCTTTCCAGTCTTCTGCGGTCCACTTGAGCGTCTTCGCTACGGTGCCGTAATAAACGTTGCCCTCGGTACGGGCGTTGGGACCGCCGGGACGCAGACTCTCCAGCGGGTCGATACAGAATGGCAGTGGCTCATAGTCGATTTTGATGCGTTCGATGGCGTCGGCCGCGGTCAATTCGTCAATCGCAGCCACCGCTAGAATTGGCTGACCCTGAAACACCGGCTCATTGGTCAGACCCGGTTCGGATTTAATGGGTGTGCCGCGGCCTCCCTTTGACGCCGGCCCTTCTTCTTCCGCTGCCGCAGCGCCGCGCGTCGGCGGAGCCACCACCGGCATCTCGTCCGCCGTGAGAATGGCGTAGACGCCCGGCATCTTCAGCGCTTCACTGGTGTCGATGTGGCGGACCCGCGCGTGCGGCATCGGGCTCAACAGCAGCTTGGTGAACAGCATCCCGTCGGCGCGGTAGTCTTCGGCGTATTTCGATCGCCCCGTCACTTTGGCGATCATGTCCGGGGTCTGATAATTTTGTCCGATCAGCTTATAAGCCATTTCAGGATCTCTCCATCAATTCGCTCGCGTGCATCATGGCGTTTAGGATTTTGTTGTAATCGGCGCACCGGCACAGGTTGCCGGAAATTCCGTGCGCGAGTTCCTTGCGCGTCGGCTTCGGATTAGTCTTCAAAAATCCGGTCGTCGCCATGATGAACCCCGACATGCAGAACGCGCACTGGAACGCCTGGCCATCGACCACCGCCTGCTGCACCGGATGCAGCGTTCCGTCGGGCGCCGCCAGCCCCTCAATCGTCGTGATCTTGGCGTTCCGCGCCGTGTGCGTCAGCACCGAGCACGAATAGTGCGGCACATCGTCCACCAGCACCGTGCAGGCGCCGCATTCCGAGCGGTCGCAGCCCAGCTTCGTACCTGTAAGGCCCAATTTGTAGCGCAACGTCATGGCCAGGGTTTCCTGCTTCATGACGTCCACGTGACGCTCCTGGCCGTTGACGTTCAACGTGATCAGCCGCTCGACCGATCCCGCCAGCGACGCCTTTACCGGGCCCGAGCCCCGGTAGAGATAAGTTGCCGCGGAGGCCGCGGCGCCGGCCGCGATCACACCTTGAATCAGTTGCCGCCGCGTCAGGGTTCGCGGGGTAGGAGGGGTTTCTGGCGCATTATCCATGGTGATTTTCCTATCCCGGAGGGTATCGCCACACTAAGCAAAAGTCAATTCCCTCGGGCCTTTAGGATCATTGCCGATCGCAGCCGGCCGAAACCGCAGCCGCCGCGCAGATCTCAACTAAGGTCGCACTTCGCTGCGAAAGCCGTGGCGAAAGGCTACGGGCTCCCTACTGCGAAAACGAACTTCGATGGAACTCCTCGAATTGTCCAACTTGGTAGGCACCACGGTGGAGGAGCTGATCGCGGAAACCAAAAACCGCTAAAAATTCCCCTTGACGTCATGTATGAATCAATCGTATGATTAAAACATGCATATGATTTTGACGGAAGCTTCAACGCCGTTT